>VFSW01002957.1_pt1 | contig 25557 bp, 21 predicted proteins | sample 5358111 | NCBI WGS metagenome assembly VFSW01 (sample SAMN11554181, study PRJNA540505) | mine drainage metagenome | isolation source: sediment from site ElyBrook_90M | place: USA: Ely Copper Mine, Vershire, VT | collected 2017
CAGGTGCGGCTTCGTTCTTTCAAATTTTGCTTTTCCCATCTTCTTTCTACCTCCTGCCCTTTATTAAATACCTTGTAATTTCTCAAGAATTTCCGAAGCAATGGATGCCGGTACCGCTTCGTATTGAGAAAATTCCATTGTAAATACGCCTCTTCCCTGGGTACTCGAACGCAAATCCGTAGCATAGCCGAACATCTCGGATAAAGGCACTTCTGCCTTTACAATATGCATATTTAACCGCATCTCCATACCCATTATTTTTCCGCGTCTTGAACTTAAATCTCCTATTACTTCACCCATAAACTCTTCGGAGACAGTAACCTCTACCTTCATAATCGGCTCGAGCAAAACAGGAGAAGCATTGCCGACAGCATCTTTAAATGCCATCGAAGCTGCTATTTTAAAAGCCATCTCCGATGAATCCACTTCATGATATGAACCGTCATAAACCTCTATCTCAATACCAAGAACCGGATACCCGCCCAGCACACCGTTCTCTGCAGCTTCCCTGACTCCCTTTTCAATAGCAGGTATATATTCCCTCGGGATCGAACCGCCAACTATTTTGTTTATGAATTTTACACCGTTGTCAAGCGATACAGGTCTTACCCTGAAGACAACATGACCGTATTGGCCTCTGCCACCTGTTTGTTTTATATACTTACCTTCTGCACCTGCTTCTCTGGTAATGGTTTCCTTATAAGCAACCATGGGCTTACCGACATTTGCCTCTACACCATACTCCCTCTTTAACCTGTCGATAATAATTTCGAGATGTAATTCTCCCATCCCCGATATGATCGTCTGTCCCGTGTCCTGATCCACTCTTAATTTGAACGATGGATCTTCCATAGCCAGTTTATACAGTGAACCGGACAGTTTATCCTGATCCGCCTTTGTCTTGGGCTCTATTGATATCGAAAGAACTGGTTCAGGGAACTCCATTGATTCAAGTATTATGGGCTCCTCTTTTGTACAAAGAGTATCCCCTGTCGTCGTGTACTTCAAGCCTATTACTGCAACAATATCGCCGGAATCTACCTTCTTGACATCCTGTCTTGCATTCGCATGCATCCTCACAATCCTGCCGATCCTTTCCACTTTATCCTTTGTAGAATTGTAGACATAGCTTCCCGATAATAGCACGCCGGAATATATTCTTATATACGTTAACTGACCCGTAAAAGGGTCGTTCATTATTTTGAACGCGACGGCTGAAAACGGTTCATCGTCCGATATTTTTCTTGCCATTTCCTTGCCTGCCATATCTTTACCCAGTACAGGCCGTAGATCTGCAGGAGAAGGCAAATAGTCGACGATTGAATCGAGAAGCGGCTGGACACCTTTATTCTTAAATGAAGAACCGCACAACACCGGTACAGCCCTGAACTCAAGCGTAGCCTTTCTCAAAGCCTGTCTGAGTTCATCCTCGGTAATAGGCGATTCGGACAGATACTTCTCGGTAAGCTTTTCATCGAGTTCCGCTATTATTTCTACGGTATGAGCTCTTTTTAATTCAGCTTCCATAACATACTCTTTGGGTATTTCTGCCTCTCTATATTTGGCACCGAGCGTGTCCTCATCGTAAATTATAGCCTTCATGGTTATAAGATCGATTACACCTTTAAAATCACCTTCCTTCCCCAGCGGTATCTGCACGGGGACCGGATTGGCATTCAGCCTTTTCTTAATCATATCGACCGACATATTAAAGTCGGCACCGACTCTGTCCATCTTATTGATAAAGGCAAGCCTTGGCACATTGTATTTGTTAGCCTGACGCCATACTGTTTCGGATTGGGGTTCCACTCCGTTCACTGCATCAAAAATTGCAATAGCGCCATCAAGGATACGGAGCGACCTCTCGACCTCTACCGTAAAGTCAACGTGGCCCGGTGTATCTATAATATTTATCTGATAACCTTTCCATACTGCGGTCGTTGACGCCGATGTTATGGTAATACCCCGTTCTCTTTCCTGATCCATCCAGTCCATGGTTGTCGTTCCATCGTCTATTTCACCGATTTTATAGTTTACACCGGTATAATACAGAATTCTCTCTGTAGTCGTTGTTTTACCAGCGTCTATATGCGCCATTATACCAATATTTCTTATAAGTTTTTTATCCATATCAAAATTATTAAAAGAATAAGCTCCCTGTTATATTTTATACTTGCCCGGAATATTACCAGCGGTAATGTGCAAAAGCCCTGTTTGCTTCTGCCATCTTGTGGGTGTCTTCTCTCTTCTTTATCGCATTCCCTTTGTTATCGTAAGCATCAAGTATTTCGCCTGCAAGTTTATTTACCATGGTCTTTTCCGATCTCGCTCGTGCAGCCAAAAGTATCCATCTGAAAGCAAGGGCTATCTGTCTGTTTTCACGTACCTCGACCGGCACCTGATATGTTGCTCCACCTACCCTACGCGATCGCGTCTCGAGTACCGGTTTTACATTATCGACGGCCTTAACAAATACGTTTACGGGGTCATCCTGTTTCTTCAATTTTAACTCTTGAAGAACTGAATTGAATATTCTCTGCGCTGTGATTTTTTTCCCCTGCTTCATAATATATCTGATAAATTTCGCTTTTAATATTTCGTTATATCCTGTTTCCGGTGTAACAAATTCATGTATAACTGTCTTTTTTCTCGACATCTAATTTCCTCTATGCCTTTTGTTTCTTGGCGCCGTACTTTGAACGCCCTCTTTTCCGTTCTTTTACTCCCGTTGTGTCCAGGGAACCTCTTATGATGTGATAACGTACTCCCGGCAGGTCCCTGACCCTTCCTCCTCTGACAAGCACAACAGCATGTTCCTGAAGTTCATGCCCTATACCCGGTATATAAGCGGTTACTTCCATTCCGTTTGTCAATCGCACTCTGGCAACCTTTCTCAAGGCAGAGTTCGGCTTTTTGGGGGTCGTTGTATAAACCCTTACGCACACACCTCTCTTCTGAGGATTACTCTGCAACGCTGCAGCCTTACTCTTCGTTTTCATCCTCTTTCTTGCTCCTCTTATAAGCTGGTTAATTGTTGTCACTTATCTCTCCAAAAATGAAATTTTTATTGTATAGCATGCATATTTTTCCATGTCAATGAATTTTTAATTCTAAAGTGTACTTTACGCGTGTCCAAGCGCTTTCTTCGAGGCATTCACAAGGTTCTGGAAATCTGAAGGCTGATTTACAGCAAGCTCTGCAAGCATCTTCCGGTTAATTTCGATGTTCGCTTTTTTCAATCCTGCAATAAAAGTTGAATAGCTTAAGCCAGATTCTCTCGCTTTTGCATTAATCCTGATGATCCATAGTGATCTAAAATCTCTTTTTCTCGCCCTTCTGTCCCGGTAACTGTATTTGAGCGCTTTTTCTACAGCTTCCCTTGCGGTTTTATATATAAGATGTTTTCTCCCCCAGTATCCCTTTGCAAGTTTTAGATACTTTTTATGTCTTCTTTTAGCTGTCACTCCTCTTTTTACCCTCATATAACACCTCTTTGTATTCTCCCGAATATCACGTTTTTATTTTTTAATTTTTAACTTTATTGTTTTTTTATTTTGAATTTTGAGTCTTGAATCTTGAATTTCTTCCGTTGTTAAGCAGTCGGTATAAGTCTTTTCAGTTGTTTCTTAATAGAACCTGAAAATATCACATCATGCTTCAGTCTTCTCTTCCTGCTTTTAGTTTTATGTTCGAGTAAATGCCTCATACCCGGCCTTTTTGCTTTCACCTTGCCGGTACCTGTTACAGCAAATCTTTTTTTTGCTCCTGATTTCGTTTTTATCTTTGGCATATCAAATCTCTCCTTGAGAATTTATCATTTCTTGGCTGCTAAAACAGCAAAAACGGTTTTACCAAAATGTTTTGGTGCCTCTACAACAACTGCATCATCAACAAGCAGTTTTACCAATTTATCGAGCATCGCATAAGCTCTGTCAGTATACATCATCTCCCGGCCTTTCAAAAACACTCCAACCTTAACTCTGTTACCATCTTTCAAAAGTTCCTTTATTTTTCCTATCTTAACATTTACATCGTGCTCATCTGTCGTAGGTCTTAATTTAACTTCCTTCGTTTTTATAACAACCTGTGACTTCTTTGAATCCCTGCTCTTCTTTTTCAGCTGGTATTTATACTTGCCAAAATCCATCAGCTTGCAAACAGGCGGATTACTGTTCGGAGACACTTCCACAACATCAAGCCCAACCTGTTCTGCTATCGATAATGCCTGTCCTAAGGACATACTTCCAAGCTGAGAACCATTCGCATCTATAAGTAACACCTCTCGTGCAGTGATCTTCCTATTAAAACGCAGTTCTTTTTCTATGTATTTATCCTCTCTCTGTTTTTTTTATACAACAACTCCATCAGTTCATCAACCGAAAGAGCAGATTGTTTCGTTTCTTTATACTGTCGTACCGTAACAGTTTTTGTCTGCTGTTCCTTATCTCCTACTATTAACAAATAAGGTGTCTTCTGTAAAGTTGCCTCTCTTATTTTATAAGACAGGGTTTCATCCCTGTAATCGTCTTCAACCCTTATCTGCCTGTCCTTAAGAGCTAACACTATTTCGTTTGCATAATCAACATTTCTCGTATTTATGGCAATAACTTTCACCTGGACCGGTGAAAGCCAGAAAGGAAATGCACCGCCATAGTGTTCGATAAGAACGCCTATATATCTCTCAAGCGACCCCATGATAGCTCTGTGAACCATGACGGTTCTATGCTTTTGGTTATCATCGCCTGTATAGCTGACATCAAACCTTTCCGGTAGATTAAAGTCAATCTGAATCGTCGTGCACTGCCATTCTCTTCCCAGTATATCTTTTATTTTGATATCTATTTTTGGTCCGTAAAAAACGCCTTCCCCGGGATCAATTGAGTACGCCATGGACTTCGATTCAAGCGCGCCCTTGAGTGCGGATTCAGCCTTCTCCCAGTTTTCCAGACTGCCGACATACTTTGCCGGTCTTGTAGACAGATAAATATTGAATTGCTCGAATCCGAATGTTTTGAGGTATTGAAGAGCGAGATCGAGGACTTTAATAATCTCATCCTGCAGCTGCTCGGGGGTAACAAACAGATGAGCATCGTCCTGGGTAAACCCCCGTACCCTCATAAGCCCGTGCATAACACCGGACCTTTCGAACCTGTACACGGTACCGAGCTCTGCCCACCGTAACGGCAGATCCTTGTAGCTTCTCGAATCCGTTTTATATATGGCGATATGGAAAGGACAATTCATGGGCTTTAACTGATAATCGACATTTTCGAGTTCCATCGACGGGAACATGTTCTCCCGGTAAAACCCGAGGTGACCGCTCGTATTCCATAACGAAAGCTTGGCAATGTGCGGCGTATAGACGAATTGATAGCCCGATGCGGTATGCAGGTCCTTCCAGTAATTCTCTATGATATTCCTCAATACTGCACCTTTCGGATGCCAGAGAACAAGACCCGACCCGATCTCGTCCTCGATGGAAAACAGATCGAGTTCTTTCCCGAGCTTCCTGTGGTCCCTCTTTTTCGCCTCTTCTATTCTATTGAGATATGCCTTTAACGATTCTTTGTCCGGGAATGCCGTACCGTATATCCTCTTGAGCATTTCATTATGCTCATCCCCGCGCCAGTAAGCGCCGGCTGTAGATAGCAGTTTGAATACCCTTAAATACCCTGTCGAAGGCACATGAGGGCCAAAACACAGATCAACAAAATCTCCCTGCTGGTAAGCTGAGATGGTACCCTGGATATCCCTGAGGATTTCGATCTTGTAGTCTTCATGCCTGTCTCTGAACAACTTCTCCGCTTCATCCTTGGTAAGTTCCATTCTTTCTATTGGAATATTCTTTTTTACCAGCTCTTTCATACGTTGTTCAATCTTCTCCAGATCCTGCGGTGTAAACGGGTTTGCAGTAGAAAAATCATAGTAAAATCCGTCTTCGATTGAAGGGCCTATGGTCAGCTTTACATCCGGGAACAGCTCTTTTACAGCCTGAGCCATGAGGTGTGAAGCCGAATGCCTGAGCACAGATAATGCATCGGGATCCGTAACTGATACAGACTTAAGTTCAGCCCTGTCTTCTTTCAATTGATATGAAAGATCCACATACTTATCATTCAGTTTAGCTATAACAACAGAAGGCGTAAGTCTCTTCACGCTCTCTAAAAAAGACTTAACCGTGGTTCCTTCTTTGATATCGAATTGTTTGTTTTCAAAGTTAATGGTAAGCATAATTGAATGGTAGGCACGGGCGGTATCGAACCGCCGACCTCTACCGTGTCAAGGTAGCGCTCTCCCCCTGAGCTACGTGCCTGTAAGACCTCCGTTCTCCCCATACATACCATAAACATCATCATGGTTGAAACGGGTTACACTGCAGCGAAATGGTAGGCACGGACGGTATCGAACCGTCGACCTCTGCTGTGTGAAAGCAGCGCTCTCCCCCTGAGCTACGTGCCTGCGTTCATATTCAATTGTATTATTTTTCATGCGTATCATTATCTTTATAGAGCTATCAGCACATTTTAGCGATGTCAAGCATAGATAGAGAAAATCTCACCTCTGCAGCAGGGAATGCAGGTCTATTGCTTCGGTATTTTATCGTGATTATGATCTTCTGAGACAATACAAAACCTAATTGAAAGGGAGGATGTATGGAAAGAAAAAATATTGTTACGTCAAAAGGAAATCCGCTCACACTCATTGGTAACGGGCTCAAGGTCGGGGATAAAGCGCCTGATTTCGTTGCGCTCGATAAAGATCTGAAAGAGATAAGGCTGAAAGATTTCTCAGGGAAAATAAAGGTATTGAGTGTAACACCATCTCTGGACACCTCTGTTTGCAACCTGCAGGCAACGAGATTCAATGAAGAAGCAGGCAAACTGCCCTCCGATATTGTGATTATCAACCTGAGTATGGACCTGCCGTTTGCCATATCTCGTTTCTGTTCGGCAGGCGGTATAGACAAGATCAGAACATTGTCCGACCACAGGGATGCATCATTCGGCAACGCCTACGGTGTTCTCATTAAAGAACTGAGATTGCTTACCCGATCAATCTTCGTGATCGATAAGGATGAAGTGATACGCTACATAGAAATAGTGCCTGATATGACGAATCACCCCGATTATAATAAAGCACTTGAAGCTGTAAAAAAATTGACAAAATAAGCTATACCGGCCTACAAGCGTAATTAACCTATTTACAGGAGTATCGTTATGATAGAAAGATACAGCCGCAAACAGTGTGCCGACATATGGACAAACGAAACCAAGTACAGAATATGGCTTGATGTTGAACTCGCTGCATGTGAAGCCTATGCAGAAGCCGGCAAAATACCAAAGGCAACATTAGAACATATAAAGGCAACCGCGTCATTCGACGCGAAAAGGGTCGATGAAATAGAGCTTGTTGTCAAACATGATGTTATAGCACTGCTGACCGCTGTCAAAGAGAAGGTTGGTGAAGACGCAAGGTTCATCCACATGGGGCTTACATCATCCGACGTGCTGGATACTGCCTTTGCAGTACAGCTCGTCAGGGCAGGAAAAATCATACTCGATGATATCGATGCGCTGTTGAAGGTCCTGAAAGAAAAGGCATTGAAGTATAAATCCCTGCCTACGATAGGAAGGACACACGGGATACACGCGGAGCCCATCACATTCGGTTTAAAGTTCGTTTCATGGTACGAAGAAACGAAAAGGAACAGGAAGAGGCTTGAGAGCGCTGTTGAGAATGTCAGGTACGGAAAGATAAAGGGCGCGGTGGGAACGTATGGAAACATAGATCCCTCAATAGAGAAGCATGTCTGTAAAAGGCTCGGGTTGAATGTAGAGCCCTACTCTACACAGGTCATAGCAAGGGACAGGCATGCCGAGTACTTCGCAGCACTTGCCATCCTCGCAGCAGGCATCGAAAGGATTGCCCTGGAGATACGGCACCTCCAGCGTACCGAGGTACGGGAGGCTGAGGAATACTTCACCCAGGGACAGAAAGGATCATCCGCAATGCCGCATAAACGAAACCCCATCCTTTCCGAAAATCTTACGGGTCTATCAAGGATTATCAGATCATACTTGATAGCAGCACTTGAAGATATACCGCTCTGGCACGAACGGGATATAAGTCACTCATCCGTGGAAAGAATCATAGCACCCGATGCAACCACCCTTATTGACTTTATGCTCAATCGCGTAACATGGCTTGTCGATAATCTTGTTGTCCATGAAGACAGGATGAAAGCAAATCTGGACATAACAAAAGGGCTCTATGACTCGGAAAAAGTCATGCTTGCTTTGATTGATAAAGGTATGGCGCGGGAGGATGCTTACGCGATAATCCAGAAAGCTGCATTCACTGCTTTTGATACTGGTACAGATTTTGTAGATGTGCTATTACAGGACAAACAGGTGAGCAAACTTTTGACAAAACCCCATCTGCAGGGCATGCTTGATCTGAATGCGCATTTTAAATACATAGATTACATTTATCAGCAGGTATTCGAATAGAGCGCCTTATTTAAGCAAAAAGTCCTATTATACCCGGGAGGAAAACATGGTACCATCGTTCGATTATGTAATGGAACACAACGGTATTTCACCACGCGATGCCCAACAGATTACCGCACTTACCGATGATAGTATGGTAAAGCTTTTTGAAGTAACCGACACCCTGAGACGGCATTTCAAGGGAAACAGTATAAACATCTGTTCGATAGTAAATGCAAAGTCCGGGTTGTGCCCTGAGGACTGCAAATTTTGTGCACAGTCGGCGCATTATAAAACTGAGGCAAAAAGTTATCCTTTATTGCGGACCGAGACCATCACGGAAAAGGCCGTGAATGCGGTCCATGCAGGTGCCAGGGGATTCTCAATCGTTACGAGCGGGTACGGCATTGATAACAAGACAGAACTCGATGACATCGCAGATGCAATAAAAACCATTTCAGAAAAAACACCGCTTTACCGGTGTGCATCACTGGGCATACTGAGCGGGCAGGAATTAAACCATTTGAAAGATGCGGGACTGACCAAGTACCATCATAATCTTGAAACCTCGCGGTCTTTTTTCTCCAATATTTGTACGACCCACCCCTATGACGATGATGTCGACGCTGTAAAGGCTGCAAAGCTTGCAGGGTTAAACGTGTGCAGCGGCGGTGTGTTCGGAATCGGCGAATCATGGGATGACCGCATTGAACTGGCCTTTACGCTCAAAGAACTCGATGTTGATTCCATACCAATCAATTTTTTAAACCCTGTTAAAGGCACACCGCTGGAAGGGAAAGGTATATTGACCCCTACAGAGTGCCTTAGAATTATTGCCCTTTTCAGAATGGTCCTGCCTGAGAAAGACATCGTTATCTGCGGCGGCAGGGAGGTAAATCTCAGGGATATGCAATCCATGATTTTCTATGCAGGTGCAAACGGCATGATGACCGGAGGATATCTTACAACACCGGGCAGGCCATCGGAAGAAGATATACGCATGGTCCGCGACCTTGGTCTTGAGGTATCAAAGCCAATAGCGGTATGACGGATCCTCTCGATATTCTGTCTGAAGAGCTCAAGAAAATAAAATCAAACAAGCTCTTCAGATCTATGCGTACTATAGGGAGTATGCAAAAACCAGTTGTCAGGATGGACGGCCGGGACATTATACTCATGTGTTCCAACAATTATCTCAGTCTTGCCAATCATCCGGATCTTATGAAAACAGCAACATCTGCTATAGAGGAGTTCGGTGTTGCTGCCGGTGCATCAAGACTGGTATCCGGGAACATGCCTCCCCATGAACAACTCGAGCATGATATAGCCGCGTTTAAAAATACAGAATCAGCCCTTGTATTTAATTCAGGTTACCATGCCAATGTCGGCATCATATCTGCAATAGCAGGTAAAGATACTGCAATCGTATCGGATGAGTTGAACCATGCATCGATTATAGACGGTATACGGCTCAGCAAGGCACGGGTATACGTCTACAAACACCGTGATGTAACCATGGTTGAAGACATACTCAAATCAATTGATACGGGAAGCAATGAGCATAAGCCAAAAAAGAAGCTCATTGTGACAGACAGCGTTTTCAGTATGGACGGAGACATTGCGCCTTTGAAAGAACTGGTCATGCTCGCAGAAAAATATAATGCGATAATCATGATCGATGAGGCACATGCAACAGGCGTACTCGGTGAAACCGGCAGAGGTGCGGCAGAGATGCTCGGCGTGAGTCACAGGATCCACATACAGATGGGAACACTCGGTAAGGCGCTGGGGAGTTTCGGTGCATACGCTGCAGGCAGTAAATTACTTGTTGAATACTTTACCAACAAAGCGCGCCCCTTCATCTTTTCGACAGCCCTGCCCCCTGCTGTCTGTGCCGTGAGCTCAAAGGCAATCGAACTGGTTCAAAAACATCCCGAATTAAGACGGAAGCTCAGGGACAATATCAATTTTCTAAGGAACGGTCTGAAAAGCATCGGATTTACCATGAGTGATGATCCAACACCGATTATACCTGTTATAATCGGCGATGCGGATAAGACCATGCGATTATCATCAATGCTGTTCGAACGGGGGATCTTTGTTTCAGGTATACGGCCGCCTTCGGTTCCGAAGGGCACTTCACGGCTCAGAATGACCGTCACTGCGGCACACACACAACCAATGCTCGAGAAAGTACTCGAAGCAATGAAGCAGATATCCAAAATAATACAATAACCCGTACTTGCGCAAATTTATTGACATAAGCTGCGATTGCTTTTATTGATTATATTATCAAAAAAATAAAGGAGGTAAAGTTATGGGACTTCTTGACGGGAAAGTGGCAATAATCACCGGATCCGGTTCCGGTATTGGAAGACAGCACGCTATTGCAATGGTAAAAGAAGGTGCAAAGGTTGTCATTAACGATCTCGGAGGTACGCGCGACGGCTCCGGTTCTTCATCGAAGGCTGCCGATGTGGTTGTGGATGAGATCAAAAAGATGGGCGGCTCCGCAGCTGCAAACTACGACTCTGTCGCAACAATACAGGGTGCGGCGAATATTATCAAGACAGCTATGAGCGCTTTCGGAAGACTGGATATCGTCGTAAACAATGCAGGAATACTCCGCGATAAAACACTTCTCAAGATGACAGAAGAGGAATTTGATATAGTAATAGCAGTACATCTGAAAGGTACGTTTGCAGTAACCCAGGCAGCGGCAAAGGTTTTAAAGGAACAGGGACAGGGAGGAAGGATCATCAATACAACATCAATAGCCGGGTTGATGGGTAACTTCGGTCAGACAAACTACAGCGCTGCAAAGGGCGGTATATATTCTATGACAAAGACCGATGCCATGGAACTCGAGAAGGCCGGCATAACCGTGAATGCGGTTGCACCTATCGCCTATACGAGGATGACAGAGGACCTGCCCATGTTTGCAGGACAGGAAAAGGACCTTGCACCGGAACATATATCACCTGTTGTAGTATTCCTTGCATCCGATCTTTCAAAAGGTATAACCGGTAAGATATTCGGCGTACAGGGAAGAAAGATATACCAGTTCTACATGAAGATGACGGATGGCGTAACAAAATCTGAAGGCATGTGGACGCCCAAGGAAATTCAGGACAACATCAACAAGATTCTCGCAGAATAACAAGCGTATTTCCGCAGGGGCTTACCACCGTAAGCCCCTTTTTTATTTTTTACAGTACTATCAGCATCCCAACGGCAGCTATAAGGCCCATCAGTCCGCCGAAATAGAACGTGAATTGCGGTCCGAGCGAATCCCATATAAGCCCTGCAAGCAGAGAGGCCGGAAACAGGCCTATGCCGACCAGCGTTGCATGTAAGCCTATCAACGTGGCCCTGAGGTCTTTCGGTGCTATGTCCGAAACCAGTGCCTTCTCAACCCCTTCGGTAAATGCTATGTAAAGGCCGTAGATGGAAAATAGCATCCACATGGACGAACTGGTATTGGATATACCAAATCCCGTGTAAACAATTGCATAAACAAAATAACCCAGAACAATCAGAGTTTTTCTGCCGATCTTATCCGAAAGTTTACCTGCTGGCCATGAAATAACGCCGTAAACAAGGTTGTAAACAAGGTACAGGAAAAGCACACCTTCGACCGAGAAGCCGATGTCCTTTGCGCGCATGAGCAAAAATTGGTTTGAAGAGTTCCCGAGGGTAAATATAAAGGTCACGATAAGAAAGGCCTTTAACCTTCTGTCGAGTTTCGACCACTTCAATGAAAGGTTATGCGCCAGCGGTTTGCCGGTACCCGTCTCTTTCACAAGGAACAAGATTGCAACGCCGATAGCAGCGGGGATAAGGCTTATCAGTATGATTGTTTTGAATGCAGGCAGATACGATTGGATATGCTGTGTCGTGTGCAGGCCCTCATTCAGACCGAGGGATCTCATGATAATAATAGCTATTATCACCCCGAAGGTTGCCCCAAGGGTATCCATGGCCCTGTGAAGTCCGAAGGCTGCTCCTCTTTTTTCTTCTTTGCTTGATTCCGCTATGATGGTGTCCCGGGGTGCCGTCCTGATACCTTTGCCGAATCTGTCCAGTGTTCTGCCGATAAATACAAAACTCCAGCCGCTTGCCAGCCACATAAAGAACTTGCCGATGGGAGAGAATGCATACCCGAGGATCGCGAGTGATTTTCTCTTTCTGATCCTGTCAGACAGAGCACCCGAAAAAACCTTAACCACGCTTGCAGTGCTCTCAGCAATACCTTCAATAAGCCCGATAAGTGCCGGGCTTGAACCAAGGGCAAGCAGATAGAGAGAAATGATCGGATAGATCATCTCGCTTGATATGTCGGTAAAGAGTGAGGTCAGACCTGTAATTATTATATTCCACATGATTGGATTTATGTAACAATTGTCCAGAATTGACGCAAGAAAAATTGAAAGAATTTGATTTAATCCGGTACTTGCAATAAGAAAGTTTGTTCATTCATTCCGGTACCTGCATGAAGGTAAGGAGCTTGCGATCCGTATTTTTAACGATTTTAACAGTAGATACGGTTCAAACGGTTTAAAATACTGTTTTCCGCCATAGGACGGGTCTGCTTCCTTTTTCGATTTCAATCGATATATCCATAACACACTATAAAATATAGTTTATCCCTACATAAACTAATTCTTGACTAGAATACTTATAATTGCTTCTTTAGCAAGTACACCCCGTTAGAAACTGACGTATCTATACTCTATTAAAAGTATATTATATGTTAGAGATAATCTTCGAACAGACCCAATGGCTCTTCATTATGTGGGATATCCTAACAATGGCAGGTACTTCTTATATAAATAAAAACGGATGAGGTTTCTAACGGGGTAAATTACTTATGTTGAGGTAACTATGGAAATTTTGAAAGAATTTACAAAAACTGAGATCGATGAATTTAAGGAACAAATAGATCGGTTTTTAGCCGGCACTATCAATGAAGAAAAGTTTAAAACCATAAGGCTTAATCAGGGCATATACAGCCAGCGGCAGCCCGGTTTTTACATGGTCAGGACAAAGCTTCCCCAGGGAAGGCTCTTTGACTATCAGCTCGAACGCATTGCAGATGTAGCGCAAAAGTATGCGCGCGGCCTTGCTCACCTCACGACAAGACAGGACATCCAGATACACTGGGTTGAACTTAAAAATGTTATCGATATCCTATCTTCATACGCGGAGGCCGGTATCACAACAAGAGAGGCCTGCGGCAATTCAGTCAGGAACATTACAGCCTGCCCCCTTGCCGGTATCTGCTCAAAAGAGGCGTTCAATGTTTCTGATATTGCACATGATACAACCGGTCATTTCCTGCGCAATCCGTTATGCCAGAACATGCCGAGGAAATTCAAGATTTCATTCAGCGGGTGTGGGGATGATTGCGCATACAGCAGGATCAACGATATAGGCTTCATCGCGGCTGAGAGCGGAGGCAGGGCTGGATTCAAGGTCTATGCCGGCGGCGGACTCGGCGGACACCCGAAACCGGCCAATCTCTTGAAAGAATTCATACCCTACGATGAAGCTGTTCACTATGCCGATGCCATAGTAAGGGTATTCGACAGATACGGCAACAGAACGAACAGGAACCTGGCAAGGCTCAAATACGTGTTCGAGGAAAAAGGGGTAGAAGCCGTACAGACATTGATTGAAAAAGAGTATGAGGTTGTTAAAAATATCTATGGGAAAGAAGAGCTTGTAACTATATCTATAAACAGCCCCCATCAAAACGTTGCATCTGATTCTGATAATACAAGGGTTCAAGGGTTCAAGGGGCCAAGGGGGCAAGAGGGCAAGGAGATAAGGGGGCAGGAAGACAAGGGTTCAAGGGAACAAGTGGGCAATGGGACAAGGGGGCAATGGTACAAGCACGATGTGATAAGACAGCAACAAGAAGGATATTATTCCGTCATCATCCACCTGCCCTATGGAGATACGAATTCACAGCAACTCCGGGACATTGCAAAGCTGTCCCGGCTTTACGGCAGCGGGGAAATCAGGAGTTCTCTCGATCAGAACCTCATCATACCGTGGATAAGCACCGATAATCTGAATAATCTGTATGATGAACTCAGACAGCTTGAATTGGTAATGCCGGAAAATACAGAACTTAACATTGTGAGCTGCCCAGGTGCAAAAACATGCAATATCGGTATTGCACGTTCCCAGGGACTCGCACAGGCAATACACGATGAACTCAATTCAAAACTCGATGGCGATTTCTCGGATATTGCAATAAGGGTATGCGGATGTCCGAATTCATGTGCACAGCACTACATCGGCAATATCGGGTTTAGCGGAATGGCAAGGCGTATCGGCGAAAGGCATGCCCCATTCTACCAGGTCTATCTTGGAGGCAGCGGTACGGAAAACGGGTTTCAATTTGCAAAACCTTTCCTGAAGATTCCGGCAAAACATATCCCTGCATTAACAAAGAAGGTCATGGAATTGTACAAGGGCGATAAACAGGGAGCGGAAACATTCAATACCTGGGTTGCAAGATACGGTGAGGAGAGACTGACAGAAGAACTGCTGATGTACTCATACCTGCCCGAATATGAGCGTGCTCCGGAGTTCTATTGTGATTACGGCATGGATGAGCCGTTCAGCATCAAGGACATTGGCAAAGGCGAGTGTGCCGGAGGCGTTGTTGATACTATAGAGATCTACCTGAACCGAGCAGAAACCAGGATCATGGATGCGGATACGTTTGCACGCCGTGGGCTGACAAAGCAGGCCATTGAGCAGGCAAGTGCTGCAATAACGTATGCATTCCAGGCACTCCTGATCATTCAGGGAGAGGACCCGGACACACTCGGGACAGATTTAAGTAAATACGTAGGGCAATTGCATTCCCATAACATAATCGATAATGCCGTCTACCATGTTTACACCACCCTCTATGCACAGGAACTCCCCGATGATATACAAAAAATGGTAGTGGATGTAAGGAAGTCTATACACAGTATAAGAAAGATTACAGAGTCTTTTGATGAAGCATTATTAAGCGGTAAATCTATACAAGGAATAAATAAAGTAGAGGTTAAAATGGCAAACGAGATACTCGATTTAAAGGGTGTTAAATGCCCTTACAATTATGTTAAAGCGAAATTAAAACTGGAAGAACTGACCAGCGGTGATGAGCTGGAAATCTATCTTGATGAAGGTGAGCCGATAACAAACGTACCCAGGAGCCTCGAGGATGACGGCAACACCATCGTTTCGATCGATAAGCTCGATGCCACCCATTTCAAACTGCTGGTAAAAAAAGCTTAAGCACAAATTCGATTATTTTGCTTCGATGTTGATCGTGGGCATTAACTGCTGGAAATAGTTTGACACCGTTGTAAAGCGATTACTGACAAGCAGTGCACCGATAAGAATAAGAAATATGCCGGAAGCTATTGTAACAGCCTTCACATATTTTCTGAATTTTTTAAAGTAAACAAGAAAACTGTTTATCGCAAGAGAGGATAGAAAGAACGGTACCCCGAGTCCAAGAGAGTACGCCGTTAACATGATTACACCCGAATATACGGTCTTCATGTTCATTGCAAGATACAGTATTGCACCCAGTATGGGGCCTATGCAGGGGGTCCAGCCTGCTCCGAACGTTATGCCTACCAGCAGCGTGCCCAGATAACCCGCAGGCTTATTCTTGAGATGCACCTTTTTTTCACTCTCGAGGAACTTCAGATTTATAAGACCCGTTATATGTATGCCGAATATGATTACTATAATGCCGCCGACAATCCTGATTGCATCCTTGTATTTGCTGAAGATATTGCCGATGGCAGTTGCAGAAGCACCGAGCGCTACAAATACAATGGTAAATCCCAGGATGAAGATTAGGGAATGAATGATCGTTATTTTTCTTACAATAGCCTTATTTTGTTCTTGGTCAAAATCTTCAAACGACAGGCCTGTTATGTACGTTATGTAGGAAGGTATTATCGGCAGTACGCAGGGTGATATGAAGGAAAATATTCCCGCAACAAAAGCTATAAGAATAGAAACATTCGTTGATTCTATCATTATTGCTTTTTGTACGGCTCTGCTATCAGCTTATCGAACGCACTTACATAGCTCTGCTCATCCCACGCCCTTGCACCATCGACTATCGTATCGATTGTTCCATCCTTTCTGATAATAAAGGTAGTTGGTATGGCATTTACATTATACATCTTGGAAACATTGCCATCATCTACAAGTACCGGGAATGTCAAATTCATACTCTTGGCGAAGTTCTTAACATTATCGGGTTCGCTTTCATCCACATTAACAGCGAGAATGACAAAAGCCTGGCCTTTTAACTGTCCGTATAATCTCTCCATGGACGGCAGTTCCATCCTGCAGGGCGGACACCATGTTGCCCAGAAATTAAGGAATACTACTTTCCCTCTGTAATCCGACAACTTTACAACCGCGTTATCTGTTGTTCTCAGAGAAAAATCCGGTGCAGGTGCATTCTCCTCCGGAGCGGATGAGCCTGATGCCTGTTGATTTCCGGCATTCTTACCATTGGTAACCTTACCCCCTATATAGCCGATAACCCCCACAACGAACATGATGCCGATAATAGATCCTATGATGATAAGTCCGCTTTTACCAAGAGTTTTCTCTTTTGTCGTCATTTCTCCTCCTTTATGAGTCCGGCTAAATAACTGGTAACATCGGGTGATGACCAATCAATTGGACCTATAACATGTTTTATCAATTGATAGTTACTGTTTAATATAAATGTCTCGGGAACCCCGGTTATACCATAGGAAGATGCAACGCTCTCGCTGGTATCCAGCAGGACAGGAAAGGTTATCGAATACTGCTGAACAAATTTTTTCACCTGAGATACGTGGTGATCGATACTTATACCTACGATAACGAGACCCTTCTCGTGTAATTTTTTATACATCTCTTCCATAGAGGGGGCCTCTTCATTACAAGGACCGCACCAGCTTGCCCAGAAATTAACGAGAATCAATTTGTCTTTGTAAGACTGCAATTGTTTTTCTTTTCCCTTCAAATCCATAAGTACAAATGACGGGACTGCACTATGATCTGCAGGCTGCGCTGAACCGTTATCCGCTGCCTGTGCACTGCTGTCCTGCTGTTGCACACTGTTCGAACTACTGCTCCGCGGTATTACATGGAACACGATAAACGCCAGTAACCCGGCAACAACAACTACGGTAAAAATATATTTTGTAATCTTCATGCTTGTATTTTAACACCCCTTTTCAAAAATATCCATCCTGCAGCAAATAATATAAGATTAATAAAATAAAAGTCAAAAACTATCCTTGCCCGCCTTTGTCTTTAATTTCTTTATCAGCATTCTATTGGCTGATCGTAAAAGATCCTCAGGATTCATAGAATACTCCTGAGAAACCGCTACCACAGATAAAAGCAAACCCGTTATTTTACTCTTAAGCTTTCTCCTGGAGGACTTTCTGATCCTGCTTGATATATCTTTATCCACACGAACCGGATTCAGCCCGATCCGCTTTGCCTTTTCTATCAGCCTGTAGGAAGCCTGAAGTGAAGGCATCTGTAAGGGAATATCAAATATCTTTGCACCTTTTTCCTTATGTTTTTGCCTGCCCCAGTTTCTCAGCACATCCTCTTTCGTTTTTACATTTATGTCTCCGAAAACGTGCGGATGCCGGTGTATCAATTTCTCATTGATACCGTTTAAAACATCATCGATCCTGAACCAGCGTTTTTCTTCTGCGAGCCGTGCTATAAAAACTATCTGCAGGGCAAGATCCCCCAGCTCTTCTTTCATAGCATCAGGTTCACCGGATTCGACAGCATCAACAACCTCGTATGCCTCTTCAATCACATACTGCTTAAGATTGTCTATGTCCTGCGCCCTGTCCCAGGGACAACCGTTATCACTGCGTAACTTTGCCATTATCTCGACCAGCTTATCAAACGACTTCATGGAATCACCCTTCTTTTTTTTATAATACTATGCACATTGACTAAAAAATTGCATTTAAAAACAAGCGGTGGTGTTTAATAATTCGCAACCTTGCTTCCGATGTGTCATTCCCACAACAACGGGAATCCCAAAAATGATAAATTGATACGGCAGGATATTCGTTTTCACGGGTATGACAAAAACAAGTAGAGTTTCTAACGGGGTAAACTTACAGAGGACTAATACATCGTTTTTAGTCCGTATGCTACGGGTTGTAGATTTCTGCGGTATCGGCAAAAGTTATATTTCCGGATAATGGATTCAGATTTGAAAAACCAGACACGATGAGGGCTGAGCCGTCCTTCAGGCTTTGAGCTGCATAACCAGCTCTTGCTGAAGATAACAACGGATATTTTACAAACAATTTTGATTGTGGATTAAACACCTCTGCTGCATCAGACACGGTAAAAACAGATGTTGTTACCCCGCCGGCAATAAGGGCATTCCCGTCGCCGAGTACGATATCGGAGAACAATGCACGCTGGTAAGCCATGGTATGGTAGCTCAAAACGGACCTGTTTACGGGATCCAGGATCATGAGTTGGGATACAGGCTGATGGTCTGTGTCCAGTCCGCCGTTTAAAATAACCTTCCCCGAGGTAGAGAGAAATGCCGACGACGGGAAATAGGCTGCACAGGTAATATTGTTGGATATTGTAAATCCGGATATCTGGAAAAATTCTGTTTTACTGTTGCTGATATTACCACCGGCAAGAAACACCTCGTCATCCGAGTAAGCAACAGCTGTTTGAAACACCCGTGGGAACGACATTGCGTACGAAATATCTTTTCCTGTTTTTAGAGCTAAAAGTTCAGCACTGTCTTCAGGCCCGTAGGTACTTATACCGCCTGAAATGAACAGGTTATCGCCGGTAACTATATTTGTCGTATGCCCCGCCCTTGGTACAACCATGGTTCCTGCTTTATAAAAACTATTTGATACCGGATCAAAAACTTCTATGGAAGTTTTTGCATGATCCATAGGCACCGTGACAGAGCATGCCGTGACATTACAGCTAATGTTGACAATATCTGTTCCACCGGCAATGGCAATACTGCCGTCTGACATTGGATTTACTGTAAATAAAACCCGTGGTTCTATCATGCTCGGCCCTTGTTTAAAGATGCCTGTATTCGGTGCGTAAATTTCTGACTCCCTGGTAGCTGTAAGTTGAACACAGCCATTCCCACATGAGGACTGCTGACCTGCAACACCCCCCACAATCAGATAGGTTCCGTCCGGCAGAGGGCTTGAAAGGGCAAAAGCCCTTGGTATGGGTTTTGAGCTAAGCCGGGTGAATATACCTACCCTGGTAATAAGGGTGTCAACATTATTTACACTGCCTGCCCTTATTCTAACCCCTGTTGTCTTACCCCTTGCAATAACTGCATCAGCGGCATTTTTTATATCTATGCTCACCGTCCGGTCTTCGCCAGCCGGTATGCTGCCGATGGTAACACCGGAAGGATTGGTCACGATACTTACCTCTTTAACAATAGGGCTGAAATCAGTAGCGGTTATTGAGATGATAACCTTATCGGAACCGGAGGGGAGGCTCAGTGTGTTTAATGAAGCATGTATGCGTGGTGGGATATAATGAGCCCTTATTGCTACAGAACCATATTGCTCGCGATTGCAGGACGGTAAAACAACAATGAGCAGCATGATCCCGCCAAAGACCAACCCGTTTTTATTGTTTTTTATGTGCATTATCCCCTGCATTGATTATACGGAATAACCTTTATTGTGCCCTTTCATGACCAACTTTAATGGAGTATGATCTCTTTTATCTGCTTGTTCTCTGTATCCGAAACAAAGAGGTTGCCGTTTCCGTCAAAGGCAACACCGAAAGGTGCACTGATCCTGGCGAATGCAGCAACCGAACCATCGGGACGAATTCTATAGATCATGCCTGCGGATTGATCCGCTACATACAGATTATCCGCGGTATCAAGTGTAATACCGGCGGGCAGTCCAAACCCGTCTGCAAATGTACTTACACCGCTCCCCTGAACAACTCTTGAGATAGTCCCGTTCGATCTGTTCGCGACATACAGATTGCCCGGCGATAAGAACGCGACACCCATCGGGCCGGACAACCCGACTGCGAAGGTTGATACATTGCCTGAAGAAGTTATTAAAGATAGCGTTCCATTATCATAGTTACCTACATAAAATATGTTGTTCAAAAGATCATACGCAATGCCGGTTGGCCCGCTCAATCCCGAGGCAAAGGTATTTATGGTATTATTCAGGTAATCTCCTATTCTACCATTGTTAAAGTCTGATATGAATAAACCTCCTCCATTGTTAAACACAAACCATGAAGGAGAGCTTATATCAGAGGCAATTTTGGTAAACTTATCTATTGTCTCAAGCCGGTAAATATTGTTGTTGGTATTATCCGCAACGTATATCAATCCATCCGGTCCCTTTGCAAGCCCTTGAGGATTATTCAAACCCCTGATGTATACGCTCGCAGGATGTACAAGCTTATATACCCTTCCCTCAGATTCACTCGCAACATACACATACCCATTATGATCCAAAGCGATACCGGTTGGTGTTGATATGCCTACTGCAAAGGTTATTACCTGATGTGATGGTGTAACAATCGATACACTTTGAGTTCCATAATCTGATACGTATAGTTTTCTCTCATTATCCTGAGCAAGTCCGGCAGGACCGCTCAATCCTGATGCGTATGTCGACGTAAACGTGCCGGATGCAGTTGTCTGTGATATCGTGCCATTGCCGGCATTTGCAACATATACTTTACCGTATTGATCTATGGTTATCCCCTGCGGCAAACTAAATCCGGACGCAAAACTGTGAATCGAAGAACCCGATGATGTCATTGTAAATAGCTTTCCGTTTTGTGTGTCGGATATATACAGTTCCTGAGAGACGGAACCGAATGAGATGTTTGAATATTTACCAAGACCCGCATAATCAATACAACTCCCGAATAGATGTGCATTACCATCGTAGGTAACCTCTGAGATTGTAGATGCTCCAAAATCGCTGTATGTGGATATAAACAGATTATTTTGAAAACCTATTGTTATGTCCTTAAAAGAGATTCTACTGCCGCCGGGCTCATACAAACAAGCGGAGCGATTAAGCCTCTTTACAAATGACAGCACCTGCCCGTCTGTTGTTACCATTGATATAGAGCCGCCTCCTGTAGACAGACTCCCTTGATTCGCTATAAACATGGTACCAGACGGGCTGAACGTGATTCCCCATGGATTATAAAGACCTTCGGCATAGACTTGATAGCCCTTGTCTATCTTCGATATGGCATTGGTATCGAAATCCGAAGCGTAAAGATAACCGGCCTGATCCATAACCAGGCCATAAGCATTTGTAAGGCCTGTTGTATAGGTGAGGCTTACCCCTGTTGAAGTTACCTTAGAAACTTGATCATATGATGTTATATAAAGGTTAAAATCATTATCACTCATAATGTATCTCGGTGAATCCTTTTCAGAAACAAATAAATAAACAACACCGGATAAATTAACCTCAGAGATGCTTCCATTCCCATTATTAACAACCTTAAACGTCTTGCCCCCTGTTGGTCCTGTAAACGCAATGCCCATGGGTTTGTTTAAGCCTGTAGCAAAGGTAGATATTGTCCCGCTTAAATCCATCTTCGATATGGTATTGTTCCCGTAATTCGTCACATACATATTGCCTGCATCGTCAAAGGCGATACCTGCAGGCATGGAAAATCCTGATGCATAGGTATAGCCTGTTACCTGTGACGCGAGAGTGAGCCTCTGGACTGTACCATCGCCTTTACATGCAACATACAATGTTGATGACGGGGCATAGTATATGCCCATCGGATTTTTTAAGCCCTTATAGATGGTTGTCTGCGTCATACCGCCTGGCGATACTTTTATGATTGTACCATCAGAGTAATTGGCAACATATATGTTCTCATTTTCATCCATCGCTAGCCCTGTCGGCTGGTTTATTGAAGAGAATGTTTTTGTAACTGTAAATCCCAATCCCGATGATGCAATACCATTAATAATTACAGACACATCCCCCTTTACAGCACTATCCGGCACCTTTACCTTTATTAGGTCATCTGACCAGATCATAACTGCTGCCGGTATGCCTGAAAAGCTTACACTGCTTGTTCCCTGATTAAAGCCAAAGAGATTGCCGGTTATCGCGACCTCTTCACCTTTTTCTGCCGTATCCGGCAACAGAGAGCCGACGGCTGGATGTACGGTAAGCGTAATACCATTGCTTACGGTATCGTTTACCATCAAAGTAAGCAATCCCGCTGCTGCGTGGGTAACATTACCTATAGATACGGTTATCTTATTATTTGACCATCCTGTTACCGGTAAAACAGTACCTGCATAGTTTACAGAGTTGTTACCTTGCGTCGGGCCAAAACTTGTCCCCGTAATATCAATAGTGTCATTCAGGACAGTATCTGTCTTACTTATTCCGGATATAAACGGTAGAATAGTAAAATCAATACCCGGTGTTTGTGATCCGGAAATAATACCAAGATTGATACCCCCTGCCGGTATATCCGGTACAATCACATTTATCGACGTATCCGACCATGAACTGATTGTCCCTTCAGTATCGTCAAACTTAACCTTGCCCTGAACAGAACCAAACCCAGTACCGGTTATTACGACAGCAGCGCCAGCATATGCGCTCTGAGGATTAACGCCATAGATTGCAAAAGAGCTGTTCGTCGTCTTGTCATCCGATGATGCGTTTGAAGAGCTGTTTTTACCGGAACAGCCTGCCACTACGAATAAAACCAAAAGCAACATCCTGCCTATCTTCCGCTCTATATTCATATATTCCTCCGTATAACGATTTTATTGCGTATATTAAAAAATATGTCAAGTTCTTTTTGAAAAAATCGTTTTTATCTTGAACTACCACGACCAAAGAGGCTGTGGCTTCTGAGGCATGCGCACACGATGTCATTCCCGTGTAAACGGGAATCCAGTTCTTTACTATTCTTATCAAAGCGATTTCTGGATTCCCACTTTCGTGGGAATGACGAGATGATGACTTTGTTATGAAAGCAACCAGTTTCTTTACGGTATAGCCAACTTTAAACTTTATATAACCACCGTCAAAGACGGAGGACATTCACATTAAAATAAAATCATCTGATAATTCCGGGAATAGCCTTTAACCATGGTTATTACCTTTACTCCTTAATACGATCTAACAACTTTTTTGCATCTGTTAAACCAGAATTGAGCCTGATGGCTTTTTTGAGAGTTACAATTGCCTGATTATTCAGACCGGCAACATAGTAATAATATCCCATGACAAAATTCATATATGCCTTGTCCTTGTCCGTGGCACCTTCCTGATATTTGAGAACCGTATTAACCATGCGAAAGCTCTTCTGCATCATCCTCGTGTTGCCGTTAAGCCCCTGCTCTATACCGTACCATAGGATGATCCTTGGATTGTAAGGTGCTATGCGTTTCGCTGTATCAATATATCTCAAGCCATCGGTATAATCAGAGTTGTTGTAAATGAGTGCAAGCCCATAAGCAAGATTTGCCATGGCGCTATGAGGTACTGTTGTCACGAGTTTATGCAGATCGCTGAAAAGCCCCTGCTCTGTGAAATACGTATTCGGAGAAAGTAACGGGGCTACACCGTATAAGAAAGAATACGGATTGAATATATTGTAAGCATAATCCTTTATAAGATCTCCGTTACCCGTTCCCTCTTTGACATAGATCAGTGCATAATCATCAAAGTACACAAGCCTCCATTCGGGAGCCGGCAGTAGTTTAGAATAATCTACAGGAACGTATGTTTCCACAAGTGCATAAGAAACATTGTATCTTTTAAGAAGTCCATCAAATGCAGAAGGATTGTTCATGGATTGATTGACCTCAGGCAGTAAAAACCTCTCAGGGTCCAACCGCGTATCTATGAAATCCTTTATCTGCGGATACCCGAGAAAGATCACGGCACCTCCGAAGTTGATGGAGTTGTAGATGTTGCCTTTTATATGATGTTCGAGAATAAAATCTATAGCTTCTTTGGGGTAAAACTGTTTCTGAATACCAATACCTTTGTAGCCTACATAGTCTGTTTTGCACTGGTAATACTCGTAACCAAAGGGCAATGTCACGACAAGTATAGAAAGGGCCGTCATAAGCATAGGCACTTTCTTCAATCTTCCCAGCTTTGCAAGCCAGCCGTCGACAACCATACCTATGCCCGGAGCGATCCCTATCAGAGCCATGATGACCATGCGTCTCATGTCAAAAGACATGGGGATCATAAAGAGTCCGAAAAATACATAACGCAGGGGCATCTTGAATATGCCCATGAGAAATATCACGGTAAAGACCACAAGCCCCATAAACATAGCCGGGGTTTGCGATAATGACGGAGGCATAAATTCGGCAATATATTCAAGCCCGCCTTTTTGACTTAATGAAGCAACATGGTGAAAAAGAAATGTGTAAAGGTGATAGGTATTCGGGGTAACCAAGGTTGCAGAAAGTGAGAGGAGAAGTATAAATAATCTTTTTGAAAACGCCTGGGAATCTATGCGCTGTTTCAGAAGTGTTATAAAGCCTTCCATAAACCATGCTATCAAATAAATTATTCCGAATATCACACCGGGATGCATATTCACCCATACAAGTATCATGAACGGTATAAACCATATAATCTTCCTCTTATCTATATCCGTTAATGAAGTAATAAAAACAAGTAAGGCTATGCCGAGATACGTCATAATCTGGGGACGATCGACGAAGTAAGAACCTGCTATAATAAATGCACCTATTATTATAATAAAGCCGGCATACCGGCTGATTTTATGATTTCCGAATGCCAGTAAAAGGAATACAGATGTAAGACCGGCAATAGCTGCCTTGCCTATTATTATACCTGCAACTCCAAAAACGCTGTAAAGAGTATACCATACCACCTCAAACAGCCATTCAACGGGATAAATCCTCATACCTGCAAACGTGTAAGAGAATAGGTCGTGAAACGGGAAACTATGCGTACTCAGTATGTACTGG
>VFSW01002958.1_pt1 | contig 25556 bp, 21 predicted proteins | sample 5358111 | NCBI WGS metagenome assembly VFSW01 (sample SAMN11554181, study PRJNA540505) | mine drainage metagenome | isolation source: sediment from site ElyBrook_90M | place: USA: Ely Copper Mine, Vershire, VT | collected 2017
CCCGACGCCCCCCCCGCGCTGGCCGATCCGGAATCGCTCGTCCTCGTCGCGACGAACCTGATCAGCAACGCGATCAAGTACACTCCCGAAGCGGGTCGGGTGACCGCCGGCGTCGCAGTCGAGAGCGACCGGCGCCTGCGGGTGTTCGTCTCGGACAGCGGCATCGGCGTGGCTCCCGAGGACCGCGAGCGCATCCTGCACGGCCACCGCACCGACGAGGGGCGCAAAGCCGCCAAAGGCTTCGGGGTGGGGCTGACGATCGTCAAGCGCGTGCTCGACGCGCACCACACCGCCCTTGAGATCGACGGAGCGCCGGGCGCGGGCTCGCGCTTCTCGTTCGTCCTGCCGCGGTGGACTCCGCCCGCCGACGGCGGGCTCTTCACGACCTAGGCGTCGAAGCGGTAGCCGAGCCCCGGCAGGGCGACGATCTTCTCGCCGACCTTCGCGCCGATCTTCTTGCGCAGGGTTGAGACGTGCACGCCGACGGTGTGCGGGTCCGAGTAGTCGGCGGGGTCATAGCCCCAGACGGACTCGAGCAGAAACGGGATCGACAGCACCCGGCCCGGCTTGCGCAGGAACGTCGTCAGCAGGTCGAACTCCTTGCGCGTGAGCGCGATGCGCTTGCCGCCCGCCGTCACGAGGCGGGAGGCGACGTCGATCGTCAGGCCCTGGGATTTAAGGACGTCGCCGAGTTCGTCGGGCGCGCCGTAGCGCCGCAGAACGGCGGAGATCTTGGCGCGCAGCAGCACCGGGCTCACGGGCTTGGGCAGGTAGTCGTCGGCGCCCTGCTCCAGGCCCTCGGCCTGGTCGTCCGGTTCCAGGCGCACCCCCGACATCAGAATCACCGCGACCCGGGCCGTCCTCTTTTCGGCGCGCAGGCGGCCGAGCAGGGAGATCCCGTCGCCGCCGGGCATGGACACGTCCGACAGCACCAGATCGGGAGGCGCCGCGATCGCCAGCGCGAACGCCTCATCGGCCGACGCGGCGCGGCGCACCGAGTAGCCTTCGGCCTCGAGCAGGTCGCCGTACATGCGGCGGTTGTCCGCCTCGTCGTCCACGATCAGGATGCGCGCGCGCGATGCCATGCGGCATTATGGCATTTCGCTCCGGAGTTCCTTCAAGGCCGCCGCATCCGCTATAATCGCCGCATGACCACCGCCAACGCCTGCCCCTGCACTTCCGGAAAAGATTTCGCCGCCTGCTGCGAGCCCTACGTCTCCGGCAAAGCCGCGGCCCCGACCGCCGAGGCGCTGATGCGCGCGCGGTACACGAGCTACGCCACCGGCCGCATCGATTTCATCGAGAAGACGCACGCGCCCGAGAGCCGCGCCGACTTCGACCGCAAAGCGTCGGAAAAGTGGGCGAAGGAATCGAAGTGGAACGGACTGACGGTCGTCGCGACGAAAGGCGGGACGGAGAAGGACGCGACGGGCGTGGTCAGCTTCGTCGCGCGCTTCGCCACCGGCGGCGAGAACTACGAGCACCGCGAGATCGCGACCTTCCGCAAGGAGGGCTCGACCTGGTTCTTCGTCGACGGCAAGTCGCCCAAGCCCGACACCTTCGTCAAGACCGGCCCCGACGTGGGCCGCAACGACCCCTGCCACTGCGGCTCCGGCAAGAAGTTCAAGAAGTGCCACGGCAAAGCCTAATGGAGGGTCAGGCCTTTACTTAATTTACTTATTCAACAAGTAAATTAAGTAAAGGCCTGACCCTCAAACGGCTTGGCCGGCGGCCCAGCCGGAGGACCAGGCCCACTGATAGTTGAAGCCGCCGAGCCAGCCGGTCACGTCGACGACCTCGCCGATGAAGAATAGACCCGGCGCTTTTCTCGCCTCCATCGTCTTGGACGAGAGTTCGCCGGTGTCGACGCCGCCGCGCGTCACCTCCGCCTTGCCGTAGCCGACGGTTCCAGACGGAACGAACGGCCAGTTCTGGAGGCGGTCGCAGAACGCCTCCAACGCCTTCTTCGAAAGGTTGCCGAGATCGAGAGGATCCGGCAGGTAAAGATCGCAGAAGCGCTCGGCGAGGCGCTTGGGCACGAGCGTGGCCATCTGGTTCTTGAGCTCCGCCTTGCCGCCCTTGCGGCCGGCGAACCAAGCCAGCAGTTCCTCGCGCGACAGCGCGGGAATGAAATTAATCTGGACCATGTCGCCGGGCTTCCAGTGCAGCGAGGCCTGCAGGGCGACGGGACCGCTGAAGCCGGCGTGGGTGAACAGAAGATTCTCCCGGAAGACGACTCCATGGCAGGCGATCACGGCATCGAGCGCGATTCCCGAGAATCCGTCGAGCTTGGCGCGATCCTCGGCGGAGAAGGTGAACCCGTCGAGCGCCGGCGCGGTCGGGATCACCTTCAGACCGAACTGCTCGGCGATGGAATAGCCGACGCCGGTGGCGCCGAACTTCGGAAACGACAGGCCGCCCGTCGCGACGACCACGGACTTCGCCGAGAAATCGCCGCGGCTCGTCCTCACGACGTAGCCCGCGCCGTCCTTCCGCACGCCTTCGATCTCATGCTGCAGGAAGAGCTGCGCGCCCGCCTCGCGGCATTCCTTTAAAAGCATGTCGATGATCTGTTGGGCCGACGCGTCGCAGAACAGCTGGCCGTGCTTGCGCTCGTGATAGGCGATGCCGTGAGCGCGGACCATCGCGATGAAGTCCTCGGGCGGGAAGCGCGAGAGCGCCGACTTGCAGAAGTGCTCGTTGGCGGAGACGAAGTTCTCCGCCGCGACGGAGCGGTTGGTGAAGTTGCAGCGGCCGCCGCCGGAGATGATGATCTTGCCGCCGGCCTTCGCCGCGTGGTCGAGGACCGCCGCGCGCCGGCCGCGCCGCCCCGCCTGGATCGCGCACATCATCCCGGCCCCGCCGGCGCCGAGGACGACGACGTCGAACTCGTTCATCCCTTGAGCCGCTCGTTCAAGAAGCCGATCAGCGCGCTCCAGACCCGCTTGCGCTCGCTCTCCTCCATGGATTTAAAATCCATCGTGAGGACCGAGTGTCCCTTCCCCTCGACCTCGACGGCCTTGAAGCGCTCGCCGAAGCCCTCGCGCATGGCGTCGAAGCGTTCCTTCCGGCACAGCGGATCGCCCGTGAAGCGGAGGCCGAGGACGGGGATATTCTCGTTCTTCGAGCGCTTGACCGCGTTGTCCCACTCTTCCTGCGGGATACCGGGCGCGGAGGCGGAATAAGAGGAGGACGGCTCCGCCAGCACCGGCGCGATCATCTCCGCGTCCATCATCAAGGAAAGCGCGAAGCGTCCCGTGAAGCACATCCCGATCGCCGCGACGCCCTTGCCGCCCTGCTCCGCGTGCGCCTGGCGCGCCAGCGCGCGCAGCCAATCGGCCGCCGGGCTCCTGCCGTGGCGGCTGAGCACGCTGAACTCCTTCCAGACGCAGGGCCACAGCAGCGGCGTCATCCCGTAGTTCTGGTTCGGCTCGCCGAAGATCAGGGGCATGTAGACCGTGAAGCTCTCGTCGGAGATCTTTCGCGCGAGCTCCACGCACTCGGGCGTCATGCCCGGAAGCTCGTGGATCAGGACGACGGCCGGGCCTTTGCCGCGGCGATAGACGGTCCTCTCGCTTCCGCCGGGGCGGTCGCTGCGGTCGGTGTCGAAAGCGAAATATTCAAAACCGTCGAGTTCGGCGACCATGACGATCAGTATAACAATACCGCCTCGAATGGCGGGCCCCGGGGGCGAAAAGCTATAATCGCCGTCGAGAACACCATGAAAACCAGCGCCCAACTCCGGCAGTCCTATCTCGATTTCTTCGTCAAGAACGGCCACACGCTCCGCGCGTCCACGCCCATCGTCCCGCAGGGCGACGCGACGCTCATGTTCAACTCGGCGGGCATGGTCCCCTTCAAGCCCTACTACCTCGGCCTCAAGACCGACCTCTCGCGCGCCACCAGCTCCCAGAAGTGCTTCCGCACGACGGACATCGAGCGCGTCGGCACCACGCTTCGCCACCTCACGTTCTTCGAGATGCTCGGCAACTTCTCGTTCGGCGACTACTTCAAGGCGGAAACCGTCGCCTGGGCGTGGGAGTTCCTGACCAAGGAAGCGGGCCTGGATCCCCAGCGCCTGTACCCGACCGTTTTCGAGGACGACGACGAGGCCGTCGCGCTGTGGAAGAAGGTCGGAGCCCCCCACCCCGCCAAGAAGCTCGGCGCGGACACCAACTTCTGGAACATGGGCCCGACGGGACCGTGCGGCCCCTGCTCCGAGATCTACTACGACCTCGGCCCCGAGTTCGCCTCGGGTAAGGACGACGTCGTCGGCGGCGACGGCGACCGCTACATCGAGATCTGGAACCTCGTCTTCACCGGCTTCGACCGCCAGCCCGACGGCTCGCTGAAAGCCCTCGCCCGCCCCTGCATCGACACCGGCATGGGCCTGGAGCGCCTCGCCTTCTGCGCCCAGGGCAAGAATTCCCCGTTCGAGACCGACCTGTTCTGGCCCATCGTCCAGAAGGCCGCGGCGATCCTCAACACCGATCCTCTCGACCCCAAGCACCGCCTCGGCTACCGCGTCATCGCCGACCACGCCCGCGCCGCGACCATGCTGATGAGCGAGGGCATCATCCCCTCGAACGTCGAGCGCGGCTACGTCCTGCGCCGCCTCGTGCGCCGCGCCGCCCGCTACGGCCAGCTCATGGGCTGCGACAAGCCCTTCCTGCACGAGCTCGTGCCCGCCGCCATCGACATCTTCGCTCCCGGCTACCCGGAGCTGCGCGCCGCGACCGCCCAGGTCCAGGCCGTCATGAAGGCCGAGGAGACCAACTTCCTCGGAACGCTGAACCTCGGCGAGGCCGAGCTCAAGAAGGCTCTCGAGAAGTCCGGCAAGACCTTGTCCGGCGAGGCCGCGTTCCGCCTGTACGAGACCTTCGGCTTCCCCCTCGAACTCACGCAGGAAATCTGCGCCGCCTCGGGCGTCGCCGTCGACGCCGCCGGCTTCAAGACCGCTCAAGAGAAAGGCGCCGAGATCGCGCGCGCCTCGTGGAAGGGCTCGGGCGAGAAGAACCTCACGGCACTCGTCACCAACGCGCCCAAGACCGACTTCCTCGGCTACGACGCCCTCGAAGCCCGCGCGAAGGTCGTGGCCTCCGCGCCCGGCCTCGTCGTCCTCGACAAGACCCCGTTCTACGCCGAGGGCGGCGGCCAGGTCGGCGACAGCGGGGACCTCGTCGCGGGCGACGGCTCGCGCGTCCTCGCGCGCGTGGCCGACACTCAAAAACAAAATGATGTTTTCGTTCATGTTCTCGACGGGAACGCCGTGCTGCCCGTGGGGACCGAGATCCGCGCGAAGGTGGACGCCGAGCGCCGCGCCCGCATCGCGCCCCACCACACCGCCACCCACCTGATGAACGAGGCCATGAAGCGCGTCCTCGGCGGCCACATCCGCCAGGCCGGCTCCTACGTCGGCCCCGACAAGCTGCGGTTCGACTTCACGCATCCGCACGCGCTGACGAAGGAGGAGATCTCCGCCATCGAGAAGATCGTCAACGACGAGATCAAGGCCGCGCACGCGGTGATCCCGAAGCAGTTCCCGGTCTCCAAAGTGGCGGAGTTCGGCGCGACGACCTTGCTCGGCGAAGACTACGGCGCCGAGCCCCGCTTTCTGCTGATCGGCCCGAAGGGCTGGTCGGATCCGAAGAACCGCTTCAGCCTGGAGCTGTGCGGCGGCACCCACGTCGCGAACACCTCCGAGATCCTGGCGTTCAAGATCGTCCGCGAGGCCTCGGCGTCCGCCGGCGTGCGCCGCATCGAGGCCCTCGCCGGAAAAGCCGTCGAAGAATTCGCCGCCCACCAGCACGCGGCGAAGGCCATGGCCCTCGCGGATCTCGAAACGAGGCAGATCGAACTCATCGAGTCCATCGAGGCCCACGGCGGCAAGGCCAAGCCCTCGGCTCTCCGCGCCGAAGCGGAGCTCAAGGCTCACCTCAAGCAGCTCGAGAGCCAGCTCGGCGCGCTCAAGGCGAACAAGCTCGCCGCCCAGGCCGAGGCCGGCAGGAAAATCGTCGAGATCAAGGGCATGAAGCTCTGCGCCCAGCGCCTCGACGGCGCCGACCCCAAGTCCCTGCGCGGGCTGTCGGACAAGATCAAGGCCGAGGTCGGCTCGGGGCTCGTGTTCCTCGCCGCGTCCGGCGCCGGCAAGCTCAGCTTCGTGCTGGCCGCCACGCCGGACCTCGCGGCCAAGGGCGTGGACGCCGCCAAGATCGCCAAGGCCTTCGCCGCCGCCAACGGCGGCTCGGCCGGGGGCCGCGCGGACTTCGCCCAGGGCGGCGCCGCCGACGCGGACTGGGACAAGACGGTCGAAAGCCTGACGGCCCACATCGGATAGGAGCGGATATGACGATTCCCCAGCAAGTCGCCGAGCAGATCGAGGCCGCCTACGACTTCCGCGGCCACATCACCTTGACGCTGAACGACGGCCGCGTCGTCGAGGGCTTCCTGTTCAACCGCGAAGTCGCTCCGCTTAAAGGCGAGCCCTACGTCGAAATCCTGCGCAAGGATTCCGAGGAGCGCCTGAGGTTCGCGGCGAAGGACGTCAGGTCCGTCGCGCTGACCGGGAAAGACTTCGCCGTGCCGTTCGTTCCGCCGAAGAAAGACTAGCGGAAGTTCCGCACGCCGTCGGATGGGGCCTCGACGGGCGTGACGTGATCGCTGATCCCCGGACGCGCCTGGGCGGCGATCCCCGCTTTGTAGGCCGAGGCGTCGGCGGCGGGCGTCGGCGCCGCCGCGCGCGCGGTCGGGCGGGACGCCTGAACCGAAGCGACGGAAGCCGACGCGGAACTGCCCGTCTCGCCCTGGCCGTAGACCGTGAACGTCCTCAAGCTGCCGGTCAGGTGCTTCATCCAGGTCTTTCCCGCGTGCGCGTCCGCGGGCGCGTCGGTCATCTGATCGGCCGCGCGCGGCTGGACGGACGCCACGACGGGAACCTGAATCTCCTGGTCGGGGACCTCGGGGATCATCAGCATGTGGTTCTGCGCCTTCGCCTCGAGATCCGGCGGGCGGACCGGCACGGTCCGGACCTCGACGGCCACGTCCGGGGTCTTCGCGGGCACGGAGTTCAAAGCCACGCCGCGCAAAGAATCCCACAGGGTCCCGTTTCCGGTGAAGTTCACGAAGAGGATCGCGTAGAGCGCGACCGCGATGAACGCCCAGCCGGCCGCCGTCTCGACCGCCTCGGAAACCCAACTCAAAGCTTCTTTCACCTTGGGAGCCATGCGGTCAGTATAGGCCCGGGCCGCGCGCGCCGCAAGGGGTCGAAACCAACTTTTTACCCTGGCGAAACGCGTCTTTTCGACGTAAGCTGGAGGATCATGAACCGGCGGACTCCGATCCTTGCCGCTCTTATCTTCGCGCTGTGGCCCCTGGTCGCCCGCGCGGCGGTCGTGCGCACCGAGCCGCTGTATCCGGCCCCGGCCGCGCCGTGGAGCGGCGCCATCGGCGGCGCGCTGAGCCTGGGGACCGGAGCGTCGCCGCTCTCTCTGCCGCTGGTCTCCCTCGCCTCGCCGGCGCTGGCGCCGAACGGCGGATTCGCCCCCGTCGTCGCCCAGCTGGAAGGCTCCCTGTCGCTGACGCCCGCCGCGTTCGCGGCCCTGCCCCTCGAGCAGCGGCGGACCGCTCTGGAGCTGGCCGTCGAGGCGGCGCAGGGCGACCTCACCCAGAAGGCGGCCGAACTGACGACCCGGGCGCGCGCGCTGTCCTCGCCGGACAAGGCGCTGGACAAGGAAGGCCGCGCCGAGCTTTACCAAGTCGTCGCCCGTCTCGACGAAATGCGCACCCGCTACGGGCCGCTTCTCCAAGCGGGCGAGCGCTCGGCCGTCTCGGACTCGTACGGCCGCGCCGCCGCGCGCGCCTGGGCGATCCGCAACGCCCTCCTGAATCGGAGCATGAAGGACGCCGGCGCGGCGCTGAACGGAGCCGGGCGGGACCAGCCCGCCGCTCCGGCCGCCGCCGCGCCCGCGGCCCTCCCGGCGCCCGGCAAGACCGCGCGCGATCTCGCCGCCGCCATGCGCAACAACGCCGTGGGCTGGAAGCTCCGCGACCTCGACCACCTGCTCATCGGCTACGGCTTCACGCTCGACCAGGGCGGCAAGCACCGCAAATACGAGTTCCCGGGAATGAAGCCCGAAATCGTCCCGCGTCACACGGAGGTGGACCCGAACTACATCAAATCGGCCCTGACCGCCATCGCTCGGATCGAGAGCCTCCGCACGGGAGCGCCGGCGTCGCGCGCGGACGCGCCGGCGTCGATCGATCTCGAGCAGCTGGCCGTGCTGCTCGCCGACGAGCCCAAGGGACCCGCTGCCGCGGCCGCTCCGGCGCCCGAGGCGCCGTCAAAGAGAATCGCTCCGGCTCCGCGCCCGGCCAAGCCCCCCGCGCGCGCTCCGGCCCCGGGCGCGGATAAGCCGGCCGCTCCCGCCGATCCCGCCCGGCTCCTGCCCGCGACGCCGCGTCCTCCCGCGGAGCCCAAACCCGAGCCGCCGAGCGCGAGCGCGCCGGAGCCTTCCGACGCCTTCTCCCGCGTGCTCGGACGCCTCAAGAGCATCCTCTCGCCGCGCTGAGGCCCCCGCGTCAGTTCGCGCAGGCGGGGACGTCGAACCGCGCGCGGAGATACGCTTTCGCCGCCGCCGCGCTCAGGCCCCGCGCGGCGGAGAAGCGCGCCAGATCGCCGGGCCCCGCGCAGCCGCGCGCCGCGGCCGCCGACAGCTCGGCGGAATCCGAGAACCCCAAGCCCCGCGCCGCCGCGCCGAGGCGCTCGGCGTCAAGGCCGCCCGCCGCGCGCGCGGCGGCGAGCTCCTCCCGGATGAAGGCGTCGGTCGCCGCGACGGCTTCGGCCTCCGCCCCGAAGGACTCGGCGTCGACGGGCGGCGCCGAGCACTCGGGGTCGGTGTGGCACCCGGCCAGCGGCGCGGCCGCGACGGCGAAGGCGAGCGCGATCCAGCGCATGGCGTCAGTATAACCCCGTCGGACCGGAAATCAAGGGGGGGGCTAAATTCGCGATCTTCCACAACGATTTACGCCTTGACGCCTCTTGACCAAGAGTGCCTTAATTGCGGTGACGCAAGCGCGCGCCGATGACCCTCGATACCGACCGAACCTCCGCCCCCTTCCGCGCGCCCGACGGCGTGAGTATCGCCGGCCCGGTCCGAGCCGAGCACTCCTCCGTGCTCGAGCCCGCGGCGCTGGCCTTCGTTGCGAAGCTGGAGCGCCGGTTCGGCGCGCGCCGCCGCGAGCTGCTCGCCGCGCGCCGCGCGCGCCAGACCCGTCTCGACGCCGGAGAGCGGCCGGACTTTCCCGCGGAAACGGCCGAGCTGAGGAGAAGCGCGTGGACCGTGCGTCCCGCGCCCGCCGATCTCCGGGACCGCCGCGTCGAGATCACGGGCCCGGTGGACCGCAAGATGGTCATCAACGCGCTGAACTCGGGCGCCAAGGTGTTCATGGCCGATTTCGAGGATTCGCACTCCCCCCTCTGGGACGCGACGCTCCAGGGACAGATCAATCTCTCCGACGCGATCCGCCGCACCATCTCCTTCACCAGCCCCGAAGGCAGGGCCTACAAGCTCAAGGATTCGATCGCGACCCTGCTTTGCCGCCCGCGCGGCTGGCACCTCGAGGAGAAGCATCTCCTCGTCGACGGCCGGCCGATCTCCGGCAGCCTATTCGACTTCGGGCTGTACTTCTTCCGCAACGCGAAGGAACTGCTCGCTCGCGGGTCGGGACCTTATTTCTACCTGCCGAAGATGGAGAGCCGCCACGAAGCCCGCCTTTGGAACGACGTCTTCCTTTATTCTCAGGAGGCGTTGGGCCTGCCGGTCGGCACGATCCGCGCGACGGTGCTCATCGAAACGATCCTCGCCGCGTTCGAAATGGACGAAATACTGTTCGAGCTGCGCGAGCATTCGGCGGGCTTGAACTGCGGCCGCTGGGACTACATCTTCAGCGTCATCAAGAAGTTTGCCGCCCGCCCCGAGTTCACCCTGCCCGATCGGGCGCAGGTGACGATGACGAGTCATTTCCTGCGCTCGTACTCGCGCCTGCTCATCGAGACCTGCCACAAGCGCGGCGCGCACGCGATGGGCGGCATGGCCGCGCAGATCCCGATCAAGGACGACGCCGCCGCCAACGAGGCCGCGCTGGCCAAGGTGCGCGCCGACAAGGAACGCGAGGCGGGCGACGGCCACGACGGCACCTGGGTCGCGCACCCGGGCCTCGTCCCGGTGGCGGCCGAGGTCTTCGACCGGCTGATGCCGGGCCCCAACCAGCTCTCCAAACGCCTGCCCGGCCTGAACGTCACGGCCGACGACCTGCTCGCCGCGCCCGAGGGCGCGATCACCGAGGCCGGACTGCGGCTGAATCTTTCCGTCGGCGTCCAGTACCTCGCCTCCTGGCTGTCCGGCAACGGCTGCGTGCCGATCAACAACCTGATGGAGGACGCCGCGACCGCCGAGATCTCCCGCGCCCAGGTCTGGCAGTGGATCCATCACTCCGCGAAGCTGGCGGACGGGCGCCCGGTCTCGCTCGCGCTCGCGCGCGCCGTCCTGGCCGAGGAACTCGCCAAGCTCCCGGCCGCGCGCTACGCCCCCGGCCGGCTGGAGCTCGCCGCCAAGATCTTCGACGAGATGTTCGCCGCGGACCGCTTCACCGAGTTCCTGACCGTCCCCGCTTACGAGCGGCTGGACTAAGCCCGACCCTCAAGGAGATCACCCTCATGCCCTCCACCAAGCGCGCCCACAAGCACGACTACGAAAGCCGCCTCCTCGAAAACGACTGGAGCTCGAATTCCCGCTGGAGCGGGGTCATGCGCCCCTACACCGGAGCCGACGTGGTGCGCCTGCGCGGCTCGGTGCGCCTGCACTACACCCTGGCCTTCCTCGGCGCCAAGAAGCTCTGGCATCTCGTCAACACCGAGGACTACGTCCACGCCCTCGGCGCGGTCACCGGCAACCAGGCCGCGCAGATGGTGCGCGCGGGCCTGAAGGCGATCTACGTCAGCGGCTGGCAGGTGGCCGCGGACGCCAACGATTCCTACCAGACCTACCCCGACCAGAGCCTCTACCCCGTCCTCAGCGTGCCGCACCTCGTTTCGCGCATCAACAATTCCCTGCTGCGCGCCGACCAGATCGACACGGCCAAGGGCACGCGCACGGTGCGCAGCTGGCTGGCTCCCATGGTCGCCGACGCCGAGGCGGGCTTCGGCGGGCCGATCAACGTCTTCGAGCTGATGAAGGCGATGATCGCCGCGGGTGCTGCGGGCGTCCACTTCGAGGACCAGCTCGCCTCGGCCAAGAAGTGCGGCCACATGGGCGGCAAGGTGCTCGTCCCCACGCACGAGTTCATCACGAAGCTGGTCTCGGCGCGCCTGGCCTCCGACGTGCTGGGCATTCCCACCGTGATCATCGCGCGCACGGACGCCGACTCCGCGAGCCTGCTGACCAGCGACTCCGACGAGCGCGACCGCCGCTTCATCACCTCGCGCCAGCGCACGCCCGAGGGCTTCTTCCCGATCAAACCCGGCATCGACACGGCGATCGCGCGCGCGATCGCCTACGCGCCCTACTCCGACATGATCTGGTGCGAGACCTCGCACCCGGACCTGGGCGAGGCCAAGAAGTTCGCCGAGGCGGTGCACGCGGTCTACCCCGGCAAGCTGCTGGCCTACAACTGCTCGCCGTCCTTCAACTGGAAGCGCAAGCTCGACGACGCGACGATCGCGAAATTCCAGAAGGAGCTCGGCGCGATGGGCTACAAGTTCCAGTTCGTGACGCTGGCGGGCTTCCACTCGCTCAACCACGGGATGTTCGAGCTCGCCAAGGCCTACCGCGAAGACGGCATGGCCGCCTATTCGCGCCTGCAGGTCAAGGAGTTCGAGAGCGAGGCCGAGGGCTACCAGGCCGTCAAGCACCAGGAGTTCGTCGGGACCGGCTACTTCGACGAGGTCAACTCGGTGGTCTCGGGCGGGAAGTCCTCGACGCTGGCGCTCAAGGGCTCGACCGAGGAGGAGCAGTTCCAGCAGGCTCCGGCGGCCAAGCCCAAGGCGAAGAAGGCGCTCGTTCCGCGCTGAGCCGCATCGAGGCCTGGCGCGCGCGCCTTAATCATATTATAATCTTTGTAATATGATGAGCGGCGCGCGCGACCGGACCAAGATCCTCGTGGTGGACGACGACCCCCTGCACCGGGGGCTCGTGCGCGCCATCTTCGACCAGGACCCCTACGAGTTCGTCGAGGCGGGCGACGCGGCCGCGGGCCTCGAAAAAGCGATCGAGCACCTGCCCCAGTTGATCGTCGTGGACATGCGCATGACGCGGATGTCGGGGCTGGAGTTCCTCCAATCGGCGCGGGTGCATCCGGACATCAAGCACATCCCGATCGTGGTCTCGACCGCGCTGTCCTCGTCCACGCAGGGCTTCGACTGCCTGCGCTCCGGCGCCGCCGGCTACTTCGAGAAGCCCCTCGACCCCGAGCCGTTCCGGCGCAAGGTCAAGCAGCTCCTCGGCCACGCGCCCGACAACTGACGCGCTTCGGCGCCGTCTCAGCCGTGCGTGGGCATCGTGAACTGCGCGCCCTTGCGGATGCCGGCCGGCCAGCGCGAGGTCACGGTCTTGGTGCGCGTGTAGAAGCGCACGCCGTCGGCGCCGTGCTGGTTGGCGTCGCCGAAGGCCGAGTTCTTCCAGCCGCCGAAGGAGTAGAAGGCCAGAGGCACGGGGATGGGCACGTTGACGCCCACCATGCCGGCCTGGACGCGGGAGGCGAACTCGCGGGCGGCGTCGCCGTCGCGCGTGAAGATCGAGACGCCGTTGCCGAACTCGTGCTCGCTGGGCAGGCGCAGCGCCTCCTCGAAATCCTGGACGCGCACGACCGACAGCACCGGTCCGAAAATCTCCTCCTTGTAGATGCGCATCGCGGGCGTGACCCGGTCGAACAGGCAGCCGCCGAGGAAGAAGCCCTTCTCGGCGCCCGCGACCTTGAGGCCCCGCCCGTCGACGACGAGCTTGGCCCCCTCCTTCACTCCGGAGTCGACGTACTCGAGCACCTTGTCGCGGTGAGCCTTGGTGACGAGCGGCCCCATGTCGGAGTCCTTGTCCGCAGGCAGGCCGACCTTCAGGTCCTTGAGCCGGTCCTTCAGGCGCGCGATCAGCGCGTCGGCCGTCTCCGAACCGACGGGCACGGCCACGGCGACGGCCATGCAGCGCTCGCCCGCCGATCCGTAGGCCGCGCCCATCAGGGCGTCGGCGGCTTGATCCAAATCGGCGTCGGGCATGACGATCATGTGGTTCTTGGCGCCGCCCATGGCCTGCACGCGCTTGCCGTGGGCGGAAGCCGTGGAGTAGACATGCCGCGCGATGGGCGTGGAGCCGACGAAGCTGACGGCCTGGATGCGGGGACCGAGCCCCCGGGCGCCCCCCGCCCCCTTGCCCCCTAGACCGCCGTCCCCCCCGCCGGCGGGCGCGCCCGCCTCGACGAGCAGCTCGGCCAGACGCAGCGGGCAGGACGGGTCCTTCTCCGAGGGCTTCAAAATGAAAGTATTGCCGCAGGCGATGGCGACCGCCGACATCCACAGCGGAACCATGGCCGGGAAGTTGAACGGGGTGATGCCCGCCACGACGCCGAGCGGCTGGCGCAACGAGTACATGTCGACGCCGGTGGAGACGCCGGCGGAGAACTCCCCCTTGAGCAGGTGCGGGATGCCGCAGGCGAACTCGACGACCTCGGCGCCGCGCGTGAGCGAGCCCTTGGCGTCGGCGTGGACCTTGCCGTGCTCCGAGGAGATGAGCGCGGCGATCTCGTCGGCGTGCTTTTCGAGCAGGGCCTTGAACTTGAACATGACGCGCGCTCGGGCCAGGGGCGAGGCGGCGGCCCAGGCCGGGAAGGCCGCGGCGGCGTTCGCGACGGCGGCCTCGACCTCGCTCTTGGACGCGAAGGGCGCGCGCGAGGCGACGAGGCCGGTCGACGGATCGTAGACGTCGCCGAAGCGGCCGCTCGTGCCGGAGACTTTCTTGCCGCCGATGAAATGCCGAAGCTCTTGAGGCATGGGTCCTCCCGAGTAAACGCCGGCGTCAGGCTTCCGCCGATCTCATTTGACGTCAACGCGCCGTAAAGTGGTGCGCCCGTCAGGAATCGAACCTGAACTTACAGCTTCGGAGGCTGTCGTGATATCCATTTCACCACGGGCGCGTGGGAAGGAAGAAGCGACGAGTCTATTCTACCCGATTCCGGCCGCGCTCAGGTAGGGCCTTACTTCGCCGGCCGCGCGCCGACGGGGCGGCCCAGGTGCTGGAACAGCCCGACGGCCGCGGCCTTGAGCTTGGCCTCGTCGACGCCCGTGTCGGCGCCCTCGGCCGTGAACGCGGAGACCAGGGCCTCGGTGGCGACGTTGCCCGACGCGCCGGGCGCGTAGGGGCAGCCGCCGACGCCGCCGGTCGAGGCGTCGAAGCCGGTGATGCCGAAGGACTTCCAGGCGACGAGCGCGTTGGCGACCGCGCGGCCGAAGGTGTTGTGGAAGTGGAGGAAGACGCTGTCCTTCGGCACGGCCTTCAGCAGGAGGTAAAGGAGCTTGCGCACCTCGTCCGGCGAGGCCTTGCCGATGGTGTCCCCGATCGAGAACTCGACGACGCCAAGGCCGGAGAGCATCTTCACGACCTCGACCACCTTCTCGGGCCGGACCTGGCCCTCGAAGGGGCACCAGAACGCCGTGGAGACGTAGCCGCGCACGGGCAGCCGCGCCGCGCGGGAGCGCGCGACGACCGGGCGGAAGCGCTCGATCGAATCCTTGATCGAGGCCTTGATGTTCTTCTGGTTGAAGGTCTCCGACGCGGCGGTGAAGACCGAGATCTTGTCGGCCTTCACGGCCAGCGCCAGGTCCAGCCCCTTCTCGTTGGGGACCAAGGCGGAGTAGATCACGCCGGGCTTGCGCTTGATGCGCGCGAACACGACCTCGGAGTTCGCCATCTGAGGGACGGACTTCGGATTGACGAAGGACCCCGCCTCGATCTCCTTGAGGCCCGTCTCGGAGAGCGCGTCGATGAAAGCCACCTTGGCCTCGAGCGGGATCGGCTTCTTCTCGTTCTGGAGGCCGTCGCGCGGGCCGACCTCGACCAGGCGCGGGTTCGGCCGCGGCGCGGGAAGCGTCACGGCTTCGGCACCCAGTTCGCGGCGCGCTTTTCGAGGAAGGCGGAGAGCCCTTCCTGGCCCTCGGGCGAGGAGCGCAGTTCCACCAAGGTCTGCACCGTCAGATCCACGCGCGCGTCCAGCGGCGCCGCGGCGATCATCGGGATCATGCGCTTGGCGGCGCGGACCGCGTTCGGCCCGCCCTTGAGGATGTTCGCGGCGGCCGCGTCGGCGCGATCCTTCAGCGCGGCGGCGGGCGCGACCTCGGACACCAGGCCCATGCGCAGCGCGGCGTCCGCGCCGAAGACCTCCGCCGTCAAATAGTACCGCCGCGCGTTGGCGACGCCGATCTTGGGCAGGACCCAGCAGGAGATCACCGCGGGCATGATGCCCAGGCGGGTCTCGGAGAAGCTCATCTTCGCGTCGTCGGACAGCAGCGCCACGTCGCAGGCCGCCAGCAGGCCCAGCCCCCCGCCGAACACGTTCCCGTGCGCGGCGACCACGACCGGGACCGGACAGGCCTCCACGGCGCGCAGCATGTCGGCGAACAGGCGCGCGTCGCGAGCGCCCTCCTCGGCGGACATGCGCCCGCCCGCGCGCATCCAGTGCACGTCGGCGCCCGCGCAGAAATCCTTCCCCGCGCCGCTGACGATCACGGCGCGCAGGTCCGCGTCCCGGCCCAGCAGGAGGAACGCGTCGGCCAGTTCCCGCAGGGTCACGTCGCTCATCGCGTTGCGGACCTCGGGACGGCTGAGAATCACTCGGGCGACGGAGCCCCGCTCGACGACGATGTGCCGGTAGGATCCCATGCTACATCCGGAACACGGGCCGACGAAGCCCGCCGATCGGCGCGTTCGCCGCGGCGGCGAAGGCCATCGCCAGGACCTGGCGCGTCTGCGCCGGCACGATGATCCCGTCGTCCCACAGGCGCGCGGTGCCGAAGTAGGGATGCCCCTCGGCCTCGTACTGCGCCCGGATCGGAGCCTGGATCTTCTCCACGTCCGCGTCGGAGAGGTCCTGGCCGGCGCGCTTGAGCTGCTCGCGCTTGATGATCGTCATGACGGTCGCCGCCTGCTCGGCGCCCATCACCGAGATGCGCGCGTTCGGCCAGGTGAAGAGGAAGCGCGCGCCGTACGCCCGGCCGCACATCGCGTAGTTGCCGGCGCCGTTGGACGAGCCGATCATCACCGTGACCTTCGGCACGCGCGCCGTCGAGACCGCCTGCACGAGCTTGGCGCCGTGCTTGATGATGCCCGCCTGCTCGAAATCCTTGCCGACCATGAAGCCCGTGATGTTCTGGAGGAACAGCAGGGGGATCTTTCGCTGGTCGCACAGCTCAATGAAGTGCGCGCCCTTGAGCGACGACTCCGGGAACAGGATGCCGCGGTTGGCGAGGATGCCCACCGGACGGCCGTGGATCCTGGCGAAGCCGCAGGTCAGCGTCGTTCCGTACAGCGCCTTGAACTCGTGGAAGCGCGAGCCGTCGACGAGGCGCGCGATCACTTCCTTCGGATCGCAGGGCCGGCGCAGGTCGCGGTTGAAGATGCCGTAGAGATCCTCGGCCGGGTACAGAGGCGCCTCGCCCTCTCCCAGGTCGAACGCGGGCGCGTTCAGATTGGCCACGATGGACCGGCAGATCTGGAGCGCGTGCTCGTCGTTGTCGGCGAGGTGGTCGGTCACGCCGGAGACCCGGCTGTGCATGTCCCCGCCGCCCAGCTCCTCGGCCGTGGACTCCTCGCCGGTGGCCGCCTTCACGAGCGGCGGCCCGCCGAGGTAGATGGTGCCCTGGTTGCGCACGATCACGCACTCGTCGGACATGGCCGGCACGTACGCGCCGCCCGCCGTGCACATGCCCATGACCACCGCGATCTGCGGGATGTCGAGCGACGACATGACCGCCTGGTTGTAGAAGATGCGCCCGAAGTGCTCCTTGTCGGGGAAGACCTCGGACTGCTTGGGCAGGAACACGCCGCCCGAGTCCACGAGGTACACGCAGGGAAGGCGGTTCTCGAGCGCGATCTCCTGCGCGCGCAGGTGCTTCTTGATGGTCTCGGCGTAGTAGGTGCCGCCCTTGACCGTCGCGTCGTTGGCGACGATCACGCACAGGCGCCCGGACACCACGCCCAGGCCCGCGATCATGCCCGCCGCGGGAACCTCGTCGTCGTACATCCCCATCGCGGCCAAGGCCGACAACTCCAGAAAGTACGAGCCGAGGTCGATCAGCCGTTCCACGCGCTCGCGCGCGGTGAGCTTTCCGCGCGAGCGGTGCAGATCGACCGACTTCTTGGGCCCGCCCGCGCGGGCGCGCTCCAGGCGCGCCTCCAGGTCGGTGAGGAGGGCCCGGTGGTGCGCGGCGTTGGCCGCGAACTCCGAGGAGTCGCGGTCCGCCGTCGAGGCGATCGGCGGCGTGTCGACGTCGGGCGGGTTCATGACCGGATGATACAAAAATCGTCCCCCGCGACGCCCGCCCGGAGGCGCGCTTTCATAATCTCACTTCGATTATAAAATGAGTAAAAAGAACGAGGAACCCTGGATAAATTCGAAACGAGGAGGAACACTATGGGACCCCTCGCACAGATATGCCGAACCGCGCGCCGCACGGCACGCTGCACCTGTACGAGATCGTCAACTACGACCGCCGCGAGAGCGTGATCGCTCTCGTCGAGGAGGGGTTTGCCCATCTCTTGATCCGCTTGAAATCGAGCCGGCCCCCGGAGCTCGCGCATTGGGGCAGCAACGAGCAGTTCTTCGTCGAGCTGATCGCCGCGGCCGTTCCCGGAGACCGCGCGGACAAGCTGCTGGAGCAGCTGCGCGACGGGGTCCCCTGGCAAGGCTGGAAAAGGCTCGTCTGGCGCGGGTAGGAGCTAAGCCGCTTCGTTCGCGCCGCCGCGCCGGTAAACCCCGAAGTGGAGGTGCCCCAGGTAGATCAGCGCGGGCTGCAGGACGCGGGTCAGGGTGATGATCGCGAGACACCCGCCGATGACGACGATGGCCAGCGGGCGCTGAGCCTGCGCGCCGATGCGCGTCGAAAGCGCGGCCGGCAGGAGCCCGAGGCCGTCGACGAAGGCCGTCATCATCACCGCGCGCAGGCGGCGGTCCATCGCCAAGACGATGCCGCCGGTGAGCGACTGCCCCTCCCGCCAGAGCTGGCGCACGTAGGAGTTGATCAGCATGCCGTCCATGACCGCGATGCCGAAGATCGAGATGAAGCCGACCGCCGCGCTGATGCTGAACGGGACCCCGGTCAGGAACAAGGCCACGACTCCGCCCAGGCAGGCCACGGGGATCTGGATGAGGATGATCGCCGTGTCCACCCAGGAGGCCGTCGCCCCGTACAGCAGCATCGCGATGAGGACGAGGGTGATCGGGACGATGATGAAGAGCCGCTTCTTCGCCGCGTTGAGCTCGCCGTACTCGCCCGACCAGACGAGATGCGCGCCGGAAGGCAGCGCGACGGCCGAGGCGACGCGCTTTTGCGCCTCGAGGACCGTGCTCTGCAGGTCCTTGCCCCGCACCGAGAAGCGCGCCGGCACGAAGCGCTCCAGGCCCTCGCGGTAGATGTAGGAGGCGCCCTCCGACATCTGGATCACGGCGATCTGGGAGAGCGGGACCTGCGCGCCCGAAGGAAGGGTCACGCGGATGCCGCGGATCGCGTCGATGCTCTGCCGGAATTCGGGCTTCCAGCGCACGATCAGGCCGAAGCTGCGGTCGCCCTCGAGCACCTGCGTCACGCTCTGGCCGCCGACCGCGCCCTGGACGACGGCGGCCACGTCGCCGACGTTGAGCCCGTAGCGCGCGCACTTCGCGCGGTCCGGGATCACGAGGAGGTTCGGCTGGCCCAGCGAGCGGTAAACGGCCGTGTCGGCCATGCCCGGCGTCGCGTCGAGGACCTTCTTCACCTTCGCGGCGATGTCCTCGTCGGCGTTCAGGTCCGGGCCGAAGACCTTGACCGAGTTCTCGCCCTTCACGCCCGACAGCGCCTCCTCGACGTTGTCCTCGATGTTCTGCGAGTAGCCGAAGCTGACGCCGGGGAACTCCTTTTGGAGCCGATCGTCGATCGCCCCGACGAGCTTCTCCTTCGTCACGCCGCGCGGCCACTTCGTCTCGGGCTTGAGGTCGACGGAGAACTCGATGTTGTAGAAGCCGGCCGTGTCGGTCCCGTCGTCCGGGCGGCCGGTCTGGGAGACGACCTGCCTCACCTCCGGATAGGACAGGAAGATGCTCCGCACGCGGCTGGCGGTCCGCGCGGAGTGCTCGAAGGACACGTCCAGCGGCAGCGTCGCGCGCGCCCAGATGTTCCCCTCCTCGAGCTTCGGGAGGAACTGCCCGCCGAGAAACGGCAGCAGGCACAGGATCGAGAGGACGACGCCGCCGAGGATCGCCAGGGTCCGGCGCGGACGCACGAGAGAGCGCAGGATCAGCGCGTGGTAGAAGCGGCTGATCGCATTCCAGGCCGGATTCCTCGTCTCTTGGAAGCCTTGGCCGTAGGTCGTCGCGGCCAGGACGGGAGTCAGCGTCACCGCGAGAAGGATCGCCGCGCCGAGCGCGTAGGCGTAGGCGTGAGACATCGGCGAGAAGATCGCGCCCTCCGCGCCCTGCATGGTGAACAGCGGAAGGAAGGCGACGACGAAGATCAAGGTCGAGAAGAAGATCGGAGCTCCCACCTCGCGGGCCGCGTCCAAGACGAGGTCGAGCGCGGGATGAGTCCCCTTCGACTCGACGCTGTGCCGGTGGATGTTCTCGAGCATGATCACGGTCGAGTCGATGATGATGCCGAAGTCGATGGCTCCCAGCGAGATCAGGTTGGCCGGCGTCCCGCTGACGACCATGAGAATGAAGGCCGCGCACAGCGCCAGCGGGATGTTCGCCGTCGCGATGAGCGCCGCGCGCAGATCGGTGAGGAAGAAAAGGAGGACCAGGAAGACGAGGACCACGCCCACGGAAAGGTTCTCGATCACGGTGCGCACCGTCGTGCGCACCAGCTCGCTGCGGTCGTAGTAGGGCTCGATGCGCGCGCCGTTCGGGAGGATCTTGTTGAGCTCGTCGACCTTCGCCTCGACGGCGAGCAGGGTCTTCTGCGTGTCGCCGCCCTTGCGCATCAGAACGATCCCCTCGACGATGTCGTTGTCGTCGTCCTTGCCGACCATTCCCAGCCGCGGCGCATAGCCGACGCCGACGTCGGCGACGTCCTGGACGCGCACGGGCGTGGCGTGGGGCGCCGCGAGCGTGATCTGGCCGATGTCGCCCGGCGAGCGGATGAAGCCGATCGAGCGGATGTTGACGTTCTGCTCGCCGATCGACAGGTAGTTGCCGCCCGCGTTCGCGTTCGAGTTCTGGACGGCCGCGATCAGGTTCGCCAGGGAAAGACCGTAAAAATTGAGCTTGTACGGGTCGACGTCGACGTGGTACTCCTTCGTCAGGCCGCCGAAGCCCGCGACGTCGACGACGCCGGGCACGGTCTTGAGCTGCTTCTCGACCACCCAATCCTGCACTTCCTTCTCGAGCATCAGGTCGTGGCTGGGAGTGCGGATCACGTAGCGGTAGATCTCGCCGATCGGGTTCTCCGGGGAGATCTGCGCGGTGAGTCCCTGCGGCAGCGCCAGGGTGCTCAGGCGGCTGGTGGTCAGGACCTCGTCCCAATCCCTCCGCGTGTCCCAGCCGAAGTAGCACTTCACGTCCGAGAGGCCGAACAGCGAGATCGAGCGGATGGACTCCAGCCCGCTCATGCCCGCCAGCCCGTACTCGATGGGGATCGTCACGATCTTCTCGACTTCCTCGGCCGACAGGCCGAGCGGCTGGGTGATGACCTCGACCGTGGGCTGGATGGGATCCGGATAAGCCTCGATGTCGAGGTTGTGGTAGGCGAAGAGGCCGATCAGCAGGAGCGCGAGGGCGCAGGCGAGCACCACGCGCGTCCAGCGCAGGGCCCAGTAGCTCAGCCAATGCACGGCGGCCTCAGGAGCCCTCGCCCTGGGCGCGGTGCCACAGGGCGTTGAGCTGGACGGTCTCGGACACCGCGACGCGCTCGCCGGCCGTCAGGCCGGAACGCACGCGCACGGGGCCGGCCCCGCTCGAGACCACGTCGACCTTCCGGCGGAAGACGCGCCCGTCGGCGTTCCGGACGAAGGCGTAGTAGCCGTCGGTGTCGAAGACGAGCGCGTCCTGCGGCACGGCCAGGGCCTTGCCCGGACGGGTGAAGATCGTCACGCTCGCCAGCATGCGCGGCTTGAGACGCCCGTCGGCGTTGGCGACCTTGGAGCGGACCTGCAGCGTGTGCGTGTCGGGGTTGATGTCGGGGCTGATGTTGGAAATGACGCCGTGGAACGTCCGGCCCGGGAACGCGGGCACGCGCGCCTCCAGCGACTGTCCGACCGCGAGGCGCGAGGAGTCTTCCTCGTAGACGTCCGCCGTGACCCAGACCTCGTCGAGCGTTCCGAGGGTGAACAGCGCGTCGCCCGGATTGACCGACGAGCCCCGCACGACCTTGTCGTCGAGCACGGTGCCGCCGATCGGCGCGCGGATCCAGATGGTCGGCTGGGGCGTCGAAAGATCCTTCAAGTCCTGCGGCGACATGCCGAGCAAGGTCAGCTTCTGCTTGGCCGCGTTGACGAGGGCCGCGTCCATTCCCTCGAGAAGTCCCGGCGCGGCCGCGCTGGAGCGGTTCGTCGACGTTCCCGCCTGCAGATACTCGGCCTCGGCGGTCATGAAGTCCGGGCTGTAGAGCTGGACGATGGGGTCCCCCTGCGCGACGCCGTCCCAGAGGCTGACCTTCACGTCCTCGATGCGGCCCTGCACGCGCGAGACGATGGTCGCCACGCGCCGCGGATCGTAGTTGACCAGGCCCGCGGTCTCGAGCGCGCCGGGGACCTCGACCATCTGGACGGGCTTCCACTCGAGACCGGGAATGGCCCCCGCGGGAAGGACGAAGCCCTCCGCGACGGACCGCGTCTGGGCGGGCTTCTCGGCCGCGTCGCTGCGGCTGCAGGCGGCCGAGACGGCCGCGAGGGCGGCCGGGATCAGAAGGGCGAGAGCGCGGTTCATCATAGAGGGAAGGCTCGGCCGATCGCCGCCTGGAGGGCGACGCGTCCGGCCAGGAACTGGTTGGCGGCGGTCAGGTAGGCGATGCGCGCGTTGTAGATGCGCTGGAGCGCGCCGGACAGCGTCGTGAAGTCGACCTTGCCCGATTGATAGGCGATCAGCGCGACCTGGAAGTCCTGGCGGGCGAGCGGGATCAGCGAATCGCGATAGAGAACCGCCGTGTCGTAGGCCAGCCGCGTCGAACGGTACAGGGCGACGATGGCGGTCTCGGTCTGGAGCTCGGCGGCGCGCCGGTCCGCGCGCGCGGCGTCGAGAAGGGCCGACGCGCTCAGCGCGTCCTGGCGCTGCTTGAACCAAAAGAAGACGGGAAGATTGAAGCCGATCGAGACGCTGTTGTCCTTGGTGTCGCCGACGACCGGCGCCGCCGCGCCGACCAGATATCTGTTCTGGGAATAGCCCGCCGTGAAATCGGGGAGGAACTCGAGGCGGGAGAGCGTCAGCGCGGTCTTCGCGTTCCTCTCGCTCAAGACGGCCTCGCGCAGCTCCTGATGAGACCGAAGGCCCGCCTCGACGAGCGCGTCCAGAGAAGACCGCATCGGCGCGAGCGCGAGCGCGTCCGACAGGCTCAACGCCTCGCGCGGATCGCGGCCGAGGGCCTGGTTCAGCGCGGCCTCGTCGTTGGCTTCGGCCACGCGGCTGGCGTAATAGGTCTGGCTCGCCGCCGAGAGGTCGAACTCCGCGCTGATCAGGTCCGACTGCGAAACCTGATTGGCCGCGTAGGCGACCTGGGCGACCTTGAGCACGCGATCGAGGGTGGCCGCGTTCTCCGCCGCGGTTTGGGCCAGCGCGGCGTCGAGCAGGGCCTGGTAGTACGCGGTCTGCGCCTGCGCGCCCGCGTCGCGGACCGCGCCCTCGTAGGACAGGCGCGCGATCTCGGCCGCGCGGTGGGCCTGATCCCCCTGAAGCCAGGCTTTCCCAGGAAACTGGAAGGACTCGCTGATCGACAGCGTCTGCGCCGTCGGGTGATTGAGGCCGTTCGGGCTGGCGCCCTGGGTCCAGGCGACCGCCGGGTCCTGCGGCGCATAGGCCTGGTCGATCAGATGCAGGGCCGCCGCGTACTGGGCCTGGGCGGCGCGGACGGAAGGATTGCCCTGGATCGAAATCTTGACGGCCTCGTCGACGGACAGCGGCGCCGCGGCGGCGCGCGGCGCGTCCTGAGCCCGGGCCGCGGCGGGAAAACAGAGGGTCCCGATGGAAAGAAGAGCGAGAAGTCTCATGAGATGTATACGATTCAGGCCCGCAAAACGTTCCCGGCGGGAGATCGGCCGCGGGTCATGAGCCTTTCTCCGGCTTCTTCGCGCGATCGCGGAAAAGATGCGGAAACCGCTTCCGGTAGTAGAGGACGGCGATGCCCAGCACGATGAAGTCGTCGGCGTAGCCGATCACGGGGATGGCGTCCGGAATCAGGTCGAAAGGGCAGATCAGGTAGAAAAGCGCGCCGAAGGCGACGAGCTTGTCGAGCGCGGTGATCTCGTCGGAGCGCATGACCAAAGTCAGGTCTCCGATGCGGCTGCGCCACTCCGCGCCCATGGCCTTGAGGCGCGTCAGCATCCGTCCGGAGCTGCGGACCTGCTCCTGGCGGCGCTCGTTCTCGCCGATGCGAGCCAAGCCCTTGGTCACGATTCCCCGGGCCTTGACGGGGGACGAGAGGAGCTGGAGAGTGATCCCCTCCTCGCGCAGCGTTTTCTGGAAGGGCTCCTCAGGACGGACGAAAGCCGCGGCCGCGGCGGGATCCTCGGGATGGAGCATCCCCTCGCCGACGAGGCGCCGCGCGAGCGGCTCGAACGCCGCCCGGTACATCTCCGGAAGCGCCTCTTTCCGGGGCTTGCTCCGCCAACGCCGCACCGTCATGCCCGACACGCCCAGCTCGCGCGCGACGCCCTCCGGGGAGAGGCCCGATCGATCGAGAACGCTCAGCGCTTGGCCGTAATCCATGGAGGGAAGGGATTCACAATTGTGAAGTTCACAAATGTTAACCCGGATCGCGCTCCCTGTCAAGGCCCAAGCGCGAGGCGGGGCTAAAACTCGGCGTGGACGCGCAGTCCCCAGACCTGCACCGGGCCCCGGTCGCGGTTGTAGCCCGGGTTCACGATGAACTGGTAGTCCGGGCTCACGAACAGGTGCTCGCGCACCGGGAAGCGGTAGTAGGTCTCCGCGATCATCTCGGGCCCGTAATGCAGCGCGCCGTCGCCGAGCAGGAAGCCGTCCCCCCCGTCGGCCAGGTAGCGCCGATGCGAGTCCGAGAGCTCGTTGGAGACCGCGGCGAGGCCCCAGCGGTCGTCCGGACGGCCCCAGCGCGCGGGCTTCCACTCCACGCCCAGCGCCTCGGACGCGTCCGCCTCGGTGAAGGCCCACGTCTCGTTGCGGCCGTCGCTCCAGCTCGCGCGCGCGAAGCCGCCGAGCGAATCGGTCAGCTCCTGGTCCGCGTTGAACGAGAAGCCGTATTTGACGCGGCCGTACTTCCGCGTCGCGACGACGTTCGGAGCCGCGCCGGTCTGGGCCGCGTTCGAGATCGCCTCGTTGTAGCTGCCCATGTCCGCCTGGTTGACGTAGCCGAGGAGCCGCGCCGTCCCCTTGCGCCCGTCGAGAAGATGAAGCTGGCGCTCCCCCTCGACCACGGAGCCGTTGGCGCGGCCGATGCGCCGGTCCATGTCGAGCTGGTTGGCCTGCTTGGGCTCGGCCACGAAGGCGCCGCGCACCGCCCATTCGGGGTCGTGCCATTCGGTCATGAGGCCCCACGTGTAGCCGCGCGTGTCGGCGGGATAGTCCCAGGCGCCGGGGCTCATCAGGGTCCAGTTGAGAAACTGCGAGCGCGGGTCGTGCGAGTAGGCGTTGCCGTCGAAGTAGTCGGGCAGCGAGAATTTCCCCGCGACCACGGTGAGCCGGTGCGTCGCGGCCGTTCCGGCCACCTGGTTGGGGCCGTCGTCGATCTTCTCGGTGTCCGAGCCGAAGCCGAAGACGTGCCGAACGAAGAGCCGCGCGGCCGAGACGACGGGCGCCGCGTCGCCGACGCGGTAGATCTCCCCGTTGGTCTGGCCGGCCACGCCCAGCGCCCCGCTGAGTCCGCGGCCGCCGCTGAGCTCCGGGTTCACGTACACCTCGGTCCCGGGGGCCACCCGCATGCCCATGAACAGCGTCGAGGTCACGGACACCGCCTTCTGCGGGTTGGGCTGCATGCTGTTGGGCCCCGAGTACGGGGCCGTGAAGCGAGCGTTGCCGTCTTCCACGATCGTCGCCTGAAAATGGAGCGTGTAGCGGTCCGGGGCCGGCGCGGGGGCCCGGCGCCCCGCGGCGGGGCGGGGGGGGGGGGGGCGGCCCCGCGCCCCGCGGGCCCGGGGGGCGGGGGG
>VFSW01002959.1_pt1 | contig 25549 bp, 16 predicted proteins | sample 5358111 | NCBI WGS metagenome assembly VFSW01 (sample SAMN11554181, study PRJNA540505) | mine drainage metagenome | isolation source: sediment from site ElyBrook_90M | place: USA: Ely Copper Mine, Vershire, VT | collected 2017
ACTGTCCAACTCAAGTCAACACGGCCTTCACCTGACGCTTACCATAAAAGTGCTTCATCCGATTCAGAAGATGATAGAGGTCCATGTCTTTCCTACGCCTGGATTGAATGGATCTTGCAATCTCAATTTTCGGACCCCAAACAAAGGCGGGGATTTCTTCGATTGCCCTTTCTAACGTCAAATGTAGACCCAGTTCCGACGCTGCATCCAAGTGAGCCTGAAAGTGAGCCCGTTCCAGATCAACAAGCGTGCCTTCGAGGTCAAAAGCTATCGCTTTCACGCTTCTATTCATTTCCTGTGGGGCTATCTTTCCGAAGTCCTCTAACTCCGGCAATGTGGGAAAGCCGTGATTCGGAGCTTCGCGGCCCCATAATTTATCAGCGTAATGTTTTCTTCCGGCGCATCGCTGACGACTGGGCTTTGCGGTAGCGGGTTGGCAGCCCCATCTTCTGCGCGCCACTTGTCAATCCTCCTGGCCTTCACGCTGAGTCGAATTGGAGTGCTTTTGCGCGCAAATGGATTCCCTGCCATTCCGGTGTCATACACCGCAATGGCCTTCGATGGCGAAGCTTCATCGACGATTAGTGCATAGTTCCACGGAGTGGTTGGAAACACCTGCCAGTCGGCTGTTTGACCGCGGTCGCGGAGCTTGACCCAGTTCTCGCCTATTCCATAGGAAAAGACCAAGGGCCCGCGTTCGATTGCAATTGAGTTATTGAACCATCTGGAAATCCGCGGGACCATCGGAAACTTTATCTCGACGTGGTCTCCTGCCTTCCATCTGCGCTCAATCCGTGCGAAGGAGGAAGGGAAAGGCGCGGGTGCTGCCTCACCGTTGATCAAGATTGTAGTACCAGTAGCCCAAGCAGGTATGCGCAGTTGCAACGGAAAGGTGATAGGGACGGCTGGACTAACAGTGAAGCGTATAGATCCATTGAACGGGTAGTCGGTCTCTTCAACGACATGAACCGGCGTACCACGAAGAACCGTGCGCACTTCGCAAGGGGCGTAAGCAGCTGCCACCAGTCCGTCTTGTGCTGTTGTGTCCTGAGCGCCAGAGAGCATAAACAAGCTGTTAGCGAATTTTGGCCAGCCCTGATGAAAGTTCGCGGTGCAGCAACCGAAATTCGGCGCGAGACCATAGAGATTTGATTCGGGGCCATCCGTCGTCCAAGGCTTGTGGTGCAGACTGCACTCAACCTGGTTCGGCTCCTGGTTGTACTGATGAGCCCACATGTCATCCGTAAATGTTCCTGGCAGAGCGTTGAAGGCTAGCTGTTCGAGCCGGTCGCCCAACGCGGGATCTCCCACGATAGCCAGGGATTGCTCGAGCGAGAACATGTATTCAACCACGGTACACAGCTCCGAGCCTTGCGAAGGATCACGACCGGCCAAATGTTCGTCGCAGGAGAACATGCCATTGGGCAGGCCGTGGTACTTATTCAATTCAGAGATCATTCTGGATGCCGCGGCTCGGTCGGCACCAGCGTTGGAGACTTGCGCCCAAACCGGTCCGGTCTTGATCGCCTGTCCATTGTTCACGCCATGCGTTGCAAGCGCCAGGTCCTTCAGTCCTTCGCCCTTTTCGAGCTTAATATATTCGGCCGTAATGCGCTCAGTGTATTGGAAGTTTGTGAATTGCGCCATCCAATCGTAGCCCTGCTTTCGAAGCAGATTGGCCAGTTCCAACAAATATGCTGAGCCCGTGCGGTTGTAAAGCCATATCACGCTTAACAGTTCGTCTTGCCAGCGGAACTTGCTCCAGTCGCGCAGTGGGCGCTGAGGCAGCTCTGCAAGCTGATATCGCAGATACCGGTCCATGACAGGAATGACGCGGCCGTCTCCGGTGTATTCCTGATATTGGGTAAGAGCTTTGAGGATCACAATTCGAGGCCACCAGTCGTCGTTGGATGCCGGACCGATCATGCCGCTTGGTTCCTGATGATTCAGCGTCCAATCGATATACTTTTGCGCCCTCGCTTTCAGACGTGCATCGTGGAGCAAATAGGCGAGCGGTATAAGTCCATCCAAGAAATATGGACCTCTTTCCCAAGATTCTCCCTTACCGCCTAACCAGCCGCTGTCCGGACCAACATCTGGCCAGGTCTCATCCAAATGGCCACCCAGGCCGTCCGCCTGAATCTGAAGCTGGTTCAATAACCACCCAGTCGGTCGGATTGAGCCGAGCGGCAAAAAGGAAAATTTGCCAGGGATTAGAGGTGCTCGATCGCGAACTGCTGTCGTCGGTTTGGGAAGCGTATCCACTGATTTAACCAACCAAGTGCTGGACGCAAAAAGTGAGCGGCCTAATTGAGAAGATGTTGCGCAGAACAGAGCAAATCGACTCAAAAACCGGCGCCGAGTGGAACGATCTGAGGTTAAATCCAACATAATGTTACTCCTAGGTGCATCGCATCGACCGTTTCGTCATAGGGCAAGCCATCGATGTCATTTACAGCAGGCACGTCAGATCGAACCCAAAAAGAGCCATTTAACCTTCACTCGAGGAGGCTCGACACTCAGGGAAGAACCCGAATGGCGGGCGGGTCGAGAGGGCATAGCAGGCATATGCCGATACTTGTAGATGGACACCATAGTATGTAGTATGTTTACATGTCAAGTACCATGGAATTGGGAATGAGTGTGATCATAGGGTGAAGAGAACTTTGAATCGGGAGATTTGAGGACGAGTTGACGGTCAATTCGAGGAACGCGTGTTCGCATCGCGTAACATAAAGGCCCCAGGCATCCATGAGGGGTTAAAATGCTGTGTAATTCAATGAAGGCAACAATGGAGTTCATAGGTGGGTCCATCGAGGTTACTTTTGCCCCATCGTTTAGGCGGCCGGATCGGAAAACCAGTTTTAAGTTAGGTCGAGATGCATTCCAAGCCTCAAAGTAGCTGCTTGTATACAGCCTGCAGAGGTCATATCTCTTCATGGAGGGAAAATTGAATTCGGTACATGATCTCGACGGTTCGCCAGATGCATTGCCAAAATATCGACAAATTGCGGATGTTCTACGCGCAAAAATAATGGCTGCTGGATACTCCCCTGGGGAAAAGCTTCCAACTGACGCGGAACTCAGCAAACACTTTCAAAGTTCGCGATTGACGGTGATCAAGGCGCTCCGTCAGTTGGAGATGGAAGGTCTCGTATCTCGTAAAGCGGGTTCGGGAACCTATATAGGCCTCCAATACCAAGACACCCCACATTCATTTGGACTACTTATTCCGGACCTCGGCCAGGGAGAAATATTTGAACCCATCTGCCAAGGAATGGCACGTGCTGGGAGCCCTTCTCGACAGGAACTGATTTGGGGAAACACATCGAGCGGTGGAATCAACAATAAGGAAACGCAGGCCCTGGACCTCTGCAAATCGTTTATCGCAAGGAAGGTAGATGGAGTCTTTTTCGCGCCCCTCGAGTTGTCTGCTCACAAAGAGGAAATAAATCAACAGATAGTCACTCACTTGGAAGAAGCAGGCATTCCCATTGTTTTGCTTGATCGAAGTACAAAACCGTTTCCGGAGCCGACCGAACATGATTTGGTGGGAATCGACAATTGGCGAGAAGGCTTCAGGATGGCCAAGTATCTCTTGGATCTCGGATGTACGGGGCTTGGATTCGTAGTTCGGCCGGGTTCGGCGCCGACGGTTGAAGCGCGTATTGCTGGGTTGAACGAAGCACTGCGGCAGCACGGGCAGATGATGTCTCCGGGGTGCGTTCTGCGAGCGGATCCGACAGATAGAGATGCCGTTCAGGCATGGGTGAGTGTTCTTCATCCCGATGGAATTCTTTGCGCGAATGACTATACGGCGGGACAGTTGATGCATACATTAGCGAGTTTGGGCCTTCGAGTGCCAGTCGACGTTCGCATTGTTGGGTTCGATGACGTGAAGTACGCGAGCATTCTTCCAGTGCCGCTGACTACTTTGCGCCAACCCTGCGTAGAGATCGGCGTTGCCGCAATGAAGGCAATGCTCGCACGCTTAGAAGATCCGTCAATGGTTCCTCGCACCATTTCATTAGACTGCCAGATCATTGTGCGTGATTCATGTGGAGCCAACCTGGGTCTCCACCCAAAATCCTCGCCCAGCTAAGACCGCAATGCGATTAAGCAACCAATTGAGGTTCGGAAGAAATACTGGTTGTTACGCCTTGACGCGAGTCTTCAAATGCATCCAACTCGCTCGTCCATTGCAATGCATTTATTCAAGGGCTGTGAGCGGACGATTCCGGCGATGATTCAGAGTCTCAAGACCATCACGTCGGATCGACGGCACATGTCGACAGAATCATTCTCGGTTCGTCGGCCCAGATCAATGTGCCTTAGTGATTGATCTTCGTTTGTCCTCTGGAGGTATAGCGTTGTCGCATTCTAAAGCCGCATCGACCCTCGTAGTTCTTGTTCAGTGCGGTATTTGGGCGCTTGGACAAGATGTCTCTCCGGTGCCTCGAGATGCTACCCCCCCACACCAGACTGGAAGCGCAGCAGAATCAGGCATGGCCACGGGAGCCGCCCGGAAGGCGGAATTTGATAGCCATCACCGTCCGATTACAGCAGGGGGCTTTGTAAAGAATGGGCCAATCGTCTTTCAGAATGTTGCTGAGCGCGCAGGCCTCACGCACTGGCACCACACTGCGGGAACGCCGGAAAAGAAATTCATTCTGGAAGCAAAGGGGCCCGGTTTGTGTCTCTTGGACTATGACAATGATGGTTGGCTTGACCTTTATCTTGTCAATGGATCAACCTACGATGCGCTGGCCGGGAAAGCTCTTCCGCCACACTCGGCTCTATTTCACAACAATCACGATGGGACATTTTCTGAGGTGACGGAAAATGCAGGAGTTGCCAATGATCGCTGGGGATACGGGTGCGTGATAGGCGACTATGACAACGACGGATGGCCGGATATCTATGTCAGCAACTATGGGAAGAACCGGCTTTATCACAATAACCACGACGGTACTTTCACAGATGTGGCAGAGAGTGGGGGAGTCACTGTCGGTACGTGGTCTACTGGAGCAACATTCGGCGACTACGACGGCGATGGACGGCTCGATCTGTTTGTTGCAGGATATGTCAAATTTGATGTAGATCATCCACCGGATAGCTCAGCGTGTCAGTATCGCGGAATTCCAGTAATGTGTGGACCACGGGGATTGACCGGGGAAGGGGATCATCTCTTCCACAACAACGGGAACGGCACCTTTTCCGACGTGAGCCTCAAGGCCGGGGTAAGCGATCCGAGCGGATACTACGGTCTAGGCGCACTATTTGTAGACCTAAACAACGACGGCAAACTGGATCTGATTGTTGCTAACGACTCGACGCCGAACTATCTGTATATCAATAAGGGCAATGGGACGTTCGAGGATCAGGGCATAGTGGGAGGCTATGCTCTCAACGACGCCGGGCGAGAGCAGGCAAACATGGGTATTGCCGCAGGCGACTACGAGAACAATGGCCTTATCGATCTCGTGAATACCACGTTCTCAGACGACTACGATGTTGTCTTCAAGAACGATGGCCATGCTAATTTCAACGATGTGAGCTATGACACCGGTGTGGCTCTGCCTACTTATCCCTTTGTCGGGTTTGGTGACGGATTTCTAGATTACGACAACGATGGCTGGAAAGATCTGCTCGTTGTGAACGGACATGTCTATCCGATCGTCGATGCTCACCCGGAATGGGGAACCACGTATGCGGAACGCCCACTGCTCTTTCATAACCTCAAAAATGGAAAGTTCGAACTCGTCCCGCCAGTTGAAGGTACCGGACTGGCCGTTGTCAGCGTGGGACGCGGCGCCGCATTTGGCGATCTCTTCAACGATGGAAAGGTGGATGTTGTCATAAATAATATGGACGGCGTTCCCGTTCTCCTTCGTAACGTCAATCCGGATCATCATCATTGGCTTGAATTGAAACTTATCGGAGGAAGCAAGAGTCCACGTGATGCAGTCGGTGCCAGTGTGTATTTGGATGCTGGCGGAATTCGACAACGGGGCGATGTCCTCAGCGGAGGAAGCTACCTCTCGTCGAACGACATGCGCATTCATTTTGGATTGGGCGACACGATTCATGTTGATGGCATTGAGATCCACTGGCCGAGCGGAGCAAAGGAGAAGATAAAGGCCGTTGCGATCGACCGCATTTTAACGATTGAAGAAGACAAAGGCGTAATCGGCGAACTGTGTCCGGTCTGCTCCGCAAACAAAAGACACTGAGGTCTATTCAGAGAATCGTCTCCAGACGAAGTGGACAGAGTTGTTCCATATTCCGATCTTGCCTTTAGAAGCTTCGTCTAAAGGGCGTTCTCTCGAAACGCTCAATTCCATTGTCCCGACCGCTGCGAAATCCATCGCATCTTTGCCACGCCAGACTGCATGGCCGCTGTGCGCGTCGAGATAGAACTGACTCCGTGATGTCTCCTGATGCCTCTGTTAGGGCCAACCTTCACGCTAGTGGAGCGCGCGCTCTCTGATTACCAACCGACTTTGTCGTCTGACGGCATCACGCTCTTCCGCAGGGCGCTGCCGCGTGCTAAGCGACCGGCTCAAATTCAATGAACATCTTCCCAACCTGGAAGTATCGCAGGTGTCCAATCGACTTTTCGGTAGGGGAAGAGCGCCTGAGAATCGCAACACCGTAGGGCGCCAGCGACTCTGGTATAACTCGACATCTTCCCGCTTACACCCACTCCAAATAGCGGACAGAATGCGATCATGTCATTCCATTTCAAGGGGTTACCGGGGAAACCCCCGTGAAATTTGACGCGATACCCCGTGCTATATACGTGTATATCTTTTTATATTGACATTTAGCGAATGTGATGTGTATACATGTCGATACACAATCAGTCAGGTGCGCAGTTCATCTCAACATGATTCTGCGGGAGCCAAAAAAAGCAAGAAATTAAGGAGACGAGATGCAAAACGATCGGTTCAAGAATTCGACGACACGCACACGCATGCGTTCTGCAGATTCCTTTGAGGTCACTTCCCTGGCAGCCAATAGCACCAAATCTCTACACCCGAATTCGAACAGTAAACAGAGGCGCAGCTTTCGTGCGGGCTTCGCACTGTGGGCGCTGACAATCGCGTTTCTGTTTCAGTTTGCATCTCTGGCCTTTGGCCAATACAGCAGCAACATTCAAGGCACTGTTTTTGACCCCAACAGTCGGGTGATTCCGGGGGCGAAGGTAACCCTGAAAAATACGGAAACCGGAGTTAGTGCCTCCGCAGAGTCAAATGCGTCAGGACTGTATCGGTTCGAAAATCTGGCGCCCGGCCGGTATGAGGTAATGGTATCCGCGAACGGCTTCACAACAGCAAAGGTCACAGCCGCTACCACTACCAACTCCACTGCAGGCGTCGATGTGACATTGCAACTCGCCGGAGCAAATACGTCGGTAACGGTGAGCGAGATTACGACGACCCTCAATCCTGATGAAACGAGACTTGAGACTACCATTGGTGCCCAGATCATTCAGGCGTTGCCACTCCAAAACAACAGTGTGTATGGGATCGTCCAAGCGGCCCCTGGCGTGACTGGCTTCATTGACACAAGAACCACCGACAATTTCACAAACGAGCATACTTTGGATGCCAACGCCAACGGAGGATATTTCGGCGGAAACGCCTACATACTCGACGGCATCAGCGTTGTCAGCAACATCGTGACTGGCGAAGTGAACATTTCGCCGAACCCCGATTCGATCCAAGAGGCATCACTGCAAACCAACTACTTTGGCGCGGAATATGGAAACGCCAGTGGGGTAGTTGATGAGCTTACTTCCAAGTCGGGCACCAACAAATTCCACGGCTCAGGCAACTATCTCTTTACCAACCAAGATTTAGTTGCCGGAACTGAATTCATTCACTCTTACTCACCATTCCAGCTGCAAGATGTGACCGGATCTTTTGGGGGCCCAATTATCAAGGACCGGACGTTCTTCTTTTCCTCTGTAGAGATGAAACGCGCTTCCAGCCAGGGACTTAACAATACCGTTGGCCAAGGTGGAAGCGTAGGCCTTGTCAAATACGAAGATCCCGCGTTCACCGCTTGGGCTGCAGCCAGTTATCCGCAAACGCATGGAACCTATATACTCAATCACTACAAGCCCACGGCGGTCAAGACGGCAGGTGTTGTCGAATGGGCTGACCCGACCTATAGCTCTTTCTGTACCACACCGACCGCAACCTGCAGTGCACCGTTTCTTGACGACGGTGTCCCAACTGCGACGCCCTCGAACAATGGCTTACAATATAACTTCCGCGTGGATCAATACTTTCATGACGGACGGGATCGCATCTTTGCTAACTACTACCGCACGACAGACGATTACCAAGCGGACGATATTCGACCTCAGTTTGACGTCAACAACAACACTCTAAACTGGTTTTTAGATGCTAATTACACCCACGTGTTCAGTCCGAATCTCATGAACATATTTAAGTTCGGCGCGTTCCAGGCCGGTGGTCTGGTAAATTCCAATAATCTCGTCGCAGCCGACGGTGCATCACCTTCCAAGCTGCCTTACCTCTCTACAAATGCAGAGGGCATTAGTTTTGGTAGCAACGCCTGGGGACCAGCCACATTCATTCAACACAACTATGACTGGAACGACCTAATCACCTTTATCCATGGTCGACATGCGTTCAAGTTTGGAGCTGACGTATATCATGGAGACGATAGCGCAGATTTCTCGGCCCCCCGCGAACGACCAAGTTACAACTTCTCTAATCTGACCGACTTTGCAGCCGACCAGGTATTCCAGGAGTCGGGAGTAACATTTAATCCCTTAACGGGCCAATGGAGCCCAAATAGATTTGGCGATCAAAACACGCGGGTTGGGGCGTTCGTTCAAGATGATTGGAAAGTGAAGCCGACGTTGTTACTGACGCTTGGCCTTCGTTGGGACGATTTTGGGAATCCAACAGCGTACAAATATACGAAAGAATTCCCAACAATAGACAACATGCATATTCCAACTACTGGGACGATCGATTCGCGGTTCCAGAACGCAGTAATTCGCGGCGGATCTCTATTTAACAAAAGCACGTCCAATAATTGGTCCCCACGCGTAGGTTTCGCGTGGAGTCCTTTCGGGGCCAAGGCTTGGTCTGTCCGAGGTGGGTTGGGATTATATCGGACCCCAATTACATTGGGTCAGGCTCTTGATAGTCTCGACTTGAATCCACCAAATTGGATATTCCCGACTTTTGGTGTCCAACAGCAAATAGCAGCGATCTATTCGTTCGGTACTTCGACCTCGAGTCCGTATGGGTTTGTCTACCCGACGATTCCATCCACGGGCCTGAATCAATACGGAGGGCTGGTCGGGGTTGCGAGCGCTGTCAACGGAGTTGACCCCAATCTCACTATTCCCAAGGTTATGGTCTTTCAGCTTGCGACGGAAAGAGAGGTCGGGAAGAACCTTGTCGCTGGTGTGACCTATACTGGCTCCCATGGATTTGAGCTTCTCAGCGGTAACAATGATTACAACCGCTTCGCGGGTGATCTGATCCAGAACAACGGAACTCTTACCAGATTGAATCCAAACTTTGGTTCCATGGGTTTCGTATGGAATGTCAACGCGTCCAATTACAATGCGCTCATCCTGACAGCACGTCAAACTGTTCGCGGTCTAACGTGGCAAGGTTCTTACACCTTCTCTCATGCGCTTGACTCTGGAACGTGCGCAACGAGGTTTGACTACAGCGGCAATCTCGATTGTGCTCCGGACCAGCATCATATGCTGTATGGAACTTCTTCATTCGACGTGAAGAGCCGGCTTACTGTAGCTGCCGACTACAAGATTCCAGACCCTGGGAATGGCCACTTGAGGCCCATTCTTGGCGGTTGGGAATTGTCGACGTTGGCGGTCGCGCAGAGTGGCAATCCATTTACTGCGATTAACTTTGCCAATTACTGCGCTCCGCCAGCAGGGTCCCAATGGGGTCCGGGAAATCCGTATCCAAGCAATTGCGGGGACTATAACGCTGACGGCTTCAACCTAGATTATCCCAACTTGGGCACAGCAAAACCGGGAGGATTCTCGCGCCATAGCTTCCTAACGGGAGTATTCAAGGCTGGCGATTTTGCCACACCCACTCTGGGAGGTCAAGGCACAGAGGGGCGCGACATCTTCCGCGGGCCGGGCCTTGTCAATATAGATGCCAACCTTTCGAAGAGTTTTGCGATACCATGGTTTAACGGCGAACACTCTACGTTACAATTGCGTAGTTCGTTTTACAACGTAATCAACAGAGCCAATCTCACAAATGTTGACTACGGCGTCTCATCCGCAACGTTCGGGCGCGCAACTAACACTCAGCAACCGCGAGTAATTCAGTTTGTAGGCCGCTTCCAATTCTGAAGCTGTTGAGGTAACTCGAATGAGATGGTCGTGAAAAATGCCATCTTGGCACTGGCAATCATTCTGACCGCCTGGCAGTCCGCAGGCGGTCAGGACTCTTCTGCGTCTCTCTCTTCCATCAATGACCTGCTTTCAGGCCGCAAATATGAAGAAGCGTTCGCGCAATCCGTTGCGCTGTTGAGTCAACAACCAAAAAGTGTACCGTTGTGGTTGGCACGCGGCGTATCTCTTCGTGGCCTCTCCCGAACAAAAGAAAGTCTGGAAGCCTTCAATCATGTGCTTGTTCTTGAGCCAGGAAATCTTACTGCCCTCAAAGGAGCTTCTGAAGCGGCGTTTTCGCTTAAGGATCCGTCTGCTCAAGCCCTTCTAGACGAATTAATTGACAAGGTTCCTTCGAATCCAGTTGCAAACGCCATGGCTGGGAGCCTTGCATATGAGCGGAAGGATTGTCCTTCGGCGATCAAGTACTTTGCGGTCGGGAAACCCGTCGTTCAGACCAATACGGAAGCTAGTTTACAGTTGAGTCATTGTCTTCTAATCGAAGGACAAGCGAAGCAAGCAGTTACGGTCTTGGAATCGCTTGAAGCACTGAACGAGGATGAAACCGTCTCGTACGATCTCGCCTACGCCCTGTTCGCGGCAGGACGTTTCGAAGAGAGTGCATCAAGGCTCGAGAGCCTGAGAGCACATGGCCATGGCGGGGCTGAGATCTCGGACCTCCTCGCGTCGGCCTACGGTAAGTTGGATCGCGTCCAAGAAGCACTTGATGCATACAGACAAGCGTGTGACGAAGCCCCAACGGTTCCCGGATATTACATAGATTTAGTTCTATTCGCGATGGAGCATTCTTCTGAGATGGCTGCAATCAAGGTGCTTGATACGGCTATAGAACGCATACCAAATTCTTCTGCCCTTTTGACGGTTCGCGGTTCAATATATTCATTTATCGGAGAGCCCGTAAAGGCAGAGGCAGACTTCACACGAGCAGAGGAAGCTGATCCAACTTCCGGCTTCGGCCGTGTCGGTCGAAGCTTATCTCTTCGGGACCAGGGGAAGTCTCCCGAGGCAGAGGCTGAGTTACGTCAAGAATTAATCAGGAAACCGAGTGATGTCAAGGCCAAGTACTTTCTCGCAGAGATCCTCATGGATAGTGATGCCGCATCAAATCGTGAAGAAGCGCGGCGTCTCTTAGAGGACGTGCATAAGGAGCGACCTAATGACCCCAATGTGCTCCTTGTTCTTGGAAAGATATTCCTCGAAGACAAGAATCCACATGCCGCCCTGCCCTTACTTCTCCACGCTCAGCAATTGGATCCCAAGAATGCTGCAGTGCTAAATAGATTGCTTCAGGTTTACCGGGCTCTCGGCCAGAGAGATGACGCGGTCAAGACCGCAAACGAACTTCGTCAGATCGTTAATGACGAGCGCGTCGCTGAGGCGCATCGAAACCGCTTTCACATTGCTGCTTTGCCGCCGCAATAGCGGGTTTTGGGCTACCAACAAGTGGGACTTCTTCATGAATGCGATGAATATACGTTCATTCCTCTGTGGAATGTTTTACGCGAATCAGCGATTCGCAAGTTGATTCTTCCAGCAAGATTCGGACCTATCGATGAGCCGTTTTTTGCCTGCAAGAGGCAATAGCTCTGACTACTTCGAGGTCATCAGGGGTCCTCTGCAGGATCTTGGTGCCATAGGAAATGATGCTACCGCAGTCCGACTTCTTCTTAGCGGCGTCGAATTCCTCGCGGTTTAAATACGCGATATTTGCGTCGCTGGAATTCTCATCAATCTCTGGATCGATCTCCCTTGCTCGCCTCAAGTGTTTTGCTCCTTCGGCCACGTCACCCTTCCACTCTAAAGCTACACCGAGGTTCTCGTGGGCTTGAGCATTGCCGGGGTCTATCTCGAGGAGTTTTCGCCATGCGTTGATCGATCCTTCTACGTTGCCCCTTGCAGTCAAATCAGTTGCGATGTCAAGCAGGCGTCTCGGCTCAGCGGCAGGCACTTCGATCGTTGATATTCCGTCGGGAGGGATGTTTACGAACTCTGGAATGTTGACAGCTCGATTTGCCGCAGTTGCGTTGTCAATGAGAATGGCCGGGCTGTCATTGCCATTGTTATCAATGTGGGTGAGATACATCTGCGTATAGGGTGACCGGGCCTTGGAAGAAAAAACCATCCAATGCCCGTTGGGAGAGAAGCTATGCCATGAGTTCATTTGCCTGGTATTGGCATTCAACCGACGCGCAGGCCCACCGGCGAATGGAACGATGTACAGCTGGCTGTCTGGACGCATGAGTTGGCCATTGCGGCATTGGACAAAGACGATCCATCGCCCGTCCGGCGAAACCTTAGGGAAATTGTTGCTCATACCATTCTCTGAGGCCCCAACAATGCGTTCAGGCACGCCGCCTCTGCCTTCATTGAAGGGAATGCGATAGAGATCGTACTGGATCTGTGTTTCATTTGGGTCGTTCGCATGCAATGCAGGCTGTTGCCGAGCAGGTCTAGGATCGCGCGCTTCTGCGCGGGCAAACACGATGTACTTTCCGTCGGGGCTCCAAACGCCGTCGGTCTGTACATAGCGCGGATCGTCAGCCCCAGGCAACGGATGGCGCAGGCCCGACCCACGATCGTACCACTCCAGAATCCCACGAGTCGGATAGAACACCTGCAGAAAGCGATAGTCCATGAAATTTGTCACATAGTAGCTATCGGAGAGACGAAGAGAGGGTCCGGCAAAGGTGCTCAGTATATAACGTCCGTCTGGCGAAACCTGAGACATGAATCCGACTCTTACCTGGCCGACACTTCCATCGGTATTCCAGTGGACCAGGTCCGAGTCTTTGATCGATATGTTCTTTTTGACGGGAACCACAGCGTAAAGACCCTTGTCATTTGACGGCCCGTCCACGTCCATGCCAAAGGTCTTGCCGTCGGCGGAGAATGAATGGCAATTGGCGCAAGTGTGCAGACCGGTTAAAAGGAGCCGACTCTTAGGCACTGAGATGTCCCGCAAGCGCCACGCGAGCAAAGGAAAATTGCTTTGTGCCAACGGATTCACTACCCCACTTTGTGTCCTTGAGGGGATCAGTGGGACGTCCCGGTAGAAGATCGGCGCCTCAACGGGGTCTTTTGATGTTGTTATTTGGATGGTTCCAGTCGAAACACGATGCGCGAGTTGCGGGTCTTGGAACCCGGTGATCGTAATCGTGGCCGCGTGATCACTCGAATGGCGCTTGATCCTATTCCAGACAGTGCTTTCTGGTGTCCAAGTGTGCGCGGCGGCCAGCTGAGGTGTCAGTTTTGGCAACTCGTTGCTTCCAGAGACACAGCGCGCATCAATTGTGCCAATGTGCAATCTCTCGCCTTTCGATATTGTCCGAAACGCAAATGAGCCATCACTAAAGGTCACATCGATCTTCCAAAGAATCACCTTGTCTGCACTATCGCGCCAAAGAAAAGTGGGAGGGGTAATTTCCGGCGGAAAGATCGATCCCTCTTTTGGGTAGTCCACGACAATTACAGCCGGGGCTGTTCTTGCATTGCTGGAGGGTTCAGATGGATCCGAGTCGGTTGCGGGAACCCGACGCTTCGCAAAGACATTTCCGTCAGTGTTGGATCGGTGCTGCAATGATCTCGCGGCAAAAACCACCCCGATCACTATGACTACAATGCAAACGGACCATCTTCGCGTCTCTAGGTATCGCAATGAACCCTCATCAAATTGAAACCGCATGATTACTGAGTTGCCGCAAAACACTGATCCGATTTCCCTGTAGCTTGCAAGAGTTGTTCAATTCGCCATTGCTTCTGGTTCAATCTCAGCGATGGTTTGGCAATCCAAGCGAAGAAACGACAATGTCAGTTACCTGAACATCGCCGTCCTTGCAGGAGAAGTAGATTCGTTGATGATTCGGAGATGACAGACGATGGATTAAGGTACGATGTCCATTGATCGAAAGATCAGCCACTGTCTCGTAAAGAGTCAGGACGATGGAAGTTAGGCCAGTTAAGTTTGAGACATGTTCCAGCCTCGCACGAGCGGGTTTGCCCGTTGCGTCGGTCCAAGTCACAGTACCTGCACCCGAGTCAAAGACAAGCGACTCACCTTCGACAGATCCAATATGTATATTGAAGGTTGACCGAGCTTTAGAAACAATTTTCGCCACGACACGTGCATTGCCGCCGATATCGATCGACTGACCGGACTGGTCTTCATGGCTCAGGCTCATCGCTGTAAGGGACCTCTTTCCCTTCGCCGGCAACTGCATCTCTTTCGGAATCGTTGTACCGAGCGTGCCGTCATCATCCTGGATCAGTTCCCGAAAGACGAGATCACCGCCATATCGATTGTCATGCTGTAAGAACCCCACCAGGAGCCGTCGATCATCTTTGAATTCGCTAGCCTTCATTACCATTGCTTCAGGCCCATCGAGGATGTCGGTGTCAGGCGTGATCCACGGCCCCAACGCATTCTTCGACATCCGATAATGAGTGGTGCCGCCCAGGCTGAAAATCAAGTAGTACCAATTTCCCCATTTAATTAGATCTGAGCATTCAGGCTGGGCAGGTGAGCCCGCAAGTAGAAACGGCTCTTTAACGACGGACCAATTTGATAGATCCTTCGACACAAGATGCTCCAGCGCTCCTTCATTCTTCCCGTCTGCTCCAGTCGCAATGGCTGCTGTAACCAGCATGTGAAACTGACCCGCATTCTGAAAGACAAACGGGTCACGGTTCGGACCATGAATAAAAGGTAGAGAAGGCCTTGCGAATGGGGTTGGGATAGCTTTTGTGAAGTGAATTCCATCATCACTAATTGCAACTCCCAATCGCTCACTGCGATCAAGCATGCGTGACGCGTAGTAGGCGAAATACTTACCGTTGTGGAAGAATACAGAGCCAGTACAGATAGATCCTTCCCAATCATGCTCAATCGCAAGTGCCACCGGGTAGTGAGTCCAATGCACCAAATCAGTGGATGAAATGTGAGCCCATTGATGGGCGCCAAGTCCCCACTTGCTGTGGTGCTGACGCCGGTCAAGGAGAAAGAACAAGTGAAAAGTCCCATCGTGAAAGAAGGGCATTGCATCGCCTGCATTGGTGTTGTATCCGCGCGGTCGACTGTACTGAATATGATCCGGTTTTGGACCAAGGACGGTATTCGCTCGAGCGACGATTTTCTTCAAACCACCGTTCAAGGACGTGATGACCTCGTCGGGCAATGCCGTGTTCCAGATAGAGACTTGCTTTATCGGGGCCGAAAATTCAAGCTCCGGCTCCTGGCCAATCCCCACATTTCCAACGGGCCATTCCTCATCTACCAAAACACCACCATAAAAGAGGTCAAGGCGAAAGGCCTCGTAACGTAACAGGATCTTGCCTGGCGACGACGCTGAGAGCATCCCAATTGGTATGCCGACCGTAAGGGGCTCAATCCGGTAGTCGGTATACAGCTGAAAATCAATACGTTCAGCTCCGGCAGATCCAGTTGTTAGACCCTCGAGCCACGTCCGTCTGTTCTTTCCCTCCAAACGAAGAAGAGAAGTGCCCGAGGGCATTTTCGAAGACCTGAGCTCGATCTCGAGCGACCATCCGACCTTGCCTGCCGACCCGAAGCTCGTACCATCTAGGGCCCGTTTCACCGTTATGCTCGTCTCGTCCATTTGAGTACGAGAATTGGGCTCCTGCGCGAATGCGCCGAGGAAGAGCACAAATGCTGGAAGGGCGGAAATGTACTGGATGGCTCTCATGCAGGAAATCTTATTCGAACTCTTGTATAATAGACAAGTATGCATTTTGATGCATATGTGTTATCTTGAACTGCATGAAACGCACTCTAGCTCTCGACATTGGTGGAACCAACTTCAGTGTTGGGATCTTTGCCGGAGAAAAGCTGATAGATAAAGAAACACAGGCGACAGATCGGCTTGCAGGACCCTCTTGGATGCTGGACAGAATGCAAGAAATGGTGGCAAAGATGGCTACCGGACAGGCATTCGATGCTTGCGGGATTGGGTTCGGCGGTCCCGTAGATTTCGGCTCTCAGCAGATAGTACTCTCTACGCAAGTTCCTGGTTGGGAAGGGTTTGACCTTATCCGAGAGGTTCAGAAACGATTTGACGTGCCTGCGATTGTGGACCGTGACAGTATGGCAGGAGCCCTCGGAGAAGGGACTTACGGTGCAGGGAAAGGCTTCAGACCTTTGTTCTACATAACGATCTCTACAGGCGTCGGCGGGGGTCTCCTCACTGAAACCGGGTTATATCGCGGGGCGGATTCTTATGCTTGTGAATTGGGTCACCATACGGTCATGACGGACGGGCCGGAATGCCTCTGCGGATCGTTCGGATGCCTTGAACGCATGATCAGTGGCTTGTGGCTTGAACGCGACTACGGCAGAACGGCCAAGCAGCTCTTTACGGATCGCGACTTTGTGAGTAGGTATGTCATCCATCTTGCTCAGGGTTTGAAGAACACGATCATGTTTCTTAACCCGGCACGGATCGTCATAGGAGGAGGTATCAGCAGGGCTGAAGATGCGCTATTCCTTCCTTTGCGTCAGGAATTAGACAGGCAAATGACCTCTTGGTCGAAGGCGAGAATCGATGTGGTCCCGGCATCACTGGGGGGCGAAAGCGTTCTATGGGGTGCGCTGCAACTTGTCCGAGAATACGTTTATTCGGGTGGCGTTTCTGTTGGTGATGTTGGCTAGTCTCGATCACCGCGATCCCCCCCGATTCTTGATGGGGAAGCCGTAGTTGCAATAAAATTGCGATGTTCTGCTTATAAGCGTACATGTATATATATTTATTTAGGATATTGTCGACATATTGGAGCAGATACATATATGATATGCAGGTCTCGATGCAGAGCGTTGTGGCATTGGCTTCTTATGGTCTCTGCAGAGTTAATCCTCTTTGATCTTGAGCCACCCTTGAGTGGCAGTGGAGCCTTCGATGTCTGGAACTCACATAGCTTTAAACAAGCATCTGCTGGCTATCTGCCTTATCGCATCCTTGGGGGGACTGCTTTTCGGGTTCGATACTGCTGTTATCGCGGGCACTACGATAGACCTGACAAACATATTCCACCTCTCTCCCCTGGCTCTTGGATTAACCGTCTCAAGCGCGCTTTGGGGTACAGTCATCGGCGCCGCCTTGGCAGGCCGAGCAAGCGATATTATCGGGCGTCGCGCATGCCTGCGCTTTCTTGGACTCCTCTACGTGCTCACTGCCTTAGGGTGTTCCTTCGCGTGGGGATGGTATCCGCTCTTGTTGTTTAGGGTTCTCGCCGGCTTAGCTGTCGGAGGTTCATCTGTCATCAGTCCCACCTACATCTCAGAAATCGCACCCCCTAAGCTTCGGGGTAGGCTTGTTATGGCGTTCCAATACAACGTCGTGCTCGGAATGTTGCTCGCGTATTTTTCGAACTTCTGCGTGGGCCTTTTGCATCTGGGTGCAGTGGATTGGCGCTGGAAATTCGGTATTGCGGCCATCCCAGCTCTGGGGTTCTACTTAGCCCTCTTTCTGATTCCTGAAAGCCCGAGGTGGCTTGTCGGAAAAGGTAGGACCAAGGAGGCCCTGGAGATCTTGGAGCGAAATGGGGATCCCGAGCCTGCGCTTGAACTTTCCGAGATCGTGAAGTCGCTAGGAGGGAGCACGAACTCAAGAACGGAAGGAGTATTTCAATGGCGCTACCGCTTTCCAATCTTCTTGGCGATCTCAATAGGCATGTTCAATCAACTCTCCGGAATTAACGCAATCCTCTACTACCTGAATGACATCTTCGAAAAGGCCGGCTTCAACAGGGTATCCAGCGATTCTCAGGCCGTTCTGATTGGTCTAACAAATCTGATCGCCGTGAGTTTGGCAATGTCTGTTATCGATAAGATCGGGCGCAGAAAACTGCTCCTCATCGGATCGGTCGGAACCGCAGTCTGCCTTTTCGGCGTAGCCACGATCTTTCGCTTAAATCAGCATCAAGGTGCTCTCCTTTGGTTTCTGGTCGGTTTCATTGGCTTCTTTTCTTTTTCGCAAGGGGCGGTTATTTGGGTCTATATCAGTGAAATCTTCCCCAACAGAGTACGCGCCAAAGGCCAAAGCATTGGCAGCTTTACTCACTGGTTCATGAATGCGATCGTGTCGATTGCTTTTCCAATAGTCGCTGCTCGGTGGCATGCGGCACCGTTTTACTTCTTCGCGGGGGTAATGGCGACCCAATTCTTTGTCGTGCTCATTTGCTTCCCCGAAACACGCGGAATCAGCCTAGAGGCAATGGAGGAACAACTTCACTTATCAAGAGCGCAGCGAAAGCAGGCTCGGTTTGCGGAACAAGAGTAATGCACCCTGGCTTCAGAGGTCGAAGGTCTCGCATTGGAGGCCTCGAAGATGGACGGGAGGGTGCGGAGTCTATAGACGTAAGAGCATGCTGATCAAACGTGGCATCCTCATCGGGTAAAAGGGGAATTCAATGGTGTCGAAAAGAACCTAAGGTTCACCTCAAGAATCAAGGAGCGATCATGTTCTGCAGAAATGCAAACAAAGATTTGAAACGAGCGAAGAAGGTGTTGTTTGCGAGTTTGATAGCCTTTTGTACCGTTTTCGAACCGCACGCACAATCCCTATCCGATGTCTACCGAATCACGGGCGGTGTTTCAGACGCGCGCGTTGAATTTCATGATTACTTGATCAAGCCTGGAGAAGAGATAAATCTCGCCGATTTGGATGGACCAGGCAAAGTTACTTATTTCTACATCACAGATGACAGTCTATTTCATCGAACGGATACAACCGGCTTTGCATACCCCGGGTTGATCTTAAAGATATATTGGGACGAAAGTGACAAGCCGAGCATCAATGTTCCCCTCTGGGAATTCTTTGGAAACTTCAATCGCGAGTCGATCGACTACGAATCACTCCCCATGGCCGTCAATCACTGGAACAATAGCTGCTACCTGCCCATGCCATTTGCGAAGCACGCTCGCTTTAGTCTCTACAACGATGGGGATCAGATCTATTCTCGAGGAATTGCATTCGGCATTAGCTTCGAAAAAGATCCAAAATTCGCCAATGAGACAAGCCGACTCCATGCAACATGGAGCAGATCAAATCCCACACACGGCATGCACAATATTCTGCATATCAAGGGAACAGGTCAATACATTGGAAACATCTTTCAAATGCGAACCAACTATGCCGGATGGTGGGGTGAGGGCGACACTATTTTTACAATCGATGACAAGAGGGTTACGCACTCTCCGGGTACTGAAGACGAGTACGGAAGTACTTGGGCGGCTTGGCAGATTGGACGACTTTATTCCCATGCGTATGTCGGAAATGTCCAGATGGAGACTGGTAAGAACAGACTTTATCGATGGTACGTCCCCGATCCGGTGAGGTTTCAAAGATCGTTGAGCGTTGATCTGCAGAATCAACGTGCTGTTTACGGCAAGCAAATTGACAGCTCTGATGACTACACGACTGTTGCTTTTTGGTATCAGGACGGTGCTCATGCCGCACCCGAGCTGGTACCGTATTCCGCTCGTATTGCCCCGAGCAACGGTATGCAATATCCACCCGAAGAAATTCGCCATTAGACGCGTTGGGAAATCTACAGCAACTCCTTCATCACACCGCTTGGTCTGAACACGGCAACCATGACATGCGCTCTTCATGCATCACGGCCGCAGCCGGGCGGCAACGCAAGAGTTTCGTCAGCCGTTTGGCTGAGGCACAAGAGCGTCGAAACGTGGATTCCCAACCGAGCCTTTCGCGCGAGTTGGAGACGTTCTCCTCAGGCAGGCATATCGAAAAGGTCGGGCTTGGCTGTCAATTCAGAATGCTGTCGATCGATCTCTATTCTCTCGAAACTCATTTGAAGGATTCACAATGACAAAGCGCAACAAAAAACGGATCCTCACTGACGTGCAGCAGTCTGCACCTGACATCAGGACCATTGCGCGGCATGCGAATGTGTCGATCGCAACGGTTTCACGGACTGTAAATGGAATAGATGTGGTTAGTCGAACGACTGCCAATCGAGTATGGAAGGTGATCGAAAGGTTGGGCTATTCACCCAACAGACAAGCGCGGGCACTAAGGGTAGGCCGGACCCGCCTACTCGGCTTGATCGTCTCGGAACTGATCAGCCCATCTTTTCCCGAACTAATCATGGGCTTTGAGAGAGCAGCTCTCGAACATGGCTACGAGGTACTGGTTGGCTCAACCGATTCAGATCCGCAGCGAATGTTGCAGTGTGTCCGGCGCATGCTGGAAAGACGAGCCGAAGGGATTGCCATTATGACGGTCGGAATTGAAGAGCGACTCCAGTTCCGGCTCGCTGCACGCAACCTGCCTATGGTCTTTTTGGACGAAGGGCCAGACGAGCAGGGAATTAGTTTGCTGAAACTGGACTACAGTCCGGGCATTCGACAGGCAGTTCAGCATCTAGCCGTCCTTGGCCATCGCAAGATCGCATATGTGAGTGGCCCGTCAAGGATCGGTTCGCCGCAGTTACGCTTGATGGCATTTCAGCATTCGCTCGTCGAATGCGGTATTTCTTCCCGAGCAGAATGGCTCGCTCAAGGTGACGGCTCGATGGAAGGGGGAATTGTTGCGGCTCAATGGCTACTTAGTAGTAGGGAACAGCCAACGGCGGTGGTTTGCTCGAATGAAATGACGGTGATTGGGATGCTGCAATGGCTCTACCGCGCTGGTATCAAGGTTCCGGATGACTTGTCCATCATCGGATTTAACGACTCTCACTTAGCTCAAATATTGATTCCTCCACTTACGACAATTGAGTTGTCGTCCATGGAATTGTCGCAAGCTGCGGTGACCGCACTTCGGGCGTACCTTGAAGAAGAAATGCTGCCCGAGCGGAATTATTCCATAGGTTCAAACCTAGTCGTTCGTGCATCAACGGATTATCCGCGCGGAACAAAGCTTCCAGTATCAGTTCAACTCCAGAACACGATGGCCTAGAGACAAAGGGTTTTCAATTGTGGGGTCGGACCACGATTCGTAAGTACAACGATAGTTGGCATTGCAGAGGTGATATTGATGATTCGATGTTCGCTTTGGGTGAACTTTAGCCGGAAGGTGCAAACGGCTACATATTTGGCTTACGTGCTTGTAATCTGCGGAGCGCCCCGCCTCGGGTGCGCGGTAGATCCACCCCAAATACAAATCAAGAACGGTATCCTTACCGCGAGCGTGTACATCCCTGACCGCGTCCGAGGATTTTATTGCGGGACTCGCTTTGATTGGTCCGGCGTCTTCTCGAGTCTTCAATTTGAACATCACGAGTTTTATGGCAAGTGGTTTCAACGAGCCGTTCCAAACGTTCATGACTTTCAGTTCGATGGTCCGGAGATAGTTGCTGGCGCAGCTTCAGCGATTACAGGCCCAGTAGAGGAATTCACAACGAACAACAGTGCATTGGGTTTCGATGAAGCTAAGCCTGGACAAAACTTCGTCAAGATCGGAGTAGGTGTGCTTTTAAAATCAGACACTGCGCCATACGACAGTTTCAGGGCATACAAGATCGTTGACTATGGCAAGCGCGCCACGAAAGCTTCTGCCAGTTCCGTGGAGTTTACTCAGGAGATTAACGACAAGTCTTCAGGATATGGGTATCTGTACCGCAAGACGGTGAAATTAACTCCTGGAAAACCGGAGATGGTGCTAACCCATAGTCTCCGAAATATTGGTGCCAAGACAATCTCAACACGCGTATATGACCACAATTTCTTGATTCTGGATCACCAGCCGACAGGCCCTGATTTCATGATCTACGCCACCTATCCCGTTAAGCCGATTGCACCGCCAGTTGCCGGCGTTATGGAAGTCAAAGCGAATCAGGTCCGATACCTGAAAACGCTTGACGGTGATGAGGACCTCATTATGGATATGAGTGGCTTCGGATCAGCAGCGGACAGTTATGATTTCCGCATCGAGAACAGGCAGGTCGGCGTCGGCGTCAGATTTACCGGCGATCGTCCGCTGATCAAAGCAACAATTTGGTCCATTAGGACCGCCATAGGCTTAGAACCGCAAATCGAGATGGACATAAAGCCCGGCGAGGAGTTTGAATGGACGATTACTTATTGCTATTACGCCCTGACAACTCAATAGCATTCTGAATTTGCGGAATAACTCCTACGATGTGAAGAGAGTTGTCAAGGCCGGAGTAAAAGGAGGCCGCTGGGTGGTTGATCTTGACTTGGAGAAATTCTTTGATCGGGTCAATCACGACAAGCTGATGGCGTCGATAGCGCGTCGGGTCGCCGACAAGAGAATGCTCACGCTGATCCGGGCATTTCTCACGGCGGGCGTAATGGAAACCGGGTTGGGGGGTTCGGTAGATGAGGGGACGCCGCAAGGCGGTCCTCTCTCACCACTGTTATCTAACCTTGTACTCGACGAACTTGACCAGGAACTAGAGAGGCACGGACATCGCTTCTGCCGCTATGCGGACGACAGCAACATCTACGTGTGCAGCCAGCGGGCAGGGGAGCGAGTGAAGCGGAGCATCACCGGCTTCATCGAGCGGCGTCTCAAGCTCAAGGTCAATGAACAGAAGAGCGCAGTGGCTAGACCTGTGGAGCGGAAGTTCCTTGGCTTCCCATGACCAGCGCCGCGCAGCCCAAGAGGCGGATCGCCGCGAAGGCGGTGGCACGGTTCAAGCAGAAGATACGGGGGCTTACGGGCCGGACGCGGGGCATCAGTATCGAGCAAATGACGCGGGAACTGTCCAGCTATTTACGTGGCTGGAAGGGTTACTTCGGCTTTTGCGAAACGCCCTCGGTGCTGAGAGAACTGGAGCAATGGATGCGGCGCAGGCTGCGATCCGTGATCTGGAAACAGTGGAAACGAGGCCGACGGCGGTACGAACAACTATGCGCACGAGGGGTGAACCGAGTTCTGGCTGCCAAAACAGCAGGCAGCGCTCACGGCCCTTGGCGGATAGCCAATAGCCCCGCTATGGCAATCGCATTTCCACTTACCTACTTCGACTCGCTCGGGCTTCCGAGGTTGTGTGTTGGGAAATAGCTCAATCCAACCGAACCGCCGGATGCGGACCCGCATGTCCGGTGGTGTGGCAGGGGTCGGCGATGACCACCGCCTCTATGCCGATTTTGCCACGGCAGAGGTCTCTCTCAAATCTCGATCCAAGAGGCTGTGGCCCGACAACACTTTCGACGATCAGCCCAAGGTGCCCAACCGGTTGCTCGACGACTGGCAACGAAGCACGCCTGGGTATCGATGGTTTCAACTTGGTGAATTTATTCCGCTGCTTGACTTCATTCCATCACAAAATCTATAGTCCGGAATATCTGGTGTTCGGGAAGGCGGTGCAAATCCGCCACTACCCCGTAACTGTAAGCACCGAGAACTGAGCAGGAAGAATTCCAGCCACTGGAAGCATTGTTTCCGGGAAGGCGCTCATGTTCGCTGAGGTGTAAGTCAGGAGACCGGCCAGATCATTTCCGGGCGAATCCAACTTCGATGGGAGAGTTGGAGAGCATTCCTTGCGGTCCTGTCACCGCGCCGAAAGCTGCTTTTAGATCCCGCTTCACCGAGCGCCCACGCTCTCGGCCAGAGGCATATTCATGCAGGAAGTACACCGCAGGTCGGTGACGCTCGTGCTTGGGGGCGTGCGCAGCGGCAAGAGCCGCTTTGCGCTGGAGATTGCTGCGCGATCTTCAGCGGTTTGTTTTGTGGCCACAGCACGAGCCTCTGACGACGAGATGCGCGGAAAGATCGCGCGGCATCGCGCGGAGCGTCCCCCTCATTGGCAGACGCTGGAAGAGCCGCTTGATCTTGCCGATGCAATTACTGGTCACGAGGGGCAAACCGACCTGGCTCTCGTCGATTGCCTGACGCTCTTTGCGGCGAATCTGATGGAAACGCATGGTGAGGATGCGGCAGCGATCGAGGACCGAATGGCTGCCCTCTGCCGTGCAATTGAGAACGCACGCTGTTCGATTGTCCTGGTCTCGAATGAAGTGGGGAGCGGAATTGTCCCCGCGTATCAAGCGGGGCGCCGCTTTCGCGATCTGCTTGGCGAGCTTAACCAACGGATTGCCGCGATTGCAGATCGTGTAGTGCTGATGGTTGCGGGCTTGCCCCTCGCAGTCAAGGGCAGCGCGGAGGAACTGCGATGAAGAGATTCCTTGTCGCAGGTCCGGCCAGAAGTGTTGGAAAAACCACCACATCGCTTGCGCTCTGCGCAGCTCTCAGAGCACGCGGACTCACTGTGCAGGCCTTCAAATGCGGCCCGGATTTTCTTGATACCGGTCATCTCTCCGCAGTCACGGGGAGACCGGCCAGAAATCTGGACGGCTGGATGCTCGATGAGGCGCCAAACCGCACGGTATTCGTTCGTGCAGCGGCAGACGCGGACATCGCAATTGTCGAAGGCATGATGGGTCTGTTCGATGGAATCTCTGGGCAGGGCGATAAGGGCAGTGCGGCGGAGATCGCGAAGTGGCTGTCGCTGCCGGTGATCCTGGTGCTGGACGCCTCGAAAAGCGCGCGCAGCATTGCGGCCGTTCTACGCGGCTTTGAAGTATTCGATCCCACGTTGCGCTTTGCCGGCGTGGTGCTGAATGGGGTCGCGGGCGAGTCGCATTACCGGATCTTGGGAGATGCGATTCGGAGCACCTCCCCGACGCCGTTGCTGGGATGGCTTCCGCGCGACGAGTCTGTCCGGATTCCGGAGCGGCACCTTGGCTTGCGCACTGCGCAGGAGGAGCCTGAGTGGGATCAAAAGTCGCAAGCATTCGCTGTTCTTGCGGAAAAACACCTTGCTCTGGATGAACTGCTTAAATCCGCACCTGATTTGCCGATAGAACTGTATCGTGAGCAACGGCCAACACCAAGCGCAAGGATCTCCATTGGAGTCGCACAGGATCACGCATTCTGCTTTTACTACCAGGACAATCTCGACCTGCTGGAGCGAGCGGGGGCAAGAATCGTTCCCTTCAGTCCTTTGCGCGATGCTCATTTGCCGAAGGGGATCGACGCGCGGTACCTGGGTGGCGGGTATCCCGAGATCTATGCGCCCCAGCTGAGCGCGAATGCTTCGTTGGCCGCGGAAATCAGGGCTTTTGCGCAGGAAGGCAGGCCTATCTATGCCGAGTGCGGAGGG
>VFSW01002960.1_pt1 | contig 25547 bp, 22 predicted proteins | sample 5358111 | NCBI WGS metagenome assembly VFSW01 (sample SAMN11554181, study PRJNA540505) | mine drainage metagenome | isolation source: sediment from site ElyBrook_90M | place: USA: Ely Copper Mine, Vershire, VT | collected 2017
GGTGGACGCGGTTTATCTTTGTGTTATTCCGCCGCCCCTGTGGGACGCCGACTGCTGCGCGCCCGGGGGCGGCGGCGATAACGCGCCGCTCTACCCCTCTTACCACCGGTAATGCGCGAAGGCCTTGTTGGCCTCAGCCATGCGGTGTACATCTTCCTTCTTCTTGATCGACGCGCCGCGATTATTGGCCGCATCCAGCAACTCGTTCGCCAGCTTGTCGATCATGCCCTTCTCGCCGCGGCCGCGGCTGTAGGTCAAAATCCAGCGGATCGCCAGCGAGGTCCGCCGGTCGGCGTTCACTTCCACCGGGACCTGGTAGTTCGCGCCGCCCACGCGGCGGGTCTTCACTTCCAGCACCGGCTTGGTGTTTTCCACCGCCTTCTTGAACAGCTTCAGCGCCTCGTCGCCGCCCTTATCTTCCAGCTTCTTCATCGCGTTATAGAAGATGCCCTGCGCGGTCGACTTCTTGCCGTCCCACATCATCGAGTTCACAAACTTGTTGACCAGCGTGGACTGATACACCGGATCAGATTCCACCTCACGCTTCGCGATATGTCCTTTTCTCGGCATAAAACCTCGAACCTGCCTCGCTTTGAAGGGGACGACCTTCAGGTCGTCCGAATACGCTTCCTCATCAACGGGGCTTCAGCCCCTGAGGAGCCTACGCCTTCGGTCTCTTCGCACCGTACTTCGAGCGCCCCTGCTTACGATTGGCCACGCCCACCGAATCCAGCGTGCCCCGCACCACGTGATAGCGCACTCCCGGCAGGTCCTTCACACGGCCGCCGCGGATCAGCACAATCGAGTGCTCCTGCAGGTTGTGGCCCACGCCCGGGATGTAAGTCGTCACCTCGATACCGTTGGTAAGCCGCACGCGTGCCACCTTGCGCAACGCCGAATTCGGTTTCTTGGGCGTCTGCGTGTAGACGCGGGTGCACACGCCGCGCTTCTGCGGGCACGACTGCAGCGCCGGACTCGCCGTCTTGTAGTTCGGCGCCCGCCGGCCTTTCCGCACTAGCTGATTAAATGTAGGCACTCGTCAAACGCTCCTTCGGATCTGAAGCGGCACGCCTTAAGCCGCGCCGTCACACACCACCTGGATTCACGGTGGACTTCCGCCCACAACACCACAGCAGCCGAATAGCCGTGAAATCCTATTGCTATGGCCCAACGCCACAGCGCAGTTTCACCCGTATGTGGGCTGGGCAGTAGTTTTCTCGGCTGCCCATACTTCCCCAACCACAACCGGGGAGTCTTGGTTTCCAATCAGATTAGGCTTACGACGGTGGCGCCACGGTCGTCCCGCAACCAGCTCAATGCCCGATGCGGGGAACGGGAACGAAGGCGTTCCGTTTCGTTGCCTCGGCCTGCATACCCACCGGAAAGCTCCAGTGGAAGCGCAGGCACGTTTCAGCGAGGATCCTGTATAGCATCCTACAGGACGTGACTCAGGGTAGCACAGCCAGACACTACAGGCAGGCCAAACACGACTCGCAGAACTCTCACACTATATCAATCCCAAAAGCCCGCGTCAACTACCTGATTTCTGGGTAGCACCCTAATCAGGACGCTACCCAGTTTCTACTTGCTCCCGCTTACCACACCGCGAGGGTCACCGAGTCCGTCCACTCGTGATATCCCTGGCCGCTGGCATTCACGTCGAGCTGGAATTGCACTCCCAGGTTATCGCCCCAGCCCAAATTGCGGGCACCGTGCGTGATGTTCACGGGCGTGCTATTGCCATCCACCACCAGCGTCACATAGGTGTACTGGTGCGAGCTGGTGTTGGTGGTCATGTACCACTGAACGTGATGCCAGGAGTTGGGGCTGAACTTAGGACATGGAATCGAAGTGTGATACCAATGCCCTGCGGCCTCATCCCAGGTGTCCCAAACCCCATACCCGTAGTCGCACTGCGTTCCTATCATGTAGTTGTAGCCGTTCACGAATTGAAAGGCGTCGTACTCCAGCGCCTGTGCGGCATTCTGCGAGTTGCCATCGACCCAGACATAGAAGTCCCAAAGGAAGTTGTGCACATTGTCGTTGGCGCCCAGCTTCTTCCACCATAGCGCGTTGGCCCATACCCCGGAATTGAAGAATTCGGTGCTGGCGCCATCGCGCGAGGGCGAGCCCTGGTTTTGCGCCATCCAGTAGGCGCCGTTGCCACTGCCGCCGGCGCAGCCGGGATTGTGGCACGAGATCCAGCCGCCCATGTCGTCGATATTATGAAACCAGATGGCCGATGGGGGAGGAGTGGGCAGGCCATTTCCGCCGCCACCGCCATTCACCGTGATCTGCTCGGTGACGCTGCCATAGGCTCCGGTGCTGTCCCAGGCCCGAGTGACCAATTGATGATTTCCCTGGCCTGCATTAATGCTGGTGCTGATGGAATTCGTGGGGCCGCCGTTGTAAACGTCTTGGCCGTCCAGATAAACGTGCCATGCCACAATCGCATTCTGGCTGGTGGCATTAGCCGTCAGAGTGAAGGGCGAACCGACCTGAGCGCCATTGGTAGGCGAAGTAACGGTCACGGTCACACCGCCGCTACCACCGCCGCCGCCGTTGACGGTGATCTGCTCATCATTGCTACCGTATACCCCGCTGCTGTCCCACGCCCGCGTTACTAACTGATGATTGCCCTGGCTTGCATTAATGCTGGCTTGGATAGAATTCGTGCGGCCGGCGCTGTAGACGCTGCGGCCGTCCAAGTAAACCTGCCATCCAGTGATCGGATATTGGCTGCTGGCATTAGCCGTCAGGGTGAAGGGGGAACCGACCTGAGCGCCATTGGTGGGCGATGTAACGGTCACGTTTACGCCGGCTGCGGCAGCCGCGGAACAAAGGAGAACAACTGCTCCCAACAAAAATGCACGCTGCATCAAAAGATTGCTCCTTCGGCGATAAATTGATCCTCCGGACCCATGGCGCATTAGGCAGCCGAGCTGTCGGCAGCCAAGCAGTGAGTATCGCGTCCTTCGACGCCGGGACGAATCGGGCGTTGCTCTTAGAAGGGAAAAGGTTCTTGCACGGGCTGGGTTCAGGGGGAACTAAGTGCGCGCGCTCCAACCTCTACAACAAAAGGATAAGAATAAGAACCAAAGACAGGCCCGCTGGTCTGCTGCCATCGTCCTCGCTCGACCCGTCCGATGCTAAGATTTCTCACGAATGCTTACTTTTGTTGTGCTGCGCGTCATCGCGGTGGTATTGCTGATCGCGGCAAACGCCTTCTTCACCGCCGCGGAATACGCTTTCATCAGCGTCCGCGAGACCCGTCTGCAACAGATGATCGCGGCGCACCGCATCGGCGCACGCACGGTACAGAAGCTCCATCAGAAGCTCGATCACGTGCTCAACGCGGTGCAGTTCGGCGTGACCGCTTCCAGTCTGGGTCTGGGCTGGATTGGCGAGGCGTCGATCGCTCACATTTTGCAACGCTGGTTCATTCCCTTGCCGCACTCGCAGTTCTACGCCCATGCCGTGGCGGTGGTGCTCGCCTTTGCCCTGATAACCTACCTGGTCATCATCTTGGGCGAGGTAGTCCCCAAAGCGATCGCCCTGCACCGCACTGAGCGCGTGGCTCTTGCCGTCGCCGCCCCCATGGAATTCTTCATGGCCGTGGCCGCGCCTTTCCTGGCCTTTATGGCCGCCTCCACCCAAGTTGTGCTGAAGGCTTTCGGGATGCGAGAGATCCGCCCGGGCGGGGCGCATTCCCCTGAGGAGTTGAAGCTGATCGTCTCCGCCAGCCGCCGGCTGGGCTTGCTGGCTGCGGCCGAGGAAAGCCTTGTTCTGCGCGCGCTCGACCTGGAGAGCATCACCGTGCGCGAGATCATGGTCCCGCGGCCCGACATTTTCTCTTTGCCCGGCAACCTGTCCCTGGAGGATGCCCTGCAACAGGTTGTGGACGACCAGCACTCGCGCATCCCCGTCTATGATCCCCAGCGCGGCCCTGAGCACATCGTCGGCGTGCTCTACGCCAAAGACCTGATGCGGTGGCTTCGCTATCGCGTGAATCGCACCGCTTCGGGGCGCTCCCTTACCCGCCCCAGCGGGCTGGAGGTGCGGCACATCATGCGCGAGGTGCTGGTGGCACCCGAAACCAAACCTCTGCCGGACCTGCTGGCGGAGTTCAAGGAGCGCAAGCGGCATATGGCCGTCGTGGTGGACGAATTCGGCTCGACCGCAGGCCTGGTGACCGTCGAGGATGTGCTGGAGCAACTGGTGGGCGAGATCGAAGATGAGTTCGACATTGCCGGGCCCTCGTTCCTGCCGGGCGCGCCTTCCATGGTTCTGGATGGCTCGGTCAACATTCGCGATCTGGACTCGCAATATCACATCGTGCTGCCGCGCGATGAGGGATTCGAGACTTTGGCGGGATTTGTGCTGTCGCGTTTGCAGCGTATTCCCAAGCCCCACGACAGCTTCGAATACGAAGGGCGCCGTTATACCGTCATAGGCATGGATGGACTACGAGTCGAGAGCGTGAAGATCGAAGCCGCGCCCACCGCACCCATGCCGCAAACGCCTCCCGCAATTTCGGCTGGTTCCTGATGCTGCGCTACCTCTTCTCGCGCCTGCTGTACCTGCTGCCCGTGGTCTGGCTGGTGGTATCGGTGGTCTTCCTGCTCATCCACCTGGTGCCGGGCGACCCCATCCAGCAAATGCTGGGTGAAGGAGCCGCTGCCACCGACGTCGCCGCGGCGCGTCATGCCTACGGTCTCGACCTCCCGCTCAGCCAGCAGTATGTGAACTACTGGCGCGGCGTTCTGCATGGCAACCTGGGACGCTCGCTGCGCCTGAACGAAAATGTCGGGCACATCATCGCCCAGGCCTATCCGGCGACGATGGAGCTCACCGCCGCTGCTCTCTTCGTCGCGCTCGGACTGTCGATTCCCGCCGGCGTCCGCTCGGCCCTCCGCCGCAATCGCTGGGACGATCGCCTGTTGAGCTTCGTCTCCCTGCTCGGACTTTCATTCCCCAACTTCGCCCTCGGGCCCATCCTTATCTTATTTTTTGCGATTGAGCTCGGCTGGCTGCCGGTCTCCGGCGCAGGCGGCCTCGATCACCTGGTCTTACCGGCGATCACCATGGGAAGCGCGCTGGCCGCCATCCTCACCCGCATGGTGCGCACCTCAATGCTGGAAGAACTGGGGCAGGACTACATCCGCACCGCACGCGCCAAAGGACTGCCGGAACGCACCGTCGTTTACCGCCACGCTCTGCGCAACGCCATGATCCCCATCCTCACCGTCGTTGGCTTACAGTTCGGAGCGCTGCTGGCCGGCGCCATCGTCACCGAAACTATCTTTTCCTGGCCCGGCATTGGCCGCCTCACCATCACCGCCATCTCCAACCGCGATTACTACCTCGTCCAAGGCTGCATCCTCATGATCGGCCTTACCTACGTCCTCGTGAACTTCCTCACCGATCTCCTCTACTCCGTCTTCAATCCCCGTATCCGGCAATAAACAGGCTTTGAAGTTGCCAGTTTCCAGCTTTCAGTCCCGGCCTGAAACTCTGCTCTGGAAACTCGAAACTCGAAACCTTTCCAGAGCGTATGCTGATAACCATGCAGCCTGAACACTGGCCGCCACTTCGGCATCCTGCGCACAGTTCCCAGCCGCCTCACTCCACCTCTACCCATCGCCGATGGTTGTGGCTCGTCCTGGGTGTCATTGCTCTCGTCCTCTTCGGCGGCCAGAGCTGGCTCTCCTATTACGTCGACGCGCTCTGGTTCGGCTCGCTCGGCTATGCCGCCGTCTTCTGGAAGTCACTGGGCTTGCAGTGGGGCATCTTCGCGGTCTCCGCGGTTGCCACGTTTCTCTGTGTTTACGTCACCTTCCTGATTCTCAAGCGCACCGATTTCACCCCGGAGTCCCACGGTCGCACCATCCTGGTCGGCGGCCGCGCGGTGAAGTTGCCGGTCGAATCCATCCTGCGCCTGGTGGCGCTGGCCGGCTCGCTCTTCGTCGCTGTCACCACAGCCGGCGTCATGATGGCCGACTGGCAAACCTTCGCGCTCTATTTTTCCGCGCCCCGCGCCGCCGGAGTCCACGACCCTATCTTCGGCAAGCCGCTCAATTTCTATCTCTTCACTCTGCCCGCCTGGCAGTTGTTCGCCGGCTGGCTGCTCACGCTCGCTCTGCTGAGCTGCGCCATCGCCGGCTTCTTTCTCCTGGTCAACGCCGGCACGCGCGCGCTGGAGGGATACCGCAACCGCTACGCCCTGGTCTCCTGGCGCGGGCTTTCCATCACTTCGGCATTCCTTCTTCTGGTGATCGCGTGGCAGGTCTATCTCGCGCGCTTCGATCGCCTCTCCCAGGATCACACTATTTTCAGCGGCGTCACCTACACCGACGCGCACGTCGTCCTTCCCGGGCTGCTCATGGTTTGTATCGCGCTGGTGCTCGGCGCGGCCATCGCCGCCGCCAATGCCGCGTGGTGGAACCGTGGCGGACGCCTCATCGTGGCCATTCTCCCGGCCGCCGCCTGTTACATCCTCCTGCAGATCGGCGCATGGTACGTGGGCACCTTTATTGTCGGCCCCAATCAGCTCGTCCGCGAGAAGCCTTACATCGCCAACAACATTCAGCTCACCCGTCAGGCCTACGACCTCGACAAACTATCGCGCCACGAGTTTCCCGTCGATACCACGCCCGCCGCGGCCGACCCCGCCAATAATCAGGACACCCTACAGAACGTTCGCCTCTGGGACTGGCGTGCCCTGCAGGCCACCCTGCGCCAGATCCAGGAAATTCGCACCTATTACGATTTCCCCGATATTGACATCGACCGCTACCAGATCGAAGGCCACCTGCGCGAAGTGATGCTCGCCGCCCGCGAGTTGAACGTTAACAAGCTCCCGGAAAGCAGCCGCAACTGGATCAACGACAAGCTCATCTACACCCACGGCTACGGCATCACCATGAATCCGGTGAACGGATTCACCGCGGAAGGCCTGCCGACCCTGTTGCTAAGCAACATGCCCGTGCAGAGCGCCGTGCCCTCGCTCAAGGTCACGCGGCCGGAGATTTATTTTGGCGAGCTGACCAACGCCGATGTCTACGTCAAGACGCGGCAACAAGAGTTCAACTATCCGCAGGGCCAGGCCAACAACTTTACCGCGTACGAAGGCACCGGCGGCATCGTCCTGGGGAGCTGGCTGCGTCGCGTGCTCATCGCCTTCGACCGCGGCGACATCAGCAAGCTGCCCTTCAGTGACGACGTGAATCCCCAAAGCCGCCTGCTGATGCGGCGCAACGTCCTGCAGCGCGTTTCCACGCTGGCCCCGTTTCTCACCTTCGATCCCGATCCTTACATCGTCGTGGGCGAAGATGGCCGGCTGTCGTGGATCGTCGACGCCTTCACCACCTCCGACAGCTATCCCTACTCCACCCATTACGCCCTGGGCAACAATTCCATCAACTACATGCGCAACAGCGTCAAGGCGGTCGTCGATGCCTACGATGGCACCACCACCTTCTACGTCTTCGACAACCAAGACCCCATCATCGACGCCTATCGCCGCGTGTTCCCTACGCTGTTCAAGCCTGCCGACGCCATGCCGCCCGGCTTGCGCAAGCACGTGCGCTATCCCCAAATGCTGCTGGAAATGCAGGCTCAGGTCTACTGCCTTTACCACATGACCGATCCCGAGGTCTTCTATAACCGTGAAGACCTGTGGAATGTGGCCACCGAAGTCACCCTCAGCGAAAACGGCGAGCAGGCTCCGCAAACCATGCAGCCCCATTTCGTCCTGATGAAGCTGCCGGGCGAGAGTCACGTGGAATTTGTGGGGATTCTGCCCTTCACCCCCGCCAACAGGAACAACTTGATAGGCTGGATCGCGGCCCGCAGTGATGGAGCGCACTACGGCACCGCCGTGGTCTACGACTTCCCCAAAAGCAGGCTCATCGACGGCCCTCTGCAAATTGAAGCTCGCATCGATCAGAACGCCCAGCTCTCCGGCCAGCTCACGCTCTGGAACCAGCAAGGCTCGCACGTCCGCCGCGGAACTCTGCTGGTCATCCCCGTCGGGAAGACCCTGCTCTACGCTGAACCCATTTACCTGCAGGCCGAGCACAGCCCCATGCCCGAGTTGCGTCTGGTGGTGCTCGCCCTTCAGGACCGCCTGGCCTACGGCCCCAGCTTCGATTCCGCTTTGGCCGCGCTCTTCGGCAATCAGCCCTCAACCTTGGAAGGGACTTCGGCCAACGCGCCTCTGGCCACGGTACCGCTAGCCTCCGCCGGAACGTCGTCGACTGGGACGCCGCCGGTGTCGACAGGGATACCGTCCACTGGAACTGCGCCGCCGGCTCCTGATCGCAACGCCCTTATCGCCCAAGCCGCCCAGGACCTCGCCGATTACCAGCGCCTGACCGCGCAAGGAAAACTCGCCGACGCCGGCCAAAAACTCGAGCACCTGAAGGCCGTCCTCGACAAGCTCAACGCAGCTTCAAGATAATCGGCTGGAGCCTGAAAGCAAACGGCCAGGGCCTGTTGTATAAATCGGTCATCCGAGCGAGCGCCTCGATTGTTTTTCGCCGCTTTTGGTGCGGTCGCGTCGCGACTAAGTAACCGCGAATTTCTCCCAAAACATTCCCCCCTAATCGACTATATTGGCAACGATGCCTTCCGTTGCCCTTTCCGAATTGATTGGCACGCCGGTGCTGGACAACACCGGCTCGCGCGTGGGGAAGGTGCGCGAGGTGACGCTCGCCCCGCAGGAAAACTCCAGCCTGGTGACCGGCTTCGTGGTCAAGACGCGCGCCGGCAATCGCCTGGTTCCGGTGAAGGCCGTCAGCCTGCTTGACAATCGCCTGCGGGTGGCGACCGCCGCGGCGGAGTGGAGCCCTTACGGCGGCGGCGAGGGCCTGCTGCTGCTGGAACGCGATCTGCTCGATCAACAGATCATCGACGTTCACGGCCGCAAGGTGGTGCGGGTCAACGACGTCGATATCCATGAAGAACGCGGCAACGGCCATCTCATCCTGAAAATCGGCGCCGTGGATGTTGGGGCGCGCGGCGCCATGCGCCGGCTGCTGAAGGGCATAGTCCCCGCTGCCGCACTTCGCCCGCTGCTGGAAAAAATCCCGCCCCGGCTCATCCCGTGGGAGTTCGTCGACCTCATCGAGATTGATCCGGCGCGCCGCGTCAAGCTGAAGATTTCGCTGGCACGCCTCGCCAAGCTACACCCGGCCGACATCGCCGACATCGTGGAAGATCTCGCTCCCGCCGAGCGCGAAGCCGTCTTCGAGACGCTGGATGAGGAAGTGGCCGCCGAGACGCTGGAGGAGATCGACCCCAAGATGCAGGTTTCCATCCTGAGTTCGCTCGACTCAGACCGCGCTGCCGACATCGTTCCAGAAATGGACCCAGACGCTGCGGCCCACATGCTGGGAGCCATGCATCCCGCCGACTCGCAAGCGATCCTCCCCGAGATCGAGCGGGAGGAGCGCGCCGAAGTCGCGGAATTGATGAATTTTGAGGAGAACACGGCCGCCGGGCGCATGACCACCGAGTACATGGCGCTCACCGCCACCGCCAAGGTGGAAGACGCCATCGAGATGCTGCGCAACTTCGAGGGCGGGGTCGAGAGCATCAGCACCATCTACATCGTGGGCGAGAAGGACAAGTTGCTGGGCGCGGTGCCGCTGCCCAAAATCATCCTCGCGCCTCCCGGCACGCCGCTGATGATGCTCAGCGCCGGACACCTGACCAGCATCCACCCCGGAGCCGATGAAAAGCGGGTGGCAGAGCTGTTTGACAAGTACAACCTGCTGACCTTGCCGGTGATCGACGACGACGGTGTGTTGACCGGCGTCATCACCGCCGATGATGTCATCAACATGCTGCGCAAGAAGCTGTGACCACCCTTGCTTCGAGAACCGTTGCCTTAAGCTCTTCGCTTTCATTACTAGCGAAAGCGGATTTTGTGCCAAAACAGAACTTTCGCGCTGCTGTGCTGGCGCAAAATTTACTTTCTCACGCCATTGCCGAATTGATAATGGCTCAGGCAGGTTGACCGTGGCCGCTCGTGAAGAGTAAAACCGGCTCAGCGCAATCACCTCAGCGGACGCAAAACAGCTTCTATTGAGGGCCCCGAGGACTGCACAGAAAATGAAACCCGTTCATACGTTCACCGTTGTCCCCTCATTGCCGCCTAAAATCGAGGCGCTGCGCGCCATCGCGCACAATCTCCGCTGGTGCTGGAACCATGAATCGGTGGAGCTGTTTCGGCGGCTCGACAGCGACTTATGGGAGACCACAGGACACAATCCCGTCTGCCTGCTCGGCGTCATCGCACAATCGAAGCTGGAAGAGGCCGCTAACGACGATGCCTTCCTGGCGCACCTTGGCCGTGTGGAGTTGCACCTGCAGCGCTACCTGGCTGCCAATGCAACCTGGTTTCAGCGCACCCACGGAAGCTCCGCCGATCTGCCGCTGATTGCCTACTTCTCGGCGGAGTTCGGCCTGACGGAATGCCTTTCGATTTTCGCCGGCGGCCTGGGCATTCTCGCGGGCGATCATTTGAAGTCCGCCAGCGACCTGGGAGTGCCGTTGGTCGGTGTCGGGCTGCTCTACCAGGAGGGCTACTTCCGGCAATATCTGAGCCAGTCAGGCTGGCAGCAGGAAGCCTATGTCGACAACGACTTTCACAACCTTCCCTTAAGCCTGGTGGACGACAAAGACGGCCCGCTGGTCGTCGAAGTTAAGCTGGTTGATCATCCGGTGTACGCGCAGGTATGGAAGGCGGAGGTAGGGCGAGTGTCGTTGTACTTGCTCGATACCAATATCGCCGCTAACAATCGCGTGGAAGATCGCGATGTGACCGATCAGCTATATGGCGGGGACCGCGAGACGCGCATCCGCCAGGAAATCCTGCTGGGGATCGGCGGCTATCGCGCGCTGCAGCGGCTGGGTCTGCAGCCGACGGTGTACCACATGAACGAGGGCCACTCGGCATTCCTTGCGCTGGAACATGTTCGGCATCTGATGGCGACGCGGAATCTCAGCCCGCAGGAGGCCCGCGAACTGGCCTCGGCCAGCCTCGTCTTCACCACGCACACGCCGGTGGAAGCCGGACAAGACTACTTCTCCGCTGATCTTATGGAAAAGTATTTCGGCCAGCCCTTGCGTGAGTTGGGCATGTCGTTCGCTGAGTTTCTCAACTTTGGGCGAACAAGACGCAATACCGACTTCTGCATGACGGTGCTGGCGCTGCGCTCCGCCGCGCGTGCCAACGGCGTCAGCAAGCTGCACGGCGAGGTCAGCCGCAAAATGTGGCAATCGCTGTGGCCGGGCGTGCCAGTGGAGGAAATTCCCATCGGGCACGTCACCAATGGCGTCCACTTCCGCAGTTGGATTTCGGCCGAGTTTAATCAGCTTTACGAGCGCTATCTGGGTCCCCATTGGCGGGAGGAGCCCGCCAACAGAGATGTCTGGAGCCGCGTGGAGTCGATTCCCGCAGTGGAGTTATGGCGCACCCACGAGCGCCGGCGCGAGCGCCTGGTGGCTTTTGCCCGCCGCCGCGTCGTCGCCCGACGGGTGCGACGCTCCGCCCCGCAGTCAGAAATTGACGCGGCGGCGGAGATACTGGATCCCGATGCGCTGACCATCGGCTTTGGCCGCCGGTTTGCCACCTACAAGCGCGCCACTCTCATTTTGCACGACATGGAACGCCTGCGCCGGCTGCTCACCGATCAGGCCCGTCCCATGCAGGTGATCTTCGCCGGAAAAGCACATCCGGCGGACGATGCCGGCAAAGAGCTCATCCGGCAAATCACGCTGCTCAGCCGCGATCCCGTGCTTGGCCGCCATGTGGTTTTTCTAGAGGATTACGACATGGCTGTGGCCCGCTCCCTGGTGCAGGGCGTCGATGTCTGGCTGAACACGCCGCTGCGCCCCAACGAGGCTTCCGGCACCAGTGGAATGAAGGCCGCTGCCAATGGCGTACTGAACCTCAGCGTGCCGGATGGCTGGTGGGACGAGGTGTGGAATGATCCCAGAAATTCAAGACAGATGGGATGGGCCATCGGTAGGGGCGAAGAGTATTCCGACCGCAGTACTCAGGACCAGGTGGAAGCGGCGGCGCTCTATGATTTGCTGGAGCGCGACGTGATCCCGACCTTCTATGAGCGCGGGCCCGATCGCATTCCGCGGCGATGGGTGGAGCGGATGAAAGCTTCGGTCGTCTCGCTTTGCCATTTCGTCAACACCCATCGCATGGTGCGCGATTACGTAGAAGGCTATTACATGAAGGCGCATGCGCAGTTCCGTGCCTTGGAGGCGGACGGCGCGCGGCGGGTGCGGGAGCTGACGGCGGCGCTGGAGCGCATTCGCGCGCAATGGCCGGAGGTTTGGGTGGAGCAAGTGGAAGACGGCCCCTCGGACACGGTGACGGTGAGTTCGTCGATGCCGGTCCAGGCCACGGTGCACCTGGGAAGCCTGACGCCGCAGGACGTTGTGGTGGAGCTCTACGTGGGCCGCGTCGATGGCGAGGGCGATCTGGTTGAAGGAGAGCCTGTGGTGATGCAGCCCGTGGGACAGCCTGCAGGTGAAAGCTACACCTACACGGTACAGACCTCGGTGGCATGCAGCGGATTGCACGGGTTCACCGTACGCGTCCGGCCCAGCCATCCCGACTTGCCGGTGGCCTTCCTTCCTGGCCTGATTCGCTGGGCGGGCGAGGCGCGAGGAGTAATGTCAGCCGCGGGGTGAGTGCTGCCCTACGTGCTTTTTTTGTAGACGATTTTCAGCGGATCGGCTTCGAGGATGCGGGCCATCTGGTTGCGGGCATGCACTGCCCAGGGAGCACTGCTGTCGAGCTTGAGGTAAGCCTGCCAGTGTTGCAACGCCCGCCGGGGGTGCCCCAGCCGCTCATAGGCCAAGGCCAGGTTGTAATGAGCGTCGGCATAGGTGGGGGCCAGCAGCACAGCGCTACGATAGGCAACGGCGGCATCTTCCATGCGGCCTGTCTCGTCAAGCACGTTGCCCAAGTCGAAATAAGCCAGCGCATAATGCGGGTCTGCGGCAACCGCCGCGCGATAGTGCTTTTCTGCAGAGACAAAGTCCCGGCGGTTGTAATAGAGAGTGCCGAGGTTGATGTGCGCGGCGGCGTGTTCGGGCTCGATCTCCAGCACCCGAAGATACGTGTGAATGGCTTCGTCGTGGGTGCTGGGGTGCTCCTCCATTGCCACCCCATGGGCAAACAGCTCCGTCACGGCCTCGAAGTTGGCGATCGGCCTTAAGTTGCCGCTGGGAACAACCGTGCCAACCGGGCCAAAATCCATCACAAATTGACCGGCGATGGGTTCCACCGAGTAGCCTTGATGGCGATAAGCCACCCGCGATCCGACGCTGAAGGCGCTGGCTTCGAGCAGGGGATTCTCCATGCCCGCCACCTGCCTCTGCATCGCCTCGAGCGACTCGCGAATCACGGCCGGACGCACCCGCTTGGCGCGCAGATCACGAATTTTCTTGATCTGCAAGAGGTCGCAGAAGGAAAAAGTCTCGGAAATGGGGGCCAGTCCTGCCCGTTGCCAACCGCTGAGCTGTTTGGCCGTGAGGTGCAGGATCCGCAGGACGTCCGCTCGACAATAACGCTTCATGGAAGCTCGTGATCGCAACTGAGCTTGCCCTTCATTATCCGGAGACGGAGGTTGCGAAGCAAGTGGAAATCGCTTTTAATCAGTGGAAAACGAGGCCCAATGTCCCTTTACGGTAACCTCCCAAGGCCGTTACAATCGAGGCAAGTCTTCACACCACCGCGCCAATAGCGGACGCCCAGCGGAAGACCGGCCTTGGTCCGAAGTCTTGCGGCGTGCGGAGACCGGGCCGACGTAGCTCAGTTGGTAGAGCAGTCGATTCGTAATCGACAGGTCATCGGTTCAAGTCCGATCGTCGGCTCCAGATTTCAAAGAACTTAGACGCTCGCCTGAGCGCCCGGTTTTTGAGTTGGCCCAACAGTTGGCCCAACGCCGACACCGGTTGTCTCATTCCGGCGATTGATCACGCGACGCACAGCCTCCACATACTCAGGATGCTGGTATCTCATCATCATCCGCGCACTGCCATGTCCCATTGCTTTCATCGTTACCGCCGGGTTCTTAGTTTCTTCCAGAACCGTGGTCCCGAATGTGTGGCGGGCCGAGTACAGCACAACGGTCGAGGGGAGACCAGCCTTCTTCCGCGCACGGGCAAATGCTTTCGCCACGGTTGTGAGGTGCCCGCTCTTTGAATTTGCGGGGAACAGCCAACCCTGCTTTCGTTCACCTGTCCGGCGCTTCAGTACTTCCTCTACGCGGTCGCTCATTGGAAAGTATCGCTTAGAGTTCTTCGACTTCCCTTCAGGATTGAAGATCGTTAGTGCATCCCAATTGATGTTTTCGATCCTGATCCCGAAGATTTCCTCGGGTCTTCCGCCAGTGTCTTGACACAGCACGATAACATCGCGGAGTGTGGGACCAGCGTGATCGATCAACAGTCGTTCCCGTTCCGGCGTGATAAGTTCTTCGCGTTCGTTCTCCGGTTCGAGGTGAACGCGAGGAGCGCGGTTGATCACTTTCCATTCCTCGGCAAGGTGTAGCAGGCGAGACAGAGTTCGGAGCGCCTGATTCCTATACGAGGGAGAGAGTTGCTCCCGCTTAATTCCCTTCAGCGAGAGCCGGTCGATAGTTTCACTAGTAATCCGGTCCAGTTTCATGGCGATGATGGGAGTTCCCTTCAGAAGTTTCCATCCTCGGAGGTAATATCGGCGGGATTTCTTCTTGAGGCTCCGCGATTCATTCACCCAAGGAATGAACCGCTTCGACCCAAAGTCGCCGAGCGTCGGGGCCTTAGCCAATACGGCCTGCGGCCCCAGTTCAACTGCTTTGGAATAGGCAACGGCTTCGATTTTCTGCGCCTTCGATTGCGACTTTGTCCCGGTGCTCCTACGGAACCGGCGATTGCCGACATAGAAGGTGTAGTACCAAACGCCGTTGGGCTTCACGAACAGCGACATTCTCAATCCTCCACAGCGGCCAGCGTGGTGGGAATGTGGATGTTGCTATCGAGGAATTCTCTCACGGCCGTGATCGGATAGCGAACGCTGCGTCCGATCTTCACGTATGCCGGCCCAAGGCCCACGAAGCGACGCCAGCGCAGAGTGCTGCGGGGAACGGCGGTCAACTCGGAAAGTTCAGCTTCAGTCATTAGTTCCTTCATGGTTCCTCACAAAAATGATCAGCGCGGTTACTGCTGCGCCTCAAACGTACGATCCAGGTCGCCCTGTGCCAAAGAGTCCAGACCTCCGACACCAGGATTTTCAACAACCTTGGGCTGGGAGCCCGCTTATCCGGGTGGTGGTCTACAGCTCAGCGACGAAAGTCAGGGCCGTTTGCCGCGGCCACATGGCTCCGCTGTGCCAGGTGCCGGGTTGTGGTTGCCGGTTCACGTCCGTGATTTTGGAGTCCATCCAGCCGCTGAACACGACAGCGTCACTGGTGCTGGGACGTCGGACAGGTCCAGAATGGCAGGTTCGACCGAGATACCAAAGGTTGCAAAGGTACAATCTCAGCCTGTACCGAAGGCTCTGAACTCCGGTATGCTGCTCGATTAATGCGTTTGAGGTAAGCCACTTTGCTGGAGGTACTCGCTCGCGGCGTGGTATTCGCGGAACAGCCGTTCGGGCCGAATGCGGAAGTACCGTTGAAAGGCTCCCCACGACGAGTGTCCAGTCAATTCCCGGAGGACGGCTGAGGGCATACCGGCATTGATCATGCGAGTACAAAAAGAGTGCCGCAGCGCGTGTACATGAACGTGCGCCAAGCCCAGACGCCGGCACCAAGTCTGAACGGCGTGCTGGATTGCACGGCCGCTCATCCGGGTTCGGCGCTCCGACAAAAACAAAGCGGACTCGGTTACTGACGGACGACATTGTAGGTAAACAGACAGTGCCGTCAATGCTTCGAGACCGATTACAAAGCGTCTACGCTTCCGGCCTTTGCCAAGCACTTGGCCTTCTCCAAGAGTTATCGTCTGCCCACTCGGAAGCTCGCGCTCCGTGACGGAGATCGAGTCAACATCGAGCTGACATAGCTCATGAAGGCGCAGCCCAGAATACAGGAAGAGCATGACAATGGCCTTGTCCCTCACATCCGTAATACCATCAATTAGCTGCTGAAGTACTCCGTCATCTATAGCACGGGGCAAATCGTTATCAGGTTTGGGCAAAGCATAGCCGGCGAATGGGTTTCGTATTTTGCCATTCGACTCGGCTCTGAGGAATTCGTAGTAAGATGACAGAACGGCTAAGCGGCGCCGAATCGTTGCCGGTGCGAGCCGGCCTGATCTCGTTCGGCCAGCGTTCTGGTTGAGGTACTCCACGTACTTGCCGATGGTGGATGTCTTCACCTGCGTCACCCGGAGGCTTCGTTGACGTAGAAAGGCCTCGAACCGTCCGAGATCTTCTCTATAGGCCCGAAGCGTGTCCGCGCTTTGAGATCGGACTCCGAGTGTCTTCAGAAACTCTTCAATTTTCATAAAAGTCCGTTTCCTCCTCCTCCGGTTTCACGGCGAATGCCATGAAGCCGCGGTTCCTCAGCGCGGCCCACCAGTTGTGCGGCGAATCTTCACCACAGGCCGTGGGTACGCTGCTAAGTACTGTGACGACGCCATCGGGAGCAATGTGAAGATGGACGTCGAGGCCGTCCTTCAAGCAGTCGGGCGTGGAATCGGGGCATCGAATTGCCAATTTGGGTTGCATAAAGTCTCCATTACGTCTGGTTGGTGGTTGTTTAAGAGAGTAGATGGTGGGTGAAACGAGTCCGGTAACTTGAATTATCAGACTAGTTCTGCGGAGCCGCGTCGGAAGCGGCTGAATTGCTGTTGGGTGCGTTGATGTTCGCGAATGCCAGCAGCGAATACGAACGTTCGCGGCCAGCTTCCTTTGACTTCTGAAGGTTCTCGACTGCAACCCTGTACGAGTTGTCGATCGTTGTCTTCGAGAGCTTGATATAGAATTTCATAGCTTCCCAGCTTTGCCAGCCGCCAAGCTCCATTAGCACTGCGGGCTCGATGCCGCCATTAATCAGCCGCGTCGCCCAACTGTGTCGCAATCGATGGAAGGAAAATGAAATTGGGCTGCCCGCACGTTGTTGAAGGTGGCTCTTGAACAAAGTGCTGAGAGTTGAGGCAAGATACGGCGTTAAGCGTCCGGTGTGGAACAGGTGGTCAGTGGCACAAGCTGGACTGCGCTTGCTTAGCCATTCCGTCACGTACAGGACAGTCTTCTCCCGGCAGGGCACCTCACGCGGCTTGTCCGTCTTGTTAGGTGTCCTCACGAAGATCGTGCGCGCCTCAAGGTTCACATCAGACAGTCGCAGGTTGCATACTTCGCCGATACGAAGTCCGCATTCCTCGCCGATGGCAAGGGCCGCTCTTAAAAGGGCGTCTTCATCTGCGACCAGCAGCGTCCAGTAGTACTCAATCTCCGCGTCAGGCAAAGGCCGCGGCGCACAGCTCGGGCGGGTTGCTTTGTGGACGCTCGGGATCACGGGGCTGTGCGCGACGTGCTCTTCGGATTCCAGCCATCTGAAGAAGGTCGAGATATGTCCCAAGTAATTGTCCGATCTCAACCCACGTTCTCGCTCATTGCGTATGTACGCCGTTATGGTTCTCGGGCGCACATTTCGCAGCTCGGTGACTCCCTTCTTCTGCAAGAAGGCACAGAAGTTCAAGAGATTCGTCCGTGCTCCATCCCAAGTGGAGGGCTTGTAATTGTTCTTGGCGACGCCCTCAAGATATTCACTAAGTACATCGACAAAAGGCCCGGCCTTCTCTTTGAACACCACCTCGGCGAAGTAGCGGCGCTCATGTTCGACTGAACAGTACTGACGGTCGGCTTTTGACGCAACGTCGTGTATATCGCCGTTGCAGTACAGACATTGGCCCACCACATGCTGGCTTTCATAGAAGCGGTGCGCACATGTGTTGCTACAGAAAAATCGCTCCTTCCGTTGCATGTAAGTGCCGGGCGGAACGGTGTTGGTGCATCCGGGCGCCTGACACTGAATCTCTCCGGGTTTCACTTCCTTGGTTTTGCGTTCATAGGTGAACGCCTTGCGGTACGCAGTCTGGCATGTCTCCTTGTCACACGCATAGATCTTCTGTACATTGCCGATGAAAGCGGGCAAGTTCGAGTCGCTGAACGAGCATTGCTTTTCACCGGCCTCGAACTGCCGAACATTGTGGGCCATTACAGTCTCCTTTGGGCGACAGCTTTATAGGTTGCGATCAGGTTCGCAATGTCATCACTGTCGAACCGCCGTTCGCCGCAAATCATGATCGCGATTAGCTGCTGCGTTGCGACCAGGCGCTCGACCTGCTCCACACCAAGACGGAGCCGTTGCGCGACCTCGTCTCGGGTAAGCAGTTCTCGCACTCGATCAGTCTTCCTCATCGGCGGGTGTTCATTCGCTACAGTTTTCGTTAGAAAGTGTTGAGGTTTTTCGTGCCTCGACGGCACGTTACACGTTCGGGGGCCGGCAGATTGCCGCGGCGATCAATCTCATCGGCCGGACTTGATTCGACGACTGCTGTGTCGCGGTCAGGCCAAGATTCAGCGAGCTTGTGAGCGGGACGCAAATGGTATGGCGGTTGCCAGGACAGCGAGACTGGCCGTTATTCTGACCAGTCCCAGTTTGCGAGGACGCCGTACTTGTTCGTCGTGCTGTTTCGAAGCGCGTTGATGAGTTGAACAGTCCGGTCGCCATCAGCCATCTTGTATTGCCAGCGCCGACCTGCTCGCTCGTACTCACGGCGGTCAGTGAATCCCAGTTGACTGGGCCTGATGTAGTCGGCCAACTTCGACTTGTATTCCGCAATGATTGCACAGTCTTCGCACCCTTTCTTACCCTGGGGAGCCTCCCGGAGATCCAAGAACCAGCGGAGGCGCTTCAACAGCGTTTCCACCAGCTCATCAGAACCAGAGCCGTCAACCTCGACGAAGCGTGGGCAGAAGCGAACCCAGACTTCCTCGTCGTTATAGCTGTCTTCCATTTGCTCCTCAGACAAGCTGGCACACTCGTAGTACAGCAGACCGAGTTGAGAGATCTTTCTGATGACCGGCCCGTGCTCCGACATGTACTTGTACAAATTGCATTGTGTGGTGTACATGTGATGCAAAGGACTGTCTTTACCCTTGACGAGAGCGGTTTTGTCGTCAATGATGCCCGACGTATCCTCCTCGAAGTCAAAAAACAAGTCGGTGTAGCCGAACAACTGGATGTGTGTGTCGGGGTGGTAGCAGGAGAGCCAATCGACCGGCCTTACCGCGATGGCATCTGTGAACGGTCCAAAGAACTTGGGCAACTTACCGTCGTGGCCGAGCGCGAAGGCGGCTACCCTCTTCTGGTGCTTGTCGAGTAGCTGCATTACATAGGGAGTTCCGAAATCGAACGGCTTATCGAACCGCATGTTGAGTAGCAGATAGAAACAACGTGGGCAGAAGTCGGGAACTTGGAGAACGGACACGCGGGAAGGCCCGAACCGCGGCACCTTGATTTGCTTGCCACAGTGGGGACAGCATAATTCAGCGTCACGGAAGATGAGGTTGGTGCATGAGATGTTCTTGCAGCACGCTGGTTGGAGGGGGTTATGCATGACAGCTCGGGGCGAAAGGAACATGGGTCACCTATTATTCGATGGTTAGTGGTGTTGCAGGGGCCGGACTTAGAAAAGAAGTGGAGCGTCTTTCGGTAAACGCCCGCGAAGCATGAAACGCACCCATTGCCAACACATCAGGACCGAATGGGGCGACGAGGAGAGATGGGCGCATATAACAAACACGTACGCTTGGAGGAGGGGTGAAGAACAAAGCTCCATCATCAGCCATTCCTCCCAACGGTAATGCACGCCTTGCGTACCGCAGGATGTTGCGCCCGTGCCCATCGCGCGTAGTCGTCCAAGCTGAACGGGGTGCGTACAACCATTGTCAGGAACGCCTCGATCGCGACATCAAGAGGCAACGGAAATGCGGCAGTGGGCGCGAATACCTTGCCCGTCTTCTTTCCTCGACGACAGGCAATCAGTTGCCGAATTAGTAGATTGCTTAGAGTAGGCAGCTTCATTGGCCACTCGCTTCAGAAATGGCGCGGTCGATGTCACGCCAGGTGACTCGCATGAGGGCAGATACGGTCAGTCCATTTGAGAGGGCCAGCGAGATTGCTGCTGAGATGCGAGGGTCGCGGCTTGTGCGCGAAGCTGCGAGGAGGCGACGAACATCATCGGCGCTGGGCAAAGTGCATAGGGTGTCGTTCACTGCGGCTCCTAGATTAAGCCGCTCCGGATGAGAGTCCGAAGCAGTTGTACTGCATTCGGACTTGGTTAGTATAGGAGATCCCAATGCAAGTTGCGGATTTATCCGCAATCCGGTAGGGATCGGTGTAAGTTTGGCGGGCAATGCCTCCGAATAGCTGCACCGATACTCGGCAGTGGCTCTCAAAGTCTGACGGTCGGTGCAGTATTGTTCCGCTCAAATTGTGGAGACTGGTTAGACCTTCAGCGGCGAGCGTAAGCTCCTGGACGAACTGTCGCCAAAACTCTGGAGACTCTGTTTTGACGGTCAATTCAGCGAGCGTTTTGCTGTCATCTTGCACACTCGATTGGAGTGCTTCGTTCCGTTCGTGCTCGGCTTCGGTTTTTATCCAAGTCGGGATTAATTCATCGGTCATGCGTTTCAGCGTGGCACACTTTAGAGAATCCGTCCATAATACGCGCAGGATTCGTGCGGGATGTTTACCCAAAAGACGAACAGCGCGGACGCGGCGATATAGGAGACGGTTGGCACAATCAGAATTGTTAGGTGTTTTCGCAGGTGTTCGGACGGATTGTTGATTCATCAAACAGGCCGTAACTCGGCATCGCAACGTAAGCTCCCGCACCGTACAACATCAGTTTGATGATGATCCCAACGTGACGCCATTCTATTAGCCAGCGCGTCAGGAAAGCGAAAAACGCGCCCCAAGCGATAGAGACCAAAATGTCCACGAAGATTGGCGCGGGATACAGCAGCACTTTGGAGAAAACCCAACCCAACTTGCGGCCAAGCATCAGGCAGAACGCCATCACCGCGAGAGCGATAATGCAGCTTCCGCGCAAGGTGGGCGCTCCGTTGCACGGAGACAGAGTAGCACCGTGCTCGCATCACTTCATATCTTTTCTGCCGAGTCAGGGCCGCTGAACTCATGTCCATGATCGCGCAAGTCGGTGGAAGTCTCGATTGCCCCCTCAACCTTGCGGCTGGTTTCGTCAACTTGATCTGGCCCCTTTTGATGGTCTGATTTGGCCCCACCTTGAAGGCATGGGATCTGTCATTCCGTGTTGGGCTTGGCGGAAGGAGCCCGAAGGGCGACTGGAGCCAAGGCCAGCACGGGTGGGGCCGCGGGCCGTTTCAAAGCTATCTGACGGTCAAGCTTTGCCTCCTTTCCTGGCCATGGTTCTGCGGAACCTGTAACTCTCCGTGCCGGTCTCGATGATGTGCGCCCGATCGGTCAATCGGTCGAGCATCGCCTTGCATAAACGTGCGTTGGGGATTCTTGGTAGGCCATTCGGAAAATGGCAAGTTCGTGGTCACGATCACGGCGGCTTGCTCGGCGCGACCAGCGATGACCTGGAACAGCAATTCCGCCGCGGCGTCCGGCATGACCACGTAGCCCAGCTCGTCCACCACGACGAGTTCATAGCGCATCCAGCGGTTGCGCACCCGCGTCAGTTGTAGTTGACTCTGGGCCTCAATCATCTCCGTTACCATCTCCGCGGCCGTGGTGAAGCGCACCCGCTTGCGCCGTCGACAGGCGGCGACGCCCAGGGCAGTGGCTAAATGACTTTTGCCGGTGCCGGTTTCGCCAAGAAAAATCACGGGTTCCTTGCGCTCCAGATACTCCCCCTCGCTCAACTTCTTCAGTAGGGCCACAGGGATGTGCGGTGCCGCTGGAAAATCGAACTCTTCCAGGGTCTTGACCGCCGGGAAATGGGCCTCCTTGAGGCGCCGGATCACCGCCCGGCGATCGCGTTCCTCGACCTCGGCTGCCAGCAGCGCTTCCAGATAACTCAAGTGCGATTGCTTCTTCCGCCCCGCTTCCTCGGCCAGGCTGGCGAACTGGTCGGCGACCGTCGTCAGGTAGAGTTGCCGGGCATACTGCTGAATCGCGGCTTGGTGGATTGGTTGGGAGGCGCTCACTGGACCACCTCCGTCGCTACCGGCAAGTTGGCCACCGGTGAAACCGCGTCTTGCTGCGGAGTCTCCGTCCATGTTGGCCGCAGTTGTTCATAGGCATCCATGGTGGGTTGCGGCCGGTCATAGCGGCGCAGCGCGTCGAGCTCGATCACAGCCGGTTCCGAAGCCGCCTGCCTCGAATCCACGTTGAGCAGATAACGGATCGAGCTCAGGCTGGAGCTTCCCATCGCCAGTGCCTCTTCCACCGCTTGGCGTACGCGCCCCGCGCCATAAGTGCGGCTCAGCAGCAGAACCTCGATCATCGCTCGCGTTCCGGCTTGCCGGCCCAATCGTTCGCTGGCCAGGGACCAGAAGTGGTCGAAACTGGCCGGCCAGCGGCCTTGCGCACGGCACTGTTCCAGGGCGGTGGAACCCGCCAGGGCGCCTGGCTTCTTCATGAGCACATCCAGGTAGTGATCCAGTTCCAAAACCTGCTGCTGATGCCCATAGCAGCGTTCATGCCGCGCCACGCAACGTCCTCCGTGCCAGATCTCCACGTAGGCCGAGCCGACTTTGGCTTCGACCGTTGTGCCCACCGGCAGCGGCGTCGAATAGAAGTTGGTCAGCACTTTCACGCAGCCGCTCTGGTTGACCTGGGGAAAATGTAAGGACGCCAGATCGAAGCCTTCGCTGACCAGCGGCAGCAGATGCTCGCGCTCAGCCAACATCGCCGCACCGATCGTCTGGCTGCGGCCGGTGATCATGCGGTTTTGCTCTTCCAGCGAGCCGGACTCCAGAACCCGGTTCAACTCCTCCAGGCTACCCACCTTGGGCACGGGGACAAGGTAGTTGCGCCGGAACTGGCCGCCTTCGCCCTCGACGCCACCCTTCTCGTGGCCCTCGCCCGGCGTGCAGAACTCGGCACGAAAACCCCAGTGCGAGCGGAAGGCGATGAACCGCGTGGTCTCTTCTCGTTGACGGCCACGCAAAATCTTCTTCACCGCCGAGGTCAGGTTGTCATAACGCAGGATGCGAAACACCCCGCCAAACCACGCGAAGGCCAACTCGTGAGCTTCCAGAAAGGCCTGTTGCGTGGCGTGCGGATAGGCCCGGTGAAAGGCTGCTCCCGAGGCCATCGAGCGCAGGCAGAAAATGTAGACTTTGCGCCGCTCGCCGTCGATCTCGGCCCAGATCTCATACCAGTCCACCTGCGCTTCCCCGCCCACCGGATAGGACTGGGGAACGAAAACCTCGTGCCCCAGTAGTCCCATCACGGCCTTGCGCTGCCGCACATACTCGCGCACCGTGGACTCGCCGACCACAATCTCCGGCTTCTCCTGCCGCAACCGCGTCCAAATACGATGCGCTGTATGCCGCTGTTTGCGCGGCGCTCGCCGGTCAGCTTCCAGAATCGCGTCGATAAACGGCTGCGCCGGGGCCAACTTCGGCCGCTCTCGTTCCGGCTTCTTTCTCTCGGCAGGAACTGCGCTGGCCAACGCCCGACGCACCTCGCGGCGATGTACTCCCAATCTCCGCGCCACCGCGCGGATCGTCCCGGCGCCATGCTCGTACTCCCGCCGGATCTGCTCGTATAGCTCCACCTTGCTCCTCCTTGTGGCCAAACCGTCCTCGCTTCCGGGGTAAAACCCCAGAACAAGGTAACGGGCTCCGCCTTCAGGTGGGGCCAAATCAGACCATCGAAAGGGGCCAACTCAGAGTAGCGAAATCAGCGGCTCGGTTTTCAACTCGTTTTAGCAACGCCTTGGGCTGCCTCAAGTGCCCTGATTCCACTTTGTTTTACATTTTCATTTACAATGTGTATTGACAACTTTCGAGACTCCATGTAACCTATTGTGTATATGGAACCGAAAGAACAAATTGAGAAAGAACAAAAAGAGCTGGAGCGACTGCTTCAACTCAAGGAGCAAACAGAAGTCGCTATCGCTAAAACAAAGCGCCGCCTTGCAGCGTGGCTGGAGATCGCAGACGACAGCGGGACTGGCGAATTGGTTCCCGAGCTTGAACTTGGCGGTCTCACGGATGGTTGTCGAACGGTGCTTCGCGCATCCCGAAAAGGGTGGATAACAACCGCCGAGGTTCAGGCCGATCTTAAGAAACTCGGCTTTCCGCTGGATAAGTACAAGGCTCCCGCCGCTTCTATTACCACAACCGTCAATCGACTCGTTGACGCTGGCGAGGTTGAGGCTGATCGGCGCAGCAATCCCGGTGCCACCGAATACAAGTGGGTCGGGCCAAATTGGGGCGCTCCGCGAAGCCTCGCCAACGTGCTTGATGACAAGGCGAGAGATAAGGCTCGTCCGTCTGACGAGGCGAAGCGAATTACGGCAGTGCACGACGCCGTTAAGCGCAGCAAGAAATAGGTTTTCTGTGCACGATTCTGAGCTTGGCCAACACCCGGTCGTGGAGTTATTGGGCGTCTGAATCGGAGGCAGAGTTGAACACTGTTTCGGCCCTACTGTGTGGGAATTGCGGAAGGCCCATTGCGCTCCCGCCAGCCAAACATCCCTGTATGTCTCCACATCAACCAGCGTGGCCCAAGGATTGCGTTCCTCGAAATTTCCTATGTCCCGTATGCAGGCATGGGTACGAGTACACACCTCAAAACGTCCACCAGGAGTCGGTTGCCAATCCAGCCCTAATGACAATCCGTGGCTCTCATAGCGTCGTTCGCGTCTTAGTGCCATGCGGTGTAGCAGGCTGTGTATCTCTTCTGCGGCTGCATACACTAATGCCGAACCGCACAGACCCCAACGTCGAAGCGCCGAGAGTTTTGGCGGAGTCGTTTGTCCACGCCCTAAAATGCGACAAAGGCCACATCGTAAGCGGGCCGCCGATTCAATCCGCACAGGGAGGCTCGGTGCGTTTACTTGCACAACTTGACGAGGATTGGGAAACAGAATGGCCGCAATAAGGCGAAGCAGTCCGCGTTGCTAGCCTGCGGTGCTATGCATTTCGATTCGGTTTGTCGTTGCGGTTCTCTCTTTCTGAGAAGCCACCAATATCCGAGTTGTTACGCGTGTGGGGAGAACCCGGGAACGCGCTTGTAGGCCGCGACAAACTCCGGACCATCCTCACGCGTGTGGGGAGAACGGCAGCAGCGCACTCCTGTAGAGCATATCTATCGGACCATCCCCACGCGTGTGGGGAGAACGTCCCATGGCGCGGAAGGACGCGGCCTGGAGGACCATCCCCACGCGTGTGGGGAGAACTCCTCGTTGTTCGAGAATATGGCCTGTGCGATCGGACCATCCCCACGCGTGTGGGGAGAACGCGGCTACTCAAGTGATGATGTGGCGAGGCTGCGGACCATCCCCACGCGTGTGGGGAGAAC
>VFSW01002961.1_pt1 | contig 25546 bp, 29 predicted proteins | sample 5358111 | NCBI WGS metagenome assembly VFSW01 (sample SAMN11554181, study PRJNA540505) | mine drainage metagenome | isolation source: sediment from site ElyBrook_90M | place: USA: Ely Copper Mine, Vershire, VT | collected 2017
CCCACATCGCAAGCCGAATTGAAATTGACCAACTTATTTTTGGACAAAGACTAAGAGGTTCTTTCTCATGCAACTCAAAAATATTTCACTCGACCAATCCATCGGCGCGGTCCTCGTCCACAACGTCATGGGCGAAGATGGTCGCAAGGCGTTTTCCAAAGGGCACGTCGTCCGCGCCAGCGACGTTGAACAACTTCGCGCACTGGGCAAGGAAACCGTCTACGCCGCCATCCTTGGTCCCGACGACGTGCGCGAGGACGACGCGGCGGCGCGGCTGGCGCGCGCGGTCGCCGGCGACGACATCGAACAGAGCAAGCCGAGCGGCGGGCGCGTGAATTTCTACGCGACGCGACGCGGCTTTTTGCGTGTGAATGCTAGAACGTTGCGGAGTTTGAACGCGCTGAACGGCGTTACGCTCGCGACGATCCCGCGCTATGCCGCCGTCGCGCCCAAGAAAATGATCGCGACGCTCAAGACGATTGGGCTGGCGCTGCCGGAAGCGACGCTCCGCGCGGCAGAGGACGTGGCGCGCGAGTCAGGCGCGGCACTGAGCATCGCGCCGGCGCAAAATCAAAAGGCGGCGATCATTCTGACGGGGAGCGAGAACGGCAAGACCAAGGTGCAAGAGACGTATACACCGCCGATCCGCGCGCGCATCGAAGAACTGGGCGCAAAAGTCATCACGGAGAATTACGTTGCGGAGGACGAGCGCGCGATTGCAGCGGCGATCGATCAAGCCGCGCGCGCGGGCGCGCAAATGATCGTGCTTGCGGGCGAGACTTCGGTGATGGACGCGGACGACATTACGCCGCGCGGCATTCGCGCCGCCGGCGGCGCCATTGAATTGTACGGCGCGCCGGTCGAGCCGGGGAACTTGCTGCTGCTCGCCTATCGCGGCGCGCTGCCGATCCTCGGCGCGCCGGGGTGCATCAAATCACGCGAGACGAATGTGTGCGATCTAATTTTGCCTCGGCTCGTCGCGGGCGAGCGCGTGACGCGCGCCGACGTGATCGAGTTGGCAGAGGGCGGGTTGCTCGTCGGATAAAGTCACTTGCACTGCTGGATCACGACCGGACTCGCGCCGACGAAATAACATTCCGCGTGAACGCCCGCGCCGTAATCCGCGCGCACGACGACGATTCGCCCGGCGTGGTGCGTGACTAAAACTTGCGTTGGTTCGCCGAACTGACCGCGATGCTGCAACTGCCAACTCGACGCCATGGGCGTGGCGCGGGCGGTGCAATTCTGACAGGCGACGTTCCCGGTTTGGAGAAACTGCGGCAGCAAGCGGCGATACTCGGCAGTCAAATCGTAACAGCCCACCACATATTTGCCGTACTGGGTCGTCTGGCAGCGCAAAATGAAACCATCGCCAAACGCCAGGTCGACCACCGCTTGCTGATAGGAATTGGGATCAAAGTCCGCCAGGTACTCTGTAAATCGTTCCGATAATTTGCCGCGCCACGGCATCCCCGCCATATACTCCAACATTTCCGCGGTCGACATTTTGGTCGTATCGAGGTCCGGCGGCGTGCTCAACGCAGTCTGGACAACTCGATTCGTCTCCAACAGCGGCTCATCCAGCGGCGCGTTGACCATATAATCGTCCACCGCGCCCAATCCCAGTCCGATCAACAGCGCCGCGACAAGCATCGCGGTCGCGCTCATCGTCATACCGCCGTTGGAATCGGTCCGCTCCCACGCCCAATCGGTCGAGAACACCTGAAGCAGCGCCGCGGGAAACGCTGCCAGCACGCCCAAGAATATCGCCACGCCGGTCATGAATTGGCCCTCGGACGTGAACGGGAATACGCTCCATCCCCGCACTGCCGGATCGATCAACCCGGCGACCGCGCTCGTCAGTTCAAACGGCGCATGTCCTACGATAAACCCGGCGACGACGCTCCAGCCGATCCAGACGAGCCATTGGAGCAGGAACCGTTGACGCACGCGCGCCGCCAGCCAGCCGGCGAGCGCAGTAAGCGGAAGGAGCGCGACGATGGCGATGGCAACCTCAACCCAGGCAAGATCGGCAGAGGCGGTCGTCAATCGCCACGCGCTCACGCCCCACCCGGTCAAAACCAAGCCGATTCCCAGGGTCAAGCCGTACTGCCACCCAAAACCGCGTTCAAATTTTTCCATCGTGTCCGGATTTATTTCGCTGCGTGAAAACAGATCCATCGCGAACCTCCAAGCAACGCCGCGGCGAATGACGCTTCCGCGATCCGCCGTTTCTACTGGAGCGTCGCGTCCGCCGGCATTCCCGGCTTCAAATCGAAATCTGGATTCGCCAACTGCAATTTTACCGCGAATACCGTGTTCACGCGTTCGGATTTCGTCTGCACGTTGCGCGGCGTGAACTCGGCTTGCGTGTTGATGAAAATCACCTTGCCCGTGAACGTCTTGCCGGGAAACGAGTCCACTGTCACCGGAATCGTTTCACCAATCTTGATCTGACCGATCTGCGTCTCCGGCACGTAGATCGTCAGCGTGACCGTATCGAGGTTGGTGACGGTCAGCACCGTCGCGTTGGGCGCGGCGATTTCGCCGACATGCAGCGCGCGGCGCGACACGATGCCATTGACCGGACTCGTCAAGGTCATCTTTGCCAATTGCGTTTGCAGGACTAGGAGCGCAGCTTGCGCTTGCTTGACCTGGTCCTCCGCCACCGCGATACTGTCCGGCGTCGGCGTCAGCCGGTCGAGCGCGGCTTGCGCCTGCTGCACCTGAGATTGCGCGGCGGCAAGTTCCGATGCCGTCGGATGCGTGAGCGCGTCGTTGAACGCCGCGGCGGCGGCGCGGTAAGCGTTCGTCGCCTGCTGCAGCGCCAGCGCTTGCGGCGCCATCGCGATGTAGGGATTGCCTTCGCCGCCGATGCGATCGTAGGCGGCTTGCGCCTGCGCGACCGCGGCTTGCGCGCTGTCCATCTGCGCTTTCAACTGCGCGAGCTGATCTGCCGTCGGTCCTGCGCGCACCTTGTCGTTGTTCTGCTGTGCAGCAGCCAGCGCGGCGTGCGCCGCCGCTACATCGGACGCGCGCGCGCCGTTTTGGAGTTGCGTAAGCTGCGCCTGAGCGGTGGCGACCGCGGCTTGCGCCTGCGCGATCTGCGCGTCCAGCATCGTATGGTCGAGCTGCACGAGCGTCTGACCGGCGGTCACGCGGCTGCCCTCGTCGACGGTCGTCCCGGCGATCCGTCCGCCGATTTCGGGAGCAATCGAAATCTCGTCACCTTCGATAAAACCCGAAACCGTATTCGTGTTCGCAGGCGCGGCAAACGGCAGGAAACCGTTCGAATACAGCACATATCCGCCAATGACCACCACAAGGATCACGACCACTGGAATGAGTCTTTTCCGATTCTGCATTCTCTACTCCCCACCGCAGATTTCAAATTCAACGCGAATTGTCCGCGCGACGGAGCCGCGCGATAAAGACATCTTCGAGCGACGGGAGGATCGCTTCTGCGCTCTTGACGGCGACGCCGTGCGCCCGCAGCAAGTCTCGCGCGGGCGCGATATTCGCTGCCGCGTTCTCCCCGATCGCGTGGATCAGCGAACCGTACAGCGCGATTTCGTCGAAGAGTTTCGCGTCGCGCAGCGCGGGCAGCGCGGCATCGATGTTGTCGCAATCGATTTCGACGACTTGCGCGCGCATCTGTTCTTCCTTCACCGCGTGCGGCGTGCCCTCCGCGACGATCTTGCCCTGGTACACGAACGCCAGGCGATGGCAGTTCTCCGCCTCGTCCATGTAATGCGTCGTGACGAGGATGCTCGTGCCACGCTCCGCCAAATCGTACACCAAGTCCCACAGCGCGCGGCGCGAAATCGGATCGACGCCGGCGGTCGGCTCATCGAGAAAGAGAAATTCGGGCTGATGCGCAAGCGCGCACGCGAGCGCGAGCCGCTGCCGCGAGCCGCCGGCGAGATTCGACACGCGCACATTGTCCTGTCCGTCCAATCCCACCGTCCGCAAAATCTCATCGCGGCGCGCCGCCAGCAGTTGCCGCGCGATGCCGTAAACGCCGCCGTAGAAATTGAAATTCTCCGCGACCGTCAGATCGGAATACAGACTAAATTTTTGCGAGACGTATCCGACGCGCGAACGAATCTCTTCCGCTTGCTTGACGATGTCGTAGCCGAGCACTGCGCCTACGCCGGAGGTTGGCGCGAGCAGCCCCAGCAGCATCCGAATCGTCGTGGTCTTGCCCGCGCCATTCGGACCCAGCAAGCCGAAAATCTCGCCGCGATGAACGACGAACGACACATCGTCCACCGCGGTAAAGTGGTCGAAATGTTTGGTCAGGTTCTTGGTGAAGAGTGAGACCGAGTTCAAATCCATAAGCTATTTCTGGACGGAAGACGGAGGACGGATGACTGACGACGGAATTTCCCTCTTCCGTTCTCCGTCTCGCGAAGCGGTCAACATCAAAACAAACGCGTCTTCCAGTCGCGGCGCAACGACGCGCACATTTCGCGCCTCGATGCCGGCGGCGCGCCACGCCGCTTCCAGCGCCAACTGCCGCTCCGCGCGGTCGACGACCAATCGCAGCAGATCGCCGTGCGTCGAGACCACGAGCACGCCCTCGCTCGTTTCGATGGCGCGGCGCGCGGCAAGCGCGCGATCGGATTGCGCCTCCAGCACGACCGCGCCGATGTCTGCGCGCAACTTACCCGGCGTATCGCACGCGATCAACTCGCCGCGGTACATCAAACCGACGCGCGTGCAGCGCTCCGCTTCGTCGAGGTACGGCGTGGTGATGACGATCGTCACGCCCTGCAAATGCACCTCGGTCAACAAGTCCCAGAACTCGCGGCGGCTCACCGGATCGACGCCGGTCGTTGGCTCATCGAGTAACAGCACGCGCGGGCGGTGCATCAGCGTCGCGGCGAGCGCGAGCTTCTTTTGCATTCCGCCGGAGAGATTGCGCGCGAGGCGCGCCTGGAAATCGGTCAACCGCGCGAATCCCAGCAATCGCTCGATCAACTCGGCGCGCTGCTCGCGCGGCGAGCCAAAGACATCAGCAAAGAAATTCAAGTTCTCGGTCACGGTCAAGTCGGGGTAGAGCGCGAACCGCTGCGGCATATAGCCGATCATCTCTTTGACCGCTTCAGGCGCGCGCGTCACATCGTTGCCGCCGACTTGCACGCTGCCGGCGGTGGGGACCATCGCAGTCGAAATCACGCGCAGCGTCGTCGTCTTGCCCGCGCCGTCGGGACCGATCAACCCAAAGACTTCGCCATCGGCCACCTCGAGCGAGAGATCGCGCACCGCCACGGTCGTATCGAATTTCTTGGTGAGGTTTGAGATTATGATCATCGTTTGACCGAAGACGGAAGACCGCTGACGGAATGTTCTGATTCCGTCTCCCGTCTCCCGTCGTCCGTCCTTCGTCTATTCCAAACTCTTCTTAAACCGCAGCGACGCAGCAGTCATGATGACGATGGCGAAAATCACGAGCGCGAGGGTTTGATCCCTGAACGCATCCAGCCCAACGCCTTTCACCACGATACTGCGCAAAATGATGAGCATATAACGGAGGGGGATCAGATACGACAGCGCTTGGAAAGCCGGCGGCATCGCTTCCAATGGAAAGAAAAAACCTGACAGGAAAATGCCGGGCAGATTGATCATCATCGCGAGCAAGAACGCTTCTTGCTGGGTCTTGGCGCTGCTCGAAATGAACAAGCCCAGCCCCAGCGTGGTTAGCAGGAAGAGCAGCGATTCGCCCGCGAGCAGCACGAGACTGCCGTGCATCGGCACGTCGAACCATAACACGCCGATGACAAGAACTTCGGCGAGGTCGAAGAAGGCGATGACGACGTACGGAATGAGCTTGCCGACGACCAGCTCCCACGCTTTGATCGGCGTCACGACCAATTGCTCAATCGTGCCCTGCTCGCGCTCGCGCACGATGGTCTGCGCGGTGAACAGAATCGTCAGGAATTGCAGGATGAGACCGATCAGCGCGGGAATCATATAGTTCGCCGAGCGCAAGTCGGGGTTGTACCAGACGCGCGGGCGCACGTCCACGCCGCCAAGACTCGTAACATCGATGCCCAAACGCTGCTGGATGATCTGGGTATTGAGCGCCTGTCCCACAGATTGCGACGCGGCGAAAGCCGTGGTGGCGACTGAAGGATCAGAACCGTCGATCACAAATGCGACCTGCGCCGTCGCGCCTTTAACCAAATTGTCTCCATAGCCCGCGGGAATGACGAGTCCCGCGCGGATGTCGCCGCGATCCAGGAGCGTCGCCATTTCGCCTTCGCTCTGAACGTAATTGCTGATCTTGAAGTAATCGGAGGCATTGTAGGCATCGATGAGTTGACGGCTCTGCGCCGTGTGATCGGCGTCGTACACCGCTACGTGGAGATGCCGAATGTCTGTGGTTGCGGTATAGCCCAGCAGAATCAATTCGACGACCGGCATCACAAGCATCACCACGAGAGTGCGCGGATCGCGCAGGATGTGGATGAATTCCTTTCGCATGATAGCGAACAGACGACGATTCACTTGGTCTTCCTTTCGGACGATTCAGCCAGCACCCCGTGGAGGAAAAGCGGCACGACCTCGCCGATCAACTGCGCGTAATCCAAATCCGACGCAATCTCGACCTGCAACACTTCGCGAAAGATGACGAACGGGAAGAACATACCGACGAAAGAAATGGACAGAATCTCCGTGTTCAGCCCCGGGCGAAAGACTCCCTGATCGATCTCCTGCTGAAAATATTCTTTCAGCAGTCCGGTCGCATAGAGGATCACTTGCTGCAAGTACTTTTCGCGCATGGGCTGTTTCATGTTCGGCAGCGCCGAGACCAGCGCGCGAATGACGTGCGCGTTCTGCTGAAGGATGGAAATGATATTTCCGGCGATGCCCTTGAGGATTTCCTCTGGTAGAGGCGGCTCGGCGAAAGAGGTCATCGAGACGCGCGCGCGAGTTGTTTCGATCGTCGGCTCGATGAGTTGGCGCGGCAGACTGACGAGGAGGTCCTGCTTGTTCTTGAAATAGTTATAGATCGATCCTTCGGCGACTCCTGCCGCGCGCGCGATATCGGAAATGGTCGCGCGCTCAAAACCTTTAGCGGCGAACACCTTGGCGGCGGCAGAGAGGATTTGCGTTTTGCGCTGTTCGGTCAGCGCGCGGCGGGCAACCGGAGAAATCTTCGGCATGGCTAGACGCATTCAGTGAATGAACGTTCATTCACTCACATTATACCGCCACTGCAGTCCAATGTCAATCCGTACGAAAGTTTGTGCGCGGACAACCAATCGAGTATAATCGTCTCAATGTCAATCCGAGATGTTCGCGGCAAGGTTTTCGAGACGACGCGCGCCCCTCGGCGCATCGTCTCGCTCGTGCCAAGTTGGACGGACGCGCTCTTCGCGTTTGGCGCAGGCGACCGCGTGGTCGGCGTCACCGATTACTGCATCCACCCTGCCGACGGCGTCGCGACGAAAACGAAAATCGGCGGAACCAAGAACCCGCGCATCGATCAAATCCGCGCGCTCGCGCCTGACCTCGTAATCGCCAATGTCGAAGAGAACCGCAAGCCAGACGTAGACGCGCTCGAAGCGCTCGGGATGCCCGTCTTCGTCACCTTCGCCCGCTCCGTTCGCGCGGCGATGGACGAACTGCGCGACGTTGCGCGGCTCGTCGGCGCGCTAGACGCAAGTGAGATCGTCGAGCCGATTGAATGCGCGCTCGCCCGCGCGCCGCGCCCCGTGCAGCGACCGCGCGTCTTTGTCGCCATCTGGCGCGATCCGTGGATGACCGTGAACGGCGACACCTACATCGGCGACCTGATCGAGACGTGCGGCGGCGAGAATATTTTCCGCGACCGCGTGCGCCGGTTTCCACTTGCGGCGGACGTGGGGCAAGCCGCGCCGCGTGAAACAGCGTCGCACGATACGCGGTATCCACGTGTGTCGTTGGACGAAGCGGCGGCGCGCTCACCCGACGTGATCTTGCTGCCCGACGAACCGTACCCGTTCGCCGCACGCGATGCGGACGAACTGCGCGCGCTGCCCGCGCTGCGCGGCGCGCGGGTCCATCTGATCGACGGCACGCTCGTCTCGTGGTACGGCGTCCGCACGGGACGCGCCATCGAAACAATTTCAAAACTATTGGAGCATCCATGAAAGATGTTGGCGCGCTGGCAACGATATTCGACGACCAGGGGCGCGTTCTGCTGGTGCATCAAACGTACAAAGGCAGCAAGTGGGCGTGGCCCGGCGGCATCGTCGAGGAAGACGAAGCGCCCTGGGACGCCGCCGTGCGCGAGGTGAAAGAGGAAACCGGACTGGACGTGCAGGTCGTGCGCCTCGTCAGCATCTACCACGTCGCCGACCGCAACTCGCTGGGCTTGCAATTTCTGTGCCGCGTTGTCGGCGGCGAACTGCAAGTGGACGGGCACGAGATCTCCGAAGCCGCGTTCTTCGATCCCGCGCGCCTGCCAACGCCGATGACGCAGCCAGCACGCCAGCGCGTGATCGACGCGCTGGCGAACGACGACCAGATCATTCTGCGCGAGTATAAAAATCTTGAGATGGTGACAGGCGAATCGACATGACATTTGAGAAATCCGCCGGAGCGGTGGTGTTCTATCGCGGCGAACAAATCGAATATCTGGTGCTGCTTTCCACGTACTGGGGATTTCCCAAGGGTCACATCGAAGCCGGCGAGGACGAACAAACCGCGGCGCGGCGCGAGATTCGCGAAGAAGCAGGACTGGAAGTAACGTTTCTCGACGGCTTTCGCGAGGTAGACGAATACACGTTCCGTAGTCGCGGCGAACTGATCGGAAAGCAGTCCGTCTACTTCCTTGCCCAAGCCAGCCACCGCGATTCAAGAATCTCGCATGAGCACAGCGATATGGCGTGGCTGCCGTTTGACGACGCGGTGGCGCGCCTGGGATACGAAGGCGGGCGCGCGATTCTTCGCAAAGCGAACGAGTTTTTGAAACGCAACACGTAATACGCAATACGTAATAAGTGATGCGTATTGCGTATTGCGTCTGATTTGAGGACGAGATATGCGAATTCTCGCGATCGACATTGGCACTGGCACGCAGGACATCCTGCTCTTCGATACATCGACTGAAGTCGAAAACTGTTTGCAGATGATTATGCCATCGCCGACGGTGCTGGTGGCGCGGCAGATTCGCGACGCGACTGCGCGCGGACAAGACGTACTGCTCACCGGCACGATCATGGGCGGCGGTCCCTCGAACTGGGCAGCCGACGATCATCTGCGCGCCGGGCGTCGCGTCTATGCAACGCCGAGCGCGGCAAAAACCTTCAACGACGATCTCGCTGAAGTCTCCCAATCCGGCGTCCAGGTGGTGAGCGATGACGAAGCGGCGCAACTGCGCGACGCGCGCCGCATCGATATGCGCGACGTCGATCTGGACGCGCTGCGCCGCGCGTTCGTCGCGTTCGGCGTCGATCTGCAATTCGACGCGCTCGCGGTCGCCGTGTTCGATCATGGCAACGCGCCACCCGGTTACAGCGACCGTCTCTTCCGCTTCGAGTTTCTCGCCGAGCGGCTCAAGCAGTTCAACAGTCCTGCCGCCTTTGCGTTTATGCACGACGAGATTCCACCGCGCCTGACGCGGATGCAGGCGGTCGCGGATTCGCTGGGCGACCACACGGGGTCGCCCCTGCTGGTGATGGACACCGCACCCGCGGCGGTGCTCGGCGCGCTGGAGGACGACCGCGTGCGCACACACCGCGACGCGCTGATCGCGAACGTCGGCAACTTTCACACCCTGGCGTTCCGTTTGAGCGACGGCGCAATCACCGGCGTCTTCGAGCATCATACCGGCGAGTTGAAGCCAGAGCAGCTCGAGAATTTTCTAGAGCGATTGATGGACGGGACGCTGACACACGACGCGGTGTTCAACTCGAAAGGGCATGGCGCATTGCTGTTCGACCATCGCGCGCAGCCGCTCGATTTTCTGGCGATTGTGGGACCGCGGCGCGGTATGCTGCTGCGTTCGCGCTACCGTCCGTACTTTGCGACGCCCTACGGCGATATGATGCTGGCGGGCTGCTACGGTCTGGTGCGCGCGTACGCGAAACTGAATCCCGGCGCGGCGGATGAAATCGGACGCGCGTTGGACAGCGCAAGAGAAATGGTGTGAGGGCGGCGAGAGGCGAGGAGCGCAAACAACCAAGCGACCTTCGCTCCTCGCCCCTTGCAACTCGAATGGAACGCGTTTTTACCGAACAAGAACTCCGCAAGTACGATGGCTCGCGCAAGATGCCGGTGTACATCGCCTACAACGGTATCGTCTACGACGTCACGTCCAGTCCGTATTGGTACACCGGCGAGCATCGCAATTTGCATTACGCGGGGCAAGACTTGACGAGCGAACTGCCTGACGCGCCGCACAGCGACCTGGTGTTTCGCAAGTTTCCGGTGGTGGGAATCTTGAAGACGGCGGACGAAAGACGGAGGACGGACGGAGTCTAATTTCGTCTTCGGTCATTCGTCGTTCGTCGGAGGTTGAATTGACTGGAACCATCATCAACATCATCACCGTCGTCATCGGCGGAACGCTCGGCACATTCCTCGGCGCGCGGCTGCCTGACAAGGTACGCGAGACTGTGATGCACGGCTTGGGCTTGCTCGTCTTCGTGATCGGCTTGCAAATGGCGCTGACGACGCACAACATTCTCATCGTGATGGCTAGCATTCTCGTCGGTGGAATCATCGGCGAACTGGTCGGCATCCAAGCGTGGCTCGACACGCTTGGCAAGAAACTGGAAGAGCGATTTGCGCGCGGTCCAAGTCCCCGCGAACTTGGCGTGGGCGGCGAGGCAGGCAAATTCACGCGCGGATTCGTAACCGCCAGTCTGGTCTTTTGCATCGGACCGCTCGCGATCCTCGGTTCGATTCAGGATGGGTTGATCGGCGATTTCAATTTGCTGACGATCAAATCAGTGCTGGATGGATTTGCCGGGCTGGCGTTCGCGTCGACGCTGGGCATCGGCGTCTCGTTCGCCGCGCTGTCGGTCTTGGTCTATCAGGGCGGCATCAGTCTCCTCGCGATGCTGCTCGGCAGCGCACTCGGCTCGGTCACGCGCGAAACGCCGTGGGTGATCGAAATGTCGGCGACCGGCGGCGTGCTGATTATGGGCATTTCGCTGCTGCTGCTCGACTTGAAACAGATTCGCGTCGCCAATTTGCTACCGGCAGTTTTGATCGCGCCGCTGATCGTCGTCGCGCTCGTAGCGCTGGGAATCAAATTCTGATTGTCATTCTGAGCGAAGCGACCCTAGCACCGCCCGCTAGGGCAGGTGAGAATCTCGTTGCCGCGAAAACGAGACCCTTCGCTCCGCCCAGGGCAACACCGCTCTTGTCACATTTTCACGCCGAGCGGTGTTATTAGAGTGAAAGCGCTTTAAGCGGGAGAGAGCAACTATCATCGTGACGAATGACAAGGCGCGGATTGCAACCAGAGAGACGCGCGCGCGCGAAGCATCGGCGAAGTTCGACGCGGCTTTTCTCAAACACTGGCAGCCGATCTACCGCGCGCTCGTGCGGCTCGTCGGCGATCATGCCGAAGCGGAAGACCTCGCGCTCGAAACGTTCTGGCGGTTGTATCGTCATCCGCCGACGAACGAACGCGACGACCACCTCGGCGGGTGGCTCCATCGCGTCGCGACGAATCTGGGGCTGAATGCGCTGCGCGCGCGGAAACGCCGCGAACAGCACGAACTAACAGCCGGCAAATGGGAGATCGAAAAACCGTCCGCCGACGCGCTGGATGCCGTCGCCGCCGAAGAAGAGCGCCAGCGCGTGCGCGCGGTCTTGTCGACCATGGACGAACGTCAAGCGCAACTGCTGCTCCTGCGCCATTCCGGAATGGCGTATAAAGAACTTGCCGCCGCGCTGGGCGTCTCGGTCCACTCTATTGGCACGCTGATCGTCCGCGCCGAACGCGAGTTTGAAAAGCGGTACCGCGAGAAGGGAGAGTAACGATGCATCTCAACGAAGGACAACTGCGCGCCGCGCTTGACGGCGAACTCGGCGCGCGCGCCGCCGAACATTTCGCGGCGTGCCGCGAATGCCGCCGCCGCGCGGATGAACTCACCGCCCAGTCGCAGCGCGTCAACGCGCGTCTCGCCTTGCTCGCGCCGCAAAACGACCGCGCCGTGGGCGCGCCGGCGGCTCTCGCTCGCTTCAAAGCGCAACACGTTTCTACCCAGGAGGTTCCAATGCTCAGCAAGATTTTCAATCGCAAGTACCGCGCGGCGTGGGCGCTCATCGCCGTCGTCGCGCTGCTCGCCGTCTCGATGACGGTCCCGCCGGTGCGCGCGTGGGCGGAAGGCGTGCTCGCGCAATTCCGCGTCGCGAAGATTTCCGTCGTCTCGATCGACTCGAGTCGCCTGCAAGACCTTGGCGGAAGCAGTGTTCTCAGCAAACAAATCAGTCAACTGCTTTCGGATTCGGTCACTGTGACGAAGAAACCCGGCGCGCCCAAACCGGTCGCGAATGCCGCGCAAGCCAGTCAGACCGCCGGCTTTCAAGTCCGCCTGCCCGCCAGCCGCACCGATGCGCCGCAATTCGTCGTGCAAGGCGGCGCGGCGTTCCAGTTCGTCGTGAACCGGGCGCGCGCGCAGTCGCTGCTCGATCAAGCCGGCGCGAGCAACTTGCAGCTGCCCGCGTCGATTGATGGCGCGCTCATCAAAGTGAATATTCCCGATGGCATTGCGGCGGGCTACGGCGAATGTCCGAACCTGGCGCAGAGCGCGGATTCCAGCGCGATGAGAGGATCGCCGGGACGCACGATGATCAACTGCGTCATCCTGACGGAGGTACCCAGCCCGACGGTGGACACGCCGCCCGACTTGAACGTGCAGCAGATCGCCGAACTTGGTCTGCAATTTACCGGAATGACCAAAGATCAAGCGCACGCGTACGCGCAGACGGTAGACTGGACATCGACGCTCGTCGTCCCAATTCCCACGAACGCCGCGCAGTATAAAAAGGTCACCGTGGACGGCGTAGACGGTTACCTGATCCAGCGTCCGCTGGACGACGCGCCACAGTACGCGCTCGTCTGGGTCAAGAACGGCATCATCTACGCGATCGGCGGACTCGGCAACGATACGGCGACCGCGCTGGCGATGGCGAATTCGCTGAAATAGTCCGATGGTGCTCTAGTGCGATAGTTGGATGGTGTGTCACACTTGTCCTGGCAGGAATGCAAGTGCAAGTGTGACATGCGGTCCGACTATCGCGCCGCGCGTTCAAGGCGCGCCATCTCGAAAAGAAACGCCGGCTAATACAATGGAGACCTCCGATGCAAACCGTGAAGAATATCCTGAAAACTCTGATTCCGCTTGCCGTCATCATCACTCTACTGTCTGGATTGTTGTACGCGACCGTGCAGCAAGTCTTGCGAATGAACGCCAACGATCCGCAGATTCAGATCGCTGAAGACGCAGCCACCGCGCTCGCCAGCGGCAAGTCCGTCGATTCAGTCGTGCCCAATACCCAAATCGATATCGCGACGAGTCTCGCGCCCTACGTCATCGTATTCGACAATTCGGGAAAAGCTATCGCGTCGTCCGGGCTATTGCACAACCAGCTGCCTACCCTGCCGTCCGGCGTCTTCGACTATGTGCGGCAGAATGGCGAAGACCGGATCACCTGGCAGCCGGAACCGGGCGTGCGCAGCGCGACGGTCGTGACCCGCTACGGCGGCGCGCAGCCGGGTTTTGTGATGGCGGGACGGTCGCTGCGCGAGTCTGAAAACAGGACAGATCAGCTGGGAGTGATCATCGGATTCGGTTGGCTCGGTACCCTGCTCGGTGCGTTGGTTGCTGTCGCATTCAGCGAACTGGTACTGGGCACTGACAGTCCGCTGTTGCGTTGGGTTCCTCCCTCGCTCAAGTCGACGCGTCTGACCGCCAAAACGAGTCAGACACTGGCAAGCAAGACTCTATGACCAGTTACGCGATCGAAACCAACAATCTGCGGAAAGAATTTGACGAAAACGTCGCCGTGCGCGGGCTGACGCTTCAGGTGCAGCAAGGCGAGGTTTTCGGCTTTCTAGGACCGAACGGCGCGGGCAAAACCACGTCGATCAAGATGCTGCTCGGGCTCGTCGCGCCGACGTCCGGCAACGCGACGCTGCTCGGCGCGCCGCTCGGCGATCGCGCCGCGCGCGCCAAGATCGGCTTCCTGCCGGAACACTTTCGCTTTCACGATTGGCTCTCTGCCGACGAATTCCTGAATTTGCACGGACAGTTGTACGGCATGAGCGCAGCACGACTGAAACCGCGCATCGACGAATTGCTCGACCTGGTTGGACTGAAGCCATTTCGCGACAAACAGCTCAAGACCTATTCGAAAGGAATGTTGCAGCGCATCGGCTTGGCGCAAGCGCTGCTGAACGAGCCCGCGCTGGTGTTTCTCGACGAACCGACCTCGGGGCTTGACCCGGTGGGACGCCGCCTCGTGCGCGATATCATCGCCGATTTGAAAAAGCGCGGCACGACGACCTTCCTCAATTCACATCTGCTCAGCGAAGTCGAAATCACATGCGACCGCGTCGCGTTCATCAAGCACGGAGAGGTGATTCGCGTCAGCGAACTCAAGACACTCGTGGACGGCGCGACGAGCGTGACCGTGCGCGCGCACGGTTTGACGCCGCCGGTGCTCGACGGACTCAGCCAATGGGGCAAGGACTTGCGTGCCGACGGCAATCAGATCACGCTGACGGTTGCGGACGAATCCGCGCTGCCGGCGATCAATCGTTTCCTCGTCGCGCAAAACGTCGAGGTGTATGCGCTGACGCCGCAGCACCTGTCGCTTGAAGATTTATTCATCCAGATCGTCGGCACGGATGGAGGGCTGTGATGCCGATATTTATCATCGCGCGCCTCACGTTCCTCGAAGCGGTGCGCCGCCGCATTTTGCTCGCCGCGTTTCTGCTCGGCGTTGCGTTTCTGCTGCTGTACAGTTTCGGCTTTTACATGATGCGGACGCAGATTGGATCCCAGCGTCCGATCACGAACTCGGTCAGCGAAACTGCGCTACAAAGTGGCATCGACAATTTTCTTACGCTGGCTGGTTTGTACGCGGTCAACTTTCTCGCGATCGCGATGGGCGCGCTCGTTTCCGCGGACACGCTCGCCGGCGAGATCGGATCGGGGACAATTCAGGCGCTGGTGACCAAGCCGGTGCGGCGCGCGCAAATCGTATTGGGGAAATGGCTGGGCTTTGCGGGACTGCTCGCGCTGTACCTCGTCTTGATGATCGGCGGCGTGATGGCGGTCGCCTACGCGCTCGACGGTTACGTCGTGCCGAATGTGGTAAACGGCATCGCGCTGATCTATCTCGAAACACTGTTGATTATGACCGTGACGCTGATGCTCAGCGGCATGTTGTCGACGCTCGCGACCGGCGGCGTGATCTTTGGGCTGTACGGCATCGCCTTCATCGGCGGCTGGGTCGAGCAGTTCGGCGCGCTGCTGCAAAATCAAGCCGCGATCAACATCGGCATCATTTCCAGTCTGATCATTCCGAGCGAAGCGCTCTGGCGGCGCGCGGCGTACGATATGACGCCGCCGATCGCGCAAGTGTTGGGCGCGGCGTTCAGCGGACCGATGCTCACCGTCTCGGTGCCGAGCGAGTTGCAAGTGTTCTACGCGATTGGCTATCTGGTCGTGATACTCGCGATAGGAGTACGCGCGTTCGCGCGGAGAGATTTGTAGGACGCGGGTGTAAAAAAAGAGTCCTCGGTTTCTCGAACCTGAAACCGGGGACTTTTTTTATCGAACTCTCATTAGCGTATGGTCGCAGCAATACTCCGATACGAAATCAAGACTTAGCTGCTGGATTTCTGGGGCATGTACTCCGCGAGCCGCTGCGCGATCTTGCTCTCGGTCATTGAGTGCAGCCAGATGCGCCCCGGTCCCTTCAACGTTGCAAGAAAGATGCCTGCGCCCCCAAGCAGGATGTTGGTCATTCCCTTGACCATCTCGATATCGAAAGACACCGTGTTTTCAAACATCGCCACGTGACCCGGCTCGACGCGCATCACCTCGTTGGGCTTGAGATGATATTCCACCGCGTCGCCATCCAACTCGGCAAAGGTAATGCCGGGTCCGGTTAGCTTTTGCAGAATGAACCCTTCCCCGCCAAACATCCCGGCTCCGAGCTTGCGGGTAAAAAAGACATCCAAGGTCACGGTCTTTTCCGCGCACAAGAACGCATGCTTGTGCATAATGATCGACTGTCCGGCGTCCAATTCGACCGGCAGAATTTTCCCGGGAAAATCCGTGGTGAACGCGACGTGACCTGGCGCGCCCTGCGCGGCAAAATCGATAATGAACGCCGTCGCGCCGGACACGGCGCGTTTGAACATGCCGCCCAGCCCGCCCCCGGAGGTTGTATTCATCGTCACCGTCGCCGTCATCCACGACAGCGCGCCGGTATCGGAAAAAACAGTTTGATTGGGCTGCAGGTCAAACGCCAGCGTTTGCTGGACCGTGCCCAAGATGTGATACGCAATTCCGCTTTTCGATTGCGCGCTGGTCTCGGGAATGGTGGGAAGATCTGGGATGCTCATCGCTCTTTCTCCTTCCTTGTGGGAATATCGTGCGCTTCGGCACACGACGAGTCAAACGGGTGCAAATGATCGAGTCTGGATTTTCAGCGAATAGGCAGAATTCCTTTCCCCGTTGGCGCATACGGACAAGCAGGCGCAACAATCGAAACTGACGACGGCATGACGTTGTTGCTTGCAACGCATTATAACGGCAATCACTCCGGCGCGTCAATCGGCGATCAACCGATCTAAAACCGGGTCGGTCTCACTTGCCGTACTTGCCCTTCCACAGGAACGGCGCGACCGCCAACGTCAAGATGGATTCGTACGCGCGCTGACGGTTGGACAATCCCCTGGTCAGCACGCCGATTGCGCCCATCTTGCGCTTGACGCCGCGAATTTTGGCGAACGCATCCATCGCCTCGCCTAGCTCATCGCCGGCGCGCACGCGCGTGGCGACCTCGTCCGGCAGCAGCATGTTCGTCGAACCGCCAATGCCGATGCGCCCGGCGCGATCGACGATAGCAGCCCACGCGCACGTCATCGTCCCAAATTCATTCTCGACGATGCCGCCTTCCAGCCCCACGCCCCAGTCCGCGCGCTCCGCCTTGCGCGCCGCCCGCGCGCGATTCACCGCGCCGCGGCGCGTTTGCTCATCGCCGCGCGGCTGCCCCGGCACACCCGAGGGCACTTGCAGCGCGACGAATTCCGCGCGCGGGTAGATTTTTCGCAGCGCGTTCCGCGCGGCGCGGACCTTGACCGGATTTGTCGAGCCGATGGCAATTTTCATACATCCTTTACACCTGCACCAACTTCCATTGACCATCGCGGAAACGCAAAAAGATCAGCGTCGCGCGCGTGATGAAATCCGCGATCCAGCCGAGCCACAAGCCGAACAGTCCCAGCCCCAAGACGATCCCGATCAGGTAGCCCAATGCAACGCGGACGACCCAGATGCCGATGAAGGTAAATACCAAGATCGCGCGCGTGTCCCCCGCGCCGCGCAACGCGCTCGCGGTAATCACCGCGACCGCTTGCAAGGGTTGCGCCAGCGCGATGAAGATCAGACACATCTCGCCGAGTTTCTGAACGCCGGGATCGTTGGTGTACAAACCGACCAGCCAGCCGCGCCAGACAAAAAAGCCCACGCCCATCAGCACCATCCACACCATGCCGCTCTTGAGCGCCTGCCACGCGCTGGCTTCGGCGCGCTCCACATCGTGCGCGCCGAGACTCTGCCCCACGAGTGTGGTCGCGGCGACGCCGAACGCGAACGCCGGCAGAATCGACAGGTTGGAAATGTTGAAGGCAACCTGCTGCGCCGCGAGGTCGTCCGTGCCGAGGAAGATCGCGATCGCGCTGAAGGTGAGAAAGCCCAGTTGAAAAACGATCTGCTCGGCGGCGGCTGGACCGCCAATGTTCAGCACGCGGTCGAAGGTATCGCGGGTCAAGTTCCACCGACCGCGCAGCGGCAATTTCAGGACCGCGCCGCGCTTGAACAGGACGAACAGGATCAACACTGCGCCCACGCCGCGCGCAATCGTCGTCGCCACCGCCGAACCGACTGCGCCCAGGTTCGGAAATCCGAAATTGCCAAAGATCAAGAGATAATCGAGCACAATGTTGATGACGTTGATCAACGCCGTAATCATCATCGGAGAACGCGTGTCGCCCGCGCCGCGCAGCGTCCCGCCGCCGATCAGCATAACGCCCATGACGATCGAAAAGACCGAAACGACGCGCAAGAACGCGCCGCCGATCTCGGTGACATTTTCAGTCGCGCCCATCACGCGGATGATTGCATCGGAATACAGGAAACCGACAACCGCGACGGCGATGGAGATGATCCCGCTGAGCAGCAGCGACTGCTTGGCGACGCGCTCGGCATCGACCGGGTCGCCCGCGCCGATGGCGCGCGCGACGAGCGCAGTGTTGCCCACTGCCAAACCCATGAACAACACTTGCAGCAACGTCATCAACTGATTGCCCAAGCCCACGCCGGCGATGGCGTCCGCGCCCAGTTGTCCGACGAAAACCAGATCGACGAAACCGAGCATCGTCTGGAGCAGGTTCTCGACGAGCGAGGGCCACGCCAGTTCAAACAATTGGCGATTCAAACTGATCGGCGCGTCAGCCGCGCGCGGCGCGCGCCACGCATTCAAGCGCGCGAACCAAGTCCTAACGGTCACGCTGTACTCCAAATCCAAAATAGGATTCGATTATACGCCGTAGATTCAATTCTCGCAAAACGAAACATCGGACGATTACTCCACGTCGTCTTTGCCGATGCGCGATCCGGGTGTATGATGTTCGCCAAGAAATCCAGCCGTGGAGGAAACGATGGCGAAACGCGTGTTGGGCGTCGGCGCGCATCCGGACGATCTGGAATGGTACGCCGGCGCGACCCTTGCGAGACTCGCGCGCGAAGGCGCGGAGATCACGTTGGTGATCTGCACGGATGGCGGCAAAGGCAGCTACGCTGCAAACACAGACACGCGCCAGCTCGCCACGCAGCGCGCGGTGGAACAGCGCGCCGCAGCGAACGCACTGGGCGCGCAAGAGACCGTCTTTCTCGGATACGCGGATGGGGAATTGGAAGCGAACGCGGAACTGAAAAAGCGGCTGACCGAACTCTATCGCACGTATCGCCCGGAATTGCTGCTGGCGTTCGATCCGTGGAAGCGCTACGAACTGCATCCCGATCACATCGCCGCAGGGCGCGCCGCGCTCGACGCGCGCCTCGCGGCGAAGATGCCGCTGTACTATCCCGACTGGCGCGACCGGCATATCGACGCGTGGGCAATCTGCGAGCTGTGGCTCTTCAACGCGGACGAACCAAACCACTGGGTCGATGTGAGCGCAACGTTAGAGGCGCAACAGCGCGCGCTCGCGTTGCATCGCAGTCAGACGACGGTGTGGGACAACGCGGCGCGCGCGTGGATCGAGACAACTGCGCGCGAGAATGGGCAACGCATCGGCGTGCAGTTCGCGGAAGCGTTTCGGCGGATCGTGATCGAAGGCGCGCTGGTGGTGGCAGAGGGAACGAAATTGTAGAGACGTTGCAATGCAACATCTCTACTGATGCACGAAATCAACCGTCGCGGTGGTGCACCCGCCGTTATCCTGCGTCGTGACGAGAAAGCCGGGAGACAACGGATTGCCGCTTCCGTCGATGATAAACACCCACCAATTGCCGGCGTTCTGCTGTCCTTCGTACAACGCCAGCCGATACTTGCCCTGAAGCGTCGGATCGATGTGTTTGTAATCGCTGGGGTCGGTGCCGGTGACAAAATCGTTGATGGATGGACCGCCGCCGAATCGATCCGACACGCGCACGATGACTCCATTCTTGGGGGCGCCGTTGTCATACACCGTGCCCTGGATGCGCGTGTTCGGCGTAGTCACACAGCCCTTGTCAACTGGTCGGTAGTAATAGCCGGCGTACGGGTCTTCCGTCGGCGGTGGGGGCGGAGGTGTGGCGGTCTTGATCGGCGCGGGGATGCGCGTTGGTAGCACGCGGCGCAGCGTAGGCACCGGCGTGGGAATGATTGGCGGTGATATGGGCGGCGGCGTTTCCGTCGGCGGCAGAGTAGGCGGAATCGAGGTGAAAGTCGGACGCACGGTGCGCGTTGCCGCGCGCGTCGGCGTTGTCTCTGCCCGCGCAATCAAATTCGACGTGCGGCACGCGAGGAGAACAAAGATGCTGCCCAGAACGACGAACGCGAGCGCCGCGGGGAATCGTTTCACGCAAGCCCCTAATGGTACCGCTTGACTTCGAATCGGAACAGCTGCACCGGCTCGTCAGGATCGGTGATGTTCGCCTTGTGGACGCGCGTGTAGTACAACTGCTTTTCCGCCGTATCGATGGTTTCGAGATCGGGCAGCAGCAAGCCGCGCTTCCACGCGTCGCGCAGCGATTGAACGATCAGCCCATGCTGCTTGGGGTCTTGATCGCGGATCGAATCGATCGGCGTCGGCTCGGTCAACACATCGACCGAAATGTCCAGTCCAGCAAGTTCATCCGGCGATAACGGCGGAAAGCGCGGATCGCGCGTCGCCGCGCTGATCGCGTTATCGATGATTTCTTCCGCCAGGTTGTCGCGCTGCGGCTGAATCGTGCCGATACAGCCGCGCAGTTCGCCGTCCGGCAGATGCAGCGAGACGAACGCGCCGGCGGGCGTCCGCATCTCCGGCGGCAGCGCGCGCGGCGGCTGTAGGCGTTTGTGCTCGCGCACGTACCGCGCCACCGCCGCGCGCGCCAGTTCGACCAATGGGTGATGCTGAGGAGTACTCATCGGTGAGCCTCCAGTTCATTCACTAAATCAACGTCGCCAAAAGTCAACCGATCCTGCCCAGCAGGAGTTGGGGTCGTCGGAACCTGTAAGATTCATGTTGATGGGTCCGCCAACATCTGAGATGCGATTACCCGATCCATCCAAGATCCAAACGTAATAGGTTCCCGCCTTTGCAGGTGCACCAGGCGTCGAAAGCGTGAAAGTGTAAAATCCATCGCCTTCGTTTGGTGTTGTGACATAAGCATTGTTGCCATCCGCGCCGCCCAGCGCCATCTTCAGACCTGGAACCCCGTTGGCAGTAGGATCCTTGCTATCGTATACCCGACCTTTGATATACTGGTTGCCAGCATGCGTACAGCTAGGCGGGTTAGCCGCGTACTGAAATTGAGGTTGTGGTGGCGTCGTTGGCGCGGCTGGCGGTGGCGGTACGGGCGTTGGTGCCGGTCGAAGCGTTGGTCTTGGCAGCGGTCGCGCGGTCGGTCTCTTAGTTGGCACAGCGGTTGGCTCGGGCGGAGTGGTCGCCGTTGGCGCGGGCGTATCCGTCGGCGGCGGCAAAGGTGTAAACGTAGGTCGTGGGGTCCGCGTGGGAGTCGTGGTTGGCGCTTGAGCGACAAAGACATCGGCGGTACGGCAAGCCAGCGCTCCGGCGAAGAGCAATGCCACGAGCGCTAGTCGCGCTCCCCAATGTTTCAAAAACATGCGATTTGGTTCTCCTAGTGAATTTGCTTGCGTCACGCAAGCAGCGTCCTGTTCTCTTCCTTGAGGGGATTATACCATAAAGCAAAAGAGGAACAAAAATACGGGGGAAAGAAAAACAGACCGCGCGCTCACTCCCGTTTGTATCTGCCGCGCGCGCGAGGATAGCGCTCTTCCGCTTCCGGCTTGATCTGCGCGCGGCGATGCGTCATCCGGTAACTGGGCGCGAGGATTTCGGTGACCGAGCCGCGCGCCAGATCGAAGATGCGCGTCTGAATGCGCGGATCGATCTGCGCTTCGCGATGGATCGTGATGATCGTCGGCAGTTTCGCCACATAGCGGTAATCGATGATCTGGAACATTTTCTCGCGCGCCCACGGCGTCGCGCTTTCCGTGCCGAGGTCGTCGAGTACGAGGTACGGCGCGGTACGCGTTTCCTCAAAGCGCTGATCGTACGAGATGGCGCTGCCGGGCGCAAAGGTCGCGCGTAGGTGATCGAGCAGGTCTGGCACGACAACGAACGACACGCTGTTGCCGTGCTGCGCGATTTCATTCGCAATCGCCGCGGCGAGGTGCGTCTTGCCGCAGCCGTACTCGCCGGTGAAGACGATAAAACCCTGCGGATGCTCCGCGTAATCCTTCGCGATGTGAACCACGCGGCGCAAGTTCGAGCGCTCGTCGCCTTTCAATTCATCTTCGCGCAAATCAAACGTCTCGAACGTCATCTCGCCGTAGAGCGCCAGGTTCGATACACCCGAGCCGCGCGCGTCGGTGCCGCCCTGCCGAAAGTCCGGCGCGAGAATCGTGACGATGCCGCACAGCGTCGCATCCGCCAGCCGCGAGCGGATGCGCGGTTCAATCTCCTCCAATTCGCGATTCGTCGTGATGACCGTCGGCAGTTGCGCGTTGTACCGATAGTTCAACAGTTGAAACAGTTTTTCCGTCGCCCACGCGGTCACGCTCTGCGCGCCGAGATCGTCCAGGATCAGGAACGGCGTCGAGCGCACCGTCTCGAATCGCTCGTCGTACGTGACGCGGCTGGTCGGCGCGAACGTCGCGCGCAGATGATCGAGCAAATCCGGCACGACGACGAACAGCACGCTCTCGCCGCGCGCCAAGCGCTCGTTCGCAATCGCTGCGGCAAGGTGCGTCTTGCCACAGCCGTAACCGCCCTTGAGGAGTAGCCAACCCTTGGCGTCGCGCGCAAATTGACGCGCCATGTCATGCGCCTGCCGCAGGTTTTTGCGCCGATCCGGATTCAACCCAATTCCATCCGGGCGGAACGCGTCGAATGTCATCTGTGAGAGATGCGCCAGCCCGCTGCTGTCGCGCAAATCCGCCAGCTCAGCTTGCTGCGTCTCGCGCGATTTACACACGCACGGAACCGCGCGTCCAAAATCCGGGTGATCGACCGGCACCTCGCGGCGCAAAAAGCCGGCACCGTGACAAATCGGGCAGACGGTTGAATCCACCGTGCTTTTAGCGCTTGATGAATTTGCTATGTTCGTCGCCATACCACGTTTTGCCTTTTCGGTCTCCGCGTCCTTCCGTCTTCATCCGTTTGAGAATTCCGCCGATGTAAGCCCAACTGCGCTTGTTCTGTTTAACGGCGATTTTGAACGCGTCGCTAATCCAATCTGCCGGATATTCTTTCTCCGCTTCCTTCAACTCCTCGGAGATGATAGGCGTCAGCAAGCCGATGTTCTGCTCGTACAGCACAAAAATATTTGGTCGATCCACCAGCGCCGTCCCCAAAGGGGACTCGCGCGCTGCGCCGCGCGGCGATGACTCTTCCGCGCGCTCGCTCTTCTCAAACGCGCGGCGACCGGCGTCATTGTTCAGAAAGTACAGTCCGTCGCCCTCGATTGCGCGACGCTTGGCGAGCAGTGTCCCGCGCGTGCATGCCGCTGTGAGCACACGCGTCAGCGCCTCGTCCGGCTCGGCGCCGCTCGCGGTGAGCGACTGTATCAGCGTACGGTCGGCGCGTAACTCGCTCACAGTGACGTACGGCGGCGCGCTGGCTTTCCGGTTGGCGAGCAGCCAGAAGATGTGCAGCGTGACTTTGAGTTCGGCGAGGTCGTCAATCGCCGGCAAGAGTTCGCTGAAAAACAAATTCGGCAGCGGGGTGACTTGCACTTTGCCGGAAGGAAAGCCGGAGAAGAGTTTCATTCGTACGCTTTACTCCGATGACGCACGGCAACAATATCGACATATTGCTCGTCATCGTCGATTGTGTAGATTACGCGATAGTCTCCGACACGAATCCGCCATAGATTCTTCTCGCCTTGCAGTTTGCGGCAACCTGCGGGGCGCGGCGCTTTTGCCAACGCTTCAATCTTGGGGAAGATGCGGCTGACAATATGCGCGTCGAAACTTTCCAATTCTTTCCGCGCAGAACGCGCAAAAGTGATAGTGTAATCACCCACGCAGTTTACCTTGTCTGCGAAGATGCTTCTTGACAGTGTCCAGGGTCTCTCTTGGTTCGCGTGCTCGCAAACGCGCCGTGACGCCGTCGTAAAAGTCTTCCCAGAGTTCGCCGTACTTTCGCAAGTCAATTATCACGGCGACTTTCTGGCCTTTGTCGTTAGTGACATACTGAATTCCTTCCACAATTACTCCTTGCTCCCTACAGCGCCCCATCCGGCGGCGCGACGAGTAAGTTGTCGAACTTGGCTTGCTCTTCGACGAAACGCAATTGCAAGTCTTTGGTCGGTCCATGCCGGTGCTTCGCCACGATGATCTCGGCGATATTTTCCGGATAGTCCTTGTGCGGATGCGCGGCTTGCCACTTTTCCAGCGTCGGATAGTACGTTTTCTCGCGATAGATGAAAACGACCACGTCTGCATCTTGCTCGATCGAGCCACTTTCGCGTAAATCCGCCAATTGCGGGCGATGGTCTTGCCGCGATTCCACCGCGCGTGATAGCTGCGACAATGCGACGACCGGCACGTCCAGCTCGCGCGCCAACTCTTTCAACTGCCGCGAGATCATCGAGATTTCCTGAACGCGATTTTCGATCCGCCCGCGCACCGTCATCAACTGCAAATAGTCGATAATGACCATATCGAGTCCGTACTCGGATTCCAGGCGGCGCGCTTTGGCGCGAATCTCGATCGGCGTCAGCGCGGCGCTGTCGTCGATGTAAATTTGCGCCTCCGACAAAATACCGGTGGCTTTCGCCAGCTTGGGCCATTCGTCGTCGCTGATCTTGCCGATGCGTAGATTCTGCGAGTCGATCACCGCCATGCCGGAGACGAGCCGCTGCACCAACTGTTCCGCCGACATTTCGAGACTGAACAGCGCGACGCGTTTCTTGCGCGCGACGGACGCGTGCTGCATCAATGACAACGCGAACGACGTCTTGCCGGAACCGGGTCGCCCGGCGATGATGATGAGATCGGAGGGCTGAAAGCCGCCGAGCAATCGGTCCAGATCGATAAAGCCGGTCGGCACGCCGAGGATTTCGCCCTGATGCTTCTGGACGTAATCGAGATGGTCGTGGAAACGGTCGACCGCGACGCGGATCGGAATCATCTCGCGGCTCATCCGCCGCTCGGCGACCGCGAAGATCGCCTGCTCCGCGCGGTCGATCACCTCGTCGATTTCTTCCGAGCCGTCGTACGCTAGACCCGCAATGTCGGTCGACGCGCGGATCAAGCGCCGCAGTGTGGACATTCGCTCGACGATCTGCGCGTAATGCTCGACGTGCACCGCGGTGGGCACCGCGTTGATGAGCGCGGTGATGTACGCCGCGCCGCCCACGTCGTTCAACTTGCCTTGCCGTTCCAGTTCCGAGACGACCGTCAGAAAATCGACCGGCTCGCGGCGCTCGTGCAGCGACAGGATCGCGCTGTAAATCCAGTTGTGCTTTTCGAGATAGAAATCTTCCGCGCGCACAATCGGCGCGGCTTTGATGATCGCATCGGGATCGATGAGGAGCGCGCCGAGGACCGCCTGTTCGGCTTCCTGGTTGTTCGGCATCGATTT
>VFSW01002962.1_pt1 | contig 25544 bp, 26 predicted proteins | sample 5358111 | NCBI WGS metagenome assembly VFSW01 (sample SAMN11554181, study PRJNA540505) | mine drainage metagenome | isolation source: sediment from site ElyBrook_90M | place: USA: Ely Copper Mine, Vershire, VT | collected 2017
CGAGGGGGTACCAGCCTTCTGCGCGCGGTGTGCGGACGCTGCCGGTGTGGCGTCGCCCTGCGCGGCCGGGTGCCCCGCTTTGCGGTTATGATGGACGGACGGTTGCGAGTCGAACCCGCCTTGGGCAAGTACCGTCGTGGCCGTCCCAAACGGTGCGCCGGAGGGCAGAAGCAACGGCGCCAGAAACAGCGCGGCAGCGGTGAAGATGGTCCATCGCGTGTGCATAGTCATGGCGGTGTCATGGCGGTTTAGGTTCCAGATTTCCGCAGAGGCCCGAACCGCGTTTGGCTCCCGTCAATTGGCTACGGCCACGCGACTTGAGGGCAGATAAGTTCGCGGAAAGGAACTTCAATTGGCCTCAATGGGGAACTTTTTCCAATCTTGCCAATGAGGCGGCTAATCAAACGTTGCACTTCAGCGCTTATGCGTCGCGACCGTGACCTAAGCGTGTCGGTCGGCAACGAAATTCGCACCTTCGACCAGGATCGCAGCGGCGGATCCGAACGGGGCCAGCGCCTGTTCGGCTTCTGCGACAAGTTGCTGAAGCCGGGCCTTTGCGCCGGCAATTCCAAGCACCGCGACCATCGTCGCCTTGCCCGCTACCGCGTCCTTACCGGTTTGCTTGCCGACAAGCGCGGGGTCGCCTTCGAGGTCGAGCAGATCATCAGCGATTTGGAAGGCTTGGCCGACGGCAGAACCATACCGCTCGAGCGCGCGGCGTTGCGAAACGGTCGCCGAGCCAAGCATCCCGCCGGCCTCGCAGGCGAACTGCAGCAACGCGCCGGTCTTCATTGCCTGCAGGATGCGAACCTCGTTCTCGCCGAGCCGCTGTGGCCCGTTGCCAGCGAAGCGGCCCTCTGCAGCGAGATCGAGCATCTGCCCGCCGACCATGCCCCCCAAGCCGGCGGCTCGGGCAAGCGCGCTGACGAGCTCGATGCGCACGGTCGGATCGGGGTGCGTCGCCGGCCTGGCGAGGATATCGAAGGCGAAGGTGAGAAGCCCGTCGCCCGCGAGGATGGCGGTGGCCTCGTCGAAGGCTTTGTGTGCTGTCGGCTGTCCGCGCCTTAGATCGTCGTTGTCCATGGCAGGCAGATCGTCATGCACCAGAGAGTAACAATGCACGCATTCGAGAGCGGCGCCGGCCATCAAGGCCTGCGATCGCGCGACACCGAACAGGGTGGCGCATTCCACGACCAGAAAGGGCCGAAACCTCTTGCCACCACCGAGGCTCGAATAGCGCATGGCCTCGATAAGGCGGACCGGCCGGGTCAGCTCCCCATCCGCAGCCGTCATCGACAAAAGCCGATCAAGCAGCCGCTCAGTTTCCTTGGCCGTTGCGTCGAGGCGCAAGAGAAAAGGGCTGATTTTTCCATTCATTGCTTCATTGCCCGGTGCTTCCAGCGTGCCCAATGGGCTGTATCGGTCGTATAATTGTGCACAGCCGCCCAGGCCCCGGGCGGTTCAGCGTTACGTCTATGAATGGCAAACCCCGTTCAGCCGCCAGGGACTATCTGTGACTAACGAGCTTATAGCGTCAATGGTGCTGGCTATCTGGCTCTATCTCTTGTTGGGCCGCGGGGGGTTTTGGCTGGCCAGGGAGCGCGATGACAACATACCGGCGGGCGAGGGCGCTTGGCCCAAGGTAACCGCCGTTATTCCGGCTCGCGACGAGGCGGCGTGCATCGGCGGCACCGTCGCGTCGCTGCTCCGGCAGGATTATCCCGGCGAATTTACGGTAATCGTGGTCGACGATCAGAGCAGGGACGCGACAGCGCAGGCCGCGCGTGATGCCGCCGCCGCGTCGAGTGCCGCACAACGCCTTACGGTTTTGGCGGGGCGGGCACTGCCGCCCGGATGGACCGGGAAATTGTGGGCGCAGCAGCAGGGTGTTGAGGCGGCGTCCGCGATGGCGCATCCGCCTGCGTACCTGCTGTTTACCGACGCCGATATCGGCCACGCCCCGGATTCGCTCAGCGCGCTTGTCGCCAGAGCGCGCTCGGGCGGCTATGTGCTCACCTCGCTGATGGCGAAGCTGCGCTGCGAGAGCTTGGCCGAGCGCATGTTCATCCCGGCCTTCATCTTCTTTTTCCAGATGCTGTACCCGTTCTCGTGGGCGAATAACCCGCGTCGCGCCACCGCGGCCGCAGCGGGGGGGTGCATGTTGGTGCGCCGCGAGGTGTTTGCCGACGCAGGTGGCATGGCGGCAATCCGTACCGCGTTGATCGACGATTGCGCGCTGGCGAAAAAGCTGAAGGCGCACGGTGCGATCTGGATCGGATTGACCAATCGGGTTCACAGCGTTCGCGCCTATCCCGCGCTTGCGGATATCCGCCACATGGTCTCGCGCACCGCCTATGCGCAGCTTCGATATTCGCCGCTCCTGCTTGCAGGCACCGTCTTGGGTTTGTCGATTACCTATCTCGCGCCGGTTGTCCTCGCCATTTTCGCGGCGGGCGTGGCGCGTTTTCTTGGGATAGCGGCCTGGGTCCTGATGGCGTTGGCCTTTCAGCCCACCCTGCGCTTCTACGGCAGGTCAAGACTGTGGGGCGTGGCGTTGCCGGCAATAGCCGCAACCTATATGGCGTTCACGGTTGATTCCGCTTATCAGCATGTCCGCGGGCGCGGCGGCATGTGGAAGGGCCGCGCCCAAGGTAACCTTGAAGGCAACGTTTCGAAATTGCGATGAGCGACACCAGTGCATTGCGTTCGGGAAAGGGCGATCGGGACGAGAACTTTCCGGTCGCGTCGTTCTTGATTCATCCGCGCCATCGCAAGGTCATCCTCGCATTTTACAATTTTGTCCGAACCGCCGATGACATCGCCGATCATGCTTCGCTCCCGCCGGAGCAGAAGCTCGGCCTGCTTGACCGCCTCGAAGCAGGCCTTCTCGGGCAAAACGATGATGATGCGGTCGCGGTACAGCTGCGCGGCGCTCTCGTCGAGCGAAGTCTCTCGCCGCGCCACGCTCAGGATCTGATCGCCGCATTCAAGCTTGACGTGACGAAGCTCCGTTATCGCGACTGGGACGATCTCATCAGCTATTGCGAGCTGTCGGCGATGCCGGTCGGTCGCTTCGTGTGCGACGTCCACGGCGAGAGCCGTACGGTCTGGCCGGCCAACGACGCGCTCTGCGCTGCCTTGCAGATCATCAATCATCTGCAGGACTGCAGGGACGATTACAAAAACCTCAACAGGGTCTATGTGCCGCTGGACACGCTTGCCGCGTGCGGGACGAGTGTCGAAGCGCTGGCCGCGCCGCAGGCGTCGCCTGCACTCCTCACCGGGTTGCATAGCCTCGCCGAACGGACCGAGCGGCTCCTTAGCGACAGCGATGTCTTTCCGCTCCTGATCAGCGATCGCCGGCTGGCGCTTGAAGTCTCGGTCATCAATATGCTCGCGCATCGGATCACGCGCATGCTCAAGTCGCGGGATCCCTTGAAGGATCGGGTGCATCTTTCCATGCCCGCAGTCGCCGGGTTTACGATCGTCGGTATTTTGTCTGCCGTGTCCCGGCGGCTTGGCCGGCGCCCTTCCGCCGTGACCGAGAAGCCGCGGGGTGCGTGAGTGAACCAGCCCACCCCGGCGGCCGAGCGCGCCTCCCGCAGCTCGTTTTACACGGGCATGCGCATTCTGCCGCGCGCGCAGCGCGAGGCAATGTTCGAAATCTATTCGTTCTGCCGCGCCGTCGACGACATTGCCGACGATTCGGGGCCTCGCGAGCCGCGCCGCGAGCAACTGGCACGCTGGCGCTCCGATATCGATACGGTTTATCGCGGTGCCCCGTCGTCGCGACTTGCCGGATTGGCGAAGGCGGTGCGCACATTCGACCTGCAATGCGAGGATTTCATCGCCATCATCGATGGCATGGAAATGGATGTGATAGCCGACATCCGCGCGCCCGACCGTGCCACGCTTGATGTCTATTGCGACCGCGTCGCCTGCGCCGTCGGCCGTCTGTCAGTACGGGTATTCGGCATGGAGCGCGACGCCGGTCTTGCGCTGGCTCACCACCTCGGGCGCGCGCTGCAGCTCACCAACATTTTGCGCGACCTCGACGAAGATGCTTCGCTGGGACGGCTCTATTTGCCGCGAGAGGCACTGCACGCGGCCGGCATTGATGCGACGGACCCGGCTATTGTCCTCGCGAATCCGAAAGTCGGCGAGGTTTGCGCGAGTTTAGTCGCGCTGGCGAAAGCCGAGTTTGCTTCCGCTAACGCGATCATGAAAAAAAGTCCGCGCCGCGTCGTGCGCGCGCCGCGGATCATGGGCGAGGCTTATTGGCTCATTCTTCAATCGCTGATCGAACGCGGCTTCGCCCCGCCGCGCGCGGCGATTCGCCTGCCGCGTGCAAAACTGCTGTTTATCGTGTTGCGAAATCTCGTGTAATCGATGAGCCGAACGGTCCACATAATCGGCGCCGGCCTCGCCGGCTTGTCTGCCGCAGTGCGGCTCACGGCGCTGGGCAGGGCCGTCGTGGTGCACGAAGCCACCGCGTTCGCCGGCGGCCGCTGCCGCTCCTATCACGATGCTTCGGTCGGTATGACGATCGACAATGGCAACCATCTCCTGCTTTCCGGTAATCACGCGGCACTCGATTATCTGCGCAACATCGGCGCCGCGGATCGGCTTATCGGTCCGCAACATGCGGAATTCTCTTTTGTCGATGTCCTCAGCGGCGAGCGCTGGATGTTGCGCTTCAACGACGGACCAGTGCCGTTCTGGATATTCGATTCTCGCCGGCGGGTGCCGGGGACGAGCCCGCTCGATTATCTGCCGCTGGCGCGACTGCTCTGGCCACCCGCGGGCAAGGCAGTCGGCGAGGTTATCGTCTGCAAGGGAATCCTTTACGAGCGTTTGGTTGAGCCGCTGATTCTCGCGGCGCTAAACATCGATGCGCCTCTTGGCGCTGCGCGGTTGGCGGGCACGATTGTCCGCGAGACCCTCGCCGTTGGCGGCCGAGCTTGCCGGCCGCTGATCGCACGCGAGGGATTGGGCGCGACGATGATCGAGCCGGCGCTGACTTTGTTGCAGCAGCGCGGCACTAGTGTGCGCTTTGAGCATCAATTGCGCGCCATGCGGTTTTCCGCCGAACGGGTCGAGGCGCTGGATTTCGGCAGCGAGACTATTGCGCTGGATAGCGACGATGCGGTCGTCCTCGCGGTCCCGCCCTATGCGGCTACCTCGCTGATAGCCGGGCTCGAAGCGCCAACCGAATTCCGCGCCATCGTTAACGGGCATTTCCGCATCGAGCCGCCGTTGGAGCAGCCGCCGATCCTCGGCGTGCTCAACGCCACTGTGCAATGGATTTTTTCCTTTCCGGGGCGGGTTTCAGTCACGATCAGCGCGGGCGACCGGCTGATCGATACGCCACGCGAAGAATTGGCGAGGCGGATTTGGGACGAGGTCGCGCGCGTGACCGGCTTGCCGGCCACGTTGCCGCCCTGGCAGATCGTGCGCGAGCGGCGCGCGACGTTCGCCGCGACGCCGGCCCAGGACGCCAAGCGGCCCGGTGCCGTTACCCAATGGCGCAATCTGGCTCTCGCCGGCGATTGGACAGATACCGGCCTGCCCGCTACCATCGAAGGCGCGATCCGATCCGGCAATCGCGCGGCGGCCCTCATCGCAAGCCCATCATGAGCAACGATACGCTGGAACAGTCGAAGCCAACAGCGTTCGCCCGGCCGCTCGATGATGTGCTCGAACAGCATATTCAAAAGGGGACCCGGGCGTTGCTGGAACAGCAGCGTCCCGACGGTCATTGGGTGTTCGAGCTTGAGGCCGACGCTACCATTCCCGCCGAGTACGTGCTGCTGCGGCATTATCTGGGCGAGCCGGTCGATGCCGCGCTCGAAGCCAGGATCGCGGTTTATCTGCGCCGCATCCAGGGCGATCACGGCGGCTGGCCGTTATTTCGTGACGGCGAACTCGACGTCAGCGCAACCGTTAAAGCCTACTTCGCGCTGAAAATGATCGGCGATTCCATTGACGCCGATCATATGCGGCGCGCGCGTGACGCAATTCGCGCTCGTGGCGGTGCTGAACGCGTCAATGTGTTCACCCGCATCATGCTGGCGTTGTTCGGCTTCATCTCCTGGCGCGCGGTGCCGGTGATGCCGGTCGAAATCATGCTGTTGCCGAAATGGTTTCCATTTCATCTCGACAAGATTTCCTACTGGAGCCGGACCGTCATTGTTCCCTTGTTGGTGATGATGGTGAAGAAGGCGCGGGCGCGTAACGCCAAGGGCGTGCGCATTGACGAACTGTTCCTCGAACCGCCTGATCGCATGGGGCCGGCGCCGAAAGCGCCGCAGCAGAAGGCTTCTTGGTTCTGGTTCTTCCACGTCGTCGACAACGTTTTGCGAGCAACCGAGCCGTACTTCCCCAACCATACGCGGCGGCGGGCGATCGATCGCGCCGTCGCCTGGGTCGGCGAGCGGTTAAACGGCGAGGACGGCCTCGGCGCGATTTTCCCGGCCATGGCGAACAGCGTCATGATGTACGACGTGCTGGGCTATCCGGAGGATCATCCGCAACGCGCCATCGCCCGCAAATCGGTCGAGAAGCTTCTGGTGGTGCACGGCACCGAGGCCTACTGCCAGCCGTGTGTCTCGCCGATTTGGGACACCGGCCTCGTCTGTCATGCGCTCCTGGAAGTTGGCGGCGAGCGCGTGGTCAGCGACGTCAAACGCGGCCTCGATTGGCTCGTCCCCAAGCAGGTCCTCGATGTCCGCGGCGACTGGATAGCGCGCCGCGGCGAGATTCGTCCCGGCGGCTGGGCGTTCCAGTACGCCAATCCGCATTATCCCGACGTCGACGATACCGCGGTCGTCGCCATGGCGATGAATCGTGAGCAAAAACTTGCCGGGCGGAAGGATTTTGACCCAAGCCTCGCCCGCGCCCGCGAGTGGATTCTCGGCATGCAGAGCGAGAACGGCGCCTGGGGCGCGTTCGATGCCGACAATGAATATTTTTATCTCAACAATATTCCGTTCGCCGATCACGGGGCCTTGCTCGATCCGCCGACCGAAGATGTCACCGCGCGCTGCCTGTCGATGCTCGCGCAATTCGGCGAAACAATTGAAAGCAGCCAGGCCGTGGCGCGGGGCGTCGATTACCTGCGCAAAACCCAGCTCGCCGAAGGCAGCTGGTACGGCCGCTGGGGCATGAATTACATCTACGGTACCTGGTCGGTGCTATGCGCGCTTAATGTCGTGGGCCTCGATCGCCATGCGCCGGAAATGCGCAAGGCGGTGGACTGGCTCACGGCGATCCAGAATGACGACGGCGGTTGGGGTGAGAATGGCTCGAGCTATAAGCTTGACTATCGCGGCTACGAGCCCGCGCCGTCGACGGCGTCGCAGACGGCTTGGGCCGTGCTTGGCCTGATGGCAGCAGGTGAGGTCGATCACCCCGCGGTGGCTCGCGGCATCAAATATCTGACTGATACCCAAGGCGCGGACGGCTTCTGGAACGAGCCGCGCTACACCGCGACTGGTTTCCCGCGGGTGTTTTATCTGCGCTACCACGGCTATTCGAAGTTCTTCCCGGTATGGGCGATGGCGCGCTATCGCAACCTCAAGCGCACCAATACGCGAGAAGTAGCCTACGGAATGTGAGGACTAAGCGGCGCTCGCCGACGTCTTGGCCGCCACTTTCGCCGCTTTCTCGCGTGCTTCGTTGGCGCGGATTTCCGACAGCCGCAGCTGTACCTGGCTATCGAACACGTATTGCGCCGGCCGCTGGTTCGCCATCGGAATTTCCGGTGCCATCGGTCCTTTGGTTTTCACGCCGCGCCAAGCGATCGCCAGCGCCTGGAGCGGATGCTTCATCATCGCATCAGCCGCGGTCGGCTCGTAGCCGCAATGCGCCATGCAGTTCGCGCACTTCTCGTAACGGCCGGTGCCGTAGGCGTCCCAGTCGGTGGTCTCCATCAATTCCGTGAACGTCTTGGCGTAACCTTCGCCGAGCAGGTAACACGGCTTCTGCCAGCCAAAGATGTTGCGCGTCGGCATGCCCCACGGCGTGCAATGGAATTCCTGATTGCCGGCGAGAAAGTCGAGGAACATGCCGGAATGGGTCAGGTTCCAGTTCTTGCCCTTGCCAAGCGCGAAGACGTTTCGGAACAGTTCCTTGGTCTTGCGGCGGCCGAGGAAGTGCTCCTGATCGGGCGCCCGCTCATAGGCATAGCCGGGCGAAATCGAAACGCCGACACCAAGCTGTTCAGTGAGGTCGAGAAACGCCGCGATGTCTTCGGCCGGATGGCCGTCGAAAACCGTACAGTTGACGTTGACGGCGAAACCCCTGGCTTTTGCAGCCTTGATCGCCGACACCGCCTTCTCGAAGCCGCCATCCAGGCATACCGACTTGTCGTGATGCTCTTTGATGCCGTCGAGATGCACGGAAAAGAACAGATAGGGCGACGGCTCAAACAAATGCAGCTTCTTTTCCAGAAGCAGCGCGTTCGTGCACAGCGAGACGAATTTTCTGCGCGCGACGATACCCTTGACGATTTCGCCGATCTCCTTGTGGATCAGCGGTTCGCCACCGGGAATGGCGACCATCGGCGCGCCACACTCATCGACCGCATCGAGGCACTCCTGAACCGACAGGCGCTTGTTCAAGATGGCGTCGGGATAATCGATCTTGCCGCAACCGACGCAAGCAAGATTGCACCGGAACAATGGTTCCAGCATGAGCACGAGCGGGTAACGTTTGCGCCCGGCAAGCCGCTGCCGCAGGATGTATGAACCGACGGCTGCCGTCTGTCGTAGAGATACCGCCACTATCGTTTCCTTCTTGGCTCTGTAGTTTGACTTTCCGTTGCAGAAACAGAAAACTAAACCTTCGCTGCCGCACGCTCCGCCGTCTTGCCGTCAGTCAATTCAGGCGGCAAACGAAACTCGATGGTTTCTTGCCGGCCCGTCAGCTCCGAAACCGCCACCGGCCCCAGCCGGCGCAGCGCGTCGATCACATCCTCAACCAATACCTCAGGCGCCGAAGCCCCCGCGGTGATGCCGACGGTCTCCGCGCCGCTGAACCATTCCGGCTCGACTTCGCTGCCGTCGGCGATGAGGTAACAGGGCGTGCCGACTTCGTGACCAATCTCGCGCAGCCGGTTGGAATTGGAACTATTCTTGGCGCCAACGACCAAGATAACGTCCACGAGCTTCGAGAGTTCGCGGACCGCGGTCTGCCGATTCTGCGTGGCGTAGCAGATGTCGCGGGTCTCGGGTCCGACTATGTCGGTAAAGCGGCGATGCAGCGCCGCGATAATGCCGCGGGTATCGTCGACGCTGAGAGTCGTTTGCGTGACGTAGGCGACCGGCGTGTCCTGCGGAATGTCGAGCGACGCGACGTCGTTCTCGGTTTGCACCAACGTGACCGGCTCGGAGATTTGTCCCATCGTGCCCTCGACCTCGGGATGACCAGCGTGGCCGATGAGAATGAGTCTGCGTCCCTGTGCCACGTAGCGCTTGCCCTGATTGTGGACCTTCGTGACCAGCGGACAGGTCGCGTTCAGGACCGGAAGCTCGCGCGCGGCTGCCTCCTCTTCGACACTTTTGGCGACGCCATGCGCGCTGAAGATAGTGACCGCATGGGGAGGGACTTCGGAGAGATCCTCGACGAAATGGGCACCTTTGGCCTTCAGGCTTTCGACCACGTGCTTGTTGTGCACGATTTCGTGCCGCACATACACTGGCGGGCCATATTTCTGCAGAGCGCGCTCGACAATCTCAATGGCGCGCACCACACCGGCGCAAAAACCGCGCGGTTGAGCAAGAATAACCTTCATTAACAACCTCCCGGCCGGGCCGGACTGCGGCCTTGCGCCGCAAGGGCGCGGTGAGGCCACCCACCGTGCCCATGTCCACTACTTACGGCTACAACGCTCTGACACCAATTTGGCCACGATGCCGTGACTATCAAGCCTGGCGTTAACCGGCGCCAACCGGCCGAGCAATCCCGGGGTTCCGGCCGCAACCATTGAGCACAAATATGCTTGTTGTCCAGTGCGCTATGCCCGAGAGGGTATGTGCCCGCAACGCCCCGCGGACGCCAGCGTCGCTCGTCCGGGATTAGGAAAATATCCATGATTTCACTTTTGCGCCGTTTCGGGGCATCTAAGGCCGCTGCCGGTGGCCAGGGGGATTCGAGAACCCGTGGTGCCGCGCGGTTTTCGGGCGCGCGCCGGTCATACAAGTCGGCAGATATAAAGCGTGTACCACCGTTTCACCGTTCTTTTGACGCCTCAAGCGCCGGTTTGCTCCACTCGCATCTGCATCCCATGAAGACGATCACTACCTTTGTCATCCGCGCGATTGCCTTGTGTATCCATTATCCGCGGTGGGTCGTCGTCGCAGCGATCGCGATTGCGATCGTGTCAACCTGGTATGCGGCTACCCATTTTTCGATGACGACGGATATCAATCAGCTCCTCTCCAGCAACAGTCCGGGGCGGCAACGAGAACTGGCATTCGAGAAGGCTTTCCCGCAGTTCGACACAATCATCGCAGTCGTTGACGCGCCGACGCCGGAGCTTGTTCAGGAGGCTACCAGCGCGCTGGCGGGGCAGCTGTTACAACAGAAAAAACTGTTCCGCTCCATCGAAGAGCCGCAGGGTGGCAGCTTCTTTGCTCAGAACGGTCTGTTGTTCGTGCCGACCGAACAGCTCGGGCAGCAGACGAAAATGCTGACGCAGGCCCAGCGGCTCATCGAGGTGCTGGCGGCTGATCCAAGCCTGCGTGGAGCTCTCCGCGCCCTGCAGTTCGGGCTCCTCGGCGTGCAAAGCGGCAAGCTGAAGCTTGATGAGATGCAATGGCCGTTGACGCTGGCGGCCGACACGCTCGACGAAGTCAATGCGGGCAAGCCTGCAAGTTTTTCCTGGCTCACACTGGTTCAAGGTCACGCATCTAAAAGCAGCGATCTGTTGCGGTTTCTGAAAATCCAGGCCGTGCTTGACTATTCGGAGCTTGAGCCCGGCCTGAAGGCGAGCGATGCGATTCGTAAAGCCGCGGCAGACCTCAAGCTCGACTCCATCTATCAGGCGCGGCTGCGTTTGACCGGCCCTGTGCCCATGAATGATGACGAGTTCGCCACGATCAAAGAGAACGCGGCGCTCAATGCTGCCCTGACCATTGCCGTTGTGCTCTTCATCCTGTGGCTGGCGCTGCGCTGGGGGCGCATCATCTTTGCGGTATTCGTCAGTCTGGTCGTCGGCCTTTCGGTCACCGCCGCGCTTGGCATGCTTCTGGTGGGTTCGCTCAATTTGATATCGGTGTATTTCGCCGTGCTGTTCGTCGGCCTCGGCGTCGACTTCGGCATTCAGTTCAGCGTCCGCTATCGGGCCGAGCGGCACGAGGTTGACGGCCTGCACGAAGCGCTGCTGCACGCCGGTCGCCGCGCCGGCGCGCCACTGACGCTGGCGGCGCTTGCGACCGCAGCGGGCTTTCTTGCCTTCCTGCCGACCGCCTACAGGGGGCTGTCCGAACTTGGCTTGATCGCCGGTTTCGGCATGTTGATCGCATTTTTCACCAGCATTACGTTGTTGCCGGCTCTGTTGAGCCAACTCAAACCTCGCAGCGAGCCGCGTCCGCTTGGCTATGCCTTCCTCGGCCCGGTTGACGACTTCCTGGAGCGCCACCGCACTCCAATCCTCATCGTGACGGTGCTTGTCATTCTCGGCGCTTCGCCGTTGCTTTACTGGCTGCGCTTCGATTTCAATCCTATGAACCTGCGCAACCCCAACGTCGAATCGGTTGCCACCTACCTTCAGCTCGAGAAAGAAGGGAACGGCGGATCCAACAATATCGCGGCGCTGGAACCGTCACTGACGGCGGCGGACGAGGTGGCGGTCAAGCTCAGGGCGCTTCCTCAAGTTGCACGCGTGACGACCCTTTCAACGTTTATTCCGGACCAGCAAGATCAAAAGCTGCCCCTGATCGAAGCGGCGGCAACCGCGCTTGATCCCGCGCTCAATCCGCCCAAGATGGCCAAGCCGCCGACGGATGCAGATACGGTCGCGGCAATCAATTCGACGGCTGAGGCGCTCAATAAGCTTGCTGCCGCCGCGCCTGGTCCGGGCGCCGACGCGGCCAACCGCTTGTCGGCGGGGCTCGTCACGCTCGCCAAGGCCGATCCATTGACACGCCGACTGGCCGAAACCGCTTTTGTCCAGCCGTTGCAGACGGCACTCGACACTCTGCGCAACCTGCTCAAGGCACGCGAGGTTACCCGAGACAATCTTCCACGCGATCTCGTGGACCAATGGATCACGCCGGATGGTCGCGCCCGTCTCCAGGTCACACCGAGCGGCGATGCCGGCGATAATGCGACGTTGCGGATGTTTGCACATGACGTCCAAAGGATCGAACCGAACGCCACCGAAGGTCCGATTTCGATCCTTGAGGCCCGGCGCACGATCATTGCTGCTTTCCTCGAGGCCGGCGCATTTGCTCTGTTGTCGATTGCCGTTCTGTTGTGGATCACGCTGCGGCGGGTCGGTGACGTGATGCTGACGCTCATTCCATTGCTGGTGGCCGGCGTTGTCACGCTGGAAATCTGCGTTGCGATCGATATGCCGCTCAACTTCGCCAATATCATCGCGCTGCCGCTGCTGCTCGGCGTCGGCGTGGCCTTCAAGATCTATTACATCATGGCCTGGCGCGAAGGGCAGACCAAGTTGTTGCAGTCGGTGCTCACCAGAGCCGTGACCTTAAGCGCTTGTGCGACCGCGACCGCATTCGGGAGCCTCTATTTTTCGTCCGATCCGGGGACGTCAAGCATGGGCAAGCTGCTCGCCATCTCGCTGTTGACGACTATGACGGCGGCGGCGTTGTTCCAACCGGTTTTGATGGGCAAGCCGCGCGAAGCAGAGGCGGCGGCCCATGCGCGCCGCAAGAGCCTTGGCGTTACCGAGTAAGAGGTTTTTGGCGGCTTAGCGTCGCAGGTCGGGCTTTTGCGTCGTCTGTGGCTTGCGCGTGGGCGTGGGATTAAAGCGGGGGTCGATTTCGTTGAACGCCGAATCCGGCAACCGCGTCCAGATCCGGTCCTGCCCGAACAGCGAAATGCCCAAGTAACCGCGGACCACGAGTGTTTGGCCATCCGGCTTTAGAGTCATTACCGCGCTGTAGACGTTGCCGTTGCGCGGATCGAGAATGGTGCCGTCCTTGTAGGTCAGGCCATCCCGTCTCATCCCGCGGACGATATCGAGACCGAGCCAAGGCTTGTCGCGGCGATCGTCTTTGCACGCGTCGCAGGTGACGTCGGGTCGTTCGCCGGGCTTCAAATACATCCGCACGATCGTCCCGTCGAAGACGCCGTCGTGGTCGCGGAACAGAAACCAGCCGGTCGGCTGGCCGGTTTCCGGATCGGTTGACTGCCAAAGTCCGGCGGCCGTCAATTCGACGCTGCGGGCGTCACCGGCGGCGAAGAACGACATGAGCACGGCCGCAACCAACAGGTGTCTAGCGTTCATTTTGCCTTCTCCAGAATTTCAATCGTCCGAATTCTCACCAAATCCGTCAAGCCGTTCGCCATCGAGGCCGAGCTTATGATTCACGGCGACACGGCAAAAACCTGTCGGAATGCGCGTCCTTTTGCGGCGAATGCCGGCGCTTCGGCTGGCCGATTTTTCCGCTTGAATGCGGCGCAATCCTCACTAATCGTACCGCCACCAGGAACCGGCATTCGCCCGGACCGACGCGGACGCGTCATCCGGAAACCGAGCAGTGACGAGGAAGAACGCGATCATGGCGAACAAGATTATTATCAGCTGCGCAATCACCGGCTCGATTCATACCCCGACCATGTCGGACGCGCTGCCGATCACCCCCGATCAGATCGCGACGCAGGCGATCGACGCCGCCAAGGCAGGGGCGGCCATCCTGCATCTGCACGCCCGCGATCCGAAGGACGGACGCCCGTCGCCGGACCCCAACGTGTTCATGCAGTTCCTGCCGCGCATCAAGCAAGCGACCGACGCCGTCGTCAACATCACCACCGGGGGCGCCGTCACCATGACGGTCGAGCAGCGCATGTCGGCGGCTCTGCAACTGTCGCCGGAAATGTGCTCGCTGAACATGGGATCGATGAACTTCGCGCTCTATCCGATGGCGCGGCGCTACAAGAACTGGAAGTACGACTGGGAAGAGAGCTATCTGCTCAACTCAGATGCTTACATTTTCCCGAACACGTTTCGCGACATCGAAAAGATCTACAAGGCGCTCGGCGAAGGCCATGGCGTGAAGTTCGAGCACGAGTGCTACGACACCGGCCATCTTTACAATCTCGCTCATTGTATCGATCGCGGCCTGTTCAAGCCGCCGGTCTTCCTGCAGCTCATTTTCGGTATTCTTGGCGGCATCGGTCCGGACCTCGACAATCTGGCGTTCATGAAGCGCACGGCCGATCGTTTATTCGGCAATCAATATCTGTGGTCGGTGCTGGCCGGCGGCCGTCACCAAATGAACTTTTGCACCAACGCCGCCATGCTTGGCGGCAACGTCCGCGTCGGGCTTGAGGATTCGCTGTACATCGGTCCCGGCAAGCTGGCGAAGAGCAATGCCGAGCAAGTGGCAAAAATTCGCCGCATCGTCGAAGACCTCGGCTACGAGATCGCGACGCCCGAGGAGGCACGCGCGACGCTGGGGCTCAAGGGAGGGGATCGCGTTGGATTTTAGCCGCTCCGGCGGCCTTGACCCTGCGGGCGCCGCGACGCTACATCCGGGGCACTGGAACGGGCGGTTAGCTCAGCGGGAGAGCACTTCCTTGACATGGAAGGGGTCGCAGGTTCGATCCCTGCACCGCCCACCATTTAGAATCAATGACTTAGATCGTCTCGTGAAAATTCGGTCATGTTAATAGGGGTAGTGCCGGGGCAGGTTTTTTTCGACAGTTGAAGCAGATCATCGTGTTTGCGCTATCTCAAGATAGGTCGCGAGTCACGTCCGGCCCTTATTCCGGGTCCGCCGTGCCAAGAATTGGTTTTGCGCACATCTGAGAGCTCGCGGAATACAACACACTATCCGGGTGGCAGGAGTTCGAATCCCCCCGGGGCGCGCCATTTGCCGAAGCGCGCTAGAGCCCGTTTTAGGGACCGTTTCTGCGCTTTGCCCCTTTCGTCTGCCTCGCTGTGCGCGCCGATCGCGGTATCATTCGTTGATACATTGATCTTGACATCTGTATCATTAAATGATACAAACGAAATGTGATCAGGAACTTTCGGGACAGAACCACTGAAGCCGTGTTCAACGGCGAAAGCCCGAAGGGCTTTCCGGCCGATCTGGTCAAGGTGGCGCGCCGGAAATTGCGCTACCTCAACGCCGCGGGCGATCTTCGCGACTTGAGGTCGCCTCCCGGCAACCGCCTTGAGGTGCTCGCGGGGGATCGCCAGGGACAGCACTCGATCCGCATTAACGACCAATTCCGGGTGTGCTTCATTTGGACAGCGGAAGGTCCGGCGGAGGTCGAAGTCGTGGACTACCATTAGAAGGGACGCCGCAATGACCAAGAAGCTCAAGCCTATGCACCCCGGTGAGGTTCTGCGGGAGGAATTTCTCGTCCCGCTCAAGATGTCGGCGGGTGCTCTTGCCAAGGTCTGCGGCTTGCCTCGGACTCGGATCGAGCGGATTGCCGGCGAGCAGACCGGTATTACGGCCGATACTGCGCTGCGGCTCGGCAAGGCGCTCGGCACGACGGCGCAGCTTTGGCTCAATCTGCAGACCGACTATGAAGTTCAAGTCGCCCAGCGCGATCTTGGCAAGATTCTCGACCGGATCGAGACCGTAAACAAACCGAACGCAGCCTAGCCCGCGTAGTACAACTCCGCAGGGCATCGAACACTTGTGGATCAGCGCGACGAGTGGCAGGCCGCACCACCATAGCGCTACGGCGAAAGAATATTGCCCGTCTTCATCGGCCGTCGCGCGCCACTTTCTGATTTCTAAGAGTGACTGTGCTTCGGCGCGACTGCCGTTTCGATCTTTGCTTTCAACGTATATGCGTCGAACGGTTTGACGATATAACTGCTCACGCCGGCTTTCCTTGCTGCGATGACATTTTCGGTTTTTGTGTCCGCAGTTACCAAGATGAACGGCGTCTGTTTCAGATCGGGATCGCCTCGCACCTGCCGCAGAAAATCATATCCCGACATCGACTGCATGTTCCAATCAGAGATTACCAGGGCGTACCGCTTGGCGCGCATTTTGATGAGCGCCGCACTTGGATCGGCGGCGTCGTCCACATTGGCGATACCGAGCTTTTGCAGCAAGCTGCGGATGATTCGAATCATCGCAGCTGAATCATCTACGAGAAGTACGGATGCTGACGGGTCGAGTGCCACGGCAAAGACCTAAACTGTGCCGGTTCCAACCTTACGGTCACTGCGATTGAGCTTCGCAAACCGAATTCCGACGCGCTCGTTATGTTGCCAGACCTTCCAGCACTGTCGCCGCACGGCCCCGCCTCTTGACAGAACCAAGGTGAATTCGTCGGGCAAATCCGCCGTTGCGTCGAGCCTTATCTGTGCTCCGGTTGCCGAGACGTCCAGCATGGTGCAAACGCCGGTAATTGGGCGATTGTCGACAAAAAGCCGTACCTGTTGAATGACGTGCCGGCGCGTCTTGCCTCGATTTTCTCTCGCCACGTTTTCACCACTTTCGCTGATGCGAAGCAGCTGTGAGATTCTCGATCATCTTTCGTCGCCAGGAACGGCTTCGATGGCGCATTGTCGACCCGGCGCGAGCTGCAGGTCGCCGAGACCCTGTCTTCAATCCGCTTGATTGGGCGACCGAGAGCGTGGTCAAACAAATTAACTTGTTCGTCGTTTGGACCGTCCGCGTCGGCCGGGAGCAAATCCGTGACGCGCGGCGAAGTTTCGGCCCGCGTCTCCGGGAGCCGCCCTTGATCGCGGCATCAAGCTTGATGATCAGCGCCCCGGTCGCACCCATCGAACGTATCGGCCAAGCCATTACGGTTCAACAAACTGGCTGCAATCAGCCAACGATCATACGTTAAATAGATACAATAAACCGTAAACTTACCCCGCGTCACACCACGTTGCGACGGACTTATCGGCTAAAGCCTGGGAAACATCGCAAAGCACCGTGTCTTGCCGCCCCGCGAGGGAAATTTTAACAAAAATTGCGGATACCGGCACGCGAAGCGTTGGCAATCGCGGCACCATTGAGATGTCCAAGCGAATATACGAGGCACCGGGCGCCGGCTTCGCCGCGAAGATTGCGACGGCGTTGACGACGGTTGGCTGCGGGCTAAGGCCGGCCTCGCCGGTGCCGTCGTGTGTTGGGGCGGCGTGACGGCATGTCCAATCGCGATCACCGCTACACCCTGCAAATGGCGGAACAGGCGATCGAACGGATCAAGGCTCTGGGGTTGCCGGCGGATCCTACCGGATTTGAACTCTGGTACACTTACGTCAGCGGCCGCAACGAGGCATTGAACCGCCGCATCAACCGCCTGATCGAAAACAACGGCAGCCTCTCAGTCGGCGAACTCGACGACGTTTACAAAGAGTTCTTGCTGGCAGGGCGCACTGATTCTGCTCTTGGAAATGTCAGCGCCAAAGTATTCACCGAGGTCGACAAGGTTGTCGGACTGCTCGGTGAGCTGATCCTGTCGACGGCGCGCGGACGCACCGATTGTGCCAGCGCATCAGACCAGTTGGCAGCTTCGACCGATCGGGAAGCGATACGCGCAATCTCCGATGCTCTCATCACATCGTTACGAGCAATCGAGTTGCAGCATACTGCCTTGGAGCAGCGGCTTATTGCGTCAAAACGCGAAATTGAAACCGTTCAGCAGGCGCTGGCGGCTGCGACAGCCGAAGCCAACCTGGATGTAGTGACGGGCCTGGCCACCCGTCGCAAATTCGATAGCGCGCTCGATGAGGCCACTCAGACCGCCAACCATGATCGGCAGCCACTTTCGCTGCTCATGATCGATATCGATCATTTTAAGATCTTTAATGATCGCTTTGGACATCTGATGGGCGACAGTGTGCTTCGCCTGATCGGCGCCACGCTGAAACAATCAATCAAAGGGCGGGATACGGCCGCTCGATATGGCGGCGAGGAGTTTGCAGTCATCCTGCCGGAAACGACGTTGAGCGGTGCGGTGTCGCTGGCCGAGCAGATTCGCGCCAGAATAATCGATCGCGAGCTTAAGGAGCGCGCCACCGGAAAGAGCCTTGGTGCCATAACCGTATCGATTGGCGTCGCCACTTACCGATGGGGCGAACGTTCCCGCACCGTGCTTGAGCGGGCTGACACGATTTTGTATGAGGCCAAGCGCGCCGGGCGGAATTGCACACGTTGCGAAGATGCACACGCAGGAGCGCCGGCGCAGGTAGCGTAACCGGCACTTCGGCCCATCAAAATTTCGCTTTGCTGGATGCACGGTGTCGGCGTTCCGATCAGCGCAAGCTTCGTCAAGCGGCAGCAACAGCGCGCCGGTAACCGGCGGGCCGTTGGCCGATCACGTCAATGTCGGGACTCGCACCGGTTTCTTGCGGGAGCCATAAAGGACGTTTGTCCGACCGCTACAGCTTTATTCGTGCGGTGCAAACGATTTACTAATTGCATCGAGCCGATGAATCGTGCCCTGAGGTATCGGCACACCATGCTCGTCAAGAATAATTTTCTCGTCGCAGCTCGCCGAGCTTTCGACGAACCCTCCGCTGTCGTTATTAAATTTTATTTGCTTGCACTTACCTGTTCCGGCTCGCAGAACGATCTTGCCCACGTGCGTTTCGTCGAAGGTGGATCCAGCTGCGGTCTGCGCTTTAGAATTTATCGAACCGGCCAGCCCTGAGAGGCTCATCGCTGCCACAACCATCGCGCCAAGCAGACAAATTGAAATAACGACGATCGTCCAATGCTCTCGCCGGGCGGTCCGCCGTGGTGCTGCTTTATTTTTAGACCGTTGAAGTTCAGGGTCGGCTCGATTGGCACTCATGACGTCTAGGCCCCTGAGGCACCAGGACCGTGCAGCGCCTCGAATCGAACGGATATGCAAAACCGAAACTGCTTTTTCCCAGTTTCCGCTCCTCCGTGCCATTCAGGCACAATTTGCCTTAGAAAGTGTTAATTGCCAGGAAACGCCGGCACAACTGGCTCCTGATGGGAAATGTGACGAGTATTTTTTGCAATGGCTGCCGACGGCGCAGCAGATCGGTGGATCCTACGCCGCCATTTCGCGCGCGACCGCCGACGCCAAGCGATCGTCCGTCAGCTTTCCCCACACTCTGCGTACGATCGTTTCCGAGACGTGGTGCAGTCCAAGATAAACCGGGCTGCCGTATCTCGACGTCGAGCCGAGAATCTCGACCTCGCATCCGATGCGCCGGTAAAGCCGAAGCTTCGAAGCATCAAAATTGGCAATGATCGATTCAATCCCCGCGCTCATCGCGACTTCGCCCAAGGCCGCTATCAAAACCCTGGAGGCAAAAACTATTCCCTCGATGCCGCTCGCCAGGATACTCTCATCGAGACAAAACCGGCTGCACTCCCAGATGGTCGGAGCGCTGAGGTGCACAGCATCGGGGAGCGTATCCGAAAACACATCGGCGGCAAGCGTGGGGCCCGTGGTGGGTAGAAGACGCAGGCTGCCCTTCACTTCACCGCGGAGATCGTCGGTGTAGATGACATAGACGGGGCCTTCATCGTCGTACCGATCACGCTCCTTGCCGTCGGTAACCTGCACCTCCCAGTTAAGCCGATCGTAAAAGAATCGGGCTCGTTGCCGAAACATTTTATCGAGCAAATTCGCATACCGATGCGCGGTCGATTTTTCAACTACGACGATCACCTTGCGAACTCCCTTGATAAAGCAGTCCGGGCCGCAAACTCCGTTCACGCCTGAAACGACCGGCCAGAGGTCGCGTCGACGCGAGCCGAGAAGATCCGGCTGGAAAGTGTATGGAACAATGCGAGTTACGGACCGATTGAAAAAACAGATCGCAATTTATCGGCTCATACGATTAAAAGCCCAAGCTTAACCGCCTTGGTAACTGCCTGTGCCGAGGTGACACAGTCCAGCTTGTAATGAACGGATTTCAAATAATCCCGAGTGGTGTGCGGAGAAATATTCAAGATTGCGGCAATTTCAGTCGCGTCTTTGCCAAGCGCGACCCAGCGCAAACACTCAAGCTCCCTTGGTGTCAGGTGTGGCCGATCCTCGCCAAAAAGTTCCGCAACTACCCGGCGATGCAGCCGGTTTGCGATTTGGATCAAGCCCGGCTGCGTGGTCGCTAAAAACTTCGCCCATTCTCTTTCGGAGCCCGAAAAGGATGCCGCTAGTAGTCCCCGATGCCCATGCTTGGTCGAAACCGGGATGGAGTAACCATGGGGCCCAACGCCATGCGCGGCCGCGTCCGCCAGAAACGCCGCCTCGGCGCTGCCGCTGACCGCAAGTTCACGCCATTCGAATGGGAGGCTGCGCTGAAAGCCCTCGCGGAGGATCGGATCAACGTCGGCATACCCCATTCCCAGGTAGCGGGCGAGCCAAGAGGCGGGAAAAGTCAAACGAATGTAGGGGTCAACGGACGGACTACCTCCATGCTTGGAGGTATAGTAGACGAGATGATCGATGTTGAGGAAATCACGAAGTTCGGTTATAATTATTTGTGTTTCGGCCTTTTTTTCGATGATTGAATACGCTTCGGTGAGCCATTTTTCGTCGCGAAGTTCGGTCGCCGTCATCTCACCGAAATGAATGGCTTCTGCAGAACTGTTTTTCGGATTTTTGTCGCCGTTGTTCATCGGACGGACCCTGGCCTGCATGCCGTCAACACCAGGCTCAACCGAGTGGCGGATGTCGCCGTCTGTTGCCAGGCGCCTGCTTCCCAACAATGGAGAGCAGCGATACTCAATAATATTGTCAAATATACCCACTGCGTCGAGCGCCTAAGTTTCCGCGTTTGGGCTTTTGGAGTCAAACCTCCAGACTGGTCAAACGGGGTCAAACCCACGATCCCGAACGCGACTTTCGCGTGTGACGGGTAAGTTCCGAGCACACCCGGCGCGAGGCCCAAGCGCGTGCAGGAGGGCCACCAAGGGTTCGGAAACAAACGCGTTTTGAAAAATGGCGACAAAGCGGCACGCCGCCTCACGACCTCGCCGCGCTAAAGCGGCGTTACCGGATCTCAAATCCGGCGACCGCTGGTACTCATGTGCGCCCGATGGTAGGAGGCATTCGAGAGGTGAACCAAGCGCTCCGCGTGTTTTTTTGCGCTATTTGTGCCACGGTGGCGTTGTTGCCTAGTCTTTAACTTTTCCGCCATCAGAATCGTGGTCGGTTCTGGGAACTGGCAACAATGCTTCCGCGTCATCGGGAACAACGAAAAAGCCCGCGCCAGCCGAGGCGCCGTGCGGCGGAAGTAATCTTGGACACGCTCGAATCTCCGGTGCCGTGTGTGATCTGGGACCTGTCGGACGGCGGCGCGCGCCTTGCCGTTGCCCACCCATTGGCGGACTTGCCCCGCACGTTCATCTTGTCGTTTTTCAAAGACGGCAGCGTCCAGCGCAACTGCGAAGTTGTGTGGACCGACACGCGGTTTGTCGGCGTCAAGTTTATTCAGGCCCGGGCCCGGGAAACGTAGGTCCGTAATCCGAACCAAGGCGACCCGAGGGGTTGGTCGCGCCTATCTGACAAAATGTTGCAGCAGAGAAAGAGCCATTGCCGTGACGGCATGTATGTGACTGCCGTCAAGGAAGTACAAATCGAAGGCCGCCAAGGCGACCAAAGCTATCGCCACAACGCGGAACATAACCACCAAAGATGCGTTATTACCGATTACAACTCCGTAAATGCACTTACGGTAGTGGGAGGGGTAACCGCGGTCCCAACAAAACGGGAATAATTTTGCTCAATGACTAAGTGTTCGATTGGCTTTATGGAACGACTTCGAGTTTGACCTTCGCGACGCCCGTTGCGGTCATTCCAAGCGTTTCTGCTGCCAAATATGAAACGTCGACAACTCGCCCGGGAACGAAGGGGCCGCGATCGTTGATCCGAACCGTCACGGATCGCCCATTGGTAACGTTGGTGACCCGTACTCGTGTGCCGAACGGCAGTGTTCGGTGAGCGGCGGTCAATTTGTGCCCATCAAGTTTTTCGCCGCTCGCAGTTTCCGAGCCCTCCGTGTAGAAGCTGGCAAGCCCATGCAGTTGATTCGGTGATCCTGCCGCCCTTCTGTCGTTCGTTACGGATGCTGCCGTCCGGTAGGGTCCGGGCGATGCCTGTTGGCGGGTGACGAGTGCCGCGTCTTTGCTGCCAACAATAGAGGACTGGGCGCAGGCTGCAAGGCTCATGACGGTGAGAGCGGCGACGGGAAGCCGAACTGCTTTCAGACAATACGCGGTTCTCTCGCGGCCACCGGAAGACATGTTGGTATCCCCGCCAACCAAAATCCAATAGGGCGAGCCTGGCAGAACCGTGGCGGGATGAGGCCACCGCTCGACCTCATCCATTTTTTGGTTACGTGTGATCATTTTGTCACAACGCGGCCAAGGTCGAAGCGTGAAATTTTCAAATTGCGGCGCGAAGTTTCGTAAACTGGACGCGATAGGAATAGATGGCTTCGCCGCGCGACACTAGAGTAAATCCCGATAACGCCACGAGCAGGAGTCGACCTTGGCCATCATTCCAAAATCACTGCAAGAGCACATCAATTCGGCATTCCCGGCCAATGTGTGCCTGGTCGCCACCACGTTGCCGAGCGGGTTTGCGCAGGTGAGCCCGCGCGGCAGCACCATGGTGTACGATGACGAGCATCTTGCCCTGTGGGAGCGAGGTAAGGGCTCCGTCACCGCGAATCTGACGGACGGAACTAAGGTCACGATTTTCCTCCGCAAGATTGCGTTGCGCGAGTCCGGGCTGCTGCCGAAGGGCGGTATCGTGCGCTTCTACGGAACCGCGAAGATCCATAACTCGGGTCCGGTCTACGAAGAAATCTGGAAACGCCTCATTCAGCCGGAAAAGGATCGCGATCCGCAGAAGAAGGGGTTCGGAGTGCTCATCAAGGTCGAACGCGCCGAGGATCTGGACGGCAAGCCGCTGGACATTCAGTAACGGCGGAAAGCCATTTGTGTTGGAAATCACTGTGGGGCTTTTTGCCCCAGGCTAGATGGTGAGCCAGTGGCCCACGCCGCTATTCGGTCATGAGAGCTGGTTGGCTCTGCGGCTCAGGGCGAAAACGAGAAACAGGGATCAGAGTGTCATGCTCGCCATTTTTTATCGCGTTTGGCCGATCGCGGGTCTGGCTGTCGCACTGATTACGACGGTGGTCTGGATAGGTCTCCTCGGATACGTGGCTATAAGGTTGCTTTAGGAGCGGCCTCCAGAGGGGCCGGCAGAACCAACCCAGGATAACCGGCTGCAGGCGGGGTCGAAGCTTCGATCCCCGCGCCGCCTACCAGTCGGCGTCACTTCGCCGTCCAGTCGATAACCTACATTCCTTCAGCTTTCTTGCGCTGGTCGCACTGGTGCCAGAACTGCGGCCACTTCATTCCTTCGGGACGCTTGCCATCCGCTTTCAGGGTCTTCCAGTCCGCGGAGCAGGCATGCAGGCGCGCGAGATAGGCCTGTTTGCCGGGTGAGCCTTTTTTCTCGGCGGGCGCGGCGGCCGGCGGCGGAGATGGCGCGGCAGTCTTCTCCGGGGGCGGCGGCGCCGCCGTTTTCGCGGGCGGCGGTGGCGCCGCCGTGGCATCGGCGCCGCATTGCGCCTTGCGGAAGTCGTTCCATTTCATGCCGGCGAGCGTTCCGGCAGCTTTGGCGGCCTGGTATTTGGCGCTGCACTCCTTCGCCGTCAGCGCCTGCGCCGGCAGCGGGTTCACAGCAAGGCCGGCGAGCAGAACTGCGGAGGCAATCAATACGGCGGTTTTCATGGCGGCAATTCTCCTATTCCTGGATGGTCAATAACGACGCGCGCTGGGGGCGCACAAATGGATCAGACTAGCTGGCCGCGTCTGCCATGCACTTCTTGGTGAAGCTCGTCTGTGCGGCACCGTGCAGGTTCTGCGCCGCCGCCTGGTCGTTGCAGCACTTTTTCGCGAAGCTCGTCAGCGCCGCACCGTGCAGGTTTTTGGCGCCGGCCTGCATTTTGCAGCTGTCGGCGGCCTGGGCGATGGTGGCGACGCAGAACACTGAAGCGAGAACGCTGGCGATTGCGATAGTCTTCATTTGCTCCTCCCAATCAATCAGAGCTGGAGAAAATCAATACGATGCACGACGATCCGCGGTTACGCTGCGGGCTTGAGTACTCCGTTCGGCGACGCCTTGTCGACGATGTCGGGCAGATATTGCGCCAGCACCTTCAGCGTCTGGTCAACCGGCAGTCCGAGATGGCGGGCGAATTCCTGCACCTGCGAATTTCCGAGCACGGCCTTGAGCTGATCTTCGGTGACCGGCAGATTGGCGCCGGGACCGAGCCACGATTGCACCTGGGTGTTGAGGCCGCCGCTTTGCAGGGCGGCGACGAGGCCGTTGAGGTCGTGGTATTGCGTTTTGGCCAGCACGCCGTTGACCAGCGCCGGCAGAGCCGTCGCTTCCACCTGTCCAAGCGCGCCTTTGAGGACGTCGCCGAGACCGAGATTGTCCAAGAGGCCCATAATTTCCTCCTCACTTTGCGCTCTCGCGATGGAGAGATGGCAACGCTATGGGCAAGTCGTGTCAAATCCAAGACGACCAACCTAGACCAACATCGGCGCTCGCACCAGAGGCCGCGACATTCGCAAGTGACGTCGGTCCCGGAGAACTTTCCTAAAATGCTCCGTCAGAGCGCTGTGCGGGCGCGGAGGCCGAAAGCTGCGATCGCCGCCAGCGCGAGCGAAATCAGCACGTTGTACCCGGCGAGCGAAATGCCGAACAGGCGCCACGCCGCCTCGTCACAGCGCACGACCTGCACGGTCTGCAATTGATCGAGCAGAGAGCCCTGCTTGGTGAAATCGGCCATCGGTCCCGAGCAGTCCGTCGGGCCTGGCCAAAACCGCCATTCCACGCCGGCGTGGTAGGCGCCGAGTGCTGCGCCACAGAGCGTGACCGCGATGAGTGCGAGGAAGCCCGCCGCCATCACCCAGCGCGGTGCGCGAACGAGCGCCGCTACCGCGACCAGGAGCGAAAGCGGGATGACGACGTAATACGGGATCCGCTCTTCAAGGCAGAGCGGGCAGGGCGGCAATTTTACCACCAGCTGGAAATACCAGGCGCCGAGAATGGTGGCGGCGCTGAGCGCGAAGATCGCGAGCGCAACCGCAACAGCTTCGTTGCGGCGCAGTCCAATAGTCGATGCGTCCTTCATCCCAAACTCGCTGCTGCCGGCCGCAGTTCGCGGCACTGTGCTCATCCCGGCGCCCGACGCAAGCCCGGCGCAGTCCCGCGGCAGTATGCCCAAGATTTTGATTTTTCTTTGCCGGCGGCGGTGGCGGACGATATAGAGGGGCGCCAAGCCCGTGTGGCGGAACTGGTAGACGCGCACGACTCAAAATCGTGTTCCGCAAGGAGTGGGGGTTCGATTCCCTCCACGGGCACCA
>VFSW01002963.1_pt1 | contig 25536 bp, 18 predicted proteins | sample 5358111 | NCBI WGS metagenome assembly VFSW01 (sample SAMN11554181, study PRJNA540505) | mine drainage metagenome | isolation source: sediment from site ElyBrook_90M | place: USA: Ely Copper Mine, Vershire, VT | collected 2017
GAACTCCGCGCTGAGCGTGAAAGTATCGACCAGATTGCACTCCAGCCCCAAAACGCTCATCCTATCGACACACGCTGGCCCGATGCAGGATGCGATCGAAGCTCGTTTGCAGAACCTCTCCGGCGACTTATTGCCGATCCGGCTGCTCGCGGAGCGCCTCCTCGACCAGACCGCCGTTCTCAATACCTCCACGGGAAACATCTTTCTCGCGCGCAAACCGAAGATTGGCCCCGAAGCCTGGGCCCTCGTCCTCTACGCCGGCATCACCGAGGAAATGATCGTGGCCTACCAGAACGCGCATTCGGCCGGCCTCCGCGGCAATCTCACCATCCCGCCCGCATTTCTGCGCATCCTCCCCGTCCTCAACGGAGCCGAGCTGTACCAGCTCCAGCTCTACGGCCTTCCGCCCAGCCTTTGCGCAACATCGCCCCCGCTCGACCGCGCCACCCGCCAGCCTCTCGACCTCGGCGCGGCCAACCTGACATGGGGCCGCCAATACCGCCTCTCGTCGTCGCAGTTTCACTTCGGAAGCGGCCCGTATTCCTACGAAGAGAATCTCGCCTACTTCCTCAATCTCGACGAGACCGTGGAAGCGCGCCGCCTCGGCGGCTCCCTGTTCGCCTCCTGGCCTTCGATCGCGCAGTTTCTCGAAGCAGAAATCAGCCGCGTCGAATCCCTGTTTCCGGCGCACGAGGCGCGCACCGAAAAGCTGCACAGCTCCATCGGCCTACGGCAAGACCAGCGCGCTCGCAGGACCTAAGGAGACGTACAGCCAGTCCTCGAACACTGCGAATCAGCTGGCAGCTGCTGCATCCCTCAAGACAACTCCCCGGCAGATTTTGCGGGGGAGGACCGGGAAAGCTTCTCGCTCCCGAAGACCTTCACGCCCACCCTCGCGAACTCAGCCTCCATCTTCGCGACCGATCCTTCCACATCGATCGCCCGGCAAGCGTCTCGAATCACCACCGCCTCAAACCCGGATCGCCGCGCATCGAGCGCCGAGAACCCGACGCAAAAGTCAAATGCAAGTCCCACGAAAAACATCCGCGCCAGCCCCCGCTCACGGCAATACCCCGCAAGCCCCGTGGGTGTTGTGCGGTCGTTCTCGAAAAACGCCGAGTACGAATCGATCTCCCGCCGAAACCCCTTTCGGAGAATCAACTCCGCTCGCACAAGCCCGAGTTCCGGATGGATCTCGGCCCCGCGCGTCCCCTGCACACAATGATCCGGCCATAACCGTTGCTCGCCGCCCGCCAGCTCGACCAACTCAAACGGTTTCTTTCCCGGATAACTCGACGCAAACGAGCAGTGCCCCCTCGAATGCCAATCCTGCGTCAGCACGACGTGCTCAAAACGAGACGCGACCCGATGAATCACCGGAATCACTGCATCGCCATCCGGCACCGCCAGCGCCCCGCCCGGACAGAAATCGTTCTGCATATCCACCACGATCAGCGCGTCGCGGCCCGTGATCTGCTTCTCCATTTCCATCAGCGCCTATTATCGCCTGCTCGCGTGGTGCTACAACGGTAGGCAAGCGCCATGCCTCTTCGCCATCGCATCCTGACTGCGTTCTTATTGCTCTGCTGCGCTCCGCTGAACACGCCCGCGCAAAACCCGAGCCCCCAAAAGCCTCCAGCCCCAGGCCCGCAACCTGCCCAGCCTCCCGCGCCCGAGTACACCGATCCCTGCGCAGCCCACGCCACCACTGTTGACTTCGACACCTGCTACGCCGACCAGTTCAAGCTCACCGACCAGGACCTGAACCACATCTACCGCAACGCGCTGCTGGCCTTCAAACAGGACATTGCAGACGCCCACAAGCGAGGCGACCAGGGCCAGATCGGCTACGACGCCACCGCCATTGCCGACCTCAAAGCCGCTCAGACCGCCTGGACCAAATACCGCGACCTCCAGTGCACCGCCGCAGGCCAGCAACTGCAGGGCGGATCGATTCAGCCCATCGTCGTCAACAAGTGCATGATCCTCGTCACGCGCCACCGCATCGACGACATCCGCGCCGCCTACGAAATCGGTGGCCGCAACCTCGAGTAGGCCGTCATCCGGTGATCATCCGTCGATGCGCTTTTGTATCAGGGCACGACTTTCAGTCGTGCCGCAAGCGCCGAACAAGCAGTGGGCTTTGAGCCCCTGCGAACTGCAGAGCTATCGGCTAAGGTAGTCCCATCAGCTTCCGGTTGAAGAAGTCCGCTTCCAGCCCATACGCCGTGATCCACGACCGATGCAGAAGGAACCCGTGAATCTCATCCGGAAACACGTGCTCCTCAAACGGCGTCCCCTGCGCCCGCAGCGCTGCCGCCAGCCGCACCGTCTGCGAGAACTGCACGTTGCGATCGTCGTCGCCCTGGATCAGCAGCACCGGCGACCGCCAATCCTTTACAGTCGCCAGTGGCGAAGACTCCCACGCAATCCGCGCCGCCTGCTGATCGGCATTCGGATAGTACTTCGGCGCCCAGTTCTCCAGCTCCAGATTCCAATCGTGCACGCCGTGAAAATCCACGCCTGCCGCGAACAAGTCCGAAGCACGCGACAAAGCCAGCGCCGTCAGATATCCGCCGTAGCTCCCGCCCCAAACGCCGATCTTTGCGCCATCGACATCCGAACGGTTGCGCATATACAGGCCTGCACCCAGCACATCGTTGAACTCGCTCGCCCCCGCCGCGCCATAGTTCAGCGCCTCGCGAAAATTCAACCCATACCCAATCCCGCTCCGGTAATTCACCGACAGCACGATGTACCCCAGGCTGGCCAGGTACTGGTTCATCCCGTACGCGTCCGAGTAGTAGTCCATATAGTGCCAGCCCAGCAGCATCTGCCGCCGCGAGCCGCCATGAAAGAAGACGATGGCCGGATGCTTCTTCCCGTCCTCGGCCGACGCAGGCAGAAACAGCTGCCCGTGAATCTTCATGCCATCCGCCGCCGACAGAATCACCTGCTGCGGCACAATCATCTTTTCTGCCGGAAATTCCGCGGGAATCATCTGCGGCGCCATGTCCTGCATCTCGCCGCCGCTCTTCACCACCGCCGGCCGGATCGGAACCTTCGCATCCCCTCGCAGCACCGCCATCGTTCCGTCCGGCGCAATCACCGGTACGACTTCCAGCCCGTCGCCATGCGTTAGCTCATGCGGCGATCCGCCATCCGCGCTCACCTCCCACAAATGCCGCCGGTCGATGTCGTCCTGATTCGACGAGTACACCAGCGTCTTCCGATCCTTGTTGAACGCGACGTAGTCCACTTCAAAGTTACCCGGCGTCAGCTCGTGCTGCGGGCAGATTCCTGCACATATCGTGTTGACGGCATAAAGATGCAGCCACCCGCTCCCTTCCCAGGGGAACACAATCTGCCCATCTGCGCTCCAGTAGAGCTGCTGATCCTCATTCTCCGTTTCGTGAAACACGCTCCCCTGCCCGTCATGCGCGCGCCAAACTTCGTGCCCGATGCCTGTCTTGACATCCGCGACCCGAAGCGACCACGGCTGCGCGCTGCGTCGCGGCTTGAAGTCGATCCCCGAAGTGTCCGGCGGAATTCGCACAAATGCAATTTGACGGCTGTCCGGTGACCACACTGGCTCGCGATCGATTTCCGTCGACGGGTCCAGATACCGCAGCGCCTTCTCAGGGAACGAATACACGGCGACAAACCCGTGATCGCCGCGCCCAGTCGTAAACGCAAGATACTTTCCATCCGGCGACCACAGCAGCGGGCCCAGCCGCCCGCGCTCGTGCAGCAACTGCACCGGCTTCGCATTCGCATCGCGCAGATCGAGCGTCCAGATCTGGTCCTTATCCAGATACGCCATGGTCGCGCCATCCGGCGAGATCGCCGGCGCTTGTCCCGTTGCCAGTTGGTGCGCGTCACCGCCGTGAACACCCACCATCCAGATCGCTTCCTCGACTCCCCCCGGCAGCATGGTCGGATTCGCCGCCTGCTTCTCCGGAAACTCGAAATCGCCACCGCTCACATAGATGATGTGCTCGCCGTCCGGCGTCCACACGATGTCTCCGATATCGATCCCGTCGTCCGCATCGTCACTGGTCACGCGATGCACGGTATACGCAGACCCGCTGGGCTCCGCCACCCAGATATTGCGTTTGCCTTCCTGGTTCGCGATCCAGAGGAACCGTCCGCCCGCCGGTGCCGCCTGCAGCTCCGAGCAGAACGGCGCGCTCAGCACCTGTTCGAGAGTGAAGCTCTGCGCGTCAGCGGCAACAGAAAGGACAAATGCACACACAACGACAGCAAGCCGTTTCATCATCGGGAATCCTCGGATGTTCGAGATTCGCCATTATCCCGATCAACTCCCCCAAATTCAAATCTGTCCGGTTCTATACTCTGCAGTTGTGACCCTGTCGCCCAGCTCGCAGCCAAAACCCGAACGCCAGCTTGGCTTCTCCTTCGAGCCGGCCTCCACGCTGGTCACCCGCCACATCTGGAGCGTTGGCGATCTGGTCAGCGAAGTGCGCGTGCACGTGGAGCGCGCATACGGCGACCTCTGGGTGGAGGGCGAAATCTCCAATCTGCGACCCGCGCCCTCAGGCCATATTTACTTCACGCTCAAAGACGGCGATGCGCAGCTCCCCGCCGTCCTCTTCCGCAAACAGGCTTCACTCCTGCGCTTCAAACCAGCCGACGGACTGCACGTCCTGCTGCGCGGCAAGATCTCCATCTATGAGCAGCGCGGCCAATTGCAGCTCGTCGCCGAGTTCATCGAGCCGGTGGGCGCTGGCTCTCTGCAAATCGCCTTCGAGCAGCTCAAGCAGCGCCTCGAAGCGCGCGGGTTTTTCGATCCTGCCGTCAAGAAGCCGTTGCCCGCCTTCCCGCACTGTGTGGGGATCGTCACCTCACCGACTGGGGCCGTCATTCGCGACTTCATCAACATCGTCACGCGCCGCCACGCCGGCCTGCATGTTCTTCTCTATCCCGCGCCGGTCCAGGGGGAAGCAGCGGCGGCCGAAGTCGCTGCGGGCATCGCATACTTCAATCGCTCGCGCACCGCGGACGTGATCGTGATCGCGCGCGGCGGAGGATCGCTTGAAGACCTGGCTCCTTTCAACTCCGAATTCCTCGCGGAGGCCATCTTCAACTCGCAGATCCCGGTCATCTCCGCCGTCGGCCATGAGACGGACTTCACCATTGCGGACTTTGTTGCCGACCTGCGCGCCCCCACGCCGTCCGCAGCCGCCGAACTCGTCACGGCGGCATTGCACAATATTGCCGACCGCGTCTACATCCTGGATCAGCGCCTGGTCCGGGCCGCCCGCTATCGCCTCATGCAGGCTTCGCAGGCTATGGCCCGCGTTCGCGTCGAATCCATTCTCATCCGTGAGCGCGATCAGCTTCGCCGCCGCCAGCAACGCCTCGACGACCTCACGCTCCGTCTGGAAGCACAATGGCGGCTCCGTCACCGCCGCTTCACGGAGAAAGTGAGCGATCTCACGGAGCGGCTGCTGCGCCACGATGTCGCTGCCCGGACCAGCACCGCGCGCGAACGCCTGGCATCCCTCGATGCACGCATCGTCCGCGCTCAACGCGATCACCTGCGCACCCTGCGCGACCGGGAAGCGGCTGCCGCGCGCCAGCTCGCTGTGCTGTCCCCGCTCGCCGTCCTCAGCCGCGGCTACGCTCTGGTGTACGACGAACGCGGAGTGCTGATAAAAGATACAGAGAACATCACCCAAGGTCAGTCGATCGTTGCCCGGCTCTCTCGCGGTCGCATCCGCAGCCGGGTGACTGCAGTCGAGAAAGAAACGCAGGGCTCATGAGAAAGCTGTTTGGAACAGACGGTATCCGTGCGGTTGCAGGCGAAGCGCCGCTCGATGCGAAGACGATTTACGCTGTGGGACTCGCGCTCGCTCACCAGCTCAATGGCCCGCAAGCTCACCCCAAAGTTCTCCTCGGCATGGACACCCGCGAGTCCTCTGCCTGGATTGCCGACACCATCTCCGCTGGCCTCGCCGAGGGTGGCGCGCGCGTGGAGAATGCCGGGGTCGTCACCACTCCAGCGGTCGCCTTCCTGGCCCGCCGGCACGGATTCTCCGCCGGTGTCGTCATTTCCGCCTCGCACAATCCCTGGCAGGACAACGGCATCAAGGTCTTCGGCGGCGACGGCTACAAGCTGCCCGACGACACCGAGCTTCGCATCGAATCCGAAATCTTCAAACGTCTCGAAGCCCTTGACTCGCCCAAAGCCGGATCGGCTCCATCGATCAACGAGCAATATCGCAGGGACTATGAGCAGTTCCTCCGCTCAGCCTTCCCCGGCCTTAACCTCAATGGCCTTCGTGTCGTCCTCGATTGCGCCAACGGCGCAGCATCCGCTATTGCTCCCGAGCTCTTCGCTCATCTCGGTGGCACGATCCATCTCACCCACGCTTCGCCCGACGGCCGCAACATCAACGCCAGCTGCGGCGCTCTCCATCCGGAAGTCGTTGCGGCCGAAACGAAGAACCTCAAAGCCGACCTCGGCGTAACCTTTGACGGAGACGCCGACCGCGCCATGTTCGCCGATGCTCGCGGCAACGTCGTGAACGGCGACGCCATCATGCTGCTCGCTGCGCGTGACATGAAAGCGCGCAACCTGCTCCGCAACGACACCGTTGTCGCCACCACCATGTCCAACATGGGCCTCGAAGCCGCACTCCGCCGCGACGCCATCCGCATGCTCCGCGCCCCGGTGGGCGACAAATATGTTCTCGAGCGCATGCAGCAGGAACAAGCCTCCCTTGGGGGAGAACAGTCCGGGCACATTCTTTTCCCCCATCTTGCTACCACCGGTGACGGCCTGTTGACCTCGCTCGTGGTCCTCGACGTCGTTCGCCGTTCCGGGCGCGCGCTCCACGAACTCGTCGGCGACCTCAAGGTATTTCCCCAGGTCATCGTCAACGTTCGCGTTCGCGAGAAGAAGCCGCTCGACCAGATTGCAACCGTCACGGATACAATTCGCGCCGCAGAAGCCGAACTCGCGGAATGTGGCCGCGTCGTGGTCCGCTATTCGGGCACCGAAGCTCTGGCCCGCGTCATGATCGAAGCAGAATCCGAAGAAGCCATGCGCCGCCATGCCGACAGCATTGCCGCGGCGATCCATGCGGAACTGGGAGTGTGACCTCGTTGCCCCCTAACGGGACAGTTGCTCACCATGGCCAGCGAATCCGACCCGCCCTCTCGCCGATAAGAGCTATAGTGCTCGCGAAGTAGTTCCCGGAAGGATGTGTCCCTTCCGGGAGGTTCGTGCTACTTCATCAGCAGCACTCGCACTCGGGCGTCAGCTACACGCTACTGGCTACCGGCTGCCTTACTCCAGGTCTCTCCAGTTCACGCCCACGCCCACATCCGCCACCAGCGGCACGCTAAGCTCCACCACGTGTTCCATCTCATGCTGCACGAGCGCGCGCATTGGCTCGATTTCTTCCTCAGGCACATCGAATACCAGTTCGTCATGCACCTGCAGCGTCATGCGCGATTTCAGCTTTTCCTTTGCCAGCCGTTTGTCAATCCGGATCATCGCCAGTTTGATCAGATCCGCTGCCGTCCCCTGCAGGGGCGTGTTGATCGCGGTCCGCTCCGCAAAGCCGCGCTGGTTCGCATTACGGCTTTGGATATCCGGAATCGGCCGCACTCGTCCGAACATCGTCCGCACCTTCTGCTCGCGCCGCGTCTCCTCCAGCATGCGATCGATGTACGACCGCACTCCCGCGTAGCGCTCGAAATACGTCTCGATATACAGGCGCGCCTCGTGCTGGTCGATGCCCAGTTGTGCTGCAAGTCCAAACGGCGAAATCCCGTATACGATCCCGAAGTTCACTGCCTTCGCACGGTTCCGCGTTTCCTTGCTCATCGTCTCGGCCGGAACCCCGAACACCTCCGCCGCTGTCAGAGTGTGAATGTCCTGCCCGGTTCGATACGCCTTCACCAGCAAGGGATCCGATGAGAAGTGCGCCAGTAGCCGCAGTTCGATCTGTGAGTAGTCCGCCGACAGCAACACGCACCCTGGCGCCGCGATGAACGCCGCTCGAATCTCGCGCCCCAGTTCCGTGCGAATCGGAATGTTCTGCAGGTTCGGATTCGTCGACGACAGCCGCCCTGTCGCCGTGCCCACCTGGTTGAACGTCGTGTGCACGCGCCCATTCTTATCGGCCAGCAGGGGAAGGGAATCGGCATAATTCGACTTCAGCTTCGCCAGTTGCCGAAACTCCAGCACCCGCCTCGGCACGTCGTTGTGGACCGCCAATTCCTCCAGCACGTCCTGCGCCGTCGAAATCACCTTGCCCTTGCCGTACTTCAGCGGACGCGGCAATCCCATCTTGTTGAACAGCACATCGCCCAGCTGTTTCGGCGAATTGATGTTGAAGCGGTGCCCTGCGAGCGAGAAGATCTCCTCGCTCAAACGATCCATCTCCTTCGACAACCCCGCCGACATCTTCGACAACTCTGCCGAATCGATCCGCACGCCCTCCTTCTCCATTCCGAGCAGCACTGGCACCAGCGGCAGGTCGATCTCGTCGTACACGCGCCGCTCTTCAAGCGCATCGACATCCTCACGCAGCGTCTTCGTCATCGCCTGGGTTAAATACGCCGCCTCCGTCAGTGCGCGATCCCCCGTCTCACGCGGAGGTCCGCCGCCAAATCGCGCTGCCACGTCGCCCAGGCGATGCGTCGCATGAGTCGGATTGATCAGGTACGAATACAGCATCAGATCGTCCGCGGCGCCCCGCAGCGTGACTCCATGCGCTTCAAAGATCCGCAACGCAGCCTTCAGATCGTGCACATGCTTGGGGATGTTTGCGTCCTCGATCAGATCCTTCACTGCATCCAGTGGAGTCAGCAGCGCTCCATCGGTTTCCGCTGCCACGCCAATCCGGTACTCCGTCGGACCCGATGCCGTCTCATTGTGCGCCTCCGCGGCCTCCAAAAGATCGAGCAGCGACATCGTCTTCAGCTCCGGCTCCTTCTCCTCCAGTGCTTCAGACTCCTGCTCACTGACCTGCTCGGCCGCCGCCTCCAGCTCGTTTACCGGAAGCGCCAGGGCGAACCCCTCCTTCTTCGCCTGCTTCACGAACGCCGCTATTTGTTCCGCCGTCGGCTCGAGCACATACTCCACGGCTTTCTCCGGAACCGCCGGAGCCAGCTCCCGCAGCAGCGTCGTGAACTCGAGCTCCGTGAAAAGCGCCCGGCACGCCGCCACATCCGGCGCCCGCGTGCGCATCGCTTCCGGATCGAACTCCAGCGGCACTTCGCAATGGATCGTTACCAGTTCCTTGCTCAGCAGCACCGCCTCGCGGTTATTTTGTAACGATTCCCGATACCTTTTCCCCTTGATCTCCTCCGCCCGGTCCAGCGCCGCCTCCACCGTCCCGAATTGCTGGATCAGCTCCACCGATCCCTTATCGCCGATCCCCGGCGCCCCAGGAATGTTATCGATGGAGTCGCCGCGCAGCGCCATCACGTCGATCACCTTCTCCGGCGGTACACCCAGCGTCTCGATCACCTTCTCCCGGTCCAGCACCAGGTTGTCCTTCACGGGATTCAGGATCTTCACGTGCTCGTTCACCAGCTGCATCATGTCCTTGTCGTTCGAAACGACCAACACCGGATGCCCCGCGTTTGCCGCCTTCACCGCCAGTGTTCCGATCACGTCATCGGCTTCGAAACCCGCCGCTTCGAGAATCGGAATCTGGAAAGCCTCCAGCGCGCGCCGCACGAACGGCAGTTGCTGAGCAAGGTCCGGAGGCATGGCCTCGCGTTTCGCTTTGTAACCACCGGTCTCCACCGTCTCGAACTTCTGCGTCTCCGTGCTGTACTTCTTCACCGTCATGCCGCGCGCCCGTTCGTCGCGAAACACCGGACCCGACACGTCGAACACCGCCGCAAAATACTCCGGTTGAAAATCGTTGCGCAGCTTGTTCAGCATGTTGATGAACACGTACGTCGCCGCCGTTGGCACGCCCGTCCGCGTCGACATTGGTCGCGATCGCTGCATCGCGTGATACGCGCGAAAGATGAACGACATCGCGTCCAGCAGAAAAACTGTGGGTTTCGTCCCTTCTTTGGCCACGAATTCGAGTGTATTCCCTCGCCTGACCCGTCTCGCTCCCGCCTTCAAATCAAAGCCGGACTCTCCCGTTCGCAGCCGATATACTGCCTCCACGGAGAACCATCCATGATGCATCGCCTCTCGCCGCTGGCTCTGGCTGCGGCCCTGCTTCCCGCGTGCCTGCTTCCTGTCTGCTTCGCGCAATCGGCTCCCGCTCCTGCCGAACACCCACTCGCAGCCATCCAATACTCGCCCAGCCTCGATCTCGCCGACATGGATCGCACTGCCAATCCCTGCGTCGACTTCTACCAGTACGTCTGCGGCGGCTGGATGAAGGACAATCCCATCCCGCCCGATCAGGCCGCATGGGATGTCTACGCCAAGCTGTCGAACGAGAATCGACAGTTCCTCTGGGGCCTCCTCGAAGAAGATGCGAAGCGCACGAATCGCACTCGAGCTCAGCAGAAGATCGGCGACTACTACGCTGCCTGCATGGACACCGATGCGATCAACACACGCGGGCTCGCGCCGCTTCAGCCGGAACTCGATCGCATCGCCGCCATCACGGATCGCCGTCAACTCGCTGCTTTTCTCCGCGAAGGCGCCAGCCAGCGTGGCCTCTACTTCCTCGGCGCCAGTGCCGAGCCCGACCCGAAGAACGCCAGCATGATGATCGTCGGCATCGAGGCCGGCGGCCTTGGCCTCCCCGACCGCGACTACTACACGAAGACCGATGCCCGCAGCCAGGAGATACGCCAGCATTACGTCGCCTACATGGCGCGCCTGCTCGTTCTTGCTGGCGAGCCGCAGGCTCAGGCGGACCAGGACGCCGCCGCGACCATGAAGATCGAAACTGCACTCGCCAACGCTTCACTCACCCGCGTCGAGCGCCGCAACCCCTACAACACGTATCACCCGATGAAGATCGAGGCGGTCGACTCCCTCGTACCCGTGCTTGAACTTGGTGCTTATCTCAAACAGGAGCACGTGCCGGACTCCGTCCTCTCCAACGTCGACGTCGCGCAGCCGAAATTCCTCGCGGCGCTGCAGAGCGAACTCGCCAACGAGCCGCTGGACAATCTCAAGGCCTACCTCCGAATTCACGCGCTCAACGCCGCCGCCCCCAGCCTTTCCAGCAATTTCGAAGACGCGCGCTTCGACTTCTACTCAAAGTATCTGCGCGGGGTTCCGCAAATGCCCGCGCGCTGGAAGCGCTGCGAAGGCCAGGTCGACCACGCTCTTGGCGAAGCCCTCGGGCAGGAATTCGTCGCTCGCAACTTCTCGCCCGAGACGAAGCAGAAGGTCCTCCTCATGACCCAGCAGATCGAGCAGGCCATGCAGCAGGAGATCGAAAACCTCGACTGGATGAGCCCCGCCACCAAAAAGGCCGCCATTGCCAAGCTGCATCGGGTCGACAATAAGATCGGCTACCCCGATAAGTGGCGCGACTACTCGTTACTCGCCATCGAGCGCAACGACTATTTCGGCAATGTGCTCCGCGCCCATGCCTTCCAGGAAAGGCGCGACTGGGCCAAAGTCGGCAAACCCGTCGACAAAAGCGAGTGGTTCATGTCGCCGCCTACCGTCAACGCCTACTACGACCCGCAGATGAACGACATCAACTTCCCCGCCGGCGTCCTGCAGCCGCCCCTCTACGATCCCAAAGAGGACGACGCTCCCAACTATGGCGACACCGGCGGCACCATCGGACACGAACTCACCCACGGCTTCGACGACGAAGGCCGCCAGTTCGACGGCCAGGGCAACCTCAGGGACTGGTGGACGCCCGCCGACGCGAAAGGCTTCGAGGAGCGCATCGACTGCCAGCGCGAGCAGTACGCCCAGTACATCATCGTCGATGACATCCACATCAACTCGAAGCTGACCAGCGGCGAAGACGTTGCCGATCTCGGCGGCACGCTGCTCGCGTATCTGGCCTGGAAGAAGCAAACCGCCGCCATGCACCTCGAGAACAAGGAAGGCTTCACGCCCGATCAGCGCTTCTTCATCGGCTACGCGCAGTGGGCCTGTGAAAACAATCGTCCCGAAAACCTGCGCGTCGGCGCCATCACCAATCCGCACTCACCCGGCAAGTACCGCGTCAACGGCATCGTTTCGAATCTGCCGCAGTTCGCGCAGGCTTTCGGCTGCAAAGCCGGCCAGCCCATGGCTAGCGCCAGGGTCTGCAAAATCTGGTAATGATGACGACCAAAGACGTCCCGGCGCTCGTATTCATGGTTATCGTGGTAGGTGTCGCCTGGTGGGTAAGGGATCGCGTTATCCGTTACCTTGTTTCGCGACCAGACCTGCAAACCAGGCTGCGCCTGCAAAGGCGGCGGGAGTGGAGAAAACAGCATCACGACCGGCTCAGGAAATGAACATGCAGTCCCCATAAGAGAAAAACCGATACCCAGCTTCGACCGCATGCCGATAAGCCGCCAGCACCTTCTCCCGCCCGGCAAACGCGCTCACCAGCATCAGTAACGTCGACTGTGGCAAATGAAAATTCGTCAGCAGCGCCTCGACGACGCGAAATTCAAATCCCGGCGAGATAAAAATCTTCGTCGACCCCGAGTGCGGCACAAATGCCGCGCCGCCTCGGGCACAATGCTCCAGCGTTCGTACCGTCGTCGTCCCGGCAGCGACGACCCGACGTCCTTCGCGCTGTGCCGCGTTGAGCGCCACCGCCGTTTCTTCGGAAATCGTGTACGGTTCCGCATGCAGCTGCACATCCTCGACACGCTCCACCCGCACCGGCTGGAATGTCCCCAGACCGACATGCAGCGTCACGGTCGCAATCTCTACGCCCCGCGAACGAATCGCAGTGAGGATCTCCGGCGTGAAATGCAGCCCCGCCGTTGGAGCCGCCACCGATCCGCGCTCCCGCGCATAGACCGTCTGGTAGCGCTCCCGATCCCCGGCCCGATCCTCGCGGTGGATATACGGCGGTAGCGGCATGTGCCCCAGCCGCTCGACCGTCCCAAAGAAATCCGCCACCGGTACGAACCGCAGTGTTCGCTCGCCGAAGTCCCCGTGTGCGGTCACCTCGGCCTGCAGCGCGCCATCACCAAAATCAAGATGCTCACCGGTGAGCACCTTTCGCCCGGGCCTTACCAGGGCCTTCCACTCCCACTCCGACAACTGCTCGGCCAGCAGCACCTGCACGCGCCCCGTCACGCGGTGATTCGTCTGCGTGTGGAGTCCCGTTCGGTGCGCAAACAGGCGCGCGGGGATCACCCGGCTATCATTCAGCACCAGCAGATCGCCTTGTCGCAGCATCGCTGGAAAATCGCGGAATACCCGATCCTGCCAGGCCCCGCTGGCGCGATCCAGCGTCAGCATCCGCGACCCCGCGCGATCCGCCGCGGGTTCCTGCGCAATGAGTTCTTCGGGGAGATCGAAATCGAAATCGGAAACGAGCATCCGAAGCCGATTCTACTTCGCGTCTCGATGGGCGATGTGCTCTTCGGCTCGCTGGCGCGCTCGCTCCAGCGCATCGTTCAGTTCCAGACGCGTCGCCTCCAGGGTCGCCGCATCCGCATCCGCGGAGGGAGCCTTCACCGCCCGCGCCCAGCTCACCACGACCCTGGAGAAGGGAAGAGGCACGAGGAACCGATCCCAGGACCGCACCGCCCACGCTCGCCGCGGCAACAGATAGAAGCATCCCATCGTCTCGCCGGTCATCGCGGCCAGCTTCACGGGTCCGATCTTGGTCTGATAAATCGGGCCTCGCGGTCCATCCGCGGTGAACACCACGGGCTCGCCTCGTGCCAGCACATCCCGCATCGCCATCAACCCTGCTGCGCCGCCCCGCGAACTGGACCCCCGTATGCTGCCGTACCCGAGCAGGCCCAGCGTCCTCGCGATCAGTTCCCCATCGAAGCTCTGGCTGATGAGAATGGAGCAGCGAAATTTCCTGAAATACCACCCGGCAGGAAGCGTGCACCGGTGCCAGAAGCAAAAGATCCCACGTGCCGGAGGCGAGGCAGGCGTCGCTCCCTCCTCGGCAATCACGTCAAATCGCAGAGTTGAGCCCACGAATGCCAGCACCAGCGCTGTCAGCTTTGGAACCACCCACAACGCCACACGCTGCCCAAAGCCGAACCCGCTGTTGCTGCTCTTGCTCACGCTACCGATTGTAGCCACGCAGCGAAGACCCGCCGCCCCGGACAGATGCCCGGGTGTCCGCGGTCGCGGAGCATCCCACCGCAGTTACCTCCCAGGCCACCAAATGTTGCCGCCGCTCCCACCATCGTGCTAGAGCGGCGGCTTCCAAACAGGCTGAAGATATTTCTAACCGGGCCAGTCTCTCGATGGGAAGTGTGCGATGAAACGCCTCATGATTGCGCTGCTGCTTCTTGCCTGCGCCCTCTGCGCGATGGCATAGAACCGCTTCTGGTACCGCTCTGGACCTTCGTTCGGGAGATTCCGGCCTCAATCCCCAGAAGTCGTCACTGGCACCGGCGCTGACTTCGGCGTCGCGATGTACCCCTTGATCTGGTTTTTCACGATGTTGTTCACTACCAGTTCGTACAGCAGGTGATCCTTGCCCGTGTAGAACTGGATCGGCTCGTCCACGTTCCGGTCCTTTTTCTGGATCGCCTTGTCGTCGGAGTAGACCACCAGCGTAAATTTGCTGTGCTTTGGATCCGCTTTCTTTAACTCCAGAGCCACGGTCGCGACCGCCTGTTTCCGGTTCTTGTCCAGGGTGAATTCGTAATAGTTACGATCACCTTTATGTTTCAGGATCTCCAGCTCCCTGCCATTCGTGGCGATCAGCCCGCTCTGCAGTCCCAGGTCGCCCTTCATCGCCGTCATGGCTGCTTCATCGGTCTGAAGCTGGGTCTTCGTACTGCTCAGGTCGGTCTTGACTCCACCCACGTCGGTCTTGACGCCTGAAACGTCGTTGGATACCGAGGCGATTTGCCGCTGCGTTTGTTGTAGTTGCTTCGCGCTTGCCTGCTGCCGTGCCAGCAGATCCTGCGCCTTCTCTTCCAGCTGTTTCTGGGTCATCCCCAGCGACTGCCCGAGGGTCTCGGTTGTTATTTTCAGCCGTGCGTTGGTTTGGTCCAGCGCCGTCGCCAGCTTTGCGTTCTGTTGCTGGGCCGAGGCCACTTCGGCCTCCGCGGTCGTCAGCCGGCCGGCCAGTCGATAGCTCCACACCAGCCCCGCAATTGCGCAGATCACCGCAATGGCCAGAGCCCCCATAAACAGTCCCGAGAAGCTCCTCTGCACCGGCACTTCGGTTGTTTCGTCCATAGTCGTCACTTGTCCTTTCCAGCAACCACTTGAGCGCACTGTATCCCAGGAATGCCCGACCCCGCAATGACCAGCCGATGCCTGGCCTGATTCCGCAAACCCGCCGCGCGGCAGATAATCTATGAGGTATGCCCCGCTATCAATACCGCGAGATGGAGCCCACCCGCGAAGCCAAAGAAGTCTTCAACCGCTGGGTCGACTACCTGGACGACGAATTCTCCCGCCACACCAACGTCGTGCTGCGCGGCGAAATCGTACGGGACAATCTCCACCAGCTGCTTCTCGGGCGCCCGCACGGCGGCAGGCTCAACTTCACCCTCGCCACCGAGTTGCCGTTCAACGTGCTCCAACTCTCGCTCGACCCCGCCAACGTCACCCTCGAGCCCGAGTACTACGGCGATATCGACCCCGAACGCTATGCCTCCATCAAACCCCTGGTCTGGTTCTGGCGCATGTTCGATCGCTCGCCCATCGCCCTGAATCACTGGCTGGGCTTCCGCCTTCGCTCCATGCTCGGCAAGCACATCTTCAAATCCATCGGCAACAACGTGAAGATCTACCACGGCGTCGAGTTCACCTTCGGCTACAACCTCACCCTCGAAGACGACGTCATCATCCACAATCACGTCCAGCTCGATGACCGCGGCGAGTTGATTATCCGCAAAGGCACCTCCATCTCCGAACATGCAGCCGTCTTCTCCCACGCCCACGACCCCGTCGAAGCCTGCATTATCGAACACCGCCGCACCGAGGTCGGCCCGAACGCCCGCATCACCTACCGCTCGCTCGTCATGCCCGGCGTCCGTGTCGGTGAAGACTCGATGCTCGGCGCCCAGGCGGTCGCCACTCACGACCTCGAGCCGCACTCCATCGTCGGAGGCGTCCCCGGCCGCAAGATCATGTCCAAAAGCCAGGCCACCCGCCTCGGCGAAAAGGACCCAGCCGAACCCTGCGCCGAATTGCCGCCGCACGACTGAATCGCCGACCGCTTTTCAGCTGACCAGCGGCTTCGCTACCAACTGCCGGCTACCGGCTGCATTCCTGATACCATCGATTCGTCTCCCGATGGATTCCAGTCACATCATCCTTGCGATCTTTGAGTTCGCGGTCCTCCTCTTTTCCCTCAGCCTGCACGAGGCCGCGCACGCATGGATGGCCTCGCGCCTCGGCGATCCCACCGCACGGATGCTCGGCCGCGTCACCCTCAACCCCATCAAGCACATCGATCTCTGGGGCACCATCATCCTGCCCGCCATCATGCTGCTCATCAATCCGGGATTTCTTTTCGGATGGGCCAAGCCGACTCCTGTCACCCCCTCCAATTTCAAAAACCTCAGGCGCGACGACATCCTCACCACCGTCGCCGGACCCGGAAGCAATGTTCTCGCCGCCATCGGCGCAACCCTGCTCATGCTGGTTCTCTCTCACTCCAGCGCCGCCGGCTCCGCCATCGTGCACCAGATCGCCATGGGCGCCGTGGACCCAGCCCTCAAATCCTCCATCCTTTATCCCCTCGCTCTCCTCTTCTACCTCACGATCTTCCTCAACCTCATCCTCGCCGCCTTCAACCTTTTGCCGTTGCCCCCGCTCGACGGTTCCCACGTCTTCCGCCATTTCCTCCCCTACAAGGCACTCCGCATCTACGACTCCATCGGCATCATGGGTCTCTTCGTCATCTTTATCTGGGGAGGCCCGGTCATCAGCTTCATCATCAGTCCGGCTCTCGGCCTGCTCACGCGCGTTCTTCTGGCTTTTTGAACCTCGGACCCACCTGGGCTCTCTGTTCGCATCGGCCCCAAAGGGAGCGGCTCATGCGACGCTACTCGCTGGCGCAATATAATCCGTGACGGTCGGTAAAATCATGTCTCGCCAATCATCTCCTCTTCGCTTCGCCCTCCTGGGCACCGCCCTGATCTTCCTCGCTCTCGTCACCTCTCGCCCCGCGCGCACGCAGCAACCTTCCTTCCGCGCCACCGACGGACAGTTCCTCCTCAATGGCAAGCCTTTCCAGGTCATCGCCGGCGAAATGCACTACGCCCGCATCCCGCGTGCGTACTGGCGTGATCGCCTTCGCATGGCCAAAGCCATGGGCCTCAACACCATCACCACCTACGTCTTCTGGAACGCCCACGAGCCGCGCCCTGGTGTCTACGACTTCTCCGGCAACCTCGACATCGCCGAGTTCATCCGCGAAGCCCAGCAGGAAGGCCTCTACGTCAATCTTCGCCCCGGCCCCTACTCCTGCGCCGAGTGGGAATTTGGCGGCTTTCCTTCCTGGCTGCTCAAAGATCCGAACATGGTCGTCCGTTCGCGCGATCCGCAGTTCCTTGCTGCGGCGCGCACCTGGCTGCTGCGCCTCGGCAGGGAAGTCGCACCCCTGCAGATCGGCAATGGCGGCCCCATCATCCTCGTGCAGGTCGAAAACGAATATGGTTCCTATGGCGACGATCACACCTACATGGAAGCCATCCACCACGATCTCGTCGACGCCGGCTTCACCAAAGCGCAGCTCTATACGGCTGACGGCCCTGAGCAGATCCCTCGCGGTGGTCTGCCCGAGTTGCCTGCCGCTATCAATTTCGGCTCCGGGGAATCCCAGAAAGGCTTTGCCACGCTGAAGAAGCTCCGCCCCCACGGTCCCTCGTTCAACAGTGAGTACTGGGACGGATGGTTCGATCACTGGGGCGCGCCGCACGCCCACACCAACACCCAGCAGCAGGCCGCTGACCTCGACTGGACCCTCCGCCACGACTACTCCATCAGCCTCTACATGTTCCACGGCGGCACCAGCTTCGGCTGGATGAACGGCGCCAACTCCAATGGCCATAATTACGAGCCCGACGTCACCAGCTACGACTACGACGCCGCCCTCGATGAAAGCGGCCACCCCACGCCGAAGTACTACGCCTTTCGCGACGTCATCGCCCGGGCCACAGGCGCCAAACTTCCGCCCGTCCCGGCGCCTCCGCCGGTCACCACCATCCCTGGTTTCACCCTGGGCCGCTCCACCTCGCTGTGGGATAACCTTCCCGCGCCCGTCCACTCCGAGCAACCTCTCACCATGGAAGAGATGGACCAGGCCTACGGGTACATCCTCTATCGCACCACGGTCGCTGGACCTGTCAACGGCGATCTCGCCATCGGCGCTCTCCACAACTATGCCCAGGTTTACGTCGACGGCAAACTCGCCGGCGCCATCGACCGCCGCCTGAATCAAACCTCGCTGCCAGTTCGCATCGAAGCAGCCCACGCCCGCCTCGATCTCCTCGTCGAAAACACCGGCCGCGTAAATTTCGGCCCTGCGCTTCCAGGCGAACGCGTCGGTTTGCTCAAAGGCGTTTCGCTTGCCGGCAAGCCGCTTACCGGCTGGGACAACTACTCCCTGCCGATGCTCCATCCTGACACGCTGCCGTTCACCAGCAAGCCGTGCACGGGCGCCTGTTTCTACACAGCAGCCTTCACCGTCGCTCACCCCGCAGACACTTTTCTCGCTACTGGAGCCCTCGGCAAAGGCGAGGTCTGGATCAACGGCCGCGCCCTCGGCCGCTTCTGGCACATCGGCCCACAGAAGGCGCTCTACCTTCCGGCTCCCTGGCTCAAAGCCGGCACGAACCACGTCGTCGTCTTCGATCTCGAAGGCCAGCCCAACCGCCAGCTCCAGGGACTGGACCACTCGGTTCTCAACGCACCCATTGAGAATCCGTAACCGGCACAATCAGTGTGAGCGCGATAATCTAATCCGTAGGCCACACCTCATCCTAATCCCCCGCCGCATCCCCTGCATACTTACGAACGAAGGAGCCATCATTCATGACGCAGTCTCACGGCTACGCTGCCCAGAACGCTACCACCCCCCTCGCACCCTTCAAATTCACCCGCCGCGAGCTTCATGACCACGATGTCCACATCGACATCCAGTGGTGCGGCGTCTGCCACTCCGATATCCACTCCGCCCGTAATGAATGGGGTAACGCCCTGTACCCTATGGTGCCCGGCCATGAGATCGTCGGCACCGTCAAAGCCGTCGGCTCGGCTGTAAAGAGATTCAAGCCCGGCGACCTCGTCGGCGTCGGCGTCATCGTCGACTCCTGCCGCACCTGTCCCAGCTGTAAAGCCGGAGAAGAGCAGTACTGCGAGGTGGGCATCACTCTCACCTACGCCGCCCGCGACAAATACGGCGACCTCACCCAGGGTGGCTACTCCAACAACATCGTCACCGACGAGCACTTCGTCCACACCGTCTCGCCGAAGCTGAACCCCGCTGGTGTCGCACCGCTGCTCTGTGCCGGCATCACCGTCTACTCGCCCCTGCGCCACTGGAAGGTCGGCCCCAACAAGAAAGTCGGCGTCGGCGGCCTCGGCGGCCTCGGCCACATGGCGCTCAAGTTTTCCCACGCTTTCTGGGCACACGTCGTGCAGTTCACCACTTCGGAATCGAAAGTCGCCGATGCCAAACGCCTCGGCGCCGACGAGGTGGTCATCTCCAAAGACGCCGCCGCGATGAAGAAGCAGGCCAACTCCTTCGACTTCATCATCGACACCGTCTCCGCGCCGCACGACATCAACCCCTACCTCGAAGCCCTGAAACGCGACGCGACCTACGCGCAGGTGGGCCTCCCCGACAAGCCGCCCGTGATCTTTCCCGGCCACCTGATTTTCAAGCGCCGCAACTGGTCCGGCTCCATCATCGGCGGCATGCCTGAAACCCAGGAGATGCTCGATTACTGCGCGGAGAAGGGAATTACCTCCGACGTCGAAGTCATCAAAATCCAGCAGATCAACGAAGCCTTCGAGCGCGTCGTCAAAGCCGACGTGAAATACCGCTTCGTCATCGACATGGCCTCGCTCGGCGCATAAGCCAAAACGGGAGGAGCTCGAAGCTCCTCCCTTAGACAGCGAATCGATGTCCGGTTCAGCAGCGCGCAGGAAGCCGAGAGGTACACAGTGCGCAGTGTCCCGGGGCCACCGGCCCTTCGGGCTTAATTGTGTGTGTCGGTTTTGTGTTGGGCAGATTCGGCAGGCGCAAAGTAGCCCTGCCGCGCCTGGATATGAGTATCGGCACGGTCCACCCTGACGCTCAGCCGATGCCACGCCCCATCCTGCCTGATTCCCTCCAGCGGCAGTTCGAGCACATAAACGGTTTCCGGCGCCTCCAGAAGCGTTCTGAATCCTGCTGCGAGGTCGTTGTTGTTGTGGAACAACATCCCGGCGGCAGCATCCGCCAGCTCTCCGATCGCGTTCTCTTCCTCGCGCATCTCGCTCTCGCGATATTCCCTCATCAGAGTGGGGTCCCTGTTTTGAACGTCGTCGCTGGCCTTCAATGCTGTCGTGGAGAGCCCACGTGCATCCAGGGCATTGATCGTGACGTTCGATTCGGCGGCGAGATTGATCAGCCTGGATTCCGCGGTTCTCGCTTCCTCTTCGATGGGTAGAAAACCGGGCGACACAAGGATCATGATGTGTTGTCCGGGCAGGTTGGTCATCCTCTTCACAAACTCACCGATCGTCGCGTAGGTGGTCAGCAGGTCCTGTTCGCCCGCTTGCAGCGCGCGCCGTGCCGTGGATTCCGCGATCGATCTGGCCAGATTGATCATGCTGGGCGGCATCTGCGTGCAAACCGTCATGACTTGCTGGATCGCGTCCTGCAGTGCAGCACTGTCGTGCTTGTTCATCATCAGATCCGCCTGGTAGTAGCTGATCCTTGGGCATGAGGATGCGTCGGCGAGATAGAGGCCCTCCGCGCGCACCGCCATGATCGCGTCGGACAGCTTTGTCCGCTCCCGGGTCAGGCCGCTGTTGATTTTGCCGGATGTCGTCACCACAGCAGCCACATCGGAACCCACCAGCGCCTCGTCCAGGGCCCCGATCGCTGCCTTTTGCGCATGCGCAATCTGCTCGAAAGTCAGGTGCATGTCGTCGAAGACGATAACCGTGACGCGATCGGGCAACGCCATCGTTGGCGTCGCTGCCTGCGCTGTTGCTTCCGGTGTTGCGGAGCCCTGCGCTGTTTTCCTGAGCCCCCCTCGCCTCTCGATCAGAAATCCCGAGAGCGGACGCGGTTTGCCGTCGTCGAACGCTTCGAAGTCCTCCTTCCGCAGGTCGTCGACCGTCTGTCCGCGCCCATCGCGCACAACCACGGGAACCAGCACGGCATTGACGTTGATGTGCAGCGTCAACCCCGTCTTCGCCTCGGACGGCCCCGGCGGAGGCGCCGGAACGGGAGTCGCGCGAGTGGTTGCGGCGCTCATCGCCGGTTCTGCACCCGCCCCAATGGCCGACGGAGTCTCCGCGGGCTGCGGCGTCGCAGCAGTGTCTGCAATCTGACCGGGTGGCTCGGTTGCAACTGCCTCCGATGCCGCGACAGCAGGGGCAGGATGCTGCTCGGCCGGCAAGCCTGGCGGCGGGCTCGCCGGAGAGGCCGCTTCGGCCGGTTCGGTTCGCAGAGTTGCGGAACCCGGAGGCGCTGCCGGCTGCGGGCTCGCGGCCGCGTCAGCCTTTGTGCCGGCATCCTCCGCGGCCGCGGCTGCCTCGCCGACGATCCGCGAGGTTGCCCCAAACAGGTGGTAGTTCGTAAACAGGTTTTCGTTCAGCCACTCCGTCGTTGCGCCTGCGAGCGTTGTCCTTACGTTCGCAGGCACATCGGAGAGAGCGAGGCTCCGTATCGGACAGATAAACGCTTTGTCACCGATGCGAACCGGCCCATACTCCACGAGAATCGCGGCACGGTCCAGATCCGAACTGCCCTTCACATCCGCGACGAGCGAAACGCGCAGGATCGTTCCATTGGCCGGATCGATCCAAAGGGAGCCATGGTAGTCCGGCCGGATCAGCACCCTCTTCGACGCGGAGGAGTCGTTGCCTGGGCTCCCTCGATAGCCCCACCGCGCTGAGCCCCCGAGGTGCGTGATCTCTTCCGCCGGAGTGGAAATGTCATAGTGCGAAGCAGATTTGGGCACCTCGTAATGGAAAACCGACACCAGACCTTCCGGGGATTGCTCCCAATGACTCCAGGTTGTCGCGCCGTGGGCGGAATCGCTGAGGATCAACAGCAGTGCCGAACCGAATTCCCCCCAGCTCACCAATCCGGTCTGCCGGTGCGGCCCCGCCGGGGAGCTGGCCGCCAAATTCTTCGGTTCGCTCCGTACGCTCACCTCGGTCTTCGACGTTTCCACCAGGTGGATGCCCGCCTCCTCCAGCCATGCGCCCTTCTTCACTTCCTGCGGACTGTTATCGAAGCTGTAGGTCGTTCGCGTCGCGAACAGGTTGGGAAGCCGCGGCAGCGTCTGAACGGCGAAGTCCTGCGCGGCTGCCAGTTGCCTTCGCTGCGTCGCCGCATCCGGTGGTGGAATCGCGGGCAGTTCGCTCGCCGGCAAGTCGAGAAACGCCGAATGATCGGCAAGCAATTGCAGCGCAACTGAAGTCTGAGGACCGCGGGCATATTGCCGGGTCAGCCGGTCGAGCGTGGTATCCGAGATCCGCTCTGAAGATTCCAGCGCGTTGACCTGCTTTGCAGTCTCGGCGTCGGTCCGGTGCGCCGAAGCAGCGAGGATCTGTTCCAGCTGTGCCACGCTGACGCGCTTCGCTGCCCAGGCAGGGAGCACGACCATTGCCAGCAACGCCAGAACGGACCATCTGCGCATCAAACGGCTCGCTTCCTGCGTCAGACCCCGACGCAAGCCCGGTAGAACTGAATAAGCATAGCTCTGCGGAGCCCCGTTCCGATCGGCATCCCCGAATTGCCGCGCCGTGAGCTTCGTTCTCCGGCTCCTGCGGATTCCGTTTGCCCCACGGCTCCTGCATCCCTTAGCGTAAAAGAAGGGAAACCTCCGCTCGCTCATGCGGACAGAGCTTTCGGATTTTTGGAGAAGATTCGACGCCAGGAAAGAATGCGAGGGAGTGAGTTAGCGAGTCAGTTAACACCCAGGGGCTGACCCCTCGGAATGGGCAACAACATACTTGACGCACATTGCCGGGGACCGGGCGCTGGCAACAACATCGTTGACTCATCAGGCGATTCGGAGATTTTTCTCCTGAACGTCATTGATTCCAGGTTGCCCGGGACCCCACGACTCCCCGTCGAGGCATCTTCTGCCGCCTCGCCGCTACCTCTCGGTTCCTGCCGCCTACCGCAACTTGAACGGATGCCCCATCCGGTAGACCACGCCCACCGAAATCGCGAACTGCTCCTTCATCCCCGCGCTTCCGAAGTTCGTCAGCGTGGCATCGGGCGCAATCCGGAACACCAGCCTCGGCGACCGGTTCAGATCGATCGATCCGCCGAACGCCCCGCCAAATGCAACCTGATTGGAGAAGAACCCGACATTCTGCGGTGGTACTCCGTTCAGCCCGCCGGTGAAGTAGCCATAGGCGCCGCCGACGAAAGCGTGCAGCATCATCGCCGCATGCTCGTTGGCTGCCAGCCGGTACTCCGGACCGGCCAGGAACAGGTGCTCGCTCACAAATGGCCCCTCGATCGGTCCCGCATTCGGCCCGCTTCCGGTGCAGCTCCCGCAATTGGGCTGCGTGCCGCTGGTGCCGTAATACCCCCGCACATTCACGCCCACGCCCCAGCGTGTCCCCAGCGCCCGAATCGCGCGCGCGTCAAAGCCGCCGAGGTTCGCGCCCTGGAAGGTCTGCGGTCCCGCATCGAAATGCGAATACGCCAACCCGCCGTAAATCTCCCACGGGTAGTCGTACTTCACGCCCGCCAGCGGCGCCGGAGGCGGCAGCTGCGGATTGGGCGGCGGGCTCACCACCTGTCCCTCGGCCCTCATTGCCAAAAAGCAGAACGCAGCAGCCATCGCCACTACGCCAGAACGTACACTCCACTTCCTCATCAACCGGCCATTCCTCCAGCACTTCCGGAACAATCCCTGCAAACTGTCTCGCAAACTTCAAAGATACATGGGCGACCCACCTTCTGTCCCACCCGAGCCCCAGTCCCGCTCCTGTAGTCTGGTAGGGATGTCCGTTGCCCGCCAGCTCTCCCAACAATCCTTCGACTCGCTCGGCGCCATGATGGAAGCGTATGCGCAGGAAGCCGTTCGCGTCGCTCAAGCCGATCACGGCATGATGTTCGACTTCACGCCCGATTCGATCCCTCGCCTGGATACCGTCCTGGCCGCGCGCAGCCCCGTCCCTGAAGCCGAACTGGAGGAGGCCACCCGTCTCTGGGGCGCCTATTTCGGCGAGATCTTTCGCAGAAAGTATCCCGCCGACTGGATCATGGCGGTTTATCCGGGCCAGCTCAACTCCGGCCGAGCCGACGCCGAGACGGAGGTCGCCATGCCGGCTCTCGACATCCGGGGTTCCCACGTCTATCCGTTGCTGAAGGTCTTTCGGCGGCTGACCGTCGGCCCCGGCGAAGACCTCGCCGCCTTCTACGCAAAGGTTTCCGTGGCTCTGGACGCGCGCCAGGGACATGCGTCGGAAAGGTGAGGCTCGCCGCAGGAACGCTCAGCTTACGTTCACCCCGCACTCTTCACACCCGCACTGCCGCCGCAGATAATCCCACGAATAGATCCCGCTGCTGTGCCCGTCGTTCCACTGGAAACTGATCGCGTAGTTGCCCACCGGGCTCGATGAGCTGGGCCGTGCAGGCGCCTCATACATCGGCAGCAGCGATGCCGCCCTCGGCTTCGGCTCGCCCGGCTTGCGCCCCTGCGCCTCGCGCTCCTCGGGGCAAGTTGCGCACGGCCACGCATTCCGCCGCCACGCAAAACTCCACCGGCGGCGAGGCCCGTCCTTCCATTCGATTGCAAGGCCTTCGCCGGTGGACTGCTGCACCCGCACTTTTACCGGCGTCACCGCATCGCGCGGCAACTCCCGGTCCGCGGTGCGCTGCGCCTCTTCCGCGCTTACCAGGCGAATCCCTTCGTGACTCATACACCTCTTCGGCCGCTACCGGCTACCGGCCACAGGCTACAGGCTACCGTCTCACTCACGCCGACTGCAAAAAAGCCACCGACTGCAGACCCGTGACCTCGAACCGCTTCCTGCACCGGATATTCTTGCAGGCCAGCAGGTCATCCTGGCGCACCATGTACGACTGCGCTTTGGCAAAGCGCGCCCGGTCCCGCTCGTCGGCATTCCTCGGCAGCTGCGCCTTCCGCATCCTCACCAGCCACCGGACCTCGTATTCCCCCGGGTGCCCGCCGTGGGGGGAGGGGGGGGGGGGGTTCGGGGGGTGGGGCGTGTGAGGGGACAAAACGGGGTGGTGGCTT
>VFSW01002964.1_pt1 | contig 25535 bp, 23 predicted proteins | sample 5358111 | NCBI WGS metagenome assembly VFSW01 (sample SAMN11554181, study PRJNA540505) | mine drainage metagenome | isolation source: sediment from site ElyBrook_90M | place: USA: Ely Copper Mine, Vershire, VT | collected 2017
GTTGCGCGATGGTCGAAGCAAATCTGGACGCTAGCGGACGCGCAGGTGTTCGCCGATTCCACCGCGAAGAAAGGCTCGCTGGACGCCGCGATCTCTGAGGTACGCAAGAACCATCGCGACGCCGAGCACATGGATAAGGGCCAATTCATTCGATGGGTCGTCAAGACTGCGACCGTCTCCGGCACCGCGGTCGTCAGCAGCGTCGAAATGGAAGACTCGGCCCTGAAACTTTTCGTCGATGACGCCAACCTGCAACTCGCGGCGCTCAGTCTGGACAAACTCGCCGCGATAAACGACGCAATGGCGGCGCGATGCGGTTGCGACGCGCGCACCAGCGTCGCCGTCACCGAAACCGGCTTCCCCGCCTATTTCATCAGGCTGGATCCGGAGACCCGAATGTCCGAAGTAATGATCCTGCCGCGCGGCGATCGCGCGATCGTATCCGCCACCTCGAACTAGACCTCCGCTGCGCCAAGCAAGCAGGCATCATGCCGGGATCAACGAAAACGAATTCCATAGCCTAGCGCCCTGCGTGGAAGGCGCTGCAGGCGCATTACAACCAGATTCACAGCCGCCAGCTGAAGGCTCTGTTCGCCGAAGATCCCAGGCGCGGTGAACGGCTGGTAGTCGAGGCCGCCGGCCTGTACTTCGACTATTCCAAGCATCGCGTGATCGACGAGACTCTTCGCCTGCTGCTCGCATTGGCCGAAGAGGCGGGACTGCGCGGGCGCATCGACGCGATGTTCCGCGGCGACATAATTAACCTGAGCGAAAAGCGCGCCGTGCTGCACGTCGCGCTGCGGGCGCCGCGCGGCGCTTCAATCGGCGTCGATGGCGACGACGTGGTGCCCAAGGTCCACGCAGTACTCGATCGCATGGCGGAATTCTCGGCGCGCATCCGCGACGGCTCGTGGAAAGGTCACACCGGCAAGCGCATCCGCAACGTGATCAATATCGGGATCGGCGGCTCCGACCTCGGCCCGGTCATGGCGTACGAGGCGCTGCGCCATTACAGCGACCGTAATCTGAGCGTGCGCTTCGTCTCCAACGTCGATGGAACCGATTTCGCCGAGGCCACGCGCGATCTCGACGCGGCCGAGACGCTGTTCATCATTTCGTCGAAGACTTTCACCACGCTCGAGACGATGACCAACGCGCACAGCGCGCGGAGCTGGAGTCTGGCCGCGCTGGGCAACGACAAGGCGGTGGCGAGGCATTTCGTCGCGGTCTCGACCAACGCCGCCGAAGTGGCGAAGTTCGGCATCGACACGAAAAATATGTTCGGTTTCTGGGATTTGGTGGGCGGCCGCTACTCGATGGACTCCGCGATCGGCCTGTCCACGATGATCGCCGTCGGCGCCGGCAATTTCCGCGCGATGCTGTCCGGCTTCCACGCCATCGACGAGCATTTTCGCACGGCGCCGCTGGCCCGCAACCTGCCGGTGCTGATGGGCCTGCTGGGCGTCTGGTACAACGATTTCTTCGGCGCGCAAACCGTCGCGGTGCTGCCGTACGAGCAATACCTCAAGCGCTTTCCCGCCTATCTGCAGCAACTGACGATGGAATCGAACGGCAAGCACGTCACGCTCGAAGGCGCGCCGGTCGATTATCAGACCGGACCGATTTACTGGGGCGAGCCCGGCACCAACGGCCAGCATTCGTTCTACCAGCTCATCCACCAGGGGACGAAACTCATCCCGTGCGACTTCATCGGCTTCTGCCGAACGCTGAATCCGCTCGGGCGCCATCACGATCTGCTGCTCTCGAACGTGTTCGCGCAGGCCGAGGCGCTCGCATTCGGTAAAACGCCCGAGCAGGTCAAGGCCGAAGGCACCCCGGATTGGCTGGCGCCGCATCGCGTGTTCGAGGGCAATCGGCCCTCGACGGTGATTCTTGCCGACGAGCTAACTCCCGAAACGCTGGGCAAGCTGGTAGCGCTCTACGAGCACAGCGTCTTCACCCAGGGCACAATCTGGAATATAGACTCATTCGATCAATGGGGCGTGGAACTGGGCAAAGTGCTGGCGCAAAAAATCATCCCGGAGCTGGAATCACCGACAGAACCGCCACTAGCCCACGACAGCTCGACCAACGCGCTGATTCGCCGCTACCGCGCCCGCCGCAGGAGCCAATGACGATGGCATCCGCCGCGATTGCCGCGGTTCGGCGCTAGTTGCCCGGAGTCATGCGAGGAACATCGGAGGACAACCAATGAATATCAATATCCACATCCCGCCCGTCGACGAAAAACCTTCTGACCACGATATCCATTTTCTCGAAGATCGCATCACCGAGTACAACATCGAGCGGACTCGTATCAAAGACGGCAAAATCCTCTCTTACCTGGTGCGCGAGGAAGACGGAACGATCATTGCCGGGCTCTACGGTTGGAGCTGGGGTGGATGCTGCGAAGTTCGCTATCTTTGGGTACGGTGGGACTATCGCAATCGCGGATATGGCAAAGGCCTGATGGCGGCGGCGCAGACCGAGGCGATTGCGCGCGGATGCCGCCAGATGATCCTGGACACTCACAGCTTCCAAGCGCCGCGCTTTTACCAAGGTCTCGGGTTTGAGATCATCGCCACTCATGCCGACTATCCGCGTGGCCATCAGAAGCACTACCTGAGAAAAGCTCTTTTGGAATCTTAATCACCTCGATTCAGCGAGGTCGGCGAGAGCAAATTCCAGCCAGCGACCCGTGGTCGAAGCCGTCGGGGTTCAAGTCCGCCGTCACGCGTGGCATCCACCGGCGCGCCTGCCTATGATTATCGGTCAATCCGGTGGTCGTCGCGATCGATGCGCCGGCCGCATCGCGTTTTGGAGGAAGTTAGATGATGCAGCTGGTCGAGGTCCGTATGACGCGAACAGTAGTCACCGTAGGACCGACCGATACGCTCGCTGCCGCAGCATCCAAAATGGAGGCGGGACCATTTCGCCGGCTGCCGGTCGTCGAGGCAGATCAGCTCGTCGGAATCGTGAGCGAATTTGACTTGAGACGCTACGCGGACGCGCTCGACTCGACGCTGGTCAAAACCGCGATGACGCGCCATCCGATCACCGTGATGTCCTCGGAATCGCTGGCATATGCGGCCACCCTGATGCGCCAGCACAAAGTCGGCGCGCTCCCCGTTATGTACCTGGGCAAACTCGTCGGCATCGTCGCGGCAAAGGACCTCATGATGCCCGAGCCGCGGCCGCTGCCCGAATGGGATCCGCGCAACCGGGGGTAGAGCCAGTCTCGATATCGAGCGTCCCGAGCGGCGTGTCATTTTTGTGCCGCCGCTGACACCGAATTGCCGCCGCCCGCCCGCTTAGTTCGCTTGCAGCAAGCCCATTCATTCCCACCGCGCGGCACAAATCTTGAAACTGCGCTGCCAGGTCAGTGAAGTGAGGAGGGGGCAGTCTGTGAGCGAAGACAAGCTTGCGAAGCTCGGCGCCGCGCGATTGGCTCGCGTCACCGAGCCCGCCGATGCAGACGACAGCTTCCGCGCGCTGCTCGAATCGGCCCCGGACGCAATCGTGATTGCGGGCCCGGACGGCCGTATCACATTGGTCAATGCACAGACCGAAAAGCTCTTCGGATACGCGCGCGCCGAGTTACTCGGCAACACGGTCGAGATGCTGGTGCCGGCGCGTCTTCGCGGCCAGCATTCAGAGCATCGCGGCGCATACTTCACCAGCCCCAGAGAGCGTCCGATGCACTCCGGTCTGGAGCTTAGCGGTCGGCGCAAAGACGGCGCCGAGTTTCCGGTTGAGATCAGTTTGAGTCCGCTTGAAACCGCGCAGGGCACGATCGTCTTCAGCGCGATCCGCGACATCACCGAGCGCAAGCGCGCCGAGGAAGAGGTTACTCGCGCGCGCGGAGTGCGTGACCTTGCGCTGGAAGCGGCCCGTTCGCGATCGGATTTCCTGGCCAGCATGAGCCACGAGATTCGCACGCCACTGGCCGGAATCATCGGCGCGGGAGAGCTGCTGTCGCTTTCCGATTTGACTCCCGAGCAGCGCCGGCAAACTGAGATCATTCGGTCAAGCGGCGATCTGCTGCTGACCACCGTCAACGACATACTCGACTTCTCGAAACTCGCAGCCGGCCGCGTCGTGCTGGAGAAGCTCGACTTCGACCTGGTCGAACTGACGGAAAGTCTAATCGATTCTTTTGCAGCCGCTGCGCGCGCCAAAGGAATCGAGCTTGCGCTGTATGTGGACGTAAACATGCCGAGCGGTTTGCGCGGGGATCCGAGCAGGCTGCGCCAGATTCTCAACAACCTGCTGTCGAACGCGATCAAGTTCACCCAGCAAGGCGAGGTGATGGTCCGGGCAAACAGGGTAGAAGACACGGCCGGCGATGTGCTGGTGCGCTTCGAGGTGATCGACACGGGGATTGGAATTCCATTGGCGATGCAGGGGTGCCTGTTTCAGCCGTTTGTTCAGGCGGAAAGGTCGACCAGCCGGCGCTTCGGCGGCACCGGACTCGGCCTGGTGATCGCGGCCGGACTGGTTGATCAAATGCGAGGCGAAATCGGATTTGAAAGCACGCCCGCAAAAGGATCGAACTTCCACTTCACCGCGCGACTCGAGAAGGGATTGGAAATTGTCCGTCCGTGGATGACCGCGACCGCCAGCTCATGCCTCAACAGCGTGCGCGCGCTGATCGTCACCGATAGTCCAGCCAGTCGTCAAGTTATTTCCGAGTACCTGTCGTCGTGGGGAATTGAGAACGTGGCGGTCGGCAGCGGGGCCGAAGCCCGGGATATCCTGAAGCCGGCGCGGGCCGGCGACGGGAAACAAATCGTTGTGCTCATCGATGAACAGATTTCCGGCGTGGGCGCGCTCGGCCTCGCGCGTGCAATCAAGCGGCACCCCGATATCAAGCATGGCAAGGTGATCATGTTGAGCGCGCAAAGCGCCGCGAGCAATGCGACCGAAGTGGGGGATGCGTGGATTACCAAGCCGGTGCGTCCGTCGCACCTGTTCAGCTGTCTGCTCCAGCTATGCAGAAATGCCGACAGCGTCAACACCAGTATCATCGCGCCCGCGCCGCCGAGCCCGATTGACAATCATCCGCCGCATTGGCGTAAGGCGGTACGGGTGCTGTTGGTGGACGACAATCTGGTGAATCGAACTATGGGGGCGCAGCAGCTTTCCGTCCTCGGCTACACGGCGGAAATCGCCGACGGCGCGCAACGGGGGTTGGAGGTCATATCGAGCCGGCGCCCCGATATTGTCTTGATGGACTGCGAGATGCCCGAGATGGACGGCTACCAAGCGGTCGCGGAGATTAGGCGGCGCGAAGGAAATACCCGGCACACGGTGGTAGTCGCTCTTACTGCTCACGCGGCGCAACGCGATCGCGCCCGATGCCTCGACGCCGGGATGGACGATTATCTGAGCAAACCGGTAAAGCTGAAATCGCTTGCAGAAATGCTGGACACCTGGGCACGCGGCAAGCTCGACCACATCCTCACTTCCAGGCAGTAGATCACCGGACCACGCCTGCGAGGTGCTCGAGAGGCGCGATGGACGGGGCGAGTGACGGCGGGTAGAAGTAGCCGTCATGGCGCTTGAATCGTCGATCGTCGGGAGCGCGGGTGCGCCAATGGTCAGCCGGATCGATTCGCGCTGGACGATGGCCTATGCCGCCGCGCTTGGCGATGCGATGGCCTGCTACATGGACACCAATCGCGCAGTGATTGCGCATCCGATGTTCCCGGTCTGCTTCGAATGGCCGGTGCAGGTCGCGATGCGCGCGCAGTTCGAGAAATCCTCCACGCTCACGCCCGACGAGGCGATGCGCGCCGTGCACGCGACGCATGACACGGTGCTATATCGCACGATTCGGCCGCCCGAGCGGCTGACGACCCAGCTCACGGTCGCGGGAGTCCAGCGGCTCAAGCCCGGCGCATACATGGTCACGCGCCTCGATACCGTAGATGGCGCAGGCAAGCCGGTTTGCACGAGCTGGTATGGCACGCTCTATCGCGGAGTCGAGGTCAAGGGGCCTGATCTTCCGCCGACCCATCCGCCCGCGCCGATGCAACCGATCGCCGAGCAAGGCGCGCCGCGTTTGGAGTGCCGGGTCGATGTGCCGGGAGGCATGGCGCACATCTACACGGAGTGCGCGCGAATCTTCAATCCGATACACACCGACGCATCGGTGGCGCGCGCCGCCGGGCTGCCCTCGATCATCCTGCACGGGACCGCGACGCTCGCGATGGCGGTGTCGCGAATAATCGAGAGCGAAGCGGGCAACGATCCTGCGCGAATTGAAAGAGTCGCGGGCCGTTTCGGCGCGATGGTGACGATGCACTCGACCCTGACCGTGCGCGTGCTGGGGCGTGATGACAGCGCGGATGGGATAGCCGTCTTCTTCGAGACGTTGAGCGGCGAAGGCGGGCTTGCGATCCGCGAGGGCCTTGTGGTGCTGCGGGCGTAGCTCGCGACGAGTCCCGCTATTCAAATTGCTCGTCGGAAGGTTTGACGGCGCGGAACTGAATCAGCAGCGCGATGTCGTAAATCGTTTTGAGCACGCCCGCGCAAATCAGCGGCCATCCAAACGACGACTGATTCAGCATCGCGCCCGCCGGCAACGGCGCCATCGCCGCTGCCAGGCTGCGCGGCACATTGGTAACTGTCGCCGCGGCCGCGCGCTCCTCGGGCGGCACCACCGCCATCACATACGACTGGCGCGCGGGCACGTCCATCTGCGAGGTCGAAAAGCGCAGCAGCAGAAATGTCATCGCCAGCCCCGGGGTCGGCATCAGCGCCGCGATGATCAGCATGGCGTTCGACGGCAGATGGCTGAACACCATCGTGTTGATCCGGCCGCACCGCGCCGCAAGCGCCGACGAAATGAACTGTGAAAACGAGCCAAGCAGTCCGGCCGCAAAGAAAAACGTGCCAGCCGCTTGAACCGAGAGGTTGAAGCGGCGAAACAGCCACAGCGCCAACAGCGATTGAATTACGAATCCGCCGCCGAGCGAGTCGAGACTGAACAGCGCCGAGAGCCGCAGCACGATTGCCCGCGACTTCGCCAGCGGCGCGGACTTGGCTGGCTGGCGCTCGACTTCGATGGCCGGGGAGAGACGCCGGTAAACCGCGAAGGCAATCACCGCGATGATCGAGTACGCGACAAAGCCCGAGCGCAGCGCCGGCGCGAGCGCCCACCCATGGCGCGCCGCGAGTATCGCCGGCACGCCACTGGCGAGCGCGCCAAACGCACCAGCCGTCGCGCCCGCAACGTTGTACAGCGCGAACATCGCGGTCAGATCGCGAGGTTGTGCGGCCTCGGCCAACGCCGCTTGCTCGACCGGCAGAAACAGGCTGACGTCGCCGGCCGATGGATTCAGCGTGCCGACGACTGCCACCACGAACAGCAGCCAGAAACTGGTGGTGGTGGCGAATCCAACTCCCGTCGCCAGCATCAGCGCGCACGCCGCAAGCAGGACTCGGCGCCGGCCCAGCCGATCGGTGGCCAGTCCCACCCATAGCGTCAGCGCCGCCGAGCCCAGCAGCGTGCCGAACACGATTGCGCCGACACGCAGTGGATTGAATCCGATCGCGGTCAGGTAGCTCGGCAACAATATGCTGACTGCCCCGTCGGCAAGGCCGCGGAGCGCGCGCGTCGTCAGCAGCAGCCTGGCATCGGCCGTAGCACTGCGCGGGAACCATCGATTGATCGGACTCGCCATCATGTTGCAAGGCGCAGGTCTATAAGGCTCGCGCCGCCGAGGAAAGATAGCATAACGCGCTGTCCGCCGATTTGCTCGTTGTGGCATACTCGTGGCCTCTGCGCGCATTTTGGAGGAGCAACTGTCCGCGGCCATTCGAAAGGAAAGCTTGATGCGCGTCGAAATCAGCGATGGCGTCGTATGGGGCGAGCTCGTGGATCAGCTGGTCGAAAAGAGACTCGTGCAACTGATCGCCAAGCCTAAAGGTGATTTGCAGTGAGGCCAAAGCTGGAGCCATCGGACCGTCACCGCGGCGCTTCGATTAGATGAGCGGCATCGCGGTCCTCTATCAGTGGGACGGGGCTCCAGCAGACCGCTCGACTGTCGAGCGGATGATCGCCGTCGTCCCCTACCGCTCGGTTGACGGCTTCGGCGTATGGGGCAGCGGCCCGGTCGCGATTGGCCATGCAAAGCTCCAGACCACGCCCGAAGCTTCGGCCGAGACCAGCCCGTTCGTGGACGAAGCCAGCGGACTCGTTCTATCGATGGACGGGCGGGTGGATAATCGCGACGAACTGACGGCGGAGTTGAATTCTCGAGGTCATCGTGTTCGCACCGGCACGGACGCCGAGATCGTGCTTCGCGCCTGGCAGTGTTGGGGTACGCAGGCGCCGGCAAGGCTGATCGGCGATTTCGCGCTCGCCTTATGGGACCCATCGAAGCGGACGCTCTTTTGTGCCCGGGATCCTTTGGGAGTGAAAAGCTTCTATTACTTTAGTGGCCCAGGATTCTTTCTGTGCGCCTCGGAGCTTCATCAACTGTTCCAGGATCCGAGGATCGTACGAAGACCGAACGAGCCTGCTATAGCCGACATTCTGGTAAGGATGCCCGTTAGTCGCCAGGAGACCCTCTTTGAGGGCATTGTCCGCCTCGAACCGGCGCATTATCTCAGCGTGAGCGCGCGGGGCGTGGAATGCCGGCGCTATTACGATCTGGACCCCTCGCGGGAGATCACCTATCGGACCGATGAGGAATACGGTTCGCACTTTCTCTCGCTGTTCAAGGAGGCGGTGCGATGCCGGCTTCGGAGCAACAAAGGAGTGGCGTCGGACCTGAGTGGCGGGCTGGATTCGGGATCGATTGTCTGTTTGACCGAACAACTACGCCGCGACGGCGAGGTCCACGTCCCGAGTTTTGAGACCTTTTCAGTTCGCTTCGAGACCGGACCCGGCGCCGAGGCTGAGTACGTCGAAGAGGTCTTGCGCAAGTACCCTCATCGCCACACCTATCTTCCTCCAGGCGTGGCCCCGCTCACCGAACTTATCCGGCAGGTTGCGCACTACCTGGACCTGCCCGACTATCCCAACTCGGCGCTAGCCGATTACGCGCCACTCCTGGGCAAGCGCAATGACCTGGGAGTCCGTCTGAACGGCGTGGGTGGCGACGAATGGCTTTCCGGAACGTCGCTGGTATATGCAGACTTGATCAGGCAGCTGCGGATTACGGCGCTGTTGGAGACGCTGCGGATTAATCGAAACTTTTCCGGCGGGTACCCCGCCCATCCGGGCTACGCCAGGACTCTTTGGCGGTATGGAGTCTGGCCGCTCCTGCCCGAGAGCCTCAAGTCCGTGATCGATCGATGGCGGAGTCCTCCGCAGCCGACCGCTACGGTATCGCGCGCGTTCGCGGCCAGGACGAGGCTATCGGAGCGGCTGTCCACGCGATTGCCGTTGCCCCGATGCCGCAGCTTTGCACAGCAGGCCGTGTACGGGGTTTACTGGTCCGGATTTCTCGCCTACGCGCTGGAGATCGACGCACGCTGGACAGCGCGTTTTCGACTTGAGGGGCGCCAGCCGCTCCTGGACCGCCGCGTGCTGGAGTTTGCCTTCGCCATACCGGATAACCAACGATTCAGGCCCGGCGTTACCAAGTTCGTGATGCGTGAAGCGATGCGCGGAATCCTACCGGAGCGGGTGCGACTGCGGCCTGACAAGGCCGACCCGACCGAGTCATACGCAACGGCGCTAATCGCGCTCGGCGGCGAGCGGCTGTTCGATCGCCTCAACGTCGTCGAAAACGGATGGGTGGACGGGGAAGCGGTTCGCAGCCTGTACCGCTCGATGGCTGCGGCGTATTCGCGCGGCGACCCCTCATACATGAAGAATGTATGCGATCTATGGATGGTACTTGCGGTCGAACTGTGGCTCGATGTGGTGTTTCTCGGTATCAGCGACCCACTCAAGCACGTGACCGAAGCCGAGCAAGCGGCTTTGTGACGCATTAGTCACAATACCTGTTTCTTGACATACAATTACGGGTCTTGCTATGTTGATTTCGCTGGATTAGGGAGTGGAAAATGACTAAAAGTAGGGAACAACCGGCGAAAAAGAAAGAAGAGCGAGCAAAGCGACGCTATGCTCGTCCTCGTCTGATAAAATACGGCAGTGTTTCCAAGCTCACCGCCTCCGGCGGTTCCGCACTTCCGGTTGACGGCTCGAACATCAGGAAGCCCGGGCCCTGACTCCCAGCTCCGTGGAAGTTCAGATCCGTAAAGAGCTTCCGGAGCCCCTGCATCATCAATGATGTGGTGATTCCGAAATGTGGCGAGTCCGACAATTCCGGGGGTAGAGTAGGAGCCGCCTTCAAGGGGTACCGCGCCGAGCGAGTCTCCACTGGGAGCGCGCTGAGCGGGTGCGCTCCGTAGCTGACTTGAGCAAAACGAGGATCCGAAACTTCCATAGCCAAGCCTACGGGCTGCACATCGTGACAGACATCCCGCTTCCGGAGCTTCCGCCACTTCGGAGGTCGCCGATCAGGTCGGCGGTTCGCGCGACTCTCGGCGGGCGCTTTCAGCGCATCGGGCTCAATCCCCAATGGTACCTGCGTTCGCGGCTTCCAAGCGGCCGGACTTGGCTGCGCTGCGGCAAGACCGCGGGCGGTTATGTACTTTCCTTTGCTGATATCGCCGACTTTGTCATTGACGGCTCCGGAAGCCAGGTAGTCTGCTGCAACGCCGGCAGCGACGTTAGTCTGGAGACCGTCCGTCATCTGCTGATCGACCAGGTGCTTGCGCTGATTGTAAACCTGCGCGGGCGCGACGCCCTGCACGCTACCGCCGTCGCGACGCACAGGGGAGTTTGCGCATTCACGGGGCCTGCCGGGTCGGGCAAATCGACGCTCGCCGCGAGCTTTGTCATGTCGGGCTATCCGCTGGTCTGCGATGATTGCCTGGCGGTTGCCGAGCGCAAGACAATTATGGCGCTCCCGGGGTATCCGGGCTTGCGGCTGTGGGACGATTCGATACGGGCGCTTGGTGCAAGTTCACGCAATTTGAAGCCGGTTGCGCACTATACGACGAAATCGCGCTGGCAAGACCATTCTCGACGCGCCGACTTCTGCTCGACGCCGCGCCGGCTCGCGGGCATCTATTTGCTCAAGCGCGCGCGATCGAGCAAACACTCAGACCGCGTCCTCATCCAGGAACTCGCTCCCGCCGACGCGCTGATGGGCCTGGTCAAGGCGGCCTACCGGCTCGACATCACCGACCGCGCGATGCTGACGCGTCAGTTCCAGTTCCTCTCCCGCGTTGCCGAGCGCGTCGCGGTCAAACGCCTCATCGTGCCCAACGAATTTTCCGCACTCGCCGATGTAAGAGAAGCCGTCCTGCGCGACTTAAGCGAAGGACCGGCCGCTTGACCACGACACCGCGCGGAGTGATTTGTGCGCGTTACCTTGCGCAAGACAGTGGCGCGGCGGACGACACATCCGCCTTAGAATTCACAGTGAACAGAGGATTGCCGCCTTCAATACGGTAATCGCTGGAGCCGAGGCGAGTCTTAGGTGGCGGCGATCAGAACCCTCGCCAGCCCTCCGCGGATTGCGTGAATCCGCGGAGGTCACCGGCAAAACGAGGAAGAACCAAGCTTATACTTCACCGCACTTATCAGGATCCCAGTCCTCCGATGCAGGCAGGACTTGACGCAGCGCCGGCGCTCGAAGTGCCAAAGCTGTTGTTGTACCAGAGATTATTGCCGCAGGAAGCGGTCGCGTCGCGGAGATCGAAGGTGGTGGTGCCGTCGCCGTTACCGGTGGCGTTAACGGTCGAGACCTGGTCCTGAGACGTCGATTCACTGGTATCCAGCAAAACCCCATTTCCGGTGTTGTCAGAGACTCCGTTTGGCGACGCGATAAACGCGTCAAGCACAGACGCACTAGCATTTGCGTTGCCAAAAAACGATGTACCGCCCAAGTGGACTGCGTTGCCCGCGTTATCCGCAGCGATGAATACGGTCGCGCTGGCCCCGTCGCTGTTTTGTATGAGCAGTCCGTCACCGCCATTGTCAGTAGTTGCAAAGTCCACAACGGTGCACTCATCGCCACATCCATTGAGGAAAATGCCGGTACCGGTGTTTCCCGATACAGAGAAATTTCCCCATCTGTCTGTGCCTCCCGTCATCAGCAGCCCGGTACCATTGGCCAAAGTAGTAGAAGGAGGAAAGGCTCCGATATTAACATCGTCCCCTACGGTGTTGTCGCCGTGATCCGAGATCCCCGTTCGAAACCCTGTCACGAAGGCATTAAAGCCCTCCACCACGTCGTTGTCACCGGTGATCCTGATACCAGCCCCGGAAGTTACCGTGGCACCCGGACCGCTTATCGTGTAACCATTGAGCAACAAGGCGTTGTTGCTGCCGGTCAAATTAATACAGTTGGCGGTAGTGCTCGTCGTCGAGAGGTTACCCGTAAGATAGTAGATCGTGTTGGTCCCACCTAGATTCGACGTCGGGCAGTTGGGGCCGTTAACCGCCGTAGGGTCAGGTCCGGCTGCCCCTGCGATTGCACCGGTATGCTTGTGCTTGGCCCATGCAGTCCCCGGTGCCGCTAAGCCAACTCCGACCGCAAAAGCCAAAAGCGCTACGCTCAGGGTCTTGCTTATTCGATTCATATCATCCATCCTTTTTCGCTTTTGTTTCGTTGTCCTTATCGATACACCATTAACAGGACTGATTACGCAACACGTTCGTTGACGACGTGCTGTAGCAGAATTGACAACTTTACGAACGGCTGTGAATCATTCCACTTCGCCTTCTTTGCGTCAAGCGGTTCTATGACGCCCGTTGACGGCTTTGTTATTCGATTTTAGCCGTTAGAAGTCGTACATTAGGCTGAGAGACGTATATCTCTACAATTTGTTATCCTAGTTGCCGACAAGACGAAAGCCGCTGTCGCCAATCGATACACTTGTAATGCGCGCTTGGTCCAGGCTTGCGCTTCGGGCTATTGTTCACAACTCAGTGGCATCCGACGCTCTTCTCGACCTTGCGGGCTTGTCAATCGAAGCGGCACTCGTGCTGTGCTGCGCGACAACTGCGGCCACGCCTGCGCGCACGGCGCTGGCGTCCGAGGTTGCGCCGCGCGTACGCAGTTGGGACCGCGTCGTCGATATCGCCAAACGTCATGCGGTGCTCCCGCTGGTGCATCGCTATCTGAAACTCGAATGTCCGACCGCGGTTGCGCAAGAGGGGCTTGCGAAGCTGCGGACGCAGTGGCAGCTGATCATTCTCTACAATCGTCATCTGACCGCCGAACTTGTGCGCCTGATGGGCCTGCTGGAGGCGGCTGGAGTTGCGGCGGTCACCTTCAAGGGTCCGGTGCTTGCCGCGATGGCATACGGATCGATCGAACTTCGCCAGTTCAGCGATCTGGATATTCTGGTGCGCCAGACTGACCTGCCCCGGGTCGCCGAAATACTCACCGCCGAACGATATTTGTCGCCACATACCAGGCGCGAAGGCCTCGCGACCGGCTACTTTCAGGAGTACGAGGACGCCTTCATCGGACCCGACGGGCTGGGCGCGGTGGACGTTCATTGGAACATCACGCCGCGCTCGTTCCGTTTCGCCCCCGACGAGGAAGCCCTGTGGCGGCGCGCGCGCGGGGTCGATCTGGAGTTCGGCAAAGTAATGGCGATCGCGCCCGACGACCTGCTGCTATACATCTGCGTCCACGCCGCAAAGCATGGATGGATCACGCTCGGATCGATCTGCGACGTCGCCGAGACCATTCGGGCGCGTCCGGGAATCGAACTGATGGGGATGCTCGACGAGGCGACCGCGCTCGGGAGCCGGCGGATGTTCCTGACCGGCATCTGCCTGGCGCACGAGCTGGTCGGCGCGCCGGTCCCCGCCGAGCTTGTCACGATTGCTCGCGCCGACCGCGCCGCCCGGGCGGTAGCGCGAGGCGTCGCGGGGCGACTGTTCAAGGGAGCCACGCAGGGACGGGCAGACTTCGATCCGTGGGCGGTTCCGATCCGCTCGATCGAGGGCGCGCGCGCGCGAATGCGGTACATCGTGCGCCGAACGCTGGCGCCGACGATGGGCGACTATGAACTCGTCGCGCTGCCGGCGGCGCTCTTTCCGCTCTACTGGGTGATTCGGCCGTTTCGGATGGCGGTGCAATACGGGCCGCGGCTGGTGCGCGGCTCTTCGAACAGTTCGAACGCGTGAGCGTTCTCAATCTTTGATTTTTTAGCGGATTTGCTGGTGAGCCGGCCGGGACTTGAACCCGGGACCCTGTGATTAAAAGTCACATGCTCTACCGCCTGAGCTACCGGCTCACCCGAGAGATTTCAATGCTTACAGGTAATTCGAAGCATTGGAAACAGTCGCGACCTCAGAAGTCGGTTGCGCAACTCCGCCGCGCTTTGATTTCAACTGCGCATGTTCTGCGAAAAGCTCTATTTTTTCAGCTAGTTAAACCAGCTCGAAGCGCGGCGCGCCGTTGCCGGAAGAGCGACGGAAATGAGGCCGGTGAAGACGCGAGGCTATGTCATTTTCAATCAAATTTTCGATCCAACGCCATCGTGATTGCAGCGCGCTCATCACAGTGAAGGGCGCGATAGCAAAACACAAGGTGAGTGGCCGTTGCTCAAAATCGGCAAATTCCGCCCTGAACAGCTTGACATGCTACCCACTACTCGAATATATCCAAATCCTACAAATTAGTAGAGCGGGTTTAGTAAATTAGTGTGGGCAAATTAGTGTAGGTTGGAAGAATCAGCGCTCGAGAGGAACCAAGCATGCGCCTACAAGAGTACTCGGCGAACGGATCGCCGGTCGCGGCTGCGAGGCATAAGCCTGGCGCCGAGCCGGCGGCCGCGACGTGCGAGTGGTTGAGCCTGGGGGAACTTGCGCATGGGTCGGAGCGGATTGGCGGGGCGGTGGTGCGGTCGGCGCACGCGCGCAAGATACTCAAAACCATTTCGCGCTTGAGTCCGTACAAGTCAACGGTCCTGATTCAGGGCGAATCGGGAACCGGCAAGGAGTTGGTCGCGCGAGCGTTGCATACGCTGGGTGCGGTGCCAAGCGGCCCGTTCGTGACCTTCAACTGCTCCAACCTGGTCGAGTCGCTGGCAGAGTCGCAGCTTTTCGGTCATGTGCGCGGCGCTTTCACCGATGCGCGCGAGGATTCGCTCGGCTATTTCCGCTCCGCCAACGGCGGAACTCTGTTTCTGGACGAAGTCGGCGAGCTGCCGCTGCGCCTGCAGCCCAAGTTGCTGCGCGCGCTCGATACCCACGAGATTCAGCCGGTCGGTTCGTCACGCACCTACTCGGTTGATATTCGGCTGGTCGCGGCAAGCAATCGCGACCTGCACGCGATGGTGAAGGCAGGCCAATTCCGCGACGACCTCTACTACCGCCTTAACGCGGCGGCAATCCTGGTTGCGCCGCTGCGCCAGCGGCGCGAGGCAATCCCGGCCTTCGTCGCCCATTTTATCGAGCACTTCAACCGCCTGTTCGGCAAGGACGTAAAGCTCGTCTCGCGGATCGCCGTGGACGCGCTGTGCGCAAATGACTGGCCCGGTAATGTCCGCGAGCTCGGCCATGCAATCGAGAGCGCGGTTCTGATGACCGAAAACGATCGTATCGATCTCGACGACCTGCCTTTGCGCCACGACGATTCCAATGGGGAAGCGCTGGGCAAGCCGGTCGAGGCGGCGGTGCAAAACGGCGGGCTTAATCTCGAGGGCGAGCCCGATGGCGCCGCGATCGACTGCGCGAACGCGTCGAAGCGATGCTTCGAAATGGCGGGCTGGCCCTACTCGCTCGACGCGGTGATCCGCGAGGCCTCGAAGCTCGCGCTGATTCGCGCGCTGCAGGCGACCGAGGGCAATTGCCATCGCGCGGCCGAGATGCTGGGCGTATCGCGCTACACGGTTTACCGGATGCTGAACCGGTTTGGCCTGGGCGAAGGACGCACCTACAGGACGCTGCGCAAGTCGATCGTCCGCCACGCGTCTTGAATCTCGCCTGGATGCTGGCGCCGTGGCCTGCGTAACCGGGCAGAGCTTCCAGGATTTCGAAATCATTTGCGTTGACGACGGCTTGACCGATCGAATCCGCGCAATCGTTGCAACGCAGCAAGCCGCTTGTTCGCTAGCGGGCGGCGCGCGAGCGGCCGCTGAGCGCCCGCGCCAGGGCGTCCGGCAGCAAAGTCCTGGCGAACCGCAGGTAATTCTTGATTCGTAATGGATCGAAGCGGATTGCGCGCGCGAATGCGCGCCGTGCCAGCCTCCGATCGCCATCTCTGAGCGCGCGAAGCCCGATATAGCCCAGAATACTCCGCGGCGCTCGACGGCGGGCGAGCACGTGGTGATGCGCCGACACGCCGTAGCGCTCGCGCACCATCCGCTCGAAGATTACGCCCGCCTCCTCCTGCCCTCCGCCGGGCTTGAGCGGCTGCGGGAACAGTGCGAAGCGCCATACCGCGAGCGGCTCCGCCAGATGGTAAAAGTTTCCGTATTCGCGCGCGCGGAGCCAAAGGTAAACGTCCTCGAACGCGATCAGATCCTCCGGGAATCCGCCCGCAAGCTCGAACACGCTTCGGCGCATCACGACTCCACTGGGCATGATGGGCCACAACCGCTCGAGCATCTCGCCTACGGTTGGCGGGTGACTCCCGCCAGCCAGCGAGGCCATCTGCTCCCGCCCGGTGCTGTCGGCCAGGGCAAGATCCGTGTAAACCAGCCCGCAATCGGGGTCGCGGTCAAGCGTCTGGACCGTGCGCTCGAGCATCGCGGGCAGCCACCAATCGTCGGCGTCGAGGAACGCCAGGTACTTGCCCGACGATGCGCGCACGCCGGTGTTGCGGGCCGCGGAGGGCCCGCGCTTGGGCTCCTCGAGAATCTTTACCCGCCCGGCGAATCGCGCGAGAACCTCGCGGCTGGAATCGATCGACCCATTATCGATCGCGATGATCTCGAAATCGGTGAAGGTCTGCGCGAGCACGCTCTCGATCGCGCCCGCCACCGTAGAGGCGCCATTGTAAACCGGGATGATTACCGAAACCCGCGGCATCCGGCACACCCAATAGGCGAGCTACGCGACCGCCGAACGGCCGGCGCCGGCGCCGTGACGGGTGGGGCCGATTGCGGCGCGCGGGCGCTTCCACGCCGAGAGATCGCGCCCGGTCATCCGCTCCAGCGCCTCGACCTCGGGCCGGAAATGCTCGCGCATCCGCGCTTCGGTCTCAGGGTCGAGACTCGGGAAAGCCTGGCCGCCGCCGAAGCATAAGCGCCATACTCCGGCGCGCTCGAGCGCGCTTAACGCGCGATGCCATCGATGCGTCCGCATCCAGTCGCGGGCGTTGCGCGCACTCTGCGCGAGGCGCCGGCTTCTCGGCGCGTGCGTGACCGCATTGACGCGCTCGGAGGCTCCGACCGTCGCGGCAACCTTGAACGGCGCGATCCCGATGAAGCCGCAGATGCGATCGAGGTAGCCCTGCGGGTCGGCTTCGAGATCGTCGTAGATGCATACCAGCACATGCTCGGCGCCGAACATGCGCTGCCACTGCGCCAGATGATGCGCATAGCGGCTCGACTCGCGGATGATGGGGTTGCGCGCGACGGTCTCCTCGAAGCCGACGCGCGTCCACGCATCGCGGCGCATCACCCGGTACGACGAGTACGCGCGCTCGGTTGGGTCCCGAAACGAACAGATGATCCGGCATTCCGGGACGTGCTGCGCTATCCGCTCGCGCGCCTCGGCCGAGCCGAAATAGTTGGGATCGATCTCTCCAACCGGCAGGCCGCAGCGGCAGTTACTGAAGTAATCGAGGTACCAGTCGATCCCCCTGTCGAAATGGCGAACGAAGAAGTCGGTCTCCTTGGCGCCTTCGGGAAGGCCAACGTGGCCGCGCAGCACTTGGTCGAGCCAGCTGGTGCCCGTGCGCTGCGGTCCGACCGCGATGAAGTCCGGAAGCCGCGCGGTGCGCGTGGCGCTCATGACGGGTCTCGAAGCGCACGCCGCGCAGCGGGCTCGGCAACTACGTCCGCTTTTCCTATTTGAATCTCCAATTGCAACTCCCGGATACGCCCGACGCGCTCCGCTGCGCCGCGCGCCGCCCGGGCGTCCCTTGGCGTCGGCGGGCGGCTCCCGGCGGAGATCGCGTCGGGATGGGACTGCCGTCCTGCGAGGCGGTGGGCCTGCAGCGGCCGATAGTTCGTCACACTAATCACGCGCGTTTCCGCGAACAAATCGCATTTTCGTAAACCGCAAGATAACGCCGGGCGACGCGGGGCCAATCGTACTCGGCGCGCACGGTGGCGAGTCCGCGTTGTCCCATCTGGTTGCACTCGTCGGGGTGCGTGACCATCCAGCGCATCGCGGCGGCGAACTCCGAAGCCTCATTACGCTCCACCAGAAGACCTTCTTCTCCATCATGCACGACTTCCGGCACGCCTCCGCTGCGGGTGGCGATTACCGGTCGCCCGCACGCCATCGATTCCAGGAACACCAGGCCGAGGCCCTCTGGCCGGCGGCTCGCCATGACGAAGAATTGCGCGCCCTTGTACAGCTCCCAGAGCGTGGCGCGCGGGACAGCTCCGGTTAGTTCCACCCGTTTGTCGATTCCCAGCTCGCTCGCCAGTGCTGTCAGGCGCGCGCGATCAGCCCCCTCCCCCGCGATAACCAGGTCAAGCTCCGGGTGCGACGAGCAAATCGCGGCGAAGGCCTCGATCACCACATCCAGCGCCTTGGATGAAAGATCAAGACGCGACGCCGTCAGTATGTATGGGCGCGCGCGCGCAAAGGCTGCACTTTGCGCCGCGCGGGCGCAATCCACTCCGCCGCGGATGACTTGCGCGGTGGCGATCGGCGGGTAAAACTTCGCCAGGCCGCTGCGCACCGATTCGGTCAGCACGCACACGGCGGTCGCCCCCGCCAGCGCCTTGAGCGCAGCCGGATAGGACCAATCGCCGCCGTAACAGTCCTGAAGAGTCTGCACCAGCGGCACGCCCGCGAGTCTGGCCTCATCGGCAATCGCGGCTAATTTGTTCCATTGATTCACGTGCGAATTCACTACGTCGGGCCGCACGCGCCGGAGCAGCTCGGCCAATTCATGCCCGCGGCGCAATCGTAAAAGCCGCTCTGGATGGCGCAATGACGGCCGCTTGGTTGCGGGTATCCGCAAGCTGTGAACCGGCAGTCGGCTCAACGGCTCGCGCTCCGTTCCGGCAACGCCATAGTGGGTGCAGGCCACCTCGACGTGATGCCCTGCCAGCAGCATCTCGCTCGCGAGGTTATCCACGAACTCGGCAATTCCGCCGATGAAACGAAACTGCGTGCACAGAAGGAGGATTCGCATGGCATCAGGCTGCGCGCCCCGACCTCGCTAATCCGTGGAATCGTATCAGAGCGTGGTGACGGCGCAACCTCATGAGCGATGAAATCGGGCAGTCTCAGTTGACGGCCGCTATTTGAAGATTGGGTCGTGAAGATCGTCAAGGCTGGTCGCGCCCGCAACAGACATCGCTGCCTTGCGCTCATCGCTGTGGCCGGCTGGTGGCGCGCACGGTTTCTTCCACGCGGAAAGATCGATCATAAGCAATTCCTCGAGCGCCTCGACTTCGGGGAGGTAAAGCTCGCGCAGGCGCTCCTCCTGCTTGGGCGTCAGCCGGCCGAACGGCTCGCCGCGGCCGTGGCAGAAATCCCATACGCCGCAGCGGTCCAGAAAATTTATCGCGCCGTATGCCTGGCGGAGCTTGAACCAGTACATCAAGCGCGTCGCGCGGCGCGCGAGTCTGCGATTTTTTGGCGCGCGATCGAACGAATGCACGTCGTCGCCGATTTCGGGCCGCTGGGAAAGTGCAATCCGCTCGATGCCCATGAAATCGGTAACCCGATCAAGATACGACTGCGGCTGCGCGCGCAAGTCATCATACATCGTGATAAGTACGTTCTCGCGGCCGAAGGTCTCGAACCATTTGCTCAGGTAGAACGCGTAGCGGTTGCCGCCGCCCAGACTGGGCCGGGCTTTGAGCGCCTCTTCGAACGATCCGCGCGCCCACGCAAAGTGAATCAGCATCTTGTAAACCGAAAACGAGTGCTCGACCGGATCGCGCAGCGTGGTGATTACGCGACAGTTCGGAATGTACGTCTTGATGCGATCGGAGGCGAGCGGATGGAACAGGTACGGACAGACCTCGACGATCGGCCGCTCGCCGGTCGCGTAGCGAAAATGGCGCGCGTACCAGTCGATGCCCTTGTCGTAGTAATGGCTGAAAAACTGGGTCTCCTTGACCCCGTAGGGCAGATCGACGTGGCCTTCGAGGACGCGATGCAACCATGTAGTGCCGGTGCGACCGGGACCGGCGCCGATGATCGAAGGGAGCCGGCGTTTGATGCTTGCGCTCATCCGTTGGCTAATCGCTGCGGCCGGCGCGCCGGGGGAGTTTCGATGGTGCGCGCAGAGCGCGGTTTCTTCCACGCGGAGAGATCGACCATCAGCAATTCCTCGAGCGCTTCCACCTCGGGCATGAAGCGCGCGCGCAGGCGCTCGTCCTGCTCGGGGGTAAGGCCCGGAAATAGCTCGCCGCGTCCGTGGCAGAAATCCCATACGCCCGCGCGCTCGAGCAGATTGACGAGGCGATATGCCTGATGGCCCTTGAGCCAGAACATGAACTTGGTCGCTTTGCGCGCGAGTTTGCGGTTCTTGGGCGCACGAGCAAAAGAATTCACCTCGCCACTGAGATCGGGGCGCGGCGAGAGCACCACTCGCTCGGCACTCATAAAGTCGCAAACCCGATTCACATAGGTCTGCGGATCCGCGCGCAATCCATCGTATATCGTGACCAGGACGTTCTCACGGCCGAAACTCTCGAACCATGTCTTGAGATGCGCGGCGTAGCGGTTTGCGCCGCCCAGATCCGGCGCCGCTTTGAGGACCTCGTCGAAGGTTCCGCGAGCCGTCCGTCGTCCGTTATGACTCCGGAGCTTGTACGTAGAATAGATTCGATCGACCGGATCGCGCAGCGTCACGACGATCCTGCAGTTGGGGATGTGGGTCTTGATGCGTTCGCACGCCAGCGGATGGAAAAAGTACGGGCTGATTTCGGCAACCGTGCGATCGCCGGTCGCGTAGCGAAAATGACGCGCGTACCAGTCGATACCCTTGTCGTAGAACGTGTTGAAGAACTGGGTCTCCTTGACCCCAAAGGGCATGTCCACCGCGTCGCGCAGCGCGTTGTAAAGCCAGGTCGAACCGGTGCGCGTCGGCCCGATTGCGATAACCTCGGGCAGAATCAGTTTCCTCGCTCCGCTCAAGTGAGTTGGCCTGGTAATTGAATCTTGTTGATGGCCTGGATCTGCTTGCCCGGGCGCTCTGATGCGACTGGACCCTTGCCATATTTCCACGCGGACAGATCGCGGCCGATGAGTGCCTCGAACTCCTCGACCTCGGGCCGGTACAGTTCGCGGATGCGCGCTTCGACCTCGGGTGCCAGCGGTTCATACGGCCGGCCGCCTTCGTACACGAAACGGCCCAGCGCACTTTTACGCAGCCACCTGGCCGTTCGATGCATCCGGCGCGAATTCATCCAGGTAGTAATGTTGCGCGCGGTACGCACCAGCCGGCGGCTCGGCGGCGCGGTCTCGACCGTATGCACGCGCTCGAAAGCGCGCGCCGGCGGAATCACGATTTGATCGATCCCGACAAAGGCGGTTACCCGGTCGACGAACGCTTGCGCGTCGGCCTCGAGGTCATCAAGCAGACCGACCAGCACGTGGTCAGCGCCAAATTGGCGCTGCCATCTGGCGAGATGAAACCCGTAGCGGTTCTGTTCGCGGGTTTCGCGATGCTTCGCCGCCGCTTCTTCGAATGAAAGCTTGGTCCACGCGTTGCGGCGCAGCAGCCTGTAGAACGAGTAGGCGCGACTTACCGGATCGCGGAAGGTGCAGATGATGCGGCATTCGGGGAGGTGGCGCGCGATTCGCTCGGGAGCCTGGGGCGCCGCGAAATAGGTCGCGCACACCTCGGCGATTTTCATCGCGGGCGGACAATGGCGGAAGTAGTCGGCGTACCAGTCGATTCCCTTGTCGTAGTGCTTGGAAAAAAAGTCGGTCTCCTTTTTCTCCAGCGGCAATCCCACGTGGCCCTTCAAGACCTCGTACAGCCAGGTGGTGGCGGTTCGCGGCGGTCCGACCGCGATGAAGTCGGGGAGCCTCGAGGGGCGTGCTCTTTGTATTGCGGGCGATATACGGTTCAAGGATTGTGGCCTGACGATGGTATTTCCGGACGTGCCCCGGCACCGGCATCGCGGCGATCCCGGTCAAGATAACATCGCCAATATTTCATATCAATGAGGGCGTCGGCGCCAGCGCACGCCGGCGAGCGGGAATCGCCGCGCAGGATGCGCTCGGACAGCGGTGTTGCGATGCTCACAGTTGACTGAGTGACAGTTTCTAACCCGCCAGCAAATCGGTAATAATTGACCTCGACGATCCAGACTGATACTTCGAAGGGATCTGGAAAATGCATGGAGATGCGCCGGCGGCGGCCCTGATCCGAACCTGCCGGACTACCGGCGCGACGGTTTCGAATGGATGAAGAAATATAGATGCGTACGCAGGCCGAAAGTTCAAAGTTTTACGAACCGATCGTACCGTCGGACCAGATTCAGTATCGCGAATACAAACTGCTGCTGAAGCCGGAGCGGTTTCCCGACGAGAAGGCATTTCACAAGTTCTGGAAGTTAGCGCATCACGCGGCCAAATCACTCGGTATCAAGCTGGGCAAGATCGACGAATCGGTCAAGCCGCATCAGCGCGAAGTGGTGTTCTACGACACGCCGCACTTCAAGCTCTACAATCACGGCTTCATCCTGAGAAAACGCACCTTCTATCATCATGGTCTGCCCGATGCGAAGCACGAGCTGGTGATCAAATTTCGGCATCCGGAAAAGAAAACGGCGCTGGCGGTGGATCCGCGTCCACTGCTGCCGTGCGCGTACACGCTGAAGTTCAAGGAGGAAATCCTCCTGCCCAAGGATGGCGCGCTGGGGATGCGGCTGGTGTATTCGCACAACTGCGAGCTCGACACACCCAACATCATATTGACGCAACGATTCGAAACGACCGCGGAAGCATTTCCGGCGCTCAAGAAGATCGACGCCAATCCGAAGGCGGCGCTGAGCGTAGTCAACGGCGTATCGATCCAGGAATACCAGGTCGATCTCGGGATGCTGGACTTCGGGCACAAGCTCGAGGCGAAGGCGACGCTGGCGGTATGGCGGGTGCGCACGACCAACACGCCAATCGTGGCCGAGTTCGGCTACCAGTTGAAGTTCGATAGTCCCGAAGCGGTGCGGCGCAAGCAGCGCGAGCTTTCCGAATTCTTCTACACGGCCCTGCAGTCGCGGGCCTCAGACTGGGTGCAGCGTGGAACAACCAAAACCGCCCTCATCTACGGATACGGAAACACCAGCCTCAAGCACGACGAATGAACCCGATCTTCATCCGAGCCTGCTAACGCTCTTCCGAATCTTCCTGCTCGCGGGCGGGCTCAGCTTCGGCGGCGGCGCGGTCGCCTATCTGCGCGAGTACCTGGTGGGGGAAGAAGGATGGCTGGACGACGAGGGATTTCTCGGCGCGATGGAGATCAGCGAGACGCTGCCGGGGCTCAACGCCGTCAACATGGCGATCATCATGGGCGACAATCTGCGCGGGCTGGCCGGCGCGGCGGTGTCGGTCATCGGGATGCTGCTGCCGGGGGGAATCGTCGTGATGGTGCTGGGGATACTGTATCAATCGAACCACAGCAATCCCGACGTCAAGCGTTTCCTGCTGGGGATCGCGGCCGCGGCGGTTGGTTTGCTGTCGGCGGTGACGTTGCAGATCGGGCGGCGCCAATTTCGCCAGCTTCCGGATATCGCGATCATCTTGGTGACGTTTCTGGCGGTCAGCTTCATTAAATTGCCGCTGTTCGTGGTGCTGCTGGGTCTCGGGCCGATATCGGTCTGGCTGTACCGGCCGACGGTCTCAAAACCGCGCGCGGCGGACGAGCATTTGCCGTTTCATCGCGGCCCACGCCATCACCTGTTTCGTCATTAACCATTGAGAACGAAACCCGCATGACGCGATTGATACATCTGTTCCTGGTTTTCGCGCTGCTGTCGGTGCTGGCGGTCGGCGGCGGCACGGCGGTGCTGCCCGAGATGCAGCACATGACGGTGCATACGTTTCACTGGCTGAGCGACGCGCAGTTCCGCAACATCTACAGCCTCGGCCAGGTTGCGCCGGGACCAAACATGTTGATGGTGCTGGTGATCGGCTACCAGCTGGCGGGATGGGCCGGGATGGTGGTGGTGGGAATCGGATTTTTCCTGCCCGACTGCGTGATTACGCTGTTCGTCAATCGATGGTGGGTGCATCTGGGCGGGTGGCCGTGGCGCACGTCGATTCAGCGCGGGCTTGCGCCGGTCGCGATTGGCCTGATGACGTCGGGAACCTTTGCGATCGCGAGGCTCTCGATCGTGAACGTGCAGACGCTGGCGATCGCAATTGCGGTGTTCGGGATTTTGCTCTGGCGCCACGTCAATCCGGGCGTGCTGGTGCTGGTGGGAGGCGCAGTTTACATCTTGTGGAGATAGGCCGCGGGAATCGACGCCCGCCACCACGAAAATAACTCCAGCGAGAAGCCGAACCCCGCCCTTTCAGTCCCCAAAGCCTACAATTAGGGAACCCCTTCCTACCCTTTGCAATTTGACGGGCGTGTTCGTATAGCTCAACTCACTGTCAACAAGAAGGTGGGGTGATCACGCTATGTGTCACTGTGCGGGCGTCGGCGTCGGCATTGCGGTTGGAGTCGCGGTCGGCGATACCGGAACCTGGTCGCCCATGCCCTCGTGCGGCGTACCGACAGCGCCGTGCATCGGGGGCTCACCCGAACAGGACCAAACGCCCACAGTCAGCACGAGGGCCAGCGAGAAGATGGCGATTTCCAAAATCCAATCACGCGCTCTCGCTCGCATCGATCCGCTGCCGAGCACCTGCTCGCGCAAAACCGCAGCGCAAAATTCAACAGGAGGGGTTTTTATGAAGAGCACATCATCGTCGCGCGGACGGTCGCTGGCGCGGACCTTGCTGAACATCATGTTGTTTCTCCTCGTGATTGCGTATGCGCCTTGTGCGCGGTCGCCGCTCGCGCTCGCCGCGGAAAGCGAGCCGATGGTCTCGCTTCCCGGCGGCGTAGCGCAGCATGCACCTGAACTGCTGGCTGCTGCCATCCCGGCACGTGCCGACATGCTGCTCCACCTGAGAATCTACCTCAACCTCCGCGACAAGGAAGGAGCGCGGAAGATGAGCGATGATCTCCACGACGCGTCTTCTCCAATCTACCGCAAGTGGATCAACCCGAAAAAATTTGACGAAATGTTCGGCCCGCTTCAGGCCAGCTACGACGCCATCGCCTCTTGGCTCAAATCGCAGGGTTTCAGCGTGAGTGCTACTCGCCGCGACCGGTGGGATGTGGAATTCACCGGCCCGGCGCGCCGGCGGGCCCGGCCTTTGACGGTGAGGTAATTTGTATGGGGGG
>VFSW01002965.1_pt1 | contig 25530 bp, 24 predicted proteins | sample 5358111 | NCBI WGS metagenome assembly VFSW01 (sample SAMN11554181, study PRJNA540505) | mine drainage metagenome | isolation source: sediment from site ElyBrook_90M | place: USA: Ely Copper Mine, Vershire, VT | collected 2017
CATAATAATTTCAAAGTTTGCGCCGGGGGTCAGTAGCTTCTAATGGTGGCTGGCATGTACCCCCCCCCCCGAGTTTGGGCGCCACAGGTCAGTATCTGTGCGTTTGCAGCGGGGGTTTTTACTGGAGGTGGCGGGTTGAAAAATCAACTCAAAAAGGTCGCGATTGGCGTAGATACAACTTGCGTGGCAAGTGACAACTCTGGTTCGGAAACGAACGCGCAGGGTGCGGTAGCTATTCCCTCGAATCTTTGCCTGATCCCCACCATTCTCTGCGGTGGTGCTGGCTCCAGGCTTTGGCCGGTGTCGCGAGAACTCCACCCAAAGCCCTTTATCGGTTGGCGGATGGGCAAAGCCTCCTGCAAAAAGCTTATCTGCGTGGCGCGCAACTCCCCGGTGTGGGCCATCTGATGACGGTGACCAACCGCGAACTATTCTTCAAAACCGAAGATGAGTTTCGCGAGGTCAATACGACCAAAGCTTCAGCCTCATTCATCCTTGAGCCCTTTGGGCGCAATACCGCACCGGCCATCGCCGCCGCTGCATTGCAAGTCGCCAAAATACATGGCTCTGATGCAATTCTGTTGGTGCTGGCCGCCGACCACTTAATCTCAGACCAATCAGCTTTTCAGTCAGCTGTGGCAAAAGCTGTTGAACTTGCTCAACAGGGCAAACTGGTTACTTTTGGTATCCAGCCAGATGCGCCAGAAACCGGCTATGGTTACATCGAGGCGGACGGCAACAGCGTGCTGCGCTTTGTTGAAAAGCCTTCACTTGAAAAAGCCAAGGCGTATCTGGCTTCGGGGCGTTTTCTCTGGAATTCAGGCATTTTCTGTTTTGCCGCAGGCTCCATGCTGGAGCAGATGGAGAAACACTGCCCAGCCATACTCTCGGCCACCCGGACATGCATTGAGCAATCGCGCTTGGCAACTGGTGAGGGTTTTAGTCAATTAGAGCTAGACGCCAAAGCATTCAAGAACGTGCCCGATGAGTCCATTGACTATGCGGTCATGGAAAAGTCTGACCAAGTGGCCGTGGTTCCGTGCAATATCGGCTGGAGCGACATCGGCTCTTGGTCAGCATTGGGCGATCTAGATGCTGCAGATGCCAGTGGCAACCGCATTCAAGGTGATGCAATGTTGCACAACACCCGCAACTGCACCATCCAAAGCAATGACCGCCTGGTGGGCACAGTGGGCGTTGAAAACCTCATCATCATCGACACCCCTGATGCCGTACTGGTAGCCAACAAAGCCAGCGCGCAAGATGTCAAACACATCTATGCCGAGCTCAAAGCCAAAGGCCATGAGGCCCACAAACTGCACCGCACCGTGCACCGCCCTTGGGGTACATATACCGTGCTGGAAGAGGGCAACGGCTTCAAAATTAAACGTATTGAAGTCAAACCTGGTGCGTCCTTAAGCCTACAAATGCATCAGCACCGCAGTGAGCACTGGGTAGTCGTCAATGGATCAGCCAAGGTTATCAATGGCGAGCGCGAGATTGTAATCAACACCAATGAGTCCACCTTCATCCCTGCCGGGCACAAACACCGCCTGACAAACCCTGGTACCGCCACTTGCGTGATGATTGAAGTGCAAAGCGGTGAATATGTCGGTGAAGACGACATTGTGCGATTTGAAGACGCCTACGGGCGCGTGACTGGGGGGGGCTGAATTGTTTCCTTCCGTTTGGCGTCACCGCAGCCTCTTTGTTGAACTCACCAAGCGCGAATTCTCCGGCAAATACCGCGGATCTTTTGGCGGAATTGTGTGGTCGTTTGCGCAGCCCTTGTTTTTACTTACGGTTTACACCATCGCCTTTGGTGTGATCCTCAAAGCGCGCTGGGGTTTCTCGGGAAGCACCAGGGAGTACGCCCTCATGCTGTTTGCAGGCTTGATTGTGTTCAACGCATTCTCTGAGGTGCTCACTAAGTCGACCACGCTGATCACTGCCAACCCCAATTTCGTAAAAAAAGTGGTGTTCCCGCTGGAGCTGCTGCCCGTCATCACGGTAACTACAGCGTTAATACATGCCCTGATTGGTGTTGGCGTCTGGCTTGCCGGCTACATTTTGCTAATGGGCGTGCCAAAGGCAACAATATTTGTTTTTCCGCTGGTGTTAATTTGCTTTGTGCCTGTGCTTTTGGGTCTGGGGTGGTTGCTCTCTTCCGTGGGGGTTGTGGTCAAGGACGTTAGCCAGCTGACCGGCATGTTGAACCATACCTTGCTATTTTTGACGCCCATTTTTTACAGCATTGAAGCGGCCCCACAGTTGATACAAAACTTGCTCATGCTCAATCCGCTGACTTTTATCGTCGAACAATTCCGCTTGGTGTTGTTCTACGGGCAAATGCCGGCGCTTAAGGGCTTGGCGGTTTATTTTGCTCTTTCCTCGGCATTCGCTTGGGCGGCCTATGTGTTGTTCAAGCGGCTACGCCCTAGCTTTGCGGATATGGTGTGAGCATGAGTGATATCGCGATCTCTGTTAACAACGTCAGCAAGTGTTACCACGTCTTTGATGACCAGCGCTCTCGGCTGCTGCACGCTGTTTTGCCTGCGCGCACAAAAGGGATGCAAGAGGTTTGGGCGCTTAAAGATATTAATTTTGAAATCAAGCGCGGTGAATCAGTGGCCATTATTGGCCGTAATGGTGGTGGCAAAAGTACCCTGCTGGAGATCTTGACTGGAACCCTGACTCCTACAACTGGTAGCGTCAAAGTCAACGGCCGCGTATCCGCCCTCTTGGAACTCGGTAGCGGCTTCAACCCTGAGTATTCCGGCAGAGATAACGTCATTTTGAACGGTCTACTGCTGGGGCTGAGCAAAGACGACATATTGAGCCGGTTTGGCGAAATTGAAGCGTTTGCTGAGATTGGTGCTGCTATAGACCGTCCGGTAAAAACCTACTCCAGCGGCATGATGATGCGTCTTGCATTTGCAGTGCAGGTGCTGTGTGACCCGGATATTCTCATTATTGATGAGGCGCTGAGCGTGGGCGACTTTTTTTTCCAACAAAAATGCCTTGGTTTTATTAAAAACCTACGCGCGAATGGTGTAACGCTACTTTTTGTTTCGCACGATATGGGTTCTGTAAGAGATATATGTTCGAGGGCAATTTATATTAAAAGCGGATGCGTAATATCGGACGGAACTATTTTCGAGGGAATATCACGTTTTTTCAAAGAAAGTATTACATCATCATCTGGCGCGGCTTCGAATTACGATATACAGCAGCAGCTCGCTACAGCACCTTCATCAGACGGACAGTCGGAAAAGTGTCTAAAGATTTTGCGAGATGCGTTATGGTGCAACGAACAGTCTGATCCTAAAGCGCAGCTTATTGCCATTGCGCTATACGACGAACTCGGCGAGCCAGCTACATCGTTTCAACTTGGCAAGGAAATGCTTGTGAGAGTGCTCTTTTCCCCAGCGCCTGGAGTTGCAAATCACGTTGCACTAGCAATTTTAGATAAGAGTGGAGGAGTCCGTAGTGCCACCGGCAGCCTGTTGAAAAAACTGTCTGGTTTTATGGCAAACGAGGTCGGTCTTTTCGAAATCAAGATCCAGCTGATGATAGAGGCTGGCGAGTATGGACTGTTACTTAATTTAGGCTATGAGATTGCGAAGAATCGAGGGGCAGTAGTTCACGAGACGCCAATTATTGGCCCCATCAATGTAACTTGGGACTACGAACGCGAAACAGCCCCATTCTTAGGACAGGTGGGATTGCCCGTCTCGGCTCGCTTTGTCCCATTCGGTGAGGCGGAGTAGCGTATGTTGCGTAGGTTTTGTATGTCACTGGCTGAACTACTGACACCAGAAGTTCACTCGCCTTTGCGTTGGCTGTTGAAGAGCCGGTTGCTGCGTTTTCTTGGTGTAAAAATTGGCAACAATGTCGCTGTTGACAGGGGATTTGAGTGGTTACACAGTGGCAAATTAACTCTGCATGATCATGCAGTGATTGGTCGAAACGTCAAAATATACAACTTCTCGGAGGTCTCTATTGGTAGGTTCTCAATGTTTGCAAGCGAAATACTGATTGCGAATGGGGGCCACGACAAAGACAACTTTAAACCATTTTCTGGCCCTCTGGCGATCGGAAACGGATGTTGGATAGGTGCAGGCGTAAGAATTATTGGTGCAGGGTCTTTGGTAATTTCTGATGTACCAGCTGGTGCCATTGTGGCCGGAGTGCCAGCCAAAGTCATTGGATACCGAAATTTGCCCGAAAAAGTCTGGCACCTGGGCGACACCTGGTTTTCTCCTCATACATTTGAATCTGTGGAAAACAAATGACTATTTTTGATTCCATTCCAGAAGGCAGCGTTCTCGGATTGAACTACAGTGGCATGCACGACAGTGCCATTGCAGTTGTAGCGCCCGACGGCTCCATCGCGTATGGAGTGTCATTTGAGCGGTTGAGTCGCGTAAAGCAAGACGGGCGCCCACCCTTCGCGATGCTTGAAGATATGCCTTGGGATCGTATTGCAAAAGTCGCGATTTCAACGAACCAGCAGTTCACTTTTCCATTGAGTTGCGAAAGCCAGTTATTGACAGCGCGTCTTTCGGAGGTGCGCGATCACGGTCTGATACACGAACAACCGTTCTACGACTTTCTTGACTCAATCCCTGCAGGGAAGTTGTTTGTATGTCATCAGATGTCACATGCCGCATCAGCGTTTTGGGCGAGCGACTTTGAATCGGCGCTGTGCCTGACTTATGACGGAGGCATGAATAACAGCCCTTGGTTTGGCGGCTTGTACTTGTGTGATAGGAAAAAAGGCATCTCCCCCCTCGATCAATTCAGCGCGCTTCATTACGCAAAAATTACCTCGCTCTACACATTTGTAACCGCGCTTTTGGGCTTTACCCCAAATAAGCATGAAGGAAAAATCACCGGTCTTGCTGCATTCGGTAAACCTACAGATGCTTGCCGTAGTTTGCTGTCTGATTGGTTCGAGTCAGATTTTTTATCTATCGAGTCCACCATGGAGTGGATCGATGTTTATGGCCCTGAACATGTCCCTGCACTCAACGTACGGCAGGCAAAAATACAACCTTACCGGGATGCCGCGCAGCGGTTTAGCCGTGAGGAGCTTGCGGCAACCGTTCAAGAAATGGCTGAAACCCATGTGTTAGAGATCTTGGATCGAGCCAGGGTGCTAGGGTGGACGCACCACAATATCTGCCTTGCGGGAGGCCTATTCGCCAATGTAAAAATAAATCAGCGAGTGGTTGAATCCGGGTTCCGTCAACTGTTTGTTGCGCCACCAATGACGGATGACGGCACTGCATTGGGTGCGGCATGGCACGTGCTCTCGGCAAAGCCTGGCTTTGCGCCTGAAAGATTGAAGTCAATGTACTTGGGTCCGACTTACAGAACATTCGAGATAGAAGAGTTGCTCGTTAACGAAAATATTCTGTTTGAGCGACTGGCTGATCCGGCCGAGCGTATCGCGAATCTACTGGCAGATGATCAAGTGGTGGCAGTATTCCAGGGCGCTATGGAGTTCGGGCCGCGCTCCTTGGGTAATCGTTCCATCCTTGCGCAGGCGACACGAAGTGACATAAATGAAAATTTGAACCGACGACTCAATCGAACGGAGTTTATGCCTTTTGCGCCGATAACGCGCGTGGAGGATGCTGGTTCATGCTATTTAGGTATTGATCAAGTCGCGCATAGTGCGGAATTCATGACGGTCACAGTCAATTGCACTGAAAAACTGATAAGTGCCTGTCCGGCTGTGGTTCATGTCGACGGTACTGCGCGCCCGCAATTGGTCAACCGTGAAGCGAACCCGTTGATCCATGCCGTCTTGACAGAATATGTAGAAAAAACCAACTGCCCTTCCTTGGTAAATACCTCATTTAATATTCATGAAGAGCCCATAGTCTGCAGCCCACAAGATGCGTTACAAGGTTTTTTTGAATCCGGTTTGGACTATTTGTATCTCGAAGGTGGCTATCTCATTAAGTTTAAAGATAACCCAAGCGTAGCTGTTAAGTACCTCCAAGAAAAGATAAAGTCACCAAGTATTAAGCTTAAACAACAGGCTGACACAATTGCCGCCCAAGATGCGAGACTGATTCAGTGTGAGACACAATTGCTCGAAAAAGAAAGTGTGATTCATACTCAGCATTCGCGTATAGAAAGTTTTCATCAACAGTTGGCTCAACAGTCAAAGTCACTGCGTGCGTATAGCATGGCGTATGGCGGACTAAGTCCGCTGGGTCCGATCGCAAGAATAATTCGCCGTATCTACAATGTAATTCGGCCTCGTTTGGGCTGGCTTTCACAATACGCGGCGCGTTCCTTGAGCTGCAACACTGAACGCCATAGGCATGCGCTTCCGGTTTATCCCCGCATTTCAATCGCCACGCCTTCTTATCAGCAAGGCAATTTCATTGAGCGCACGATTCAAAGCGTTTTCGATCAGTCCTATCCGAGCCTGCAATATTTCATACAGGATGGCGGGTCGCGCGACAGCACTGTAGAAGTCTTAAAGCGATACGAAGACAAGCTTTCTGGTTGGAAATCTGAAAAAGACTCGGGGCAGTCCCAAGCAATCAACCTTGGGTTAGCTCATGCCGATGGCGAAATCATGGCTTGGCTTAACTCTGATGATCTGCTCTTGCCGGGTGCCTTGCATGCCGTCGCTGACTACTTCAATCGCCATCCCAATGTAGACGTTGTTTATGGCAATCGGCTATTGATCGACGAAAACGATATGGAAATAGGACGCTGGATCCTTCCTGGGCACAACAGTGAGGCGTTGTCCTGGGCAGATTACGTTCCGCAGGAGACCATGTTCTGGCGCCGCCGAATCTGGGAGAAAGTGGGCGGCAAAATTGACGAGTCGTTCCGCTTTGCGATGGATTGGGATCTGCTTGTGCGCTTCAGAGATGCGGGTGCCAGGTTTGGACACATCCCCAAATTTCTGGGTGCGTTTCGCATTCACGAGCATCAGAAGACTTCAGCTTCCATCAACGAAATTGGTCATCAGGAGATGAACCGTATTAGGGAGCGCATCTTGGGCAGAGTTCCTGACCGCAAAGAAGTGCGCAAGGCTCTGTTGCCATACCTCGTTAAGCATATTGCGGTCGACATGGTTTACCGAGTTAAAAAACGACTGGGGATGAAAGCATGAGCAAAGTTCTCTTACCCCTAACCCTCTGCTGTGCGCTGCTGATGACCGCCTGCTGGCAAAAAGACGTGGGACGCAGTTTTTATCCTTCTGGAAAAGTCCTTACAGAAGCTACTGTCCGTAACGGTTTGCTGGATGGCCCCTCAACAATGTTTTACGAGAGTGGTGCCAAGATGAGCGAGGCGAACTACCGCGCTGGGTTGTTGCACGGCAGAAGCACGTCATTCTATGAAGACGGAGCTAAGCAGGCTGAAGCCGATTACTTAGATGGTGTACTGCATGGCATCAGTATCAATTGGGCTAAGGATGGAAAAGAGTTATCGCGCTCTTCATTCATTAACGGTGCATTAGGAACAACATCAAATAAGACGACTAATTAGATTGCTTGCAAGCACTCTTAAAAGGTGAAAAATATGGAAATTTATCTCGGGTTACCTGCATATAACGAAGAAGCATCGATCAAGCCACTATTCACTCGAGTTGAGTCGTTGAAAAATAAGATCGCTGAAAAAATTCATGTCATTGTCTATGACGACGGCTGCGTGGATAACACTCGCACGGAGGTGAAGGCCTGGGAAACACGCCTATCAATAATTTATCTGGATGGTCAAGTGAATAAAGGCCTAGGGGCAGGAATGAGCGCGCTGATGGCTGAGTTCGCTAACCGCGCAAATTCTGATGATGTGCTAGTGGTGATGGACTGCGACGACACCCATGATCCCGATCAGATTTCAAGCATGCTTGAAGTTTTCGCAACTAAACCGGTCACCGATGTAGTCATCGCATCGAGATACCGATTAGGTGCAACTATTTCAGGCGTGCCCTTTTACCGTGTGGTGCTCAGTATCGGCGCGGCCATGCTTTACAAGTTGGTTCATCCGATTTGGAGAGTGCGTGACTATACCTGTGGTTATAGAGCATATCGGCCAGCGGTGGTTAAGCGGGCGTTTGAAAAGTACGGTACCCCTTTGCTCAAAGAGCGAGGTTTTGCCTGCATGGTGGAACTGCTCCTCAAGGTTGCCCGGGTTGGCGCAAATGTGCGAGAAATCCCTTTGGCGTTGGCTTACGACAACAAGCTTTCAGCTTCCAAAATGGATGTGTCAGGCAACGCATTTCGTCTACTAAAAAAATTGATTACTTGGCGTGTGAAAGGCTTAGTATGAAAAAAGTAAAGATAGCCTGTATTTTTGGAACTCGTCCAGAGCTCATCAAAATGGCACCAATTATTCAGATGCTGGGCGAGTCTCCGGAATTCGAGGTGGTATCGATTAGCACGGGCCAGCATCGTGAGTTGCTCACCCCACTTCTGGAATGGTTTGGTCTGCACGTGCACCACAGCATGGATGTAATGCGTGCTGACCAGGGTCTCAATGAGTTGGCTGGACGCCTAATGACCGAGTTTGGCAAGCTGTTTAAACAGTCCAGTTACGACTATGTCATTGGGCAGGGTGACACCACCTCCGTTGTGGCTGCGGCTTGGGCTGCTTTCCATGAGAAGATTCCTTTTCTTCATGTCGAAGCTGGATTGCGCACATTCGACCGCAATTTGCCTTTCCCGGAAGAAATGAACCGCGTTATAGTGAGTCGTCTAGCCTCGCTTCATTTCGCTCCAACAGAGGCTTCGGCAAAAAATTTACTCGTTGAAGGTGTTCCAGAAGAGCAAATCTTCATGATCGGGAACACAGTCATTGACGCCTTGCAATTTACTGCAAGCAAGGTCGCTAGCGACTTGCAAAAAATAGACAATGGGCGCCGTATGATCTTTATGACAGCGCACCGTCGAGAAAATTTCGGTGAGCCTCTAATGCGAATTTGTACAGCCGTACGAGCAATCGTCAATCTGTTTCCCGATGTCGATGTTGTGTTTCCGGTACATCCGAATCCCAATGTCCGCAACGTTGTACACGCTGCGCTTGGTGATCTACCGAGCGTCAGCCTGATTGATCCCGTGCCGTATAACGAATTGATTAATTATTTGATGCGCAGTTACTTTGTGCTGACCGATTCCGGTGGTTTGCAGGAAGAGGCTCCAGCGCTGAACAAGCCTGTACTGGTGTTACGCGAGGAAACCGAGAGGCCCGAACTGGTGAGTTTAGGCGGCTCCCTGCTAGTTGGCAGCGACACAGAACGAATCGTTTCTGAAGCATCGAAGCTGCTTACCGACCCAGCCCACTATCATAAAATGGTACTCGGGTATTCTCCCTATGGTGACGGCAATGCGGCGGAACGTCTTAAGGTTCATCTACATCAGCATGTAGTAGCCCAGGTTGTTGAATGATCAGCCTAATCCTCCTATTGGCATTAACTCTTCTGGGATATTCTTGGACTAGCAGTGTTCGAGGTGGGCTGCTTCTGGCTCCGGCGTTAGGCTTGGCAGCAACGGTGCTTTTGTCATATTTCGTGTCGGCCAACTTTGGATTGGTCGGGGCCGATGCCGTGGCCATTGTCATACCTACTTTGTTCGTGCTGATGATGCTGCGCGAGTGGTTGCTGCGAAAATCCTATGCGCAGCGTTATGCGTTCATTCGTACTGAACTATACGATGCTGGTTCGTCGCAGTTGCCAGTGCTTATATTGCTCGTCCCGGCCTTTTTAGGGGGTATTACCGATTTTTTCGGCGTTGGTAATTTTGATTTTTTTTACAATAGCCAGGATGGCTTGTTCCTGGCGTTGCATAGCGTTAACGATTATGTGCCGGAGACCGAAGATCGTATCCTTCCGCTGACTTGGAGCGCAAATCCCCAGGGGCGTTTTGCAGTAACCCTGCTGTCCGCTTTTGCCTATAAGTATGTGGGCATCAATCCTCTACATTTCAATGCTGCCTTGCTGTCGACCTGTGTTGCCATAGCAGCTCTGGCCGCTTTTTCCTTCGCGCGGCGACTGCTAGCGCTGCGTAGCATATGGGCCCTGTTGGCAACATTTTCTTTCATCCTGTCAGCAGGTTTCGCACAAGGTTATTCATATTTCCTGCTGGGGCAGATCAGTGCCTTGCCGCTATTTTTGGCAATGGCAATCAGTTTTGCGCCGGCATTGGACTCGTGGGGGAACGCTAACGTCCAAAAGCCTCCGGACTTTTGGCGTAATGCAATAGTCATCGCGCTCTGGCTCAACGCTTTATATGTCTTTTATGCCATTCTAGCGTTCTTCGGTGGTGCCTTGTTCGTGCTGGCAGCATCGTTAAAAGCGCGTGGAACCGGTGCTTGGAAAGCCTCTATAGTTCGGATCTGTATGGTCTTAGGAACAGTAACACTGCTGTTCCTGCTTACTCGCTTGTTTTCACTACCCTCAGCGGCACATGCCATTTTCGACTGGGTCTTGCTGTCATTCAAGACCGCAGGAGCGGGTTCTGACGGCCCGAAGGTTTTCACCGAATACCTCACAGAAGGTTCATTCGCCTTATTAATGGGGCTCGTTCGATATCCAGCGACACAGTCGATCTTTGGATCACTGCTCTTGTTTCATGGCTCGCAGAGCCTACCCTTGCTGGCAATGAGTTTCGCAGGCATTGTCAGTTTTCTGTTCGCCACTCGCTGTTTCTTTGCGAGCCATGACGTCCCCTCATCAGGCAAGGCTATTCTGGGCGGATTGGTGATGCTTTCTATGGCCTGCGGACTAGCTTTTTTCATTAGCGACTCGGGGTACGCTATGTTCAAAATAGGTAGCTGGTTTATACCAATCTGCCTTATGGCAACCGTTGCAGCACTCGCTGCACGGAATCAGTTCAGTACCGCGAAGCGACGGGCCTTGATGTTCATGGGGTGTGGCTTGATCGGCTTAAACATGATCACGGCATTCAACTATGTTTATGCCTTTTTACCTCTGACCAAGGTATTCGGTTACCAAGTAGATTCAAAGATAGTCAACATGCGCGATATCGAACAGCTAAAAACTTCGCTGCAATCTGATAGGCCGTTGTATCTCGATTTTCTTGATGGAATCAAGGCCGCCTGGTTCGCCAACGAATTTCGAGATTACGATGTACAGGCTTATTCACATAACTTGCAACCTTTGGCTGACCGACTTGTTTCTGCGCCAGTCTGCCCGGTAAACGCGAGTCGTTCCTATACACAAGCTTACTTAGTGACTGATCATCCTTTAGACAATTCAGAAGATGTTATCAGTATGCAACCAGCGCCAAAGTTTTCCCACACAGCCGGCAAGTACCATGTGATAGATATGGCGGAATTAGAGTTTTACGTTTCGCTGGGCCGAGGTACATATCCTTCTTACACGCTATCTGAAGATGAGGTCAAAAATACTGGTTTCCCACGAACAATGCGATGGGTAGAAAAAGGTTTTGAACTGTATGTCTTTGCTCGTGAGCCCGGGATCGTGAGCATCTACCTTGAAGCGGCACCAGGTTATCTAGTCGGCCCAGAAAACCGTACTCTCAAACTGAGCAACGGCAGTGTAGAAAAGATTGCACCATTCAGTAAATTGAAGCAACAGGTACGGTTTGACAACGTACAAGTAAATGCGGGCATGAATTGTATGTTTATCGAAAGTACTGATGACGTGAAAAATATCAAACGTTACGGAGCACTATTTCGAGACACAGTGCTGCTCGATTCAAGGTTTTTAAACTACGTCATCGGCAATCTAAAAGTCGATTACCAGCGTTGAGTGTTCTATGAATATTTCAGTTCGTAACAAGTCAATTCTTCTTGTGGTGGCAAAGATAACGGTTACTTCCGTAATTTTTTATCTTATTGCACAAAAAATCAACGTCTCTGATGTGTTAAGCGCGCCTGTTCAAAATTGGAATTTACTGACTCTTGCTCTTGCTATTGCTCTGATAGTTGTATTTATTCAGGGCCTCCGATGGCATCTGCTTTGCAATTTACTTGGGGTTGGATCTGACATTTCTAGGAATATTAAGGCGGTGTGGGCAGGGCATCTTCTCAACAATGTTTTGCCGACCTCTGCAGTGGGGGATGTATTACGAAGTTATTCGCTGCGCGGCAGGGGGGCCCAGCGTACGCAATGGGTGAGTGCATTACTTGTCGAGAAGTACTTTGCTGTTATAACTGCTCTCTCGCTGGCTGGGCTAATGATTGTCTTTGGCCAGTTGCCTTCAGGTGTGCCAGATATAATTAAGATTGTTGTATTGGTCATTTTCACTCTTGGCGCTAGCGCATCGTTAGTATTGCGCCTCATGAGTCGTGTTGGTGCCAGCTTTATCCCTGGGAGCCTCACTCGATTCTTAAAAACACTGTCATCGACGATCTCAAAGTCAGTTAACAACCGAACCGGAATAATGACTTTAGTTACGTCCTTTCTAGTTAATTTCCTAATTTGTGTGATTTTCTTCTGTATAGCAGAAGCCATGGGCTTAAAAATCAGCGTTTTTGATTGTCTATTCATAGTGCCCGTTTTCACTATCTTGGCTGGCTTGCCAATTTCCTATGGTGGCTGGGGTATACGTGAAATGACGAGTATTCATCTCTTGCAATATTTCGGAGTAGCTCCAGAGATTGCGCTCTTCACTACAATTTTGTTTGGAATAACTATTCTTCTATCTAGCTTGCCTGGATTGCTGTTCCTGCCAGCCTTTCGCGACGCCCTAATTGGTAAGAAAATAACCTCATGATGAAGATGAATTTTTTGCGTAGATATTGGTTTTCGTTTTGATTAGTTTGTTACTTATGGCTAATTTTTTCGGGACTGCTTACATTGAAAAATCCCAAGCCATTATCTACGCCACACCCTTTAACTGTATTTGGTAAACTTAATATGAGAGGCATAAATAATATGAGAGGCATAAATAAAACTGCACTTATCACTGGCGTTACCGGGCAGGACGGCGCCTATCTCGCAGAATTACTGCTGAACAAGGGTTACATTGTCCACGGCATCAAGCGCCGCGCGTCGCTTTTCAATACCGATCGCATCGATCATCTGTATCAAGATCCGCACGTCACCAACCGCAACTTCATCCTGCACTACGGCGACATGACAGACTCTTCCAGTTTGATCCGCATCATTCAGCAGGTGCAGCCGGATGAGGTCTACAATTTAGCTGCGCAAAGCCATGTGGCGGTCTCTTTTGAGGAGCCGGAATACACAGCGAACTCGGATGCGCTTGGTGCTTTGCGTATTCTGGAGGCGATCCGAATCCTCAAGCTCGAGAAGAAGACTCGCTTCTATCAGGCGTCAACCTCTGAGCTTTACGGTTTGGTGCAAGAAACACCGCAGAAGGAAACCACACCGTTTTATCCACGGTCTCCTTACGCCGTAGCCAAACTGTATGCCTATTGGATTACGGTTAACTACCGTGAGGCCTATGGCATGTATGCCTGCAACGGCATCTTGTTTAACCACGAGAGCCCGGTGCGTGGTGAAACCTTTGTCACCCGCAAGATCACGGGCGCGTTGGCCCGCATTAAGCTGGGTTTGCAAGAATGCTTGTTTCTGGGCAACCTGGATGCCAAGCGTGATTGGGGTCACGCCAAAGACTATGTGGAAATGCAGTGGCTTATGTTGCAACAAGATGTGGCTGAGGACTTTGTGATTGCCACGGGCGTGCAGTACAGCGTGCGAGAGTTTGTAATTGCTGCGGCTAAGGAAATTGACCTCGCCATTCGTTGGCAAGGTGAAGGCGTGGACGAAAAGGGCTTTGATGCCAGCGGTAAGTGTGTGGTTGCAGTTGATCCGCGTTATTTCCGCCCGACTGAAGTCGAAACATTGCTGGGCGATGCCAGTAAGGCCAAAGAGAAGCTGGGTTGGACTCCCAAAATCACTTTTGATGAGTTGGTCAGCGAGATGATGCGCGAAGACCTGAAAGCCGCTGAGCGTGATGAGTTGGTCAAACGCCATGGGTTCAGCACATTTAACTACCACGAGTAATCGCATGGACAAGCAGGCCAAGATTTACGTGGCAGGTCACCGTGGCATGGTGGGTTCGGCCATCGTGCGGCGTCTTCAATCTGCAGGCTATACCAATGTACTGACCCGTACCCATGCTGAGCTGGATTTGGCGCGGCAGTTGCCGGTTGAACAGTTTCTGCAGCAAGAGCAGCCAGACTATGTGTTCTTGGCAGCGGCTAAAGTGGGGGGCATTCATGCCAATAACACGTACCGGGGCGAGTTCATCTATCAAAACCTGATGATGGAAGCGAACATCGTCCAAGCTGCATGGCAGGCGGGTGTGAAACGAATGCTGTTTCTGGGCTCTAGCTGCATTTATCCGCGTGATTGCGTGCAGCCCATCCGTGAAGAGTATTTGCTAACAGGGCCTCTGGAGTCCACCAATGAGCCCTATGCCATTGCAAAAATTGCGGGAATCAAGCTGTGTGAGAACTACAACCTGCAGTACGGTACGCAGTACGTATCAGCGATGCCCACCAATCTGTATGGGCCAAACGACAATTACGACCTTAACAACAGCCACGTATTGCCCGCGCTGATACGCAAAGCACATGAAGCCAAGCTACGTGGCGACGAAAGCTATGTGGTTTGGGGGTCAGGCAAGCCGATGCGTGAGTTTTTGTATGTGGAAGACATGGCTGATGCATGCGTGTTTTTGATGGAGCATGAAGAAATCAAGGATGGCTTGTTCAATGTAGGCGCCGGGCAAGATGTGACGATCCGTGAACTGGCTGAGACCGTGATGGATGTGGTGGGTTTCAAGGGGGAGATTGTGTTTGATGCCAGCAAGCCCGACGGCACGCCACGCAAGCTGCTCAATGTAGATCGACTGCGAACGTTGGGGTGGCAGGCAAAAACTTCGCTACGTGACGGAATTGCAAACGCGTATGCTGATTTTTTGAACAAGGCAATTGCGTAGGAATGGGTTCTTCGCCGACAACGCCGTTGGTAACAATCGCTGTCCCATCCTTCAATCAAGGGCGATTTCTTGACGACGCGCTGTCATCCATTTTTCAGCAGCAGGTTCCTGTAGAGGTGTTTGTGCTGGATGGCGGTTCAACAGATAACTCTGTTGATGTCATCAAAAAATGGGCCCCCCAATTGTCCGGCTGGCGCAGCGGTTCGGACGATGGGCAGGCAGCTGCCATTAACGAAGGCATTGCGCTGGGTAGCGCGAGATTTGTCTGTTGGTTAAATAGTGACGACTGGTTTTTACCCGGCGGTTTGCCCAAGTTGCTTGGCGAACTGCAAGCGCACCCTGAAACTCCTGCCGTGTATGGGCGGTCGTGGAACGTGGTGCAAAAAACGGGCAAGCGGGCTCCGGTGTGGGTGGAGCCGTTTGATGAAAACCGGTTGGCGTTGCGTTGCATCATTTCCCAGCCAGCAACATTAATTCGTCGTGCTGCGTGGGATGCCGTGGGTGGTGTGGATGGCCAACTGCATATGGCGATGGACTATGACTTATGGTGGCGCTTGTACAAGCAAGTCGGCGCTTTGCACTTTATAGATGAATTTGTTGCTGTAAACCGGGATCACGAAGCCACCAAGACCAAGACCCTGCGGCGTCGCCACTACCAGGAAGCAATGGCGGTGGTGCGCAAATACCATGGTCGCGTGCCACTGAAGTGGTGGCTGGCCCAGCCATATGCCGTGTGGTTCAAATCAATAACCGGATAACCGGAAAGTTCAGGGTGGTATGAGAGTTCTTCATTTTTATAAAACGTCATTTCCGGACACGATGGGTGGGGTTGAGCAAGTCATCAACCAGATCGCACGGGGTGCCAACAAACTAGGTGTCAAGACAGATGTGCTGTCACTCACGCCAGAGCGTGTGCCTCGCACAATCGAAATTGACGGCTACTTGGCACATCGGGCCAGACTTGATGTACAGATCGCGTCAACTGGGTTTTCTGTTTCAGCGTTTTTACGGTTTGCACAACTGGCTAAAAAGGCAGATGTGATCCATTACCATTTCCCATGGCCGTTCATGGATGTGGTGCACTTTGCGAGCAGGGTGAAGAAACCGACGGTAGTGACTTACCACTCGGACATCATTCGCCAAAAGCACTTGCTCAAGCTATATCGTCCGCTTAAATGGAAGTTTCTGGGTGACATGAGTCGTATCGTGGCCACGTCGCCCAACTACTTGGCGACCAGCGATGTGTTAGCGAAGTACAAACACAAGGTGAGCGTGATTCCGATTGGGCTGGATAAGATAACTTACCCGCAGCCATCCGCAGAGATGCTGGCGTATTGGCGTGACAGACTTGGCCCGAAGTTTTTCTTGTTTGTCGGCGTTATCCGCTACTACAAGGGCCTGCATATTTTGATGGAGGCAGCGCAGGGAACCGACTACCCCATCGTGATTGTGGGTACGGGCCCGATTGAGGAAGAACTGAAAGCGCAGGCCGCACAACTGGGACTTCGCAATATTCATTTCTTGGGGCATTTGCCGGATGAAGACAAGGTTGCGTTGTTGACGCTGTGCTATGGCGTTTTGTTTCCCTCTCACTTGCGCTCAGAAGCGTTTGGTATATCGCTGCTGGAGGGTGCCATGTACGGCAAGCCCATGATCTCCAGCGAGATCGGTACAGGAACGACATTCATCAACATTGCAGATGAAACAGGGTTGGTGGTGCCGCCCAGTGACCCGCTAGCGCTGCGCCAAGCAATGCGGTATTTGTGGGAGCACCCAGAGCAGGCTGCAGAGATGGGCTTGCGAGCGGAGGAAAGGTACTGGCAGCACTTTACGGCGGATCAGATGGTTCGATCCTACGTCGATCTGTACGGCGATTTGGTCAAGCACCATCACCACCACGATTGATAAAGACGCATGATTTTCTCGGAGCCATCCATTAAATCTCTCTTTCTTGAGATGCGTTTCAATGGCCTGACTTGGATCACATTGATGCACGAAAAGTGCTGATTCCATGCGGCTTCTCCGGTCTTTTCGAACCGCACTACGTTTCCTATTTTCAGGAACTACCGGTAATCCTTCGAAAGTTCGACCATCTCATTTTTTACGCTGAGCAGTATAGGGATGTGGATTTTGCGCGAAAACATAACCTTGGCCCGATTTCCGTGCTGGCCAATGGTGCTTGCGAAATCGAATTCGGGGTAGAGAAAAGTCCTCACTTTCGCCGTAACCACGGTATCCCCGAAGACAGCGTAGTATTGCTGACGGTCGGGAGCATGACTGGTGTAAAGGGTCACAGGGAATTGCTGGAAGCCTTTTCTCGCTTGAAAACAAGCCGTCGTCATGTGACATTTATCTTGAATGGAAACCTACCACCAAAGCCACAGGTTGTAACCAGCACCGACCGTAAGACTCCGACCTTAGCTTCTCCTGAAACGGTGTTTGTCCCGAAATTGCCGCAACGGATGATCAGAGTGTACAAATCCGAAGGGGTAGCGGGCATTTGGGTGCGCATGTGTCATCATGGTAAGCGAGCGCAATCAAGGTTGTTTGGCTTTGTAGCAAAACTTCGTCAGATATTAAAAGAAGAGGGGCTGCAAGGCGTCCGCTTGCGCGTCATGCACCGAATTGGCCCACGCTTGGCGCGTAGCAGACTGCTGCGATATATGCCCGCAAGTATCCGAGCACTCTCCGACCCAATGGCATTCTGGATGGAAGAAGCCAAGCGCAACCCAGCTAAGAAACTCTTGATCATCAGTGATTATCCACGGCAAGAACTGGTGCAGGCCTACATGGCAGCAGATCTTTTCGTGTTTGCGTCGAATATCGAATACTCACCCCTTGTGCTATTCGAGTCGGTCGCAGCGGGAACACCCTTCCTGTCGGTGCCGGTGGGGAATGCCGAAGAGATTGCAAGATGGACTGGCGGCGGCATCATTTGCCCGGCGCTAAAAGATGAGCGTGGATACACTCGTGCCGATCCGAAAGAGTTGGCACGGGAGATCTCCAGAGCGATCGAAGACCCGGCTACTTTAGCCTCGTTGGGACAGTCTGGCCACGCAGCCTGGCGCAAACACTACACATGGGATGCCATCGCCAAACAATATGAAGCCGTGTTGTGCAATGCTCCGATAGAGAAGACCAGAGGAGCGCAAGTATGCGAACCTGTGTAATCGGAGAGGGCGGTTTCATCGGTGGATACCTAGTCGAGACGTTAATCGCTACAGGGCGCGATGTGCTTGTGTTGGGTCGCCGGAGCGAGCGCCCTCATGGCCTGCACCCCCGTGCCTATTATCGTTCTTGCGATTACGGCGACAGGAACAACCTCCGTCAACAGATAAGTGACTGCGAAGAAATCATAGATTTGGCATATGCCACAGTCCCGCAGACTAGTTTCGCAAATCCGATCTTTGACTTACAGGCTAATCTGGCCCCTAGCGTTGCTTTATTAGAGGAAGCTAAACAACTGAGCCGCTTGCGCAGACTGGTTGTGACTTCTTCGGGGGGGACGGTCTACGGACCAGCAACTAGGTTGCCGATCATTGAGGATGACAAGACCGCACCAATATCTCCGTACGGGATCACGAAGCTCACCATCGAGTGGTACGCACTCATGTTTCATCAACTGTCCGCACTACCCGTCACGATCGTAAGACCTGCAAACGCTTATGGACTTGGGCAGAAGCCCTTTACTGGTCAAGGATTTATCGCTACAGCGATTGGTCGAATTATGAGAAGAGAGCCTGTAACGATATTTGGTGAGAACGGAACGATTCGTGACTATATTCATGTAAAAGACATTGCGTCAGGCATTCTTTCTGCAATGGATGATGGTCGGCCAGGGGAAATATACAATCTAGGCTCTGGAATTGGTCGTTCAAACCGAGATGTTCTAAATGAAATCGTACCATTTGCTGAACGCGATAGTCTGGCGGTAGAAATCGAATGCGCGCAGCCTAGGGGCTTCGATGTGCCTGCAAACGTTCTTAGTTACGGAAAACTTCTGAATCACGCCAACTGGCAGCCTCGTATGTCTTTTGAGGCAGGCTTGCTTGATATGTGGGAGGGCATGCCTAAGTACCTCAATCTCAATGGATGATGCAGAAAGATTGCGGCTTCCAAGATATGATATTTGAATCAGAGGTGCGAATGAAGGTTTCGATCATTTGTGCTACCTTGGGTCCGATAAGTGAAGTTAATTATCTGATTCGGTCAATAATTCAAGCGCTGCAGAAAACAGAGTCTTCCATTCTCGTTGAGTTTATTCTGGTCGATCAGAGTGATGGCTTTTCAGAGCCTTGCTTTCCAATTTTCGACAGACTTCATCTGATCCACATCCGTAACTCAATGAAAGGTCTGTCCCTGAATCGTAATATTGGTTTGACCAGAGTCTCTGGCGAATGGGTAATGCTTCTTGACTCCGATTGTGTGGTCTCCGAAGACTATTTTAAAAATTTCGTAATATTGCTCCATAGCCACTCGGATATCACTCACTTTATTGGAAAAATAATCGGAGCCAATAGCAAGCTCCCATTGTTTAGAAATTGGCCCTGCAAAGCCAAGCGATTATCGAAATGGATGATGTGGTACTACGCTACGTCAGTAAATAGCATCTTTAAGGCAGGTGAAGACAAGCCGTATTTTGACGAGTGCTTCGGACTGGGGGCAAGGTACGGTTCGTGTGAGGATATTGATTTCTTTTTGAGTCTAAAGAGAATCCGTTTGTATAGTCCGGACCTAGCAGTCTTTCATCCTGAGATATCTCAAAAAGAGCTGCCGCGCGAGAAAATCAATTCCTATTCATTTGGATTTGGTGCTTTATGTGCCAAACATGCGTTTCCATTAGGTGTCTTGATGTTGCTTGCATCTCTGATCAAAAAATTTGTTGATATGTTAAAAGGGAGGGCGTCTCTGAAGGATTTCGCATGTTCTTTGATCTTCAGAGCAAAAGGGTTTGTTTGCTATCTTGGTAAGAGAGTAAAAGGTGGGTATGCCTAACATCTCTGTTCTTCTCTGCGCATACCAAGAGACGATTGAGGAGTTTGAAATTGCGGTTCGGAGCGTTGTGTTGCAAACACTACGCCCCAAACAGTTGGTGATTGTCGATGATTCGGGGGAGTCGAGATTTTTATCTCGATGCCAGATATTGCAAGAAACGCTTCTAGCCAAAACTGGAGTGGAATTAACATACGTCGAGAATAAAGTCAATCTCGGCCTGGTTGCTTCCCTCAATTTAGGATTGGCGAGGGTAAGTGGTGATTACGTTGCGAGAATGGACGCAGATGATATATCTCTGCCCTATCGCTTCCGAAAGCAGGTCGAGCTACTGGAAAGCGGTTTCGGAATTACCGGTGGCGGAATCACTCTTTTCAACGACGCAGGGCTGTTGCGTGATGTTCATTATCCAGCTACGCGGTTTGGTGTCCTATATTCATTTCTGTTCAATAACCCGATTGCTCATCCAGTATCCATGTTTAAGACTGAAGTGATCAGTAGGTTGCAAGGCTACCAACAAGTGGATTACGCCGAAGACCTTGACTTGTGGATGCGGGCTTATCTCGGCGGCGACCGCATCACTAACTGCCGATCTATATTACTGCTCCGCCGTGTGCACGCCAAGCAACTATCATCTAAGCACTCATCAGAACAGAGAAGAAGTACCCAACAATTGCGCAGACTATTTCGGAAGCATTTTTTCAGGCTTTGATTAAAGTACAAGACTATCGTGGTAGTGCTCAGCTGCAAATCGTATTAAACAAGATTTCGTTCCCAGAAGAAAAGACCACAGTTGATGCATCTTAAAAAGCAAAAAGGCAATTTGTGAGGGGAAACGTTTTATTCTCGATAGTTAGCCATGGGCAGGGATTGATGGTAAAAAACCTGCTCGCGGATATCGTGCGCTGCACTGCCGATGTCGATGTTATTCTTACTTGCAATATCCCGGAATCGGAGGACATAGGCGTTACAGGTTTAAAGCAGTTCCAGCGTTTAGATAATTCGTCGTGCAAAGGTTTTGGTGCAAACCACAACGAAGCTTTTCTGTATTGTCATGAGCCATTTTATTGCATTGCGAACCCAGATATACGTCTTCTCAGTGACCTGTTCCCGGATTTGATAAGCTGTATGAACGATCCCCGCGTGGGGCTCGTTGTCCCTAGGGTGATCAGTCCCATGGGCAATGTTGAGGATAGTGTCCGTTACTTTCCAACCCTAGCGCGTCTTGCCGCCAAGGCATTAAGATTAGAAGATGGGCGATTTCCTGTCTCGTGTGAAACGCCGGATAAGGTCGATTGGGCCGCAGGGATGTTCATGCTTTTCCGAGCGGAGGCTTTCCGTGAGATTGGCGGTTTTGACGAGGATTTCTTTCTCTACTACGAGGATGTCAACATCTGCGCTCGTCTTTGGAAGGCGGGCTGGAAGGTGATTCATCACCCCGGTGTTTCTGTCGTCCACGCAGCACAACGGGCCAGTAGGAAAAATTTGCGTTACCTTAAATGGCACATCACCAGCATGGCCCGTTATTTTTGGAAGCACTGGGGTCGACTTCCAAGGAAGTCCGTGTCGTGAAGGTACTGGTCACTGGCGCCTCTGGATTGGTTGGCAGAGCCTTATGCTCTGTGCTCGATCAGACTGAGGGCCAAGTCGTTCGGGCTGTTCGCACATCAACCACGCCTTGGGAAATCCCAGTCGGTGAATTGAATGAAGACACCGATTGGAGCGAAGCCCTGCGCCAAAACACCGATGTGGTCGTTCACCTGGCTGCTCAAGTGCCCGAGATGGACAGTGCTTCTCGTTCCCCAGGCGATCGGTACGCCGAAGTCAACACATTGGGCACAGCCAACCTCGCGCGCCAGTGCGCCCAACATGGGGTCAAACGCTTGATTTTTGTCAGCACGGTCAAGGTGCTGGGCGAAGGCAAGAGCGAACCATACCGAGATACGGATTTGGCGATCCCTGCCGATGCGTACGCCATATCTAAGTGGGATGCCGAGCAGACGCTCTTGCAGATTGGTGCCCAAACCGGCATGGAGGTTGTGGTGCTCAGGCCTCCACTTGTGTATGGCCCAGGGGTCAAAGGCAACTTCCTGCGCCTAATGCAGGCGATCGATAAACGGCGGCCTTTGCCGCTTGGCGGCATTCAAAACCAGCGAAGTTTGATCTATCTGGGCAACTTGGTCGATGTCATCCGCCTGTGTCTCACTCACCCCAAAGCTGCCGGTAAAGCCTTTCTGGTCAGCGATGGTGATGACGTCTCAACGCCAGAGCTGGTTCGCAGGATCGCAGCCGCATTGGGGCGTCGGCCGTTTCTGTTACCGGTTCCTGTTTCGTGGATGCGGTGGGCTGGGAGGGTGCTTGGCAAACAGGCCGCCATCGATCGGCTGCTGGGCTCCCTTTGCGTGGACATCTCACCGCTTCGGAAAGAGCTGGGTTGGACACCTCCGTACACCATGCAAGAGGGGATTGAAGCCACTGCGCAGTGGTACCGCAAAACTAAGGCAGTCGCGTGATGCTTCGCTTTCTGGATATGGTGCTCGCAGGCCTTGGGCTGTTGGTTGCTCTGCCGTTGATGGCGGTTCTGTTTCTGATCGGTCTGTTTGACACCGGCGCGCCCCTCTTCAGGCAGACACGCGTGGGGCGGCATCAAAAGCCATTCACGTTGGTGAAGTACCGCACCATGCGACCTGATACTCAATCGGTCGCCACTCACCTCGCCAACCCGGCAGCGGTGACGCCCTTGGGCGCCTTTTTGCGCCGTACCAAGCTCGACGAGTTGCCGCAACTGTGGAACGTACTCAAGGGCGACATGAGTTTGGTGGGGCCACGCCCCTGTTTGTCCAATCAGACGGAATTGATTGAAGAACGAGCTGCACGTGGCGTTTTTGCCGCTCGCCCTGGCATCACCGGCTTAGCCCAGATCAACGGAATAGACATGTCCACCCCGACGCTGCTCGCCGAAACAGATACGCGGATGTTGCAGTCCTTGGGACTGTCCGCGTACTTCACCTACATCATCAAGACGGTCACCGGTGCAGGCCGGGGTGATCGTATCCGGCAGGACTGACGATGAAAAAATCGCTATCTTCGCTTGCAATTCCGGTCTTAGCACTGCCAAGACCGGCCAAGCGCTTCGTAGCGCTGATGGTCGATCTCAGTTTGTGCGTGTTGATGGTCTGGCTGGCTTACTACCTGCGCTTGGGCGAATTCATCAGCTTTACTGGGACAAGCGAGTGGGCTCAAGGGGCCGTTTGGGCAGGGGTGGCATCAGTGGGCATCGCCCTACCCATCTTTGTGGTGTCGGGCCTGTACCGCGCCATCTTCCGCTACAGCGGTTGGCCCGCTCTGCTAGCAGTGGCGCGCGCGGTGGGCATTTACGGTTTGCTCTATGCCTCCGTCTTCACCGCCATTGGTGTGGCTGGGGTGCCCCGCACGGTGGGCATCATCCAGCCGATTCTGTTGCTGTTGTTTGTGGGCGCATCTCGAGCGTTGGCCCGGGTCTGGCTGGGTGACCAGTATCTGAGCATCCTCAAGCGTGCTTCCCGCCCTAAGGTTCTGATTTATGGGGCAGGCACAACTGGCCGACAGCTGGTTGGAGCCATGAACAACAGCCACGAGATGCAAGTCGTCGGGTTCCTCGACGACGATGATCGTCTCCAAGGCCACGTATTGAATGGCCAACCAATTTACAACCCTGCAGACCTGCCCAATCTCGCTTCCACATTGGCCATCAATGATGTGTTGCTGGCTATGCCCAGCCTTAGCCGCAAGCGCCGCAATGAAATCCTGACCCAGATGCGGACAGCGCGCGTAGCGGTGCGCACGCTGCCGAGCGTGACCGATTTGGCACAAGGCAAAGTCAGCATCTCCGATCTGCGCGAACTGGACATTGACGACCTGCTTGGCCGCGAGCCGGTGATGCCCAATCACATCCTGCTGGCCATGAACGTGCGCAGCAAGGTTGTGATGGTGACGGGCGCTGGTGGCTCTATCGGTAGCGAACTTTGCCGCCAGATCCTAACGGTCGGCCCGAGCAAATTACTGCTAATCGAGCAGAGTGAATTCGCCCTCTACGCGATTCACCAGGAGCTGGAAGAGAAACAGGCTGGACTGGAGGGCGCCACGCCACCCGTTCTGGTACCCCTCCTGGCCTCGGTGCAAGACGACGACCGCATGCGCGAGATCATGTCCACCTGGCATCCGGACACGGTCTACCACGCCGCTGCCTACAAGCACGTGCCGCTGGTGGAACACAACCCGGCCGCCGGCATCAAGAACAACGTGCTGGGCACACTGCGTACCGCCCACGCCGCCGCAGAAAACGGTGTGAGCGACTTTGTCCTCATCAGCACCGACAAAGCGGTCCGCCCCACCAACGTGATGGGTGCCAGCAAACGCCTGGCAGAAATGGCGCTGCAGGCGCTGGCGGCCACGCAGGCGGGCACACAAAATGGCACCAAATTCAGCATGGTGCGCTTTGGCAATGTGCTAGGGTCGTCGGGCTCGGTCGTGCCCAAGTTCCGCCAGCAGATCCGCGACGGCGGGCCCATCACCCTTACGCACCCCGAAGTCACACGCTACTTCATGACCATCCCGGAAGCGGCTCAATTGGTGATCCAGGCCGGCGCCATGGCCAAGGGGGGCGATGTGTTCGTGCTCGACATGGGCCGGCCCGTGAAGATCATGGATCTGGCCTGGCGCATGGTCGAACTCTCGGGTCTGACGGTGAGAGACGTGCAGAACTCTGAGGGCGACATCGAGATCGCCGTGACCGGCCTGCGCCCCGGCGAAAAGCTCTACGAAGAACTGCTGATCGGCGAAAACCCCAAGCCCACCGTGCACCCGCGAATCATGAAGGCCCACGAGGAGTTCATCCCCTGGGTCGAATTCGAGGCCAAGCTCACCGCCCTGGAAATGGCCCTGAACGTGAACGACGTGGGCGTGATCCGCCTGATGATGCAGCAACTGGTGGCGGGCTACATTCCCAGCGACGACATCGTGGACTGGGTGTACCTGGAGCAGGAGGCCGAGGCGCAGGCCTTGGGGAGTTGATCACTTGCCGTTCTTCATCAACGAGCTGGAGCAACGAGGGCTGAGACTTCCAACGGTTGAAGAGTTCGCCAGCTCGCTTGCCCCGATGAGGGCGCTCGAAGATGAGATAAGGTTCAATCACATCGGCTTGGTGACAGAGATTGGCGCGGATTTGCTCGTTGCGATCCGTACCTCAGATCGGCATTTCCGATTCATGCCTGGTCCCGAGTTTTCTCCAAGGCTGTATCGGGGCGAAACTGCCTTCCACAATCCTTGTGTGCCCTCGGTCTTTCGTGATGGCATCAGCCCGATTGATCGATGCTTTGCGATTAGCAAGTGGATCGAGCTGTCGGCATTGATGGATTATCACCCGGCGACGCGTGACCTGAAAGAATGCCGCATCGGTGATTTGACGTTCGACCTGAACATCGAAGCGATCGCGCAGCATTATGGATTTCGGACGCGGCTGATGGATTTCTCCCGCTCCAAAGATGTGGCGATGTTCTTTGCGACCTGCCAATACTGGAGTTGCCCCTTTAGACCGGACACATTATTGTTCTGTCAAAGGAGTTAGAGA
>VFSW01002966.1_pt1 | contig 25527 bp, 24 predicted proteins | sample 5358111 | NCBI WGS metagenome assembly VFSW01 (sample SAMN11554181, study PRJNA540505) | mine drainage metagenome | isolation source: sediment from site ElyBrook_90M | place: USA: Ely Copper Mine, Vershire, VT | collected 2017
GCGCGCCGGTTCAGAACCGCGACGGCATCGAGGACGGGCGTAACCACCGCCTCGTCGCCCACCGTGGTGTTCAGCATCATGTTGTAAAGGTGGCGATCCGGCCACTCCTTGCCGTGGTATTTGCGCACGAACGCGGCGCGCTCCCGGTCCACCGATTCCAGCAGCGCGGCGGCTTCCTTCTCACTTTCGCCCCGGGCCTTCAGGCGGCGCATCTTCTCTTCATAAGGCGCGTAGAGGAAGATATGGAAGCCATCGTCGCGGTCGCGCAGAAACCACGGCGCGCCGCGTCCGACGATCACGCAGTTCCCTTGCTGGGCGATCTCGGTCACGACCTTTTCGAAGAGCACGGCAAGGTGCTCCGAGTCCAGCAATTCCAGGTTCGCGGTATCCACGCTCGGCTCGAAGCTGCCCCGCATGAAGGCCTTGATCAGCCGGTAGAACATGGAATCGAGACGCTCCTCCCGCTCCGCCACGAGTTCGGTTTTGCACTTGAGGCGGCGCGCGATCTCCTCGGTGATCTCGCGATCCCACAGTTTCCAGCCCAGCCGGTCCGCAATGGTCTGCGCGATGCCGGCCGCGCCGCATCCGTATTCGCGCTCAACGCTGATGACTCCGATCATTGGAAAGTCCGTGTAAGGGAAAAAAGCTCCGCTGTCTACTGTATCCGAAAAACCCGTGCGCCATAATGGCGGTAGTGCTTCTTACAATTGGCCCGCAGGCGCCCGAGAGGCCGAAGTGGCTGCGCGCGCCCGCTCCTGTTGGCCCGAATTATCGCGAACTCAAAGAACTGATTACGGACCTGAAGCTGCATACAGTCTGCGAGAGCGCCGCATGCCCGAACGTGGGCGAGTGCTGGAACCGGCGCACAGCCACGTTCATGATTCTTGGGAACGTCTGCACGCGGCGCTGCGGATTCTGCGCGGTGCGGAAGGGCGCTCCGCTCGCGGTGGATTACGACGAGCCGCGGCGCGTGGCCGAAGCGGTCGCGGCGATGGGGCTGCGCTATGCCGTGGTGACCAGCGTGAATCGGGACGACCGGAAAGACGGCGGCGCGGAACTGTTCCAGCTGACCCTCGAAGCCATCCGCGCGCGCGTTCCCGGATGCAAAGTGGAAGTGCTGGTGCCCGATTTTCAAGGTAGCCACGCGGCCATGAAAATCGTGATGGATGCGCAACCGGACGTGCTCAACCACAACACCGAGACCGTGCCGCGGCTTTACCGCCAGGTGCGGCTCGGGGCGCGCTACGAGCGCTCGCTCGACATGCTGCGCTGTGCGAAGGAACTGGGCGGCGATACGCCCGTGAAATCCGGCCTGATGCTCGGGCTGGGCGAGACGCAGGCGGAAGTCCTGCAGACGATGCGCGACCTGCGCGAGCACCGCGTCGACATCCTCACGCTCGGCCAGTACCTGCGCCCTTCGCCGAAGCATTTGCCGATCGTGCGCTACGTTCCGCCCGCTGAGTTCGACGAATACCGGCGCGCGGGCGCGGAGATGGGCTTCGCGCATGTGGAAGCCGGGCCGCTCGTGCGCAGTTCCTATCACGCCGACGATTCGCACGCCGCGGCGCTCTGTTAATCCTGCGATCATGGACGAATGTTCCGGATCGTAACCGCCGCAATCGTCTTCTCCGCACTCGCAACCACCGCTCGAACCGCGGAGCCTTCCAAAGCTGTCCCGGACATGGATCGCCGTCTGGCCGAACTCAGGAAAAGCCCGCCCGAACTCTACGCCTTCCTCTACCGGATGCCCAAGGGCGCGGACCTGCACAATCACCTTTCCGGCGCCATCTACGCCGAGAGTTTTCTGCGCGAAGCCGTGGAGGAACATCTGTGCGTGGACAAGACCGCGCTCGCTCTGGCGCCGGCGCCCTGTTCTCCGGGTCAGGTGGATGCGGCCGCAACCGAAACCGACAACACGCTGCGGAACGCCCTGATCGACAGCTTTTCGATGCGTAACTTTGTGCCGGGCAGGCAATCCGGCCACGACCATTTCTTCGCCACCTTCGACAAGTTCGGCGCGGTAAGCAGCGGCGATCTCGTCTCCGAAGAAGCGCGGCGCGCGGCGGATCAGAACGAATCGTATCTGGAACTGATGGCGCTTTCCGGCGGCCCGATGGCCGCTCTCGGGAAAGTCGTCGGATTGACGGACGATCTGGACGCCACGCGCGCGAAACTGGAAGCGGCCGGCTTGCCGCAAATGGTGGCGGCGATGCGGGCGCGCGTCGATCGCATGGAGGAGGGCCGCATTAACGACCTCCGCTGCGCGCGCGCTCCGGATTCGCCCGCGTGCCGGCTGCGGATCGGCTACGTCTACCAGGTGCTGCGCGAATTTCCGAAGGCGCAGGTCTTCGCGCAGGTGCTCGGCGGCTTTGCGCTGGCCGCTTCCGATCCCCGCGTGGTTGCCGTGAACTTCGTGCAGGCCGAGGACGGCTACAACTCGATGAACGACTACCACCTGCACATGACGATGGTCGATTACGCGCACCGCATCTACCCCGGCGTGCATATCGCGCTTCATGCGGGCGAACTCGCGCCGGGCCTGGTTCCGCCGGAAGGCCTGCGCTTTCACATTCGGGAGGCCGTGGAGCTTGGCCATGCGGAACGAATCGGCCACGGCGTGGACGTGATGTATGAGAAGGACCCCGCCGGCTTGCTGGCCGAAATGCGCGCCCGCCATATTCTGGTCGAGATCAACCTCACGAGCAACGATGTCATCCTGGGCGTGAAAGGCGGCGAGCATCCCTTCCCCGTCTATCGCAAACACGGCGTTCCCGTGGCGCTCTCGACCGATGACGAGGGCGTCAACCGCTCGGAGTTGACCGAAGAGTTCCAGCGCGCCGTGCTGACTTACAACCTGAGTTACTCCGATCTGAAAGAGATGGTGCGGAATAGTCTGGAATACTCATTCGCTCCGGGGGCGAGTTACTGGAAAGACCGGAACTACAGGGCCGTCGCGCCCGCCTGCGCCGCGGGCCGGAAAACGGCGGCGTGCCGCGAGTATCTGGAGAAGAACGGCAAAGCGCGGCTCGAAGCGGAGCTGGAAGACCGTTTCGCGGCGTTCGAACGGTTATGATCGAATGAATGCGCGGCTGGTTCATTCACTGGATTCTGAGCGGCGTGGCGCTGCTCATCGTTGCCGGCATTCTTCCCGGCATTCAGGTCGATGGGTTCCTTTCGGCTTTGATGGCGGCGTTCGTCATCGGCCTGGTCAGCGCGACGGTGGGGCTGGTGCTGAAGATCGTCCTGCTCCCGTTCATCCTGATCAGCCTCGGGATCGTCTATTTCCTCATCAACGGGCTGATGCTGAAGCTGGCGTCCGAACTGGTGCCCGGCTTCCGCGTGCACGGATTTTTGACGGCGGTGATCGGGTCGATTCTGCTGACGTTCGTGGATTATGTGCTGAACCGGCTCGCGGGTATGTGAATCTAAAAACGGCAGTTGCCCAGCGTAGCAGCGGCCGTTACGCCTCTCGCAGTGCCGATCCGTTGCCGCTCCCTCACGGTCACGGTTCCGTAGAATCAGTCGTTTACAGAACCGTGACCGTGAGGGAGCGGCAACGAAAAGGTCGGAGAATCAACTGCTCCGCACTTCACAAGTGGTAATCGCAGCTTTTCCTGCAACGGACTGACAGCGCAACGGTTACCCGAGTCGTGTGACGCCAACCACCGTTTTTAGGCTGAATGGTGAACGCTACAGATTCCGCTTCAGGAACGAACAGATGTGGTAGCCCACCATGAACTTGAACGGCGATTCGCCCAGCGTGTAATGCCCGCAGGGCATCACCACCAGCTTGTGATCCACGTCCCTCTTCCGCACATGCTCCACCACCTGGCGCGAAAACTCCGGCAGAAACGTGGTGTCGTAAGTGGCGTAGAGAAAAAACGAACGCTTCTTCATCTCCGCAAAACGGTCCATGTAATGCACCGGGCTGATGCAATCCCACGCCGCGCGCAGGCGATCGACATCGATGCGGTCTTCAATTCCCTGGCGGATGTGGCGCGTGGAGAGGCCGGTCCACACCACGTCCGCGAATAACGTCGAACAGTGGTTGAACACGTTCACGCGGATGCGCGGGTCGTGCGCCGTCGCCAGAAACGCATAGCAGGAACCGAGGCTGGTGCCCACGATGCCGAGATCGTTATAGCCGCGCTGCTGCAGCCAGTCGTAGCAGGAGCGCACGTCGATCACGGCCTGGCGGGTGGCGTCGAGAGTGCGCCCGATATTGGCCGAGACCGCGTAATCGGCGCGCGTGAGCTCAGCCGGCATGCGCCGGTCGTGATAGGGAAGGCTGATGCGCAGCGTGGAAATGCCGACCTTTGCGATCGCCTGGCAGAGCGCAACGTGCTGCTGCGGGCTGGCGTTCCAGTGCGGCAATACGACCACGGCCTTCTGGCCGCGCTTGAAGCGCGGGTTGGCGGGAAAATAGCGCGCGTGAACGGTGTTGTTCAGCGCATAAGGCGTGTCAACGGCGGAGGTGAACCGGAGCCAGGAGTTCTCCACGCGGAAATCGGACGGCGGGCGGTAATCGAAGAATTCCGCGCTGTGCGCGAGCGCGAGCCGGTTGAGTTCGCGGATGCGCAGTTCGGGATCGGCGATGTCCGATTGAACGGGCCAGTCAGCCGTCCAGTCGAGGCCCCAGTCGAACGGGCGCACGACGCGATCGGTGGAGCGCGTCGCGAGATCCATCTCCCAGGCGTTCATGCGCCGCCCGTACCAGGCTTTTACCATTTGAAATTCCAGGTTAGCAGAGCGCTTCACTCCGGAAAGCGTTTCGTCCGGCGCTGTTCCGCCCGGCGCTGCAGCAGCGGACGATTGAGAAACTCGATGAACGGCGTCATGGCCTCGATCCGCGCGGCGAGTTCCGTGAACAGCTTTGGCGTCGTGGCCAGCTTCGGATCGAGCTTCGTATCGAGCAGATATTGTTTGCGCCGGATGAGGTCGGCCGCCGGGTGGTCCGCGTCGAAACCTTTCGGAATGCGCGTCAGGCTTTCGCCCTGCAGCTCGCCGAACAGCTTCCGGATCTTCGCGGTTTCGAACGTCTTTCGGAATTCTTTGTGGTGGTCCGCAATGTGCTGCCGCACCGTCAGCAGCACGTCCCGATCCGGCGTGTAGACGCCGCCCGCAACTTCAATCGTCTCCGGGGACACCGCGAAATAGTAGGCCGCGCCGCCCGTATACTTGTCGAAGCCGTTCCGCAGCAGCAGGGCGGAGACATACGTCTTATAGGGCGTCTTGTCTTTCGAAAAGCGCGTATCGCGATAGATGCGGTAGACGCACTTCGCGGGCTCGCCCACATAGTCCGGCGCGAAGCGCAGCATCTCGCGATGGAGGGCGCTCACCAGTTCGATCGCGGGGTTCCGCACCGTCTCTTCGAACGCGCCTTTGCGCGGCGTGAACCACTCGCGATCGTTGTGTTTCTTCAGCTCGCGCAGAAAAGCCATGCCTTCCGCGGGAAAACCGGGAAACGCGCTCTGCTTCGCCACATTCGCCTTTGCCATATCTATACTTAAGAATAATGAATCGCGTTCAGGAGACGTTCGCGCAACTCTCCGCGCTTCCCGAAACCACTGTTCTGCGCGACGTTTCCCTGTCGGCGTATACCCGATTCGGCATCGGCGGACCGGCCGATCTGTTCGCCGAGACCCCCGATCCCGGAAGCTTCATGCGCGCCTGGCGAATCGCGCGGTCGAGCGGACTCGATACGGTAGTCATCGGCGGCGGCACGAATCTGATCGTCTCCGATGCCGGTTTTCGCGGCGTGGTGCTGAAGCTCTCGAACGCCTGCATCCGCGCCGAAGGCCTCAATGCGTTCGCCGGCGCGGGGGCATCCCTGCAGGCGCTGGTCGATTTCACCGTGGACGCGGGCCTGCAGGGTCTTGAAACCATGACGGGCATCCCCGGCTCGGTTGGCGCGGCGGTCTACGGCAATGCGGGCGCGTACGGGCATTCCATCGCGGAGCGCATCTTCCGCGTGCGGTTTTTCGATGGCGAAACCGTGCGCGAGCTTGACAACGCGCAGTGCGAATTTCACTACCGCGAGAGCGTTTTCAAACGGAATAAAGACTGGATTATTCTCTCCGCCGAACTGGCGATGCAGCGCGGCGACGCAGCGGCGCTGCGCGAGACCGCCGAAAGGATTCTCGCGATTCGCAACCGCAAATATCCGCCCACGATGAAATGCGCGGGCAGCATCTTCAAGAACTTCCTGCTGGCGGACCTGCCGGCCCGCGTCGCGAGCGAGATCCCGCAGGGCGTGGCGATCGAGGGCAAGGTTCCTTCGGCGTGGTTTCTCGAACAGGTGGGCGCGAAGGGGATGCGCGCGGGCGATATCCACGTGGCGGATTATCACGCGAATCTGATCTATAACGCCGGCGCAGGGACCGCGCGCGATCTGCTGGGAATCGTTGAGGAACTCAAGCAGCGCGTGGAGCGGCGATGGGGCATTCCGCTCGAAGAAGAAGTGCAGTATGTGGGATTCGCCGCCGAAGCTGTCACAATTTAGACTATGCGTTTACTGACGCGTTTCTGCGCGTTTCTCTCGATCGCCGTATCGTTCGCGCTGGCCGCGGACATGCCGTCCGGCGCGAGCCTGCTGCAGCGCTATATCGACCGCAGCGGCGGCGCCGAAGCTTACGCCAAAGCGAAGAACATGGTCGCCACCGGGGCCGTCGAACTGGCGGGGCAAAACATCTCCGGCGCCGTCACAATTTTCGAGGAAGGCGAGAAATCCCGCACCGCGATGGAGTTCCCCGGCATCGGCAAAGTCGAGGAAGGCTTCGATGGCGAGACGGCATGGGAGAACAGCGTGCTGCAGGGGCCTCGAATTCTGGAGGGCGACGAGAAGACGTCTGTCGTGCGTGGGTCCACGCTCGCGCTCGTCGCCTCCTGGCGCGAGATTTATAAAGACGTCCGCACCGTCGGGGTGGAAGACGTGGACGGCAAGCCTGCCTGGAAGGTCGAGATGACGCCGGTCGAGATGACGGCGAAGGATGGCAAACCCGAGACATTCTTCTTTGACAAAGATTCGGGCATGCTGGTCAGGATCTCGCAGATTCTCTCGACGCCGCTCGGCGACATTGCGATCGAGGCGACGATGTCCGACTTCCGCATGGTGGAGGGGATTCTGACTCCCTTCACAATGACGGAAAAAGCACTGAGCCAGAACATTGTCATGCGCCTCGACAAGATTGCCTACAACGCGGCGATTCCGCCGGACCGGTTCACGCTGCCTGCCGAGGTGAAAGCGTTGCTTGACAAGAACGACAGAACGAAGTAGACATCCCCACACTGAAATGTCTGATAATCTTGTCACCGGCGCCTTGTGCCCGGGAGACCTCTGTAATGGTAAATCGCTTCGGTTCCGCCCTGCTCGCTCTGATTTCGCTGACCGCGCCTGCGTTCAGCCAGATTCAGCGAACGGCGGACGGCAAGCCCGACTTCAGCGGGATCTGGCAAGCCCTGAATGCCGCCAACTGGGACCTTCAAACCCATGCGGCGGAGGCCGGACCCTTCTCGGCGCTGGGCGCAATCGGGGCGGTCGCGCCCGGCGAAGGCGTGGTGGAAGGCGGCACACTCCCCTACCTCCCCGCGGCGGCAAAACAGCAAAAAGTCAACTTCGAGAAGCGCTGGACCGACGACCCCGAACTCAGATGTTTCATGCCCGGCGTCCCGCGCGCCAACTACATGCCCTATCCGTTTCAGATCGTGCAGGGCAGCGGACCGGGTAAAGACACCATCCTCGTCACTTACGAATACGCGGACGCTGTGCGCACCATCCGCATGGGCAATCCGGGCAAGAGTCCGGCGGACAGCTGGATGGGGTGGTCGGTCGGGCACTGGGATGGAGACACGCTCGTGGTCGATGTGACCAGTTTCAACGACCAGACCTGGTTCGACCGGGCGGGCGACTTCCACAGCGACGCCCTGCATGTGGTGGAGCGCTACACCCCGCGCGGCCCCGACATCATCCTCTACGAAGCCACCATGGAGGACCCGAAGGTCTTCGCGCGGCCGTGGAAGATCGCCATGCCCCTCTATCGCCATGTGGAAGCGAACGCCCACCTGATGGAATTCCAGTGCATCCCCTTCGCGGAAGATATTCTCTACGGGCATCTTCGGAAGCAATCGGCCAACAGTAAAGGAGACTCCAGATGACTTTGACAGGAATCGCCGCGGCAATCGGTTTGGCCGCGATCCCCGCCCTCGCTCAGAACGCCATACCGCGCGCCGCCGATGGCCATCCGGATCTGCACGGCGTCTGGACGAACGTCACCATCACGCCGCTCGAACGCCCCAGAAATCTGGCGGGCAAAGAGTTCTTCACGCCCGAGGAAGCGGCCGACTACGAGAAACACTCGCGCGACACGCGGAACAAAGATATCCGCGAACGCGGGACTCAGGCCGACGTCGCCAACGCGTACAACGATTTCTGGTGGGACTCCGGAACGAAGGTCGTGAAGACCAGGCGCACCTCAATCGTCGTCGATCCGCCCGATGGCCGGGTCCCGGCCCTGACGCCGGAGCGGCAACAGCAACTCCGGGCCATCGCGGACGCCAAAAAAGCGCGCTGCCTGCAGCCCGGTTGCGAGGTGGAAAACAGCGGCCTCCCCGGACCCGCCGACGGACCGGAGGACCGGCCCCTGATGGAGCGCTGCCTCTCGTTCAACAATGCCACGCCGATGCTCCCCACGGCCTACAACAACGACTATGAGATCGTGCAGACGCCCGGATTCGTGGCGATCGACGTCGAAATGGTCCACCAGGTGCGGCGCATCCCGATCGACGGCAGTCCGCATCTTCCCGCGAATGTCCGCCAGTGGCTGGGCGACTCGCGCGGCCACTGGGAAGGCGACACGCTGGTGATCGATACCACCAATTTCAACGACGAGACCTCGTATCGGGGCTCGGACAGGAACCTGCACATGATCGAGCGCCTGACCCGCACCGATCCCGACACCATTATTTACCGGTTTACAATGGACGATCCGACGGCGTTTACGAAGCCGTGGACCGGAGAGATCCCCCTGGTCAAGGCCGAGGGAATGCTGTACGAATACGCCTGTCACGAAGGCAACATGGGCATGACGGGAATCCTGTCTTCAGCCCGTGCGGACGAGAAAAAAGCGGAATCCGCGAAGAAATAGGAGCTATCGAAAATGCGAACGGCAATCGCTGTTGCGGTGTCTTGTATCGGAATGCTGCTGGCCTCCGCGCCGGCGTCTGCGCATCATGCATTCGCGGCGGAGTTCGATTCCACGAAGCCGGTCAAGCTGCGTGGAACCGTGACGAAGATGGACTGGATCAATCCGCACTCGTGGATTCACGTCGATGTGAAAAACTCGGACGGCACCGTCACGAACTGGATGATCGAGTGCGGCAGCCCGAACACGCTGTTCCGGCGCGGGCTCACGAAGGATTCGCTGCCCGCGGGCACGGAAGTGATGGTGGACGGTTACCTCGCCAAGGATGGCGGCAATCGCGCCAACGGCCGGGATGTCACGCTTACCGACGGACGCAAGCTGTTCCTGGGGTCTTCCAACCCCGACGCGGAGAAGTGATGCGAAGCCGTCCCGCCCTGGCCGCGCTGTTCTCGCTCTGCGCCGTTCCGCTGTTCGGCCAGGCCCATCCCGATCTCAGCGGAGTCTGGCAGGCGCTCGGCACCGCGAATCTGGATTTGCAGGACCACGCGACTTACGGTCCGCCCGCCGGGCCCTTGTTCCAGATCGGCGCGCTGGGCGCGGTGCCTGCGGGCCGTGGCGTCGTCGTCGGCGAGGGGATCCCCTACAAACCCGAAGCGCTGGCCAGGAAGAAGGACAACTTCGCCAACCGCTGGAAGCAGGATCCGGAAGTGAAATGCTACCTGCCGGGAATTCCGCGGGCCACGTACATGCCGTATCCCTTCCAGATCGTGCAATCGCCCACTGTGATTCTGATGGCCTACGAATACGCCAGCGCGAATCGCGTCATCAATATGGGGAAGCCCGTGGAAGCCTCCGTCGATACCTGGATGGGCACCGCGAACGGGCACTGGGAAGGCCAGACCCTGGTGGTGGATAACACCGGCTTCAACGATCTCAGCTGGTTCGATCGCGCGGGGGATTTTCACAGCGACGCGCTGCACGTGGTGGAGCGCTTCACGCGCACGGATCGCGATCATCTTCTCTACGAAGCCACGATCGAAGATCCGCAGACCTTCACGGCGCCGTGGAAGATCAGCCTGCCGCTCTACCGGATCGTCGACAAGAACGCGCAGCTGGCGGAATTCAAGTGCGTCGAATACACGGAAGAATTGCTGTACGGGGACCTTCGCAAAAAGTAGGGGGTTTGCAATGACTCAACGATCTCTGCGCTTGCTGGCGGCCGTGATTGCCGCCGCCGCCGCGTTCGGGCAAACGAAGACGGCGGAGCAGAAGACGGCGCCGCCGAAAACTTCCTGGGGCGATCCGGATTTGCAGGGAATCTGGACGAGCGACGACATGGTTGGCGTACCTTTCGAGCGGCCCGCGAAATTCGGCACGCGCGCATACCTGACCGACGAAGAACTCGCCGCGCGCGCGAAAGACGTCGATGACCTTGCCTCGGTGGCGGAGAGCGGCCAGCGTCCCAACAAGGGCTTCTGGGCCGGCCAGAAGGGCGTGGACGCGGCGGCGGCGCCTCCGCAGTGGCTGGAGTTTGCCCGCAGAGCGTCGCGCCAGGCGTCGCTGGTGGTCGATCCGCCGGATGGGCGCCTTCCCGCGCTGACTCCGGAGGCCAAAGTCCTGGCCGCGGCAGCCGTGGCAAAGCGCGGCAAGCGCCCGGCGTCGTGGCTCGACCTCACCATGTACGACCGCTGCATCACGCGCGGCGTGGCCGGGTCCATCTTCCCGGTGATCTACGGCAACGGCACGCAGATCGTCCAGGCTCCGGGGATCGTCGCCATTCGCAACGAAATGATTCACGAGACCCGTATCGTTCCGCTGGACGGGAGGCCCCATGCCCCGGCAAACATGCGCATGAACATGGGCGACTCGCGCGGCCACTGGGAAGGAAATACGCTGGTGGTCGAGACGACCAATTACATCGGAGGCCGCAATGGCGTCGGCGTGAACGGCAACGCCGCGGCCCCCTACAGCGACGAACTGAAGACGGTGGAGCGCTTTACCCGCGTTGGCGATAAAGCCATCCGGTACGAGATGAGAGTCACCGACCCGAAGACGTACACGGCCCCGTGGACCGTCGCGTTCACGATCACGCGCGAGCCCGGCTACCAGATCTTCGAGTACGCCTGCCACGAGGGCAACTACGCCATGCACAACCGCCTGAGCGCGGCCCGGGCGGAAGAAGCGGAAGAAATGAAAGAAGCGAAAGGAAAGGCCGGGACCCGCTAAACCCGCGGCACCTTCGGCCGGTACAGCACGACCACGCTTCTGCCGGTTACCGGGTAATCCGCCGCGGTCAGGAAGCGCCTTTCACCCGGGTCCGCGATGTCCCGCGGGCTCGGCAGGCCGGTATCGGCGAAGAGCAGCCATTCTTCCGGGGTTTCCGTCTGCACGCGGAACCAGGCGTCGTTCGGGCCCGCGTTGACCATCACGTAGATATCGTCGTCGTTTTCCCGCGCGCCGTCGAGGAACCAGGCCAGCGTGTGTCCCGCCGGCGAAAAATCGACGATCGGGCTTGTCTGGCCGTACCATCGCACGTCTTCGCGCCAGAACTGGCTGCGCGCAATCGAGGGATGGCTTTTGCGAAAGGCGACGATCCGCTGCACGAACCGGAAGACGTCGCGATTGGTCCGCAGCAGGTCCCAGTCCAGATAATTGATCTCGTTGTCCTGGTTATACGGGTTGTTGTTGCCCTTGCGCGTGGACAGGAACTCGTCGCCCGCGCAGAACATCGGCGTGCCGTTCGAAAGCATCAGCAGACAGAAGAAATTCCGGACCTGCCTGCGCCGCAGCGCCAGCACTTCGGCCGGCGCGCCCTCGTCGCCTTCCCAGCCGCAATTCCAGCTGCGGTTGTCGTCGTTGCCGTCCGTATTCCCGTGTCCGTTGGCCTCGTTGTGTTTGCTGTCGTAGGAGACCAGATCGTAGAGGCAGAATCCGTCGTGGGCGGTGATGAAGTTGAGGCTCTGGAAGGGCCTGTAGGAGTTCTCCAGATCGTCCGGAAACAGGTCGTCGCTGCCGTAAACGCGCTGCATCAGCGCGCCCACGCGGCCCGATACGCCGCGCACGAAATCGCGCAGGTCGTCCCGGTACTTGCCGTTCCACTGGCGCCAGTTCAGGCCGGGAAAGGCGCGGCCGAGCAGATAGCTTTCGATGTCCCACGCTTCGGCGATCATGCGCACGCCGTGGCGCGCGGCTATGAAGCCGATCTGCGAAATCAGCGCGGGCTGGTCCAGGTCCATGCCCCCGTCCGAGCGTCTGGTGAAGACCGAGGCCAGATCGAAGCGGAAGCCGTCCACCTTCATCTCGTTCACCCAGAAAAGCAGGCTCTGGACAATCAACGCCTGCACCACGGGATGGTCGCAGCGAAGCGTGTTGCCGCAGCCGGTATCGTTGCGGTAACGGTTCCGGTCCCCGGTCAGAAGATAGTAGGACTGGTTGTCGATGCCCCGATAACTGTAGACAGGCCCGTCGGCGCCTGCCTCGCTCGTGTGGTTGTAGACCACGTCGAGCCATACTTCGATGCCGTTCGCGTGAAACGCGTCCACCATGGCGCGAAACTCTTCGAGCGCGCCCCCTTCCGCCCGATTGGCCGCGTATCCCCTGTGGGGCGAGAAGAAGTTGAGCGTCATGTATCCCCAGTAACTCCCTTCCTGGGGATCGCACTGGTGAACGGGCATCAACTCCACGGTCGTGATGCCCAGCTCTTTGAGGTAGGGAATTTTTTCGATCAGCCCCGCGAAGGTTCCACGGTGCTCCGGGGTCACGCCGGAGTTCGCGCGCGCGGTGAAACCCTTCACGTGCAGTTCGTAGACAACTACGCCATAGCTTGCCCGCTCCGGGCGTGAATCGGCGCCGTTCGAGACATCAAGGGCGGTTTTCGGGAGTACGCCAAGCGGCGCCCGCCCGTCGTTGGCCCCCGGAAAGCAAGCCTTTTCGCGGCTGTAGTCCGCGGGAAAGAACACGGCCGGCGCGAACGGATCGAGCAGGATCTTCCGCGGATCGAACCGGTACCCCGCGGACGGATCGTACCTGCCATCGACGCGCCAGGCGTAATACACCGCGCCTCCGGCCCGGTCGGCCGGCACCCAGCAATGCCAGATCCGCCCCGATTTGTTGATCCGGGGATGCAGGACGCACTCCAGCAAAGGATTGACGGCGTCCGCCGCGCCGTAAAGCAGCAGCGTGACGCCCGTGGCGCGCCGCGAATACAGCGCGAAGTTCCAGGCGCCCAGCGACGGTATCCAGGTGACGCCCATCGGTCCGGGCGTGCCTTCTTTTCTGTCCCATTCGTCGAAACTCCCGCCCGATCGTAGCGGTTCAGGCATATTGCACGCTCTGCAATCCAGCGTACAATGCGGGTTCCCCCGCCCGGCAGTTTCGCCCGCGCCCCGAAATCAGTGCTTGAATTCGAGCGCGGTCTGGGTGCCGCCGATCTGGATTTCGTCCACCAGATCCTTGCCGTCAACCCGTTTGGACTGTACAATCGTATCGGAAAACTTCCTGTCGCCCGCCTGGACAGCCGCGAACGTATCCACGCTCTTGCCTGTCTTCGCGTTGGTGAGGGTCACCTTCGATCCCTCGAACTTCACCTGGTATTGTCCGGGCGGCAACTGAATACTGCCAAGGACCGCGGGGACACCGAACGTCACATCATAGGATTTCGCTGCAAACGACAACCCGGCTGCGGCAAGAAACAGAACGATCTTCTTCATACAGCTATTGGGTGCGCGGAGGGAGCAAATATCTCCCACTATCCGCGCCAGGCTTGTAAAAAGACGTAAAAAAACTTACACTCGCAAAGCGCGGGTGATACGGGGACGGCTAAAATGCGAGGCGGTCTTTCTTGGTGTCGAGGCTCGCGGACTCAAGACCCGGCACCTTCTTCAAATCGTCGACAGTCTTGAAATCGCCGTGGTCCGTCCGGTACTTCACGATGGCGTCGGCCTGCGCCGCGGTGATTTCGAGCACGCTCGCGATCTCGGCGGACGGCGCTTTGTTGGCGTTCACCTGCCCGTAATGCTTCGCGAGGTAATCCTTGATGGTGTCGATCTGCTCGTTGGTCGCGGATGCGCCGCGGGAAACCATGTCGTCCACGATGTAGCCCCAGCCCTGTTTCGTGGCGCGCTGGCTGGAGAGCAGGTCCACGCCGTGGCAGGAGCCGCACACGTTTTCCACAACGTCCTTTCCCGGGCCTTCCGGAAGGTCCTGCGCATTCGCCCGGGGAACCAGGGCTGCGGCGGAAAAAAGAAAGGGGACGGCGGCGAGTAGCGAGCGCTTCATAGTCCCCTTTATGTTAAACCGCCACCATGGCGCGAGGCAAATCGGCGGCCCTGCCTACCTCGCGCCGGCCGCGCCGCTCGACAAACGTCCGCGAATCTGGTTCATCACGTCCGTCGCGAGGAAGGGTTTGCGCAGCACCGGGAAATCGTGCTCCTCGCAGATTGCCTCCTCTTCCGGCGCCAGCATCGAACCGGTCATCATAATGACCTGCAGGTTCGGCACGATCTGCCTCAGCTGCTGCGCCAGCTCCACGCCGTTGCCGTCGGGAAGCATGTAATCCAGCAGCGCGGCGTTCGGTTTGCGCTTCGCCACCATCTTGCGCGCCTCGCTGGCGCTTTCCGCCGCCATCAATTCCCACCCGGACTCCGCCATCAGACGTTCCAGAAATTGCAGCAGGTCGCGGTTATCGTCCACCAGCAGCACGGTGGGATGGGACGGAGCCGGCTCTTCCCCGTTCGAAGTCGCGCGGAGCGAGAGCCCCTGCCGGTCCTCATTAATCTCAACGCGGACGCGCGCTCCCGGCTCGATCTGGTTCTTCGCCACCAGCGTAGCCAGCGGTTGCGTCAGGTGTTTGTGAATGGCGCGCTTCAGCTCGCGCGCTCCGTACTCCGGGCTGGTTCCTTTTTCAATCAGCCACTGGCGCGCGGCAAACGGCACCTCGATGTTGAAACACCGGCTCCCGAGCCGCGAGTTGACGTGCTTCTGCAGGTTATCGATCTCGTGATCGGTGATCGCCGCGAACGATTCCGCATCCAGCGGACGGTACGTAATCACGTGGTCGATGCGGTTGATGAACTCGGGCGAAAACTTCCTCCGGACCGCCGCCAGCGCTATGCCCTGCAGCTTGTGGCCCAGATCTTCGCGCGTTCCGGTAACGGTCGCGGACTGAAAGCCGAAATCCGGGTTGATCTCGCGCATCATTTCTTTAGCGCCCAGATTGCTGGTCAGAAACACCAGACTTTTTTCGAAGTTGACGGACGAATTATCGCCCAGCCGCAGCACGCCGCGGTCGAGCACGCCGAGCAGCAGCCGCGTCAGCGATGGCGCGGCTTTCTCAATCTCGTCGAACAGCACGAGCGAAAGCCCGCAGTTATCGCTGGTCACTGCCGTGAGCCTCTGCTGCGACAGCATGGGCTGCGTTTCGCGGTGCCCGAGATAACCGGGCGGCGCACCAATCAGCTTCGCGACCTCATGTTCCATCTGGAACTCGCCGCAATCGATCTTGAGCACGTTCCTCGAACTTCCATGGAGCGTCTCTGCCAGCGCTTCCACCGTGCGCGTCTTGCCGGTCCCCGTCGGACCCAGCAGGAGGAACACGCCAACGGGCCGGTTCTCCGGAGCAAGGCCCGCCTGAAACATTTCGATATACGGCACGATCACGTTAATGACATTGGGCTGGCCCACCACCTTCGATGAAAGAATCGACGTGAGGTCCTCGGCTGGCTCGGAAACCGGCCTGCGCGATCGTGCGCCCGACGGATTTTTTGGACGGTCTGTCATATGCTGGCCTCATTATACGGACGAAAGCCGCAATGCCGGTTTTTCCGGAGGGTCCGCCGGGATGGAACGTACAGCCCATGTCCAGCGTTTCCAACATCCGCGCGCGCGCCGGGAATTATTTTGGCGGAGTGTGACCGGCCGCGGAGCCCTTTCCGGAGGCTGTCTCTATTCTTCCAGTTCCGCTTCGATTGCGCCACCCGAAAGCAGCGGCATCGAGCCGCCGCTCGCAGGCCCCAGCAGGCCTGTCTTCATATAGAGCAGCAGTTTGTCGCGCGTGTCGGTGATGTCAAGGTGGCGCATCGTGAGCTGGCCGATCCGGTCCTGCGGCGAGAATGCCGATTCGCCTTTCTCCATGGTCAGCCGCTCCGGTTTATAAGTCAGGTTCGGGCTGGTTGTATCGAGAATCGAGTAGTCGTTGCCGCGCCGCAGTTCCACCGTCACTTCACCGGTAACCGCGCGCGCAATCCACCGCTGCGCCGTTTCGCGCAGCATCATCGATTGCGGATCGAACCAGCGGCCCTGATAGAGCAGCCGGCCCAGACGGAGTCCGTTGATGCGGTACTGCTCGATGGTGTCTTCGTTGTGGATGCCGGTCACCAGACGCTCGTAGCCGATGAAAAGCAGCGCCAGACCCGGCGCTTCGTAAATGCCGCGGCTCTTCGCTTCGATGATGCGGTTTTCAATCTGATCGGACATGCCGAGCCCGTGGCGTCCGCCGATCGCATTGGCTTCCAGCACGAGCTTCACCGGGTCGTCGTAACTCACACCGTTCAGCGCGGCCGGCCGGCCCTCTTCGAAACGAATCGTCACCGTTTCGGGCTTGACCGTCACGTCTTCGCGCCAGAAAGGCACGCCCATGATCGGCTCGACGATCCTGACGCCCTTGTCCAGATGTTCGAGGTCTTTCGCTTCGTGCGTCGCGCCCCAGATGTTGGAGTCGGTCGAGTACGCCTTCTCCACGCTCATCTTGTAAGTGAGACCGTGACTGAGCATGTACTCGGACATTTCCTTGCGTCCGCCGAGTTCGTCGATGAACGTCTGGTCGAGCCAGGGCTTGTAGATGCGCAGCGCCGGGTTCGCCAGCAGGCCGTAGCGGTAGAAACGCTCGATGTCGTTGCCTTTGAAAGTGCTGCCGTCGCCCCAGATGTGGACGTCGTCTTCCTTCATGGCGATCACGAGCATGGTGCCCGTGACGGCGCGGCCAATGGGCGTGGTGTTGAAATAGTGCACGCCGGCGGTCGAGATGTGGAAAGCGCCCGCCTGCAGCGCCGCGATGCCCTCCGCGACCAGTTGTTTCCGGCAGTCGATCAACCGCGCTTTTTCAGCGCCATACAGCAGGGCGCGGCGCGGGATCTCGTCGTAATCGGGCTCGTCGGGCTGGCCGAGGTTCGCCGTGTAGGAATACGGGATGGCGCCTTTGTGACGCATCCAGTGGATGGCGGCGCTGGTATCGAGTCCGCCGGAAAAAGCGAGGCCGACTTTTTCACCGGCAGGAAGGCTTTGAAGAATATTTCCCATTTGAACGATTCGGAGTTTGAACCAACGTTCAGAATAGCGTGAGCGGGGCGATTCGGAGGGATACGCATGGCGCTTTCAAGTGCGAGGCATCCCGATCGAAAGTCTCTCGCGGCTCTATAATGGACGTTGGGGCTTGAGTTTGAGTGGGATCTCCGAAAAGCTGCGGCAAACCTGGTCAAACATAAGGTGTCATTCGAGGAGGCGGCGGCGGTCTTTGGCGATCCGCTGGGTCGCATTATCGGAGATCCGCGGCATTCGTCGGAGGAAGAGCGACTGATACTGCTGGGCCGTTCGGAAGCCCGCCGTTTGCTTGCTGTCATGTACGTTGACAAAGGCCGCGCTATTCGAATCGTCAGCGCGAGGCTGGCCACTCGCCGTGAGCGAAGCGACTATGAAGAAACCGTCCAATAAGGGAAAAACTCCGGAACCTGCCGACGCTGACGAGATCCTTCCGGAGTACGACTTCAGTCGCGCTTCGCGCAACATGTACGCTTCGCGCTATGCCGCGGGGAGCGCCGTGGTCGTGCTGGAACCCGATGTGGCCGCTGCGTTCCCAGGCTCAAAAGAGGCTAATCAGGCGCTCCGCGCTCTCGCTGGAATCATTGAGAAACATCGCCTCCGCACGCCCGCATCGCGTCGCAGGTCCTGACGCAGGGTCTGTCAGATAATAACTGTTTCAACTTCCAGGTAAGAGCTTATAGTTCCAGTCGCCATGGAATTTCTCTCTCCGAAGCTGGAGTTCGGCCATCTGCTGATCAGATGCTTTGAGTCCCGGCTCGCAGATGTTGGTTGGCCAATTCCCTCGGGATTCACATCCACAAGTATAAGACATATTCACTTAAAGTTGTTTTGCTTATTTCCTGACAGACCCTTAACCTTCCTGACAGCGACCTGACAGCGAAGAAATCGTCTTCGAAGGGTTTACGCAATTTCGCCATGGTACCGGGAGAGTGGCAGATCGCCGATCCCTCCCGCGAATTATTTTCAGCGGACGGCGTTGCGGCGGGCTGGCTGCACGCCGGTAAGTCTCCCACTCTTACGGCGCCGCCAACCGGCCAGCAGCAGGCCCGATCCGGCGAGAACCCAGGTAGCCGGCTCGGGGGTGAAGGCCCAGGTGCCCGGGTTCCGGCTGTTGCTGGCGCCATTCTGGCTGTTGGTTTGGTAGAAATCTACGCTATTCCCGCAGCAGCCGCTGCCATCGCCATAGGTTTCCAGCAACACCTCTCCTCCAGGACTGGGGGAAGCTTCCACCAGCCAGTGGTAACCGCCGGTATAGTCCTGGAAGATATCGCCAGAGGCATCCGTGGAGATGACGAGTGCGTCCAGCGTGTCCGAGGCTGCCGAGGAGAAAGTGTGCGAGCCGTTGTCAGTGATGGACCAACTCACGAGCGTCGGCAGGGCCACACTCTGGCTGAAATAATCATCGTTGAAGAGGTTATCCGGCAGCGCCGAAGCGAACGTCAGTCCAACGCTGATGAAATTGGAAGTGCTGTCCCCCGCGCAACCCTCGCCGTAACACCCACTGAAGGGATGGCCGGTATAGAAGTATGTGATATTTTCAGCGTGCGCGGGGCCCGCCGGAATCAGGAGCAGCGCAACAGCCACTGCCAGCCCGGAAATTGCTGACACCGGACTTCGCCATTGCAGATTCATCCGCTTGTAATTCATAAAATGCATTCCTCCCCGGGGGATGCGTTTCCCTGTATGGAAGTGTACATCTATTTGTACTGCGGATTGCACGGAAATATGCAGCGCCGGTGATTCTCGACCGGCGTCCGGGTTCCTTCGGTTGTGTGGTTATCGTGGACGGCTCGCGGTACCGGAGTTCGCGCTGGTGTTGTCACTGAGTCATGGGAACATGACCTGGGTCGAGAGCATACGCCGCTGGTGGCGCTGGATGGGTCGGCGCAGCTATTCCAAAGCGAAGCGTCTGCTAATTACCGCCGATTCGGGCGGCAGTAACAGCAGATGGCCGAACTCCAGCTTCGGAGAGAAACGTTCCATGGCGACTGGAACTATAAGCTCTTACCCGGAAGTTGAAACAGTTATTATCCGACAGACCCGTAGTTTTTACTTGATCTCAATACCCGCGCAGTCCGAGCATGAAAAGCAACGCGGGGTAAGTGGACGCGAACGCCCACACGAACGTGTTCAGGCCCATATGAAAGGCGTTTGCGATGTGGAAGCTCAACCCCGCCGCGAGAAATGCCATGGCGACCGGCAACGGGGCAACAAGCACGATCGGAAATCCGAGTTCCCACAGGACCATCCCGGACGACAGTCCCGCGGCCAGCCCCCGGTGCCGTCCCAGAAACTCTCCGAAGGCAGGAATGCCGAAGGTCTTCGTCCTGCTCACGCCGATCGCATACAGTCCGTTCCACCACTCCCTGCGAAATGCCTTCGCCCAGCCGGCGACACCATAGGCGAGGCAGGTCTGGAACGCGATGAACCCAAGCGCAATGACGCGCGCGGTGGGAAAGATCGCGCCGACGGCCAGACTCAGCGTCACCAGCGTGGCCATCTGGTCCGACCCGTCGCTGCCGTAATCGGAGCGGAACGAGTAAACCAGATCGATCGCCGCCAGCAGCGGCAGCAACCAGGGCGCGAGCAGCCACGCCGTGGGCGCAACCAGCACGATGGCCGCAACGGACAGGCGCAAGGCAACAAGCAGCCGGACCCGCGGATAATCGTAGAGCCAGTTCAACACGTGCTCCCACCGCGGATTCACGTAGCGCTCGCTTCTCAGGCGAATCACGGTCCAGCTCATCATGCCGTCGCCCCGGAGCACGCGGTCTCTGATCAGCAGTTCGGCCGACGCCAGGATGTGCGCGACCGCGGCCAGACGCGCGCACAGGCCGATCGCCTGAGTTTCGGACAGCATCATTTCATCCTGTGCAGCCCGGAAACGCAATAGATCTGCATCCCGGGGTTCTCCCTGCCCAGATTGATCGTGGCAATGGCGAACTGAGTGGATTCCGGCTCGACCCATCTTTCGATCCGCGTGACGCGGTTCAGGATCGCCAGATAAGGCACGGACGTCACCGTATCGATCAAAGGCCTCGCCGGGTCCATTCGCGCGAGCTGCATCGCCGCATCCAGCTCGGACTTCCGTTCCCGCTTCGCCGGAAAAAGGAACCCGTTCCACCAATGGCGCGGCACGGAACGAAGCTCCGTCCAGTCGGTGAAGGCCCCGTTTGGAAAGATATCCCGATACAGCACAAAGTAATCCGATGTACTGGGAACCGGGGCAAAGAACCGCCACTGCGGAATGAGGCGCAGGACGTCTCGCGCCCGGATGCCGGCTTCCGGCTTACACCAGAGAACCAGGATCGAAAGCACCGCCCAGACGCCAAAGAAGGCGGATGCGAATATTACGCCGAACAATAAAACCTTCTAGCCCGCCGTGCCTCGGAGCAAGGCGGCCCTGCGCAGTTCAAGCAGCGCCAATGCCGTTCCCTCCGCTCCGAGCCGGCGGACGTCCTCATCCGTGAGTTTCAGATTCACGGCGAACCGTGCGCCGCCATCCCCGGCATCCCCGGCGTCCGCGCCGTCGCCGCCCACCACCGCGTTATAGACTGAAACCGCTACGGCAGCTCCGGCTGCGGCGCCAACAGCGCCTGCCCCGGCGGCTGCGGCGGCGCCGAACACCAGGCCCCCCGCGGCGGCCAGTCCGCCGACCACAAGTCCCCACGCGATTCCCGCCGCCACGCACGCGCCGATGCAATCGCGCAACACGCCAATATTGCGCCACAACTCCGGCTCCGGCACTTGTTCCAGCGCCGCCTTTTCGGCGGCGGTTAAATCCGGCATGGTCTGCAGGGCGATAACTTCGTACAGGGGCGCGCCCTTCTTGTAAAACTGCCGCAATTCAAACCCCTGCGAGGCAAGCCTCCCGCCGTTGTACGGAAGCGTAAACCCGATCAGATCCCGGCCTTCCGGGATGTGCAGGTTCTCGACCAGCGCAGTCCCTCCATAGAACAGGGTGGCAAACACCGGCGCGGCGGCGATCGTATTGAAGGCCTGCTCCAGGGTGGGGGGCGCCGCCGGCCCGCCCGCGTGAATCTCATTCACGATGGCCAGCACCGATTTGCCGCCTTCCTGAACCGCTTGCCGCACCCGGTCGATGGATCCAGCCGAGCGGCCGACGAAAACGGTGATCGTTCCGGGCACACCGAAGTAATCCGTCTTCGCCTTTATGTTGGGCGTGTTGTTCACGACTGGAACCGGAACGGTCTTCGCAGGCCGCAGGCGCGTTTCCAGTCCCAGGCGCTCGCCCGCGCTGTTCACAAGCGCGATGTCCGGCAGTCTGCCTGCGGGGTTGCTTATATCCATGTTGATTGCCTCTTTTAATCCGGAATTTTCAGTCTGGCGGACAAAATCGTCAAGCTCATGCTACACCACAACGCTGTCCGGAGTTGGGGAAACTGTGGAGGCCGCCCGATTTTATTGCAGACCCGCAAGCATCCTGGCCATCTCCACCAGGCCGATCGCGTCGAGTCCGGGTCCGATCGGGTACCGTTCGCTTCCGGAATTGACCAGGAACCGGCGCTTCGGTTTCAAATCCTCGCACGCAATATGGAAGCCTTTCTCAGGTTTGGCCGATAACCCGCGCTTGATCTCCAGAGCCCACAGGCCGTGCCCCGGGATCTCCAGAACAAGGTCGATCTCCGCCCCCGCTGCCGTGCGATAGAAGCTCGGTACCGTGCGCGTGGGGGCGGCGGCAATGAGGTTTTCGACGACGAAGCCTTCCCAGCTCCCGCCCGCCACCGGATGCCCGGAAAGCGCGTTGTAATCCGCAATGCCAAGCAGCGCATGAACGAGCCCGCTGTCGCGCACAAACACTTTGGGCGATTTCACCAGCCGCTTGCCGGCGTTGCCGTGAAACGGTCTGAGGCGGCGGACCAGCAGCAGGTCCACCAGCAGATCGATGTATCGCGTCACCGTCTGCGCGCTGTTCATCAGGGACGTGGCCAGCCGGGAGGCATTGAGCAGCGCCGCCTGCTCGTGCGCGAGCATGGTCCAGAGCCGCTCCAGCGTCTCCGCCGGAACCCGTGGACCCAGAAGCGGAACGTCGCGCTCCAGGTACGTGCGAATGAAATCCTTGCGCCACTCAAGGCTGTTGCGGTCGCTCGACGCAAGGTAGCTTTCGGGAAATCCGCCGCGAACCCATAGCGCGTCCATAGCGGAACGCGTCTCCAGGGATGTTCCAGGCAGGGGTGTTTCCAGCAGGGACGTTTCCAATATGCTGAGTGGCCCCATTTCCACGTAAGCGATTCGTCCCGCAAGCGACTCGCTCGACTGCCTCAGCAAATCCATCGACGCCGAGCCCAGAATGAGAAACCGGGATGTTTTCCGCCCGTGCCGGCGTCCGCGGTCGATCACGCCCCGGAGCGCGGGAAACAGTTCCGGCACGCGGTGGATCTCGTCCAGCACCACGAGGCGATCCTCGTAGCGGTCGAGAAACAACACCGGATCGGCAAGCTTGGCCCGATCCTCGGCTGCCTCAAGATCGAGGTAAACGGAAGGGCGTTCTGCTGCGATGGTGTGGGCCAGCGTCGTCTTCCCAACCTGGCGGGGGCCGATCAGCGCAACTGCGGCCTGCCGGGACAGAGCGTCCCTCACAGCCGGCAATGCGCCGCGAACAATCATCCATGCATATTATCCATCCCACGGACAATTTACAAGCTTCCCTTCCTGTCACCGATTTCCGGGAATATTCACCCTCTGTTTTCAATGCCTTACCCGCCCCTTCGCGTTCCAGACCGGTTTTCCCATGCTCTACTGCCACCAGGAAGCGAAAAAACATGATTTCCGAAAAACAGCTCGAAGCCAACCGCCGCAACGCCCAGCGCTCCTGCGGTCCCACCTCGATTGCGGGCAAGGAGCGTTCCAGCCGCAACAACCTCCGTCACGGCCTCACGGGCCAGATCAACGTCCTGCCCACCGAAGATCGCGAAGCCCACAACGCATTCTGCCACGCGCTCATCGAAAGCCTCAAACCCGAAACCCCCATGGAGCAGCAACTCGCGCTCGCCATCGCCGAAGACAACTGGCGCCTCAATCGCGCCCGCGCCATCGAGAACAATATGTTTGCGCTGGGTCACAAAGAGAAGAGCCACGAACACGAACGCCGCGAAATCCAGATCGCCCTCGCCGACGCCCGCACCTTCCAGGACCACGCAAAAGAATTCAATCTGCTCTCCCTCTGCGAGCAGCGCATCAACCGCACCCTGCACCGCAATCTCGAACAGCTCAAAACCCTCCAGGCCGAGCGCAAACAGCAGCAGGCGCACGATCTCGAAGAAGCCAAGCTCCTCGCCCAGCTCAGTCTCTCCAACGGGTTACCGTTCGACCCCGCCCAAAATGGGTTCGTCTTTTCCAACGCCGAAATCAACCGCGCCATCGACCGCGACAACCGCCTCAAACAGGCTCGCGAAGCCGCTTGCACCCCGCAAAAACCCAAACCGCTCGCCGCCCGCGCCGCCTGAAGCGCCCGATCGCGCGCCAAAACGGTGCTAACGTATCGGAATGGGAGTCGTCCTGCTAAGTACATGCGCATGAGCAAAGTTCTTTTGACGATCGTGGTGGCGGCGGTTTCCGCGTTTTCGCAGACCCTTCCGCAAGGCGTGGAGAAAAAGGCAACCGTCGGCGGCATCGCCGAATACGACTATCCCAACGGTCTGCGCGTCCTCCTTTTCCCCGATCCTTCCAGCCCGAAGCTCACCGTCAACATGACTTATCTGGTCGGGTCGCGCTTCGAAGGCTACGGCGAAACGGGCATGGCTCATCTGCTTGAGCACATGAACTTCATCCTCACCGCCGGCGGCCGCAACATCAAGAAGGAGTTGACCGACCGCGGCGCCCAATGGAACGGCAGCACCTCTTACGACCGCACCAACTACTTCGAAACGGTCACCGCCGGCGACGGCAACCTCAAGTGGGCGCTCGGTCTCGAAGCCGACCGCATGGTCAACATGCGCATCGAAAAGCAGCTCCTCGATACCGAAATGACCGTCGTCCGGAACGAGTTCGAACGGGGCGAAAACAGTCCGCAGTCGATCCTCGAAGAGCGCGTCATCGCCACCGCTTATCTCTGGCACAATTACGGTAAATCGGTCATCGGCTCGCGCGCCGATATTGAAAAGGTGCCCATCGACCGCCTGGCCGCTTTTTACCGGAAGTACTATCAGCCGGATAACGCGGTGCTCGTGATCGCGGGCCAGTTCGACCAGTCGAAAGCGCTGGCGTATGTGGCCGAAACCTGCGGAGCCATTCCCCGCCCCACCCGCAAGCTCGATGCAACCTACACGGTGGAGCCGCCCCAGGATGGCGAGCGGTACGTCGCGTTGCGCCGCGTGGGAGAAAATCCCGCCCTCATGATCGCCTGGCATGCGCCGGCCCTCGCCAATCCCGACTCCGCCGCTCTCGAAGTCATGGGCGGCGTCCTCTCCGGCGGCGGACGCGGCGGCAGCGGACGCCTCTACAAAGCGCTGGTGGATAACAAAAAAGCGCTCTCCGTCAACATGGGTTATGAAGAACTGCACGATCCCGGCTTCGTCCTCGTCTCGGCCGGATTAAGTAAGGATCAGTCCCTCGGCGAAGCGCGCAAAGCCATTCTCGATACGGTCGCCGGCGTCGTGACCGAGCCGCCCACCAAAGAAGAGGTGGAAAAGGAAAAGGCCAGAATCCTGCAGGGCATGGAACAGGAGATGGCGAACTCGCAGTTCGCCGCAATGGGCCTGTCCGAGATGATCGCGAACGGCGACTGGCGGTTGTTCTTCCTCAATTACGACCAGATCAAGGCCGTCACGCCGGAAGACGTGGTGCGCGTCGCAAAGCTCTACTTCAAGGAGTCGAACCGCACCGTGGGCGAGTTTATCCCCACGCCCGCGCCCGACCGCACGGAAGTGCCCCAGTCCGCCGATCTCGCTGCCGTTTTCAAGGATTACAAGAGCGGCATGACGGTCTCGCAGGGAGAAGCGTTCGACCCCTCGCCCGCCAATATCGAGAAGCATCTGACCCGGCTGAAGCTGCCGGGCGGTCTCAAGCTGGCCATGCTGCCGAAAACTAACCGCGGCGGCACCGTTTCCGC
>VFSW01002967.1_pt1 | contig 25525 bp, 20 predicted proteins | sample 5358111 | NCBI WGS metagenome assembly VFSW01 (sample SAMN11554181, study PRJNA540505) | mine drainage metagenome | isolation source: sediment from site ElyBrook_90M | place: USA: Ely Copper Mine, Vershire, VT | collected 2017
AGATCGTAGCGCGCTCGCCCGGCATGCAGCGTCTCGCCTTCGACCCTCAACAGGCGGCGCACGGCGAGGCCGGGGTCGGCGGCGTCGAGGGCGGCCTGGAAAATCTCGCGGGCGGCGCGGCGGAGCGTTGGGTCCAGGCGGGCCACGGCGCTCAGAAAATCGGCAGCCGCAGAATCGCCGACACGACAGGGGCCGGGTCGTCGCCGGAGATTTCGATCCGGTAGTCGGCGCGCTGGTAGGCGGCGCGGCGGGCGAAGTAGAGGTGCTCAAAGCGCGAAGCGTCGCGGGCCAGAGGGCGGTCGATGGTGCCGCCCAGGCGCGCCCGGACCAGCGCGAGCGGGCAGTCGAGCCACACCGTGACGCCGTTTTCCTGAAGCAGGTCGAAGTTCTCCTGCACCGAGAAAGCGCCGCCGCCGAGGGCCACCACCATCGGCCGTCCGGTCTGTATGGTGCGTACACGCTTCTGGATCGCCTGGGTCTCGATGCGCCGGAACTCCTCCTCGCCGTCCTTGTCGAAGATGTCGGCGATGCCGCGGCCCTGCGCCGCTTCGATGTCGGCGTCGAGGTCGACGAAGCTCCAGCCGAGCTCGTAGGCCAGCAGCTTGCCGATGGTCGATTTGCCGCTGGCCATAAACCCGACCAGGTAGATACCGGGGGTGCGTTTCAGCTTGAGAATCATGGATCAGCTTGCCTGCCGGATCATACGCTCCATTCTCGCATCCACAAGGCGCGGGAACATCCGGGCCGCGGCCACCAGCAGCCACACCGACCGCGGCGCCACGATGGTGCGGGCGTTTCGCTCGATGCCCCCTACGATGGCCGCGGCACAAGCCTCGGCCGTGATCGCCATCCGGCGCGCCCGCACAACTCCGGGCGGCGGCGCCCCGGCGATCGCGCTGCGCTGAAAGCCGGTATCCACGTAGCCGGGGCACACCGTCATGGCGCGAATGCCATCCCGCAGCAGTTCCATCCGCAAGCCGTCGGTGAGCGAGGCGAGGGCGAATTTCGAGGAAGAATAGAGCGTCATCCACGGCAGCGTCAGCCGGGCGGCGATGGAAGCCACGTTGACAATGTAGCCCGAGCCCTGGCGCCGCATGGCCGGAGCCGCGAGCCGGATGAGATCGAGCGGCGCGAAAAAATTCAGCTCAAACAAGCGCCGCGCCTCCTCCTCCGATGCCTGCCAGGCAGGAGTGTACAGTCCCACGCCCGCATTGTTGATCAGAATGTCGATGCGCCCGAAGCGGGTTAGCGTCCGCTCGACGATGCTCCGGCGGTCGGCGGCCGCCGTGAGATCGCCGGGCACGGCAAAGGCTTCCGGCACCGCGCGCTCGAGCGCTTCCGCGTTTCGCGAAGTCACCGCCAGCAGGGCTCCCCGGGCGGCCAACGCGCGCGCGCAAGCCGCGCCGATTCCCGCCGAGGCGCCGGTGACCAGCGCCACTTTCCCGCTCGCCTTCATCCTGGTTCGATTGCCCGTCCCTCCGGGCAAAGGCCATAATAGTACACATGCAACAGGAGTTGTTGCCTTTGTTTCCTCTCCAGTTGGTCTTGTTCCCCAACGCCACGCTCCCGCTGCATATCTTCGAGGAGCGCTACAAGGAAATGATCGGGCGGGCCATCGCCGCGCAGGCCGAGTTCGGCGTCGTTCAGGCCGGGGAGCGCGGCATCGTCAACACGGGCTGCACCGCCGTTGTCGAGCGCGTCCTGCGGCGCGACGCCGACGGCCAGCTCGACATCCTCGTCGTCGGCCGGCGGCGCTTCGAGATTCTGGTTCTCAACGACGAAGAACCGTTTCTGCGCGGAGCCGTCGATTATTTCGACGACGACGAGTTCGGCCCCGTGCCGCCCGAGACGCTGCGGCTGGCCATTGAGCGCTACCAGGAACTGCGGGAGATCAAGGGCGACGAAATCGCCGAGCCCGATCTCACCGCCTCCCAGCTCAGCTTCCGGCTTGCTCAGCCCATACCCGACCTCGACTTCCGCCAACTGCTGCTCGCCACGCGCTCCGAGGCCGAGCGCATGAAACAGGTGGCCGAGTTCCTTTCGGGCTACGTGAGCAAGGAGCGCGCCATCGCCCACATGCGCGAGACCGCGCCTCGCAACGGGCACGGCAAATGGCCGGGAGGGATCGAGAAGTGAGCGGGCGCCGCTGCACCCTGCTGGTTGACGCCGACGACACGCTCTGGGAGAACAACATTTACTTCGAGCGGGCCTTCGAGGAATTCTGCCTGTTCCTCAATCATCCCCGGTTGCATCCCGTTGAAGTTCGCGCCGTGCTCGATGCAATCGAGCACGAGAACAACCGCATCCACGGCTACGGCTCGCTGAACTTCGGGCGCAACCTGGTGGAGTGCTACCGCCGCCTCGCCGGCCCTCCCGTGCGGCAGCAGGATCTGGACCGCGTCCGCGGCTTCGCCGAGCGCATCCTCGACCAGCCGATCGAGCTGATCGACGGCGTCGCCGAGACTCTGGCGCATCTGTCGGAGCGCCATGAACTGATCCTGTTCACCAAAGGCCACCCGGACGAGCAGAGCAGCAAGCTCGACCGCTCGGGCCTGGCGCGCCACTTTCATCACTGCGCCATCGTCAAAGAGAAGGACCGGCCGGCCTACGAGCGCATCGTCGCCGAGCGCCGCCTGGACGCCTCGCGCACCTGGATGGTGGGCAATTCGCCGAAGTCGGATATCAACCCGGCGCTCGAAGCCGGCCTGAGCGCCGTCTTCATTCCCCACGCGCACACCTGGCGGCTGGAGCACGAAGAGCTGCTCGACGGCGGGGGCCGTCTCACGCACGTGCGCACCTTTCGGGAGCTGTCGACGATCTTCTAGGCGCCGCGCCTAGCGGAGGGCAGCGTCGCCGGAGGACACCATCGCAGCCGGGGATATCGGAGCCCGCTGCTCGGCGTAGTATCCGGCGTTGTTGAGGTTCCGGTACACGCTGCCGGCCACGCCGGAGGCGACCGGTCCGCTCACGGCGTGTCCGCCGGTCAACAGCACTACCACCGAAAGACGCCGCGTGCCCACCTGTTGGAACGAGGCGAACCAGCCCAGATGCGTGGGCGAGCGGTTGTCGGTGCAGGTGCCCGTCTTGCCGAAGATCGGCCGGTCGGCATCGAACTGCGCTCGCTGCGCGGTGCCGAATTCGACCGCGCCCATCATGCCGGGAAGCATCTGCGAAATCTGGCTGGAAATCTCCAGGTGCCGCTTGACGCGGGGCACGAACTGATCGATCTCGGCCTGGGTCCGAGGGTATTGCAAATAGTACAGCGTGCCGCCGTTGGCAACCGCCGAAACGATCGCTGAAAGCTGCAGAGGGGTGAAATAAAAGCCTTCGCCGAAGCTGGTCATCATTCCCAGCCCGTCGGCGGGAGGCGCTTCGGGAAGCGGCGTGAACTGCTCGCCGTCGATGTTCAGGCCGGCGCGCTCGCCCATGCCAAGCAGCCGGGCGTAGTCGGTGATCTTGTCAAATCCGAGGTGCGTGCCCACACTGGCGAAGTAGGCGTTATTGGAAAACGCCAGCGCGTTGGTGAGATCGTAGCTGAAGCGGCGCCGCGGATGGGCGCGCTCGGACTCCGGATCGATGATCCCTTCGCTCAGGCCCGCCAGCGAGGCGACGATCTTGATGGTGGAGCACGGCTCGTAGCCCGCGCTCAGAGCCAGCTTCTGGTTCACCATGGCGAGAACGCGCCCGGTGTCCGGATCGGTGACGACCACCGAACCGTTGTAGGGTCCCAGCGCCTGCACCGCCGCGCGCCGCACTTCCAGGTCTTCGCCGTCCACCAGGTCGCCGATTGTCGAGTCGGCAAAGGTCGGCGTCTTCCAGGGACTGTATAACGCGCGCCGCCGGTTCCGGCCGGCCGCTCCCGCCGTACGCGTGTAGCTGATCTTGCGCAGCTTCGGCTTGGCCGATGCCTCGGCCGAGGCGCTCCGCGGAGCCACCTTCTTGCGCGTGCCCGACGCCGCCTTTGCACGAGGCTTCGCGCCGGCCAGATTTCTCTTCGCCGTCCGCACCGTCTTGGCCGCGGCCGGTTTTGCCGCCGCCGAATGCCGCCGCTTGTGATGTGGCGTTGTCGATTCGGCGCCCACCAGCAGGGGCGCCGTCACGAGGCAGGCTATCAGAACCGAGTGAATCGAGCGGGTCATCGCGTTTGCATCTTCCTAAGCCTCATATCGTCATCTTCTCGCCCGGGACCTTACCGCGGCAACTGGGCCTCCCCTATCCCACCCGGCGCGGCCGCCCGGCAGGCCCACGCCGATCAAACGTTCTTCTAGGATTATGTACTTTTCCCGAGTCCTATTTCAAGCCGCCGTCCAACCTCCGTCAATCGCCATCGCCGCTCCATTCACGAACCCGGCCTCATCGGAGGCTAAATAAAGCGCCAGGTAAGCAACTTCATCCGGACGTCCAAGGCGCCCAACCGGTTGCCTCCGGTTCAGCTCCTCTCTCATTTTTTCTTTTTCATGCTTGTGAAAACGCTCCAGAAATCCTTCGACAAAAGGAGTGTCGACAGTGCCCGGGCAAATACAATTCACCCTCAACCCCACCGGATAATCCACCGCCATTTGACGGGTCATCGCAATCACCGCGCCCTTGGTGGCGCAATAGGCGAACCGCCGTTTCACACCCACCATCCCGGCGACCGAACCCATATTGATGATGCAGCCTCCGCTGCGAAGTAACAGAGACAGCGCCGCCCTGCTGGTCAGGTACGCGCCCGTGACGTTCACCCGGAACAGCCGTTCGAACTCCTCCAGCGGCGTCTCCTCCACGTTTCCCACAAACCCGATGCCGGCATTGTTCACCAGAATGTCGAGCCCATCGAGCGTGGCCATTGCCGCCGCCACCGACTCCTCCCGTGTCACGTCGCACACCACGGCGCGCGCTCCCGGCAGCTCCGCCGCCAGCGCCCCGGCGCCCTCCGGATCAATGTCCGCCACCACCACCGCGGCCCCGGCGGCATGAAATACCCGGCAGATGGATTCCCCGATTCCGCTGGCCCCGCCGGTGATGAAGGCGGTGCGTCCATCGAGACGAAAAGGTTGTTTCATAGGAAAACGCTCAGTATAGCCGAGCGATGGGCCGCGCGGGCTCTGCACCCGAAATCGAGCCGCGGACAAAGAACCTCGCCCGGCCGGTGCTTCCGCCCGCGCCGGCCCGTTTGTTCCGCAATGCAAGACGCCGGCGCTCGTTGCCGGGCGAGTCGCTCCCACCGTCCGCGCCCCGTCGCCGGAGGCCAATACTCTGATTTGTCAGCCAGTTATTGGGGCCTGAGCCGCGTTAGCCAAGTCCGCGCTGCGATAAGACGGCGAGGCCCGGAAGTATAACCTTGACTCGAATGCCATGCTTTGGCACTATTTATGCCAACCTTAGTCGTCGCAGGCTGGTGCAACGGGTGCTTGTGGTTCATGTTTTGGCGAGCTATTTCTACCGGTCGAGCCGTGCGTTCGAATTGCAAAACCCGTCTGGAGTGCAAACAGTTTGTTCAACAGGAGAGTAATCAAGATGATCCGGGTCGATCTGCGTTTTTTTAGAATCGCGTTGTCTATCATTTTACTGGCGTGCCTGGCGGTCGCTTCCGCGCGAGCTCAGGCCGTCGCCGTGGCTGAGGTCGCCGGCCAGGTGTTCGATCCCTCCGGCAGCCCCGTCGCCGGCGCCCGGGTCGCCATGACCCAGACGGAAACCAAGAATCAGCGCGTCGTCACCACCGACACTTCGGGCACTTACACTCTGCCGAATCTGCCCGTCGGACCTTACTCGCTCGAAGTCAGCGCCACGGGCTTCAAGAATTACGTCCGGTCCGACATCGTTTTGCAGGTGGCGCAGAACATCCAGATCAACGTAACCATGCAAATCGGCTCGGTGAGCGAGACCGTGGAAGTGAGCGGCATGGCGAGCATGGTGGAGACCAAGGATAACTCGATTGCCCAGGTGGTGGATCAACGGCGCATTAATGACCTGCCTCTCAACGGCCGCCAGGCGACGCAATTGATTCTGCTTTCCGGCGCGGCGACCCCGGCGCCGGGCGGCGACATGGCCACGAGTAAGAACTTTTACAGCTCGGTGACTTATTCGGTGGCCGGCGGCCAGGCCAACGGCACTAACTACTATCTGGACGGCGGCGACAACAACGACACGATGACCAACGTCAACCTGCCGTTCCCGTTCCCCGATGCGCTGCAGGAGTTCAACGTGGAAACCAATTCGCTGCCCGCGCGAAACGGTTTGCACCCGGGCGGCGTGGTGAACGTGGTGACCGCTTCGGGCACCAACGCCATCCACGGCGATTTGTTCGAGTATCTTCGCAACGGCAACGTCAACGCAAGGAACTATTTCGCGCCCGTCCACGACAGCCTGAAACGCAACCAATACGGCGGAACGGTGGGCGGAGCCATCATCAAGGACAAGCTGTTCTACTTCGGCGGTTACCAGGGAACCTATGTGCGCACCAATCCGCCGCAGAGTATCGCCTTCGTTCCCACTGCCGCAAGCCTCAGCGGCGACTTCAGCGCCCTCGAATCAGCCGGCTGCCAGGCCAAGCACGTGGCGAAGAACATCATCGATCCCACCACCAACGCCCCGTTTCCCAACAACCAGATTCCCGCGTCGCGCTTCGACCCGGCGGCGGTGAAGCTGGCCTCGACATACCTGCCGCAGGCTCAGAATGCATGCGGCCAGACGACTTATAGCATTCCCAACCCCAATCAGGAAGGCCAATACATCGGGCGCATCGACTACAACCAGAGCTCGAAGAATCAGATGTTCGGACGCTACTTCGCCGACAGCTATACGGCGCCGGCGCAGTGGAACCCGTCCGATATCCTGGTGACTCAGAACCCGGGCAACGCCGAGCTCGCCCAGGCTTTCACCTTCGGCGATACCTATCTGTTCGGACCGAATACCATCAACTCGTTTCATGCCTCCTTCACCCGGCGCCGCGACAACCGCGGTCCCAACGCTTCCGACATTAACGCCCAGGACCTCGGCATCAACATGTTCACTTACGTGCCGAACTTCCTGCAGGTGTCGGTAAGCAATTCGTTCAACATCGGCTGCGGCATCTGCTCGCCCGGCTACTTCAATGTGAACACCTTCCAGGAGGCCGACGACCTGGATATCATCCGCGGAAAGCATCAGATCGCGGTCGGCGTCGATGTCATCCGCACTCAGAACAACACCAACGCCGGCTACCTCAACAACGGCAGCTTCTTCATGAACGGACAGTTCACGGGCAATCCCATCGCCGACTTCCTTCTCGGCGACCTGAGCGGGTTCAGCCAAAGCCGCGCCCAGCAGGTGGCCATGCGCGAAACCATTTTCGGCCTGTACGCGCAGGACACGATCCATGTGAGCAAGCAGTTGGTTTTTAACGTCGGACTGCGCTGGGAGCCGATGCTTTTTCCGGTGGATGTCTACGGCCGCGGCAGCACCTTCTCCTTGTCCGCCTTCCAGGCCAATCAACACAGCTCGGTTTACACCACCGCGCCCGCCGGATCGTTCTATTATGGCGACCCCGGCGTATCCAAGGCATTCACCAACAACGATCTGGCTGTGTTCAGCCCCCGTGTCGGCCTGGTGTGGAATCCGCACGGCGACGGCCGCGACTCGATTCGCATCGGCGGAGCGATCATGCACGATTCCACCGAGGTCTGGTACTCGCAGCGGTTGACTTCGAATCCTCCGGTGGTCAACGAGATCGACTTGTCCACCTCCGGACCCTTCAGCAACCCCTGGCTGGGCTATCCCGGCGGCAACCCGTTCCCCGGCGTTGTCCCTCCACCCAAGAACGCCAGGTTCCCGACCGCCGCCCTCTATGTGTTGCTGCCCCAGAATATGCCACCGCCGACCATCACGCAGTGGAACGCCACCTACCAGCGCCAGCTTCCGCAGGACTGGATGTTCGAGGTCTCTTATCTCGGCAACGCCACCCGTCACCTGTGGATCGGCCAGGAGACCAACCCGTCTTTCTATATCCCAGGCACTTGCAACCCATCCGCATTGTCCTCCTGCACCAAGCTGCAACAGGCCCACCGCTTCCTGAACCTGATCAATCCCGCGCAGGGAAACTACTATGGCGGCATGCCCATCACCGACGCCGGCGCCAATGCCAGCTACAACGCATTGTTCGTCTCCATTCAGCGGCGGTTCACATCGAACTTCACATTCCTGTCCAACTACACCTGGTCTCACTGCATCAGCCAGGGCAACTTCTCCGGAGACCTGACGGGCGGCCAGTTCGAGAACCCGTACAATCTCGCGATGGACACCGGCGACTGTAACTTCGACGTGCGCCACATCTTCAACACGTCGATCGTCGCCCTCAGCCCGGTTCACGGCAGCGATCTGAAGGCCAAGCTCCTGGGTAACTGGCAGCTCTCGCCACTGCTGCGCATGACCAGCGGCATGCCGATGAACATCACCACCGGACAAAACTACTCGCTGAACAGCGTCGGCCTCGATCGTCCGAATCAAATTCTGACCAACGCAGTCAACTCAACCTGGGGACCGAATCTGAATTATCTAAACGCCGCGGCTTTCACCCATAACCCGATTGGCGGTTTCGGCAACGTCGGCGCCTACGACCTCGCCGGGCCCGGCTTGATCAGTCTCGATCTCTCCCTCGTGCGCTTCTTCCAGCTCACCGAGCGCTTCCAACTCGAGGCGCGCGCCGAGGCGTTCAACGCCATCAATCACACCAACTTCAACAACCCGAATACGACCGAAACTTCGTCCACATTCGGCCGCATCACTTCGGCGGGCGATCCGCGCATCTTCCAGTTCGCCCTCAAGCTGCACTTCTGATTTCCTTTCCGGGCGGCGGCCGTCGCGCTGCCGCCCTTACTCCACTTTCCGCGCGCCTGCTCCGGTTGCCTGTATCCTGAAGCTTGTATGCCATTCGACTCGATTTCCCGGGCGATCGAGGATTTTCGCGCCGGCCGGATGCTGGTGATCGTCGACGATGAGGACCGCGAGAATGAAGGCGATCTCGCCGTCGCCGCCGAAAAGGTGACGCCCGAAATCATCAATTTCATGGCCACCCACGGCCGCGGGCTCATCTGCATGCCCCTCGACGCTTCCCTGTGCGACGCCCTCGACCTGCGCCCCATGTCGCCGCGCAACACCTCCAAGTTCGGCACCGCCTTCTGCGAGTCCATCGAGGCGGCTGAAGGCGTCACCACCGGCATCTCCGCCGCCGACCGCGCCCGCACCATCCTCACAGCCATCTCCGACGGCGCCCGTCCCCGCGACCTGGCGCGCCCCGGCCACGTCTTTCCCCTCCGCGCCCGCGAAGGCGGCGTGCTGGTCCGCGCCGGCCAGACCGAAGCTGCCGTCGATCTCGCCCGCCTCGCCGGTCTCCGCCCCGGCGGCGTGGTCTGCGAAATCATGAAGGACGACGGCACCATGGCCCGCGTGCCCGAGCTTGTCGAGTTCTGCCGCCGGCACAAGCTGCTCCTCATCTCCGTCGCCAGCCTCATCCGCTACCGCCTCCACCACGAGCGCTTCATCCGCCACGAAGCCGAGCGCTGTCTGCGCACCAGCTTCGGCGATTTCCGCGCCATCACCTACTCGAGCTCCATCCTCCCCGAGCGCCACCTGGCCCTGGTCCACGGCGAGATCAGCGGGCGCGAGCGCGTCCTGGTCCGCATGCACTCCCACTGCATCGCCGGCGATCTGTTTTCCTCCGTCGAATGCTCCTGCCGCCAGGTGATGGAAAGCTCGCTGCGCCGCATCGTCGAAGAGGGCTGCGGCGTGCTAGTCTATCTCCACCAGACGCGACCCGAATTCCGCGACCACCTGCCGGACTCCGGCGGCCATCCCCAGCGCCCCCAGTACGAAATCGGCATCGGCGCCCAGATCCTGTCCGAGCTCGGCTTGCACACCATCCGCCTGCTGACCAACCACCCCCGCAAGGTCGTCGGCCTCGAAGCCTACGGCATCGAGATCGTCGACCAGGTGCCGGTCTGAGCCGCGCATAGAACAATGACCGACAGGCTGCCGTTTCGCGCCACCGCCGGCGCCGAGCCCTACGAGGGGCTGCGCCTCCCGGTGGCCGTGCTGCTCGACAACGTCCGCAGCATGTATAACGTCGGCGCCTTCTTCCGCACGCTCGAAGCGGCCTCCGGCGAGCGCCTGTTCCTCACCGGCATCACCGCCCGCCCGCCGCATCGAGGCATCAGCAAAACCGCGCTCGGCGCCGAAGACACCCTGCCCTGGACCTATTCGCCGTCGCCTCTCGATCCGCTCGACTCCCTCCGCCGGGCCGGCTACGAGATCGCCGCCGTCGAAACCCGCCCCGGCGCCGTCGACCTGTTCGACTGGGTTCCGCGCTTTCCCGTCTGCCTCGTCTTCGGCCATGAAACCGACGGCATCGCGCCCGACGTCATGGCCCGCGCCGACTCGTTCATCCGCATTCCCATGCTCGGCCGCAAGCATTCCCTCAACGTCGCCACCGCCGGTGGTGTCATGATCTATGAACTTCTGCGAAAATACCGGATGCTGTGGGCCAAGGAGGGCGCGCGATGAGAAATCTGGTGCTGGCGGCGACGCTGGCGGCGGTGGTGGCGGCGGCTCAGAATCCTCCCACCATGTTTCCGCCCGTGCGCGGCACGCGCGCCTTGGTCGGCGCCGCGAATAATTTTGAGGTCGAAGCCGGCTGGCGCATGATCCTCGACGGCGGCAACGCGGTGGACGCCGGCGTCGCCAGCGTCTTCGCCGCCTCGGTCACGGAGCTGAGCCGCTTCGGCATCGGCGGCGAGATGCCGGTCATCATCCGCATGGCCAATCAGGGCCCCGTCGTCATCTGCGGAGTCGGCCACGCGCCCGCATTGGCCACGGCCGATTATTATTCCCACCGCGCCGCCGAGCCCTGGGAGCAGGCCGGCCCCCTGGCCCCCATTCCTTCCGAGGGCATCCGCGCCGCCATCACTCCGGGCGCCTTCGACGCACTTCTCGTCGCGCTGGAAAAATACGGCGTCAAAAGCTTCGCCGACGTCACTCGCCCCGCCGTCGAGCTCGCCACCTCCGGCTTTCCCATGCCCGAGGAGTTCGGCCACATGCTGGTCGGCTACCAGCGCATCCTCGGCCTCTGGCCCGTTTCGCAGCACTTCTTCTACCCCGCTGGTAATCCCACCCCCGTCGGCGAACTGTTTCGCGAGCCCGACTACGCGCACACTTTGAACGAGCTCGCGGCCATCGAGAAGAAGGCTAAGGGCAACCGCGTGAAAAAACTCGAAGCCGTGCGCAACGCCTTCTACCGCGGCCCCATCGCCCAGCGCATTGCCGCCTTCAGCGAGCAGAACGGAGGCCTCATCCGCCACGACGATCTCGCCTCCTTCCACGCCGCCGTAGAGGAGCCCGTCACCGGCACTTACCGCGGCTACACCATCGTCAAGCCCGGCTTCTGGACCCAGGGGCCGGTGATGATCGAGGCCCTCAACATCCTGGAGCGTTACGACCTCCAGGCCCTCGGGCACAACAGCCCCGCCTATCTCCACACCGTGGTCGAGGCGGTGAAGCTCGCCTTCGCCGACCGCGACGCCTACTACGGCGACCCCGATTTCTCGAAAATTCCCGCCGCGACTCTCCTGTCCAAGGAGTACGCCGCCCAGCGCTCCGCACTCATCGACCCCAAGCACGCTTCCATGGAGAGCCGCCCGGGCGGCGCCCCCGATCTCCATCCTCCCGCCATGCCCGCCGCCGCGGCCTCCGGCATCGTCAACGACACCACCAGCGTCGATGTGGTCGACGGCGAGGGCAACGCCTTCGCCGCCACTCCCAGCGGAGCGTGGCTGCCCTCGGTCATCGCCGGCCAGACCGGCATCCCGCTCTCCACGCGCTTGCAGTCCTTCGTCCTCACTCCCGGACACGCCAACCTTCTCCAGCCCGGCAAACGCCCCCGCGTCACCCTCAGCCCCACGCTGGTGATGAAGGACGGCCAGATCGCCTTCATCATGTCCACCCCCGGCGGCGACAACCAGGACCAGGCGCTTCTCCAGGTTCTGCTCAACATCATCGATTTCGGCATGATGCCCCAGGAAGCCGTCGAGGCGCCGCGCTTCCAGAGCGATCACATGTACTCGTCCTTCGGCGGGCACGAGTTCAACGCCGGCCGCCTCAGCCTGGAATCGCGCATCGCTCCGGAGACCGCCGAGGCCCTGCGCGCCCTCGGCCATCGCGTCACCGTCTCCGGTCCGTGGGGCAATTCTTCGGCGCCGGTGGTCATCCAGTTCCACGGCGGCGTGCTCAACGGAGCCGCCGATATCCGCCGCGCCCGCTTCGTGTTCGGACGCTGAGCCGCCCCGCCGCTACAGCACGTCGGCGAAGCCGCGCTTCAACTGCCGGAACAGCAGCCCTCCGGCGATGAAGGCCGCCACCGCGTAAGCGGTGATCCACAGCAGCTCCCCCGCGTCCGGAAGCCGGAACGACAGCAGCCGGTCCCGATAGCCGCGCACCAGGTAGGCGAACGGATTCGCCCGCAGCAGGAAGCGCAGCCGCGCCGGATACTGCTTCTCGTCGATGAAGATCGGCGTCGTCCAGAACCAGAACGTCAGCGCGATGCCCAGCACTTGCACCGTGTCCCGCAAGTACACCTGCAGCCCCGCCGCGATCCAGCCGATGCCCACCCCGAACAGCCCGATCAGCAGCATGTAAAACGGCAGCAGCAGCATTCCCACACTTACATGCCCCAGCCACAGCCCAACCACCACCAGCACCAGTGACAGCGCCAGCAGATGATTCAGCAGCGAAGAAAGAAATATGGCGATGGGCACGATTTCCGCCGGAAAAATCGTCTTGGTGATGAGATTGGCGTGATCGATCATCGACGATGCCGACCGCGTCACCGTCTCCTGAAACAACAGCCACGGCAGAAATCCGCAGAACAGCCACAGCGTGTAGCTGTCGGTCACCTCGCCCTTCGGCGCCGGCGTGTGCAGGCACCACTGGAACACGAAGGTCCAACTGAAGAGCAGCACCAGCGGCTGTAGCAGGCCCCACAGCCACCCGGCCACCGAGCCGACAAAGCGCTGCTCGAAATCGCGCCGCACCAGTTCGGCGATCAGAAGCCTCCGCCGGATAATGTTGCGCGCGAAGTGTTTGCCGGGAACGGTCATGAAAGAACTACTTCAGTGTAACGTTGTTGCGGTTCCGTCCCCTACGCGGGCGGCGGTGCGCATTTCGCGTATGCTAAGGACTTGTCCGGCGCGGGCGGTTCCCCGCCCCGGGCGCACCGCCATGGCTTCCCCAACGCCCGCCCGGCCGCTCGTTCTTTATGACGGCGCCTGCGGCTTCTGCAAGCTGTGGGTCGACTACGGCAGGCAGGTCACCGGCGCCGCCGTCGACTACGCGCCGTCGGCCGAGCGCGGCCACGAGTTCCCAGAGATTTCCTCCGCCAAGTTCGACGCCTCCGTCCAGCTTGTCCTTCCCGGCCCCGAAGTGCTCAGCGGCGCCCACGCCGTCTTCGCCGCCCTCGCCTGCGCGCCCCACCGCGGCCTCCTGCTGCGGCTCTATCAAGCCTCGTCCGTTTTCGCCGCGCTGTCGGAGGCGGTCTATCGCTGGGTCGCCGCCCACCGCGGCTTCTGCTACCGCGCCACCGTCCTCGCCATCGGCCGCCGCGTCGAGCCGCTCGCCTATCGGCGCACCCAGCGGTTGTTCCTGCGCCTCCTCGGCCTCATCTATCTGCTCGCCTTCGTCTCGCTTTCCACCCAGCTCCGCGGGCTCATCGGCGCCGCCGGCATCACCCCCGCCTGGTACTATCTCCAGGCCGCCCTCCAGGCTCTCGGCGTCTCCGCCTTCGCCCGCGTGCCCACCGTGTTCTGGTTCGGCTCAAGCGACGCCGCGCTCACCGGCGTCTGCTACGCCGGCATTCTGCTCTCGCTTCTGCTTCTCGGCGGCCTCTCCTGGCGCCCTCTGCTCGCCGTCCTGTATCTGCTCTATCTCTCCTTCAGCTCCGTCGGCCAGGAGTTTCTTTCCTTCCAGTGGGACGCCCTGCTCATCGAAACCGGCTTTCTCGCCATTTTCCTCGGCCGCTCGCGGCTTCCTGTCCTGATGTTCCGCTGGCTGCTGTTCCGCCTGATGTTGCTGTCCGGCGCGGTCAAACTGCTCAGCCACGATCCCTCCTGGCGCAGCCTCACCGCTCTCAACTTCCACTACTTCACCCAGCCGCTCCCCACGCCCGTCGCCTGGTATTTGCAGCAGGCTCCCTCATGGTTCCAGACTCTATCGGTGCTCTTCGTCTTCGTGGTTGAGCTCGGCCTCCCGCTGCTGATTTTCTTCCCCCGCCGCGTCCGCCATCTCGCCGCCGCCGGCTTCATCGCGCTCCAACTGCTCATCGCGCTTTCCGGCAATTACGCCTTCTTCAATCTCCTTGCCCTTTCGCTGTGCCTGTTCCTGGTCGACGATCGCGCCCTGTTCGGCTCCCGCGCCGCACGCCCCGCCGCGCCCGCGCCCCGCTCCCCGGCCGCCGTTCGCGCCGCCGCCGCCGTCATCTTCTTCCTCGGCCTCGCCCTCATGGCCGGCACGTTCTTCAACTTTCGTCCCGCTCCCCTGGAATCGCTGCTCCAAACCGTGGCTCCGTTTGAGATCGTCAATCCCTACGGCCTGTTCGCCGTCATGACCACGCGCCGCCTGGAGATTGTCGTTCAAGGCTCGAACGATGGCGTCAACTGGCAGGACTACCGGTTCCGCTACAAACCCGGCGACCCTTTGCGCCGCCCCGCCTGGGTGGCTCCGCATCAGCCCCGTCTCGACTGGCAAATGTGGTTCGCCGCGCTCGGCGATTACCAGGCCAGTCCCTGGTTCGTGTCCTTCCTCCACCGTCTTCTCCAGGGCTCTCCCGCCGTCGCCGGCCTGCTCGAGTCGAACCCGTTTCCCGCCGCCGCGCCCCGCTACCTCCGCGCGCTCGCCTTCGAGTATCACTTCACAACCTGGGCCCAGCGCCGCGCCACCGGCGCCTGGTGGGTGCGCGAGCCGCGCGGCTACTACCTGCCTCCCATCACGCTCGATAGCTTCCGCCGTCCCGGAAACTGACGCGCCCTCAGCCGGCTTCGGTCTCCGCCACCAGCCGCTCCACGTTCATCATGTAGATCGCCATTTTCCCCTCGCGGTCGCTTTGGAAAAAGAGCCTCTGGCTGTTCAGGGAAAATTGCGGCGTCACCATCGACGGATCGCTCGCGTGGTGCTCGGCCACGGTGAGCTCGCGGTGCGGCCAACGCAGAAGCAGAATCACGTAAGGCGATGCCTTGCTCCCGCTCGCCCCGGCGAATACGCTGGCATCGCCGTTCGGGCTGAAGCTGGCGAATTTGCTGGTGTCGCTCACCCACTTGTCGGTGTTTGCCTCCGGACGGATCTCGCGGATGTTCGCCAGCCGCGTGGGATCCGGCGGCGTGTTCAGATACAGCAGCGCCTGTCCGTCGCGTGTCCACATCGCCGGCCCCACCGCGCCCTCGGCCGTTGGCAGTTGCCGGCAGCCGCTGCCGTCGAAGTTCACCGCCCATAGCCCCGAGGCGCCGCGCCGGAAAAACAACATCGGCGCCCCGGGGCGCGGCGCCGGATTCCACAGCTCCTCGTCGGCCTCCACCAGCGTCGCCGCCTCGCCCCTCGGCCCCGTCATGCGCAGTCGGTAATGCCCGCCGCGCCGCTCCACCAGCGCGACTCTCTGCCCGTCGCCCGACACGCCCAATCCCCTGCCCGCCTCGTAACCGCTCTCAATGTCGTAGACATTGCGCGCCCGCCCTCCGGAAAAGTGCGCCCTCCGCACACCCGCTTTCTCGCAATAAAACACCGATCGCTCATCCGGCGCCAGAGTCAGCGATTCCCACAAGAGACCGTCGGCCTCCGCCAGTTGCCGGGATTCGCCTGTCCGCGTCTCCATCCGATAGGGCTGGAACGACCCTCCGGCGTCCGTCGCAAACACGATGAACTGCCCACGCCGCGCGATCGCGCTTGCCGGCGGCGCCGGCAGATAGCTGCCGTAGCGCGGGTCCGTCAGGCGAACCACCCGCAGCTCGGTCGACGGATCTTTGAACGGATGAAGCTCAGGGGGCAGCGTTGCACCCGTTGCGTCAACGACGGGTTTTGCCAAGGCGATGGCGAGAAACTGGCGGCGGGAAAGCATCCGGAAACAGGGCCGGTTCCGGCTTCGCGGCGCGGGAACCTGCCTTCTTCATTATCACCCTTCGCGGAGCCCGCGAGAGCTTCAGAACGGAAAGTCGTGGTGCGTCGTCTGGGTCGCCGCCAGGGCGGAGTGCGCCAGGAATGGATACGGATTCACAGGCGTACCGCCCATCCGGACCTCGTAGTGCAGGTGCGGCGCCGTCACGTGCCCCGAGGCGCCCGACAGCGCCACAACGTCACCCCGCCGCACTTCCTGTCCCGGCAACACCTCGAACTTCGACAGGTGGGCGTAGTACGTCCGCATCCCGTTCTCGTGCTCCACCACCAGCAGCCGCCCGTAGCCCGACATCCACGCCGCGTAGCTGACAATTCCATCCGCCGTCACCCGCACCGACGTCCCCACCGGCGCCGCAATGTCCACTCCCGTGTGGATCGCGCCTTCTCCGGAAAACGGGTCCGTTCGCGCTCCGAACGGGCTCAGCAGCCTTCCGTCCAGCGGCCAGATGCTCGGCCGGAGATTGGTCAGCCATTGCTTGGGATATTGATGAAGGACTTTGCTGTAGGAGGCGTTTTCGAGATAGGTGAAATCGTCCAGCGATTCGCGGAACGACGGCACCAGCTCCGGATCGGTGGCCCGCGCTTCCTCCGGCGTCGGCTTGGAATCCATGCCGTATGCCAGGCGAACCTCGCTCGCGAAAAGCTGCAGCGTCGCCAGCTCTTCGTTCTTCTGCTTGTTCGCCGTCTCCAATTCCCGGTAACGGCCCCGCAGCACTTCCACTTCATGGCGCAGCGTGTTATACCGCGCCACTTTCCACGTCATTCGCGCGTAGCTGAAAGCGAACCCGCACAGCGTGACGCATCCGATCGCAGCCAACACCAATACCGCGTAGATGGCTTGGTGCGGGATGTGAATTCTTCGAAGACGTCCATGAAGCGAATGTGCGAGAACGACCACGAAGTACGGCTGATGCTGCATCGATCTCCTGTTGTTTCGTTCGGCCCGGGCCTTGGCGATCTCCCTTCAAATCGTCGCGGTCGGGCTCTCAGAGTCTCGAAAAGATTAACGAAAAGTAAGCATACGCCATGTTTCACAGGTGTGTCAAGACGACACAGTGTGACAAATCTCACGTAAAGGACGCAGTGGCTTCCGGGCCCGCGCTTTGACACAATATGCGCTGATATGCGACTCCTCCGATTGGCTTTCGCCCTGGCGTTCCTGGCCTCGGCCGCCCCCGCTTCCGGCGCCGGGCGCCTCATCACGGCCACCGACATTTACTCGTTCCACTGGGCCGCCGACCCCAGAATTTCCCCTGACGGCGCCGAGGTTATTTACACACTGGTTTCGGTCAACACCCGCCACGACGGCTACGAGACGGCTCTGTGGATCGTCCCCGCCTCCGGAGGAGCGCCGCGCCAGCTCACCTCCGGTCCTCACGACTCATCCCCCCGCTGGTCGCCGGACGGCTCGCTGCTGGCCTTTGTCCGCTCTTCGGGCGAGGACGGCCAAACCCACGCGTCACAGATTTACCTGCTGTCGATGCGCGGCGGCGAGGCCCGCCCGCTCACCGATCTGCCGAAGGGCGCATCCTCGCCGGTCTGGTCTCCCGACGGCCGCTCCATCGCCTTCTCCAGCACCACCATTGCCTCCGATTTCGACAAGAAAAAGACTCCCGACGCTGAGCCGCCGAGCGATGTCCGCATCATCACCCGCGCCGTGTACCGCATGAACGGCGCCGGTTATCTCGATCCCGACCGGCCCCGCCACATCTGGGTGGCCGCCGTGCCCGCGGCCCCCGGCGCGCCCGCCAAGGCCCGCCCGGTCACCACCGGCCGCTTCAGCGAGTCCGGCTTCCTCTGGTCGCGCGATTCGCGCACCCTCTACTTCACCTCCGAGCGCGTCCTCGAGCCTTACTATGAGCCCCAACACAGCGAACTCTATTCGGTCCCGGCGGACGGCGGCACAGTGACGAAAATTGCCGCCATCGATGGCCCGATCGGCGCCGTCTCGCTGAACCCCGCCGGCGATCGCGCTGCCTTCGTCGGCGATATCAATCACGGCGACGGCGTCGCCCAGCGCTCCTACAGCCAGCCCGACCTGTTCGTCACCTCGCTCGCACCCGGCTCCACTCCCCGCAACCTCACCGAGGCCTACGATTTCGACATCGGCAGCGGCGTCGGCGGCGATCAGGCCCCGCCCCGCGCCTCCGCCCGCTCCGTGCCCTTCTGGAGCGCCGACGGACATTTCATATACGTCAACGCCGCCGAGCACGGAAGCGCCAATCTCAAGCGCATCGACGCCGCCTCGGGTAAAGTCGAGCCGCTCACCAGCGGCGATCACGACGTCGCCTCCTACGACGCCGCACCCGGCACCCGCCGCGCAGTCGCCCTCATCTCCTCGCCCACCAACATCGGCGATCTCTACCTGGTCAACGAAGCCACCGGCGCCCTCACGCGCCTCACCAAAATCAACGACCCTCTCTTCAGCCAGCTCGATCTCCCCGAGCCCGAAATGATCTGGTACAAGAGCTTCGACGGCCGCCGCATCCAGGCCTGGGTCCAGCGCCCGCCCGGCTTCCAGGCCGGCCGGAAGTACCCCATGATCCTCAACATCCACGGCGGCCCGCACGCCGCCTATGGATACACTTTCGATCACGAGTTCCATTGGATGGCCGCCAAAGGCTACGTCGTGCTCTATCCCAACCCCCGCGGCAGCACCACCTACGGCCAGGAGTTCGGCAACGTCATCCAGTACAAATATCCCGGCGACGATTTCAAAGACCTCATGGCCGGCGTCGACGACCTCATCGCCCGCGGCTGGGTGGATCCGCAAAAGCTCGGCGTCACCGGCGGCAGCGGCGGCGGCGTCCTCACCAACTGGTCCATCGGCCACACCGACCGCTTCCGTGCCGCCGTCTCCCAGCGCTCCATCGCCGACTGGACCGACTTCTGGTACGACGCCGACTTCAGCCTCTTCACTCCCTCCTGGTTCCGCGGCGCCCCCTGGGAGCAGCAGGCCGACTTCAAAGCCCGCTCGCCCATCACCTACATCGACAAGATCAACACCCCGCTCATGCTCATCGAAGGCGAATCCGATTTCCGCTGCCCGCCGGCCTCTGGCGGAGAACAGATGTTCCGCGCCCTGAAGTACAAGCGCGTCCCCACGGTCATGATCCGGTTCCCCGGCGAGACGCACGAGTTGTCGCGCTCCGGCAAGCCAGTCCACCGCGTCGAGCGCCTCCAGCACATCGTCGCCTGGTTCGACAAGTACGTTCAGGGAGAGGAGATTCACACCTATGACGTTCAGTAACGCGCCGCTTGCGGCCGCTCTGCTTCTGGCCGCCCTGCCGCTGGCGGCCCAGCAGCCCGCGGTCGTCGTCGAGCGGGGCGTCCCGGCCACCATGCGCGACGGCGTGGTTCTCCGCGCCGACATCTACCGGCCCTCGCGCGATGGCCGCTTCCCCGTGCTGCTGCAGCGCACCCCTTACAACAAGGCCGGCGGAGTGGACTTCGGCTACCGCGCCGCCGCCCGCGGCTACGTCGTCGTCATCCAGGACGTCCGCGGCCGCTACAGCTCCGAAGGCGAGTGGTACCCGTTCCTCCACGAGTCCGCCGACGGCTACGATACCGTCGAGTGGGCCGCTGCCCTGCCTTACTCCAACGGCAAGGTCGGCATGTTCGGAGGCTCCTACGTCGGCGCCACTCAGATGCTCACCGCCATCGCCCATCCGCCCCACCTGGCCGGCATCTGCCCGGTGGTAACCGCCAGCAACTATCACGACGGCTGGACCTACCAGGGCGGCGCCTTCGAGCAATGGTTCAACGAATCCTGGACCTCCGGCCTCGCTCAGGACACGTTCAACCGCCAGGTGCAAAACGCCACCAACGCCGGCCTGGGCGCGGCCACGGTGCCTTTGACCGCCTATCCTCTGTTCCAGTTCGGCGCTCACGCTCCCACTGGTCTGGCCGCGCTCGCGCCCTACTTCTCCGACTGGCTGGCCCATCCCAACTACGACGACTACTGGAAGCGCTGGTCGATTCAGGAGCACTATCCCGATATCCAGGTTCCGGCGCTGCACGTCGCCGCCTGGTATGACATTTTCCAGGGCGGATCGCTGCGCAATTTTCTCGGCCTCCAGGCCCACGCCGGCTCCGAGGCCGCCCGCGGCGGCCAGCGCCTGTTCGTCGCCATCGGCGGCCACTCCGGGTCCGGCCGGAAGATCGGCGACATCGACTTCGGCCCTCAGGCCGCCTTTGATGAGTCCGGCGTCACTCTCGACTGGTACGACGCTTTGTTCCTCGGCAAGTCGAATCAGTTCTCCGGAGCGAACCACGTACACTACTTCCTCCTCGGCGCCAATCAGTGGCGTGACGCATCCGCCTGGCCTCCGCCTGAGGCCCGGCCCGAAAAGTTCTATCTCGCCTCCGGCGGCGCGGCCAACTCGCTTTCCGGCGACGGCGCGCTCTCGGCCAAGCCCCCCGCCTCCGCCCAGCCGGACCGCTTCACCTACGATCTGTCACACCCCGTGCCCACCATCGGCGGTCCGCTTTGCTGCGACCCCGTCCACCTCGCCGCCGGTCCGCGCGACCAGCGTCCGGCTGAGGCCCGGCCCGACGTCCTGGTCTACTCGACCCCGCCGCTCGACCGCGACCTCGAAATCTCCGGCCCCGTCACACTCGACCTCTACGTTTCTTCCTCGGCCGTCGACACCGACGTCACCGCCAAGCTCGTCGACGTCCATCCCGACGGCTACGCCCAGAATCTGACCGAAGGCATCCTCCGCCTCCGCTACCGCGACTCGCCCGAAAAACCGGTGTGGCTGAATCCCGGCGCCGTCTACCGCGTCACCGTGGACCTCTGGTCCACCGCCAATCGGTTCCTGGCCGGCCATCGCCTGCGCCTGGAAGTTTCCAGCAGCAACTTCCCGCGCTTCGACCGCAACTGGAACACCGGCCAGGATGGCGCCTCGGCCGTGAGCGGCGTCCCGGCCACCAACATCGTTTATCATGATGAGCAGCACCCGTCGGCGCTGACCGTTTCGGTGGTGCCGCAACACTGAGGAAAGGCCACATCCCATGCGAATTCTCGCCGCAATCGTGCTGTTTTCCGCCACTGCCTGGGCGCAGTCGGCGCCCGCTAATCCGCTCGTCGCCAGCTCCAAGGCCTTGTTCGAGATCGTCAAATCCGACATCGTGAAGACCGCCGAGCAGGTCCCCGAAGCGATGTATTCCTACAAACCCACCGACGGCGTGCGCACCATGGGCCAGCTTCTGGCGCATGTCGCCGACGGACAGTATGAGTTCTGCGGCTTAGCTCAGGACGGCAAGCCGCAGATGAAGGGCGTCGAAAAAACGGCGAAAACCAAGGCCGACATCCAGCAGGCCCTGACGGCGGCGTTCGGCTACTGCGAGTCCGCTTACGCCTCCCTCACCGACGCCGACGCGCCGACATTGATGCCCGTGTTCGGTCGAAAGATGACAAAGCTCGGCATCATGGATTTCAATATCGCTCACACTTTTGAGCACTACGGAAATCTGGTGACCTACATGCGCATGAACCAGCTCGTTCCGCCGTCGAGCGCGCCGCGCAAGTAGCCCGGCCGGGTTCACGGGACGCCGCCCGGGCCCACTCGCCAACCGACGCATAAATGGGTTAGGCCGCGCTACTCGCCCGGCCAGGCCCCTCAGCCCATGCCGGCAGCCACCCGGCTTCGCCCGTCGTCTCCCGCCACGGAGAGGCCCGGTTCACCCGGCACTGGCACCTGCCCGTGTCACCGGCCGACGCATCGATCTCATTTAATATCAATGTCTTAGCAGGAATTTGGCTTCGTTTTGCAAAATCCTCTCACCGGCGCCGGACGCCCCGGAACCGCGAAGGCTCCGCGCACGGATACAATAGGAGGGATGCCTGCCGCCCCCGTGGCGCAACCGAAACTACTGGAGCTGGAGCACGCGCTTGGCTCGATCATCCGGGGCAAGGCGGAGGCCATTCGCCTCGCTCTGGTGGCGTTGCTCGCCCGCGGTCACCTGCTGATCGAAGACGTGCCCGGGGTCGGGAAAACGACGCTGGCCCACGCCATGGCCCGCTCCGTCGATTGCGGCTTCCATCGCCTGCAGTTCACCTCCGACATGCTGCCCAGCGACGTGCTCGGCGTCACCATTTACAACGCCCGCACCGAGTCGTTCGAGTTCAAGCCCGGCCCGGTGTTCACCAACTTTCTGCTGGCCGACGAGATCAACCGCGCCACGCCGAAGACGCAATCGGCGCTGCTCGAGGCGATGAACGAAGTACAGGTGACCGTCGATGGCCGGCCGTATCCGCTGCCGCAGCCGTTCATGGGCATCGCGACGCAGAATCCCACCGAGCACCACGGCACCTACCCACTGCCCGAGTCCCAGCTCGACCGCTTTTTGCTGCGCCTCCGCATCGGCTACCCGGGCCGCGACGCCGAGCGCCTGATCGTGCGGAACGGTGACGCATCGCATCTGGAGCCCATCGCGCCCGTACTGGGCGGCGAGGAGCTGCTCGGGCTACAGGAGCAGGTGCATCGGGTCAGCATGGATGAAGCGCTTGTCGATTATATGCTCGCCATCGTGGACCAGACGCGCAATCACGAGGCGTTGGCGCTGGGCGTGAGCCCGCGCGGCGCCCAGGCCCTGTTCCGCACCTCGCAGGCGCTGGCCTTGATCGAAGGCCGCGACTACGTCATCCCCGACGACATCAAGCGCCTCGCTGTTCCGGTGTGCGCGCACCGCGTGATGGTGAACTCGCGGGCATCGATGTCGGCGCCCGGCGCCGAATCGGCCGAGAGAATTCTGAACTCGATTCTGACGCAGGTTGACGTCCCGCTGTAAGCTAGAGAGTTGGGGCTGACACGCGTCCGCCCGCCTATCTTTTCCCCATGAAAACTGCAATCATCGGCCTGCCCATGGTGGGCAAAACGTCCCTCTTCACCATCCTGACCGGCGTACACGAAGCCACGCGCGTCGGCACGATGGAGGCGCGTGTGGGCGTTGCCAAGGTTCCCGACGCCCGCCTCGACGCGCTGGCGCAGATCTTTTCGCCGCCGAAGGTGACGCACGCCACCGTCGAGTACCTGGACTTTCCGGCCATCTCCAAGGAAGCGCTCCGCGATCCCAGCTACCTGGCCAGCCTTCGCGTGGTGGATGCCCTGGCGCACGTGCTGAGGATTTTCGCCAGCGACACCGTCCCGCACGAGAAAGGCTCGGTGGACCCGGTGCGCGACGCCGAGGACGTCGACGTGGAGCTGATCCTGAGCGACCTTGTGGTGGTCGAGAAGCGTCTGGAGCGGCTCGACAAGGAACGGAAAAAGATCAAGAACCCGGAGCTCGACCACGAATACGAGATGCTGCTGCGTTGCCAGAGTACGCTCGAGTCGAACACCCCGCTCCGTGCTCTGGAGTTGTCGCCGGACGAGGAGAAGCGCATCCGAGGCTTCCAGTTCCTGTCGCAAAAGCCGATGCTCTATGTCCTGAACCTGGGCGAGGAAGATGCTCCGCGCCTGCGCCAGGTGGAGGACGAGTACCGCGCGGGCGCGCTGGCCGGGCGGCCGCACACGGCCGTCACCGCGGTCTGCGGCAAGATCGAAGCCGAGCTGGCCGAGTTGTCGCCGGAGGAAGCGCGGGATTATCTGCAGAGCTATGGCCTGCCCGAGTCTGGCCTGGTGCGGCTGATCTCGGCCACCTACGCGTTGCTCGGCCTCATGTCGTTCCTCACCGCCGGTGAGACCGAGGTGCGGGCGTGGACGATTCCGATGAACAGCACCGCGGTGAAGGCCTCCGGCGCGATCCACAGCGACTTCGAGAAGAAGTTCATCCGCGCCGAGGTGGTGAACTGGCAGGCGCTGGTGGATCACAACGGATACCCCGGCGTGCGCGAGAAAGGCCTGCTGCGCCTGGAGGGCAAGGCGTACATCGTGAAGGACGGCGATGTGCTGGTGATCCGTCACGGTTGAGCGGGATATGGATTTCCACATCGACGATCAGGCCGTTGTCTCCGCCGTGTCGGTAACGGTGTCGGATCTCGACCGCGCGCTGGCCTTTTACACGCGCAACATCGGCCTGCGGCTGTTTGACCGCGCGCCGGATTCGGCGCGGATGGGAGCGCCGGATGGGCGGCCGTTTCTCCACCTCCACGAGCACCGCAATGCCCGCCACGTGCGCGGCACCACCGGCCTCTACCATTTCGCCATCCTCGTTCCGTCACGGGCGGAGTTGGCCCGCGCCTTGATGGCGATGGCGGAGCGCGGCACGCGGTTCACCGGGTTTGCCGATCACCTCGTGAGCGAGGCGCTGTATCTGTCGGACCCCGACGGCAACGGCATTGAGATTTATCGCGACCGGCCGCGCGAGGAATGGACTCGAGAAGGCGGCTTCGTCCGGATGACGGTGGATCCGCTCGATCTCGATGGGCTCGCCGCCGAGGCTGCCGGCGGTGTCGAAACCTGGAACGGGCTGCCGGCGGGAACGAGGCTCGGGCACATTCACCTTCACGTCGCTTCCATCGATGCCTCCGAGCGCTTTTATACGACTGTTTTCGGATTCGACCTCACGGCGCGGCTGGGGCGGCAGGCGTCGCTTTTTTCCGCCGGCGGCTACCACCATCACATCGGCGTGAACACGTGGGCCGGCGAGGGCGCGCCGCCGCCTCCGCCCGATGCCGTGGGCCTGCGCGAGTTTCATGTCGCTCTTCCTTCGGAGGCCGGCGTGCGAGCGCTACGCGACCGCGTCACCGGCGCGGGAATGCCGGTGATCGACACCGACAGCGGGCTGGTGGTGCGGGACCCCTCCGGCAATACTGTGAGAGTCGTGCCGGCTTAACGCGCGGGGCAGGCGGCGTACCCGGCCGCAAGATCCTGGGCCACGGCCTGCAGGAACGGGAGGGCCTGCTGACGCAGATAGAAGTGCCCACCGGGAAACAGGCGCGACGAAAAGCCGGAAGAAGATTGCGCGGCCCAGGCTTTCAGGTGGTCCGGTGTCACCTGCGGATCTTCCTTGCCGCCGTAGGCGTGAATGGGGACCGGCAGAGGCAGGCCGGGCTGGTAGACGTAGCCGCGATACGCTTTTGTGTCGGCGCGGAGGACGGGCAGCAGCGGGCCGAGCGCATCGGAGGGGTCGAATATGCTGCCGGAACCGCCGTGCACCTGGCGCAGTTGATCGAGAAGCTCATCGTCGGTGGGCTCGGGTGGGGGGACGTGGCCGAGACGAAACTGGGGCGCGCGGGCGCCGGATACCAGCAGCGCCGCCGGCAGCGGGCGTCCGTTCTCGCGCAGGCGGCGGGCGATCTCAAACGCTAGCACCGCGCCCATGCTGTGCCCGAAGAAGGCGAAGGGCGAGTCGAGCTGGTCGTGCAGAGCCGCCGCGAGATGACGGCCCATTTCTTCGAAGGATTCCTCCGGAG
>VFSW01002968.1_pt1 | contig 25522 bp, 21 predicted proteins | sample 5358111 | NCBI WGS metagenome assembly VFSW01 (sample SAMN11554181, study PRJNA540505) | mine drainage metagenome | isolation source: sediment from site ElyBrook_90M | place: USA: Ely Copper Mine, Vershire, VT | collected 2017
CGAAGCTGCGCGGTCCCTTCTCAAAATTCGGCTGTCAACGAATCAACCGTCACGGTCGCGTCGCCATAAAGTGCGACAGTGCCTGCATGTCGGCATCGTTGAGTTCGTAAGTGACGTCCGCCATCGAGGCGACGCCGGAGCCGACGCGCTTACCGGACTTGAAGTCGCGCAATGCCGCAAGCAAAACGTCCTCGCGCTGGCCCGCTAGGCGCGCGGCGGCCCGGAAGCCGGCATAGTCATCGGAGTGGCATGATTTACAGCGATGCTGTGCGGCAAGCCTTTCGCCGCTTTGCGCCAGCGCGTCGGGCGTGGCCGCCGGCTTCGGCGGCGCGAGCGAAGCATAATAGGCGCCGAGATTGCGAATATCTTCGTTGTTGAGGGCTTCCGCGATGGGCTGCATCACTCCGCTCTTTCTCGCACCGGAGCGAAAATAGACGAGCTGCCATTGCACGAATTCATCGGGTTCGCCGGCCAGCGATGGCGTCAGCGCCGTTTGCGAGACGCCGTCCGCACCGTGGCAGCCGGCACAGCTCTCAGCCAACGCGTTGCCGGCGGCGACGTCCGCGGCCGACGCCGGCCAGCAACAGACGAGCTAACCGGTAACGCCCAAAGCGAGCAGGAGAATCCGAGCTTGCGTCATGTCAGTAAAAAAACAACGGTCCAAGCCGGACCGTCTCCGGCTTGGACCTGAAGGAGATCAAACAGTTGTGGGTCCAGCGAGCGCTGGACCGATCACGCCGGATCACTTGCTATAGCTGATCCGGTAGATGGAGTTCGTGAAGTCGTCGGCTACCATGAGCGAGCCGTCCTTCGCCTGCAGCACGTCATTGGGCCGGCCGCGATACTTGCCGTCGGCGCCAATCCAGCCAGAGGCAAACTCCACCTCTTTCACGTTTTTGCCGTCCGGGTCGGCCGTGACGCGCATCAGCCGCGCGCCTTGGAACTTATGACGGTTCCAGGAGCCGTGCTCGGCGACGATCATGTTGTTCTTATAGTCCGCCGGGAATTGGCTCCCGGTGTAGAATTTCATGCCCAAAGGCGCCACGTGTGCGCCAAGCTTGAGCGCCGGCGGAGCGAATTCCGAGCACTTATGCCCCATGGCGAGTTTCGGATCCGGGATGTCGCCCTGGTGGCAATACGGATAGCCGAAATTCTCGCCGATCCTGGAGATGTGGTTGAGCTTGTCGCTCGGAACGTCGTCGCCGAGCCAATCGCGCGCGTTCTCGGTGAACCAATAGTCGCCGCTGCGCGGATCGACGTCGCCGCCGACACTGTTGCGGACTCCAAGAGCAACGATTTCCGCAAGACCGTTGGCCGGGTTGATGCGCCTGATCTGCGATGTCGACGTCGGCGGCAGGCAAATGTTGCAGGGCGGCCCGAAGGCAACGTAGAGCCAGCCGTTCTTGTCGAACGAAAGATACTTCCAGCCGTGCGGTATATAGGGCGGCATGTCGTCGTAGACGACTTGCGGCGCCGGCATCTTGTCGAGGTTCGCCTCGGCATTCTCATATTTGTAGATTTTGTTGATGTCGGCGACATAGAGAGCGCCGTCCCGATAGGCAATGCCGGTCGGCATTGTCATGTCTTTGAGGATTGTCTTGACGGTCTTTTTGCCGCCTTCGTCGACGACAGCGTAAACGCTCTTCGCCAGGAACGAGCCGACGAACAGTGTCCCCTTGTCACCCCACGCCATCTGTCGCGCTTGCGGCAGTCCGGTCGCCCACAGCTCGATCTTGAACCCCGCCGGCAGCTTGATCTGCTTCAGCGTTGCTTCGACCTCTTCTTTGGTAAAGCCGGTCGGCGGCGGCAAAGTGTTGAGGACATGGGTACCTTTTTGCTCCTGGGTCTCATCGCCCATGAACCAGTCATCCGGCGGATGCAGCCAGAAATCCTTCTTGCTGGAATCGTAGTGTTTGAGTTCTTCGGTGCGGGCGCCAGATGCGAACAGGAGCCCGGCCACGGCAAACATGGCGATCGCGGCGACGACCGCCGCAGCGCCGGTTTTCAGCTTCGGCACGAAATGCATATTACGTTCCTCCCATGGATCGTTTTGGTTCGGCGCGGACAACCGGCAACGGCCATGGTGTTCGCGGGCGAAATTTGGATCGGTTTTTGTTTTTTTGCGTTTCCCCGTCGTTCCCCCGCCCCCCGTGTGGCCGCCCATTACGGGCTTTTTTGGCGGGTGAGGCGGCGGGGTTGCTCGCGCGGCCGGCGAACCGGCATGCTGAGGCTAGGACGCTCCCGGTTTCGGTTCAAGTAGCTTCCGGCACCGCGTTACGTGAAAACCCGGTTACATGCACCGGTAAGCGTAGGGCTCCGCTTCTTGCACCTGGGCGAGCGCGGCAATTTGTTCGTGATGCGGTGCGAGATGACAGACCGGATCGGTTGCAAACGCATCGCCCGTAATCGCGAAGGCCTGGCAGCGGCAGCCGCCGAAATCGACGTCGCGCCGCGCGCAGCTGCGGCAGGGCTCCTGCATCCAGTCGGTGCCGCGAAAGGCGTTAAACGCCGGCGATTTGGCCCAGATGTCGGCCAGGGAATGTTGGCGCACGGACCAGAATTCAAGCCCGGGAATGCTCTCGGCCGCGTGGCACGGCAAGACTCTACCCATCGGCGTCACGTTGAGCGAACGCCGCCCCCAGCCGCCCACGCATGGTTTGGGCAGCCGCGCATAATAATCCGGTACCACGGCATCAATCACGATCTCGCCGTGATGCCGCTGGCGCAGTCCTTCGACCACCGCCGCCGCCCGCTTCACCTGGTCGCTCGTCGGCATTAAAGCGGCGCGGTTCTTGAGCGCCCAGCCGTAGTATTGCACGTGCGCAATTTCGACGCGGCTGGCGCCGAGCTTGAGCGCCAGCGCGACCATGTCTTCGATGCGGTCGATGTTGGCGCGGTGCATCACCGCGTTGACGGTCAGCGGGATCTTGAGCCGTACCACTTCGGCGGCGAGCGCCTGCTTGCGCGCGAAGGCGCCTTGGTAGCCGGCGATATGGTCGGCGCTTGCCGGCACGCTGTCCTGCATAGAAATCTGCACGTGATCGAGCCCGCACTGGGCGAGCTTTTGCAGGGTGCCGGCGGTGATGCCGACGGCCGAGGTGATGAGATTGGTATAAAGGCCGGCGGCGTGCGCCGCCGCCGTGATCTCAGGAAGATCGCGCCGCGCGCCCGGCTCGCCGCCCGACAGATGCACCTGCAGGACGCCGAGTGCCGCAGCCTCAGCGAACACGCGCGCCCAGGTTTGCGTATCGAGTTCGACTTCACGCGGCTCGAGCGCCAGCGGGTTTGAGCAATAGGGACAACCCAGCGGACAGCGATGTGTCAGTTCGGCGAGAAGGCCCAGCGGGCTGTGCAGCGCTGCGCTCACAATTCCAACAGCCTCTTGTCAGCAAGCCCGCGCAGCAGTGTGGTCACGTCGGCAAGTATCCGATCGCGCGGCGCCGCGTATGTTTTCGCCAGATCGTCGACGATAGTACCAAAGCTCGCGTCGCCAGTGCAGCGTTTGAGAACCTCGACGGCGACAGCATCGGCCTTGAACACGCGCTCCGGCGCGAGCAGCACCCATCCGCCTTGCGCTTCGTTGTGAATGAGCCGTACGCCGCGCGGCAAGCGCGGACATACCTCGGGCGCAATGGCTGCTGCCGTCTCAGTCACGATGCTGTCCCTAGTCCTGCGGCATAAAGGCGCCGGGCGGCACGTGCTTCGGCGCGACATAGGCGTGATACAGCGCATCAAGCATCGCCCAGAGCACATCGCATTTGAATTCAAGCGCGGCAAGCACCTGGCGTTGCGTCTCCGGCGTGCGAGCATGGTGTTTGACGTAATCGAGTGCAAAGCGCGAGTCCCGCTCGGCTTGCGGCGGACGCTGCGCGAAATAAGCGAGCGTCTCCGCCGTGACGAACTGATAGTTCTTCAGCATGCCTTCCATACGCTCGCTGATGATGGCGGGCGAGAACAGCTCGGTGAGCGAGGAGGCGATCGCTTCAAGCAGCGTCTTGTCGCGCACGAAGTGCACGTAGGCATCGACCGCAAAGCGCGTCGCCGGCAACAGCCCCTGCAGTGTCACGACATAGTCGCGATCAAGGCCCAACCCGTCGGTAAGCTTGAGCCATCGCGCGATGCCGCCTTCGCCCTCACGCGTGCCGTCATGATCGACAAGGCGGCTGCGCCATTCGCGGCGCGTCGCCGGATCGTCGCAGCGTGCAATCAGGCTTGCGTCCTTCACCGGGATCATCGCCTGGTAATAATAGCGGTTAAGCGCCCAGGCTTGGACCTGGCCTCTATTGCAGGCCCCGCCATGCAACAGCTTGTGAAACGGATGCAGCCGATGATAACGCCGCGCGCCAATGTCGCGCAGTCGGGCCTCAAGCTCTTCCGAACTCAACGCATTCATAGCACAATCTCCATGCCGTCTTCGGCGACCTCGAAGCCGGCTTCCTCCACTTTGCGCCGCTCGGCGGAACCTTCGACCAGGATCGGATTGGTGTTGTTGATGTGAGTCAAGATGCGCCGGCCCGGAAGGTCGGCGAGCGCAGCGAGGGTTCCGCCCTCGCCGTCAATGGGCATGTGCCCCATCCGCCGTCCGGTTTTGTCGCCGGTGCCGGTTGCGATCATCTCGTCGTCAACAAACAGCGTGCCGTCGAAAAAGACCACGTCGGCGCCGGCGAGACGTGCATGCAACGCCGGCGTTATGCTGGCGGCGCCGGGAACGTAGGCGAGCCTCCGGGAACCGCAAACGACTTCGACGCCGACATTGGCTCCGGTCTCCGCCGCAAGCGCCGGGTTCTCGCCTTCGAGATAAAGGGCGACCTTGCCGGGAACGGCGAATAGCTCGGCACTCATGCCGCCGGGCAGCGGAAATGGCCGATCCAGCACCACGGGCTTGCGAGCCACCAAATCCGGAGCCAGCACGCCGAAAATCGGATTGGCCGCCACCGCCGCAAGCGTCTCAGCCGTAGCGAACACGGTAAAGGCCTGACGCTCGCGCAGCGTCAGCAATCCCGCCAGCTGATCGACCTCGGCCCCAGTGAGAACCACCGCCGCGATCGGGCTGTCGCGCGCGCCGGCCCGCGGCTGCAACGGAGGCGTTACCAGCAACTGCGCGCGCAGGTCCGGCGAGGCGTTGAACAAAATCCAACGCTCACCGTCGGCGGAAATAGCGAGGCTCGCTTGCGTCCGCGATTTAGTCCGCTCGTCGCGCCCCCAAGCGCGCTGACAAACGGCGCACCGGCAATTCCATTGCGGATAGCCGCCACCTGCCGCAGCACCGAGTACGATGGCGGTCAGGCGCCCCATTCACGGGGATCGCGGAGGCTAAAGGTGCGTCTTAGAACTCGGCCGGAAGATAGCCGTTGATCTCAAGCCCGATGCAAATTTCGACAAGGGTCGGAGTTGTCCACGCCATGTTCGTTTCCTTTGGTCTGAGGCCCTAACCAAGTCCGGACCCACTGCGGAGTTCCTAGACAACCCATAATACATTCGCCCGGCCTGCTTCGGCAAGCGTCTTTCGCTCAAAGGAGCGTGTTTACTGTGCTTATGTTCGGTAGCCGCATTTCGGCCGCAAAACGGCGACGGTCGGCAGCGGCTAAGCGTCGATTTGAGCCCCGGTTATCGCCAAAAAGGCCTGTTCCATTGTGCTCTTTCCGGCACGTGTCACGAACTGTGCCGGCGTCGAGTCGGCAAGGATCTTGCCCCGATGCAGCACGACGACGCGATCCGCCTCGGGCGTTTCGTCGCACAAATGCGTCGCCCACAGCACCGCGACCGGGCGTTCGGCGCGCAACTTCAACATGAATGCAAGCAGATCGCTCCGGCTTGCGGGATCGAGGCCGACCGTGGGCTCGTCCATCAGCAAAACCCGCGGTTCATGCAGCAGCGCGCGTGCCAGCTCGACGCGGCGACGATTGCCGCCACTCAATTGCGCGGCTTTGTCGTGTGCGCGCTCGGCGAGCCCCAGCCGCGCCAGTGCTTCGGCAATACGCCGCTTCGCGAGAGCGCGAGGAATGCCATGCAGCCCGGCGTGGAAGAGGAGATTTCCGGTCACCGTAAGCTCGAGGTCGAGGGTGGGCTGTTGAAACACGATGCCGAGTTCAGCCAGCGCCGGCACCGGATCGGACAGCATATTATGTCCCATGATCTGAATGCTGCCGGAGTCGGGTACGAACAGGCCGGACAACAGCTGAAACAGTGTGGTCTTGCCGGCGCCATTCGGACCGAGCAGCGCAATAAACTCGCCGGCTGACGCTGTGAGACTGACGCCGTCGAGCGCCCGAATCAGGCCATAGCTTTTGACAATGCGGTCAAGCACAAGCGCGGGTGCCCGTTCGTCATGTGCCATTCGTCCCCCGGCAGTTTGCTTGCCTGCGCACCTTGTCAGGATTTAGTTTGAGCAATGCGCATAAGGCGATGCAATGTTTAAATTCGCTGCCGTTATCTTGGTCGTTATTTTGGCGGTGTCCGCGCCGGCCCGGGCCAAAGATACCGGCCTCATCTTTGTCAGCAACGAGAAGACTAACAACATCATCGTCATCGATCCAAAGAATTACACTGTGGTCCATGACATCAAAGTCTCGCGACGACCGCGCGATATGCACTTTAACGCCGATCACACCCTGCTCTACGTCGCCTGCGGCGACGACGACGTCATCGACATGCTCGATGTGGCAAAGTTCCAAGTGGTCGGAAAGCTCAAGACCGGCCCGAGCCCGGAAGCCTTTGCCATCGACGAGAAGCGCCGCCGCATCTACGTCTCCGACGAGGAAGCTTCGTCGGTTGCGATCATCGACATGGAGCGCGACGCCATCGTCAAAGAGGTGCCGACCGGAGCTGAACCCGAAGGCGTGCTGGTCAGTGACGACGGCAAAACCATTTACGCCACGTCGGAAACCGGCGATCTTGTGCATGCGATCGACGCCGACACCGGCGCTGTGACGCGCGACGTCGTGGTCGGCTTACGCCCGCGCCGCCTCGCAGCGACACCCGATGGGAAGGAGCTGTGGGTGACGGCGGAACTCTCCGGTGAGGTCGACATCATCGACCGCGGCAGATTTGTCGTCACCGGCACAGTCGCCTTGTTACCGCCCGGCATGCGCAAAGCCGACGTGACGCCGGTCGGACTGACCATGACCAGGGACGGCAAGACGGCGTATGTGACGCTCGGACATGCGGCTCATGTCGCGATCGTGGATGTGCCGGCGCGCAAGGTGTTGGGCTATATCCTGGTCGGCAAACGCGCCTGGGGCATCACGCTGTCGCACGATGAGAAGACTCTCTTCGTCGCCAACGGTCTCGGCGATGATATTACCGTGATCGATACGAAAACGCGCAAAGCGAAAGTGTCGGTGCCGGTCGGACGGATCCCCTACGGCGTCGCGGTCGATGATTAGCGTCACCCAGGGGATGGCGGCGCTGTTTTTCTTGGCGGGCGCGCTCGTGACCGCCGCGGCGCAGGAAACCTCGCCCGCCTCGCAGCGGCAACAGGTAAAGATCGGGTTCGTCGAACTCGAAGGCGATGCACGCTACCAGCCGGTCCGCGCTTATGAACGCGTTATTCTCAAGGCGCGCGAGCATCCGTTTACCGGCGCGGAAGTCGGTGTTGACGATGCGGCCGCGCTTTCACGCGTCTTGCCCGCTGATTTCGCATTAACGCGTATCGCGGCAAAATCCCTGGCGGACGTGGCGCCGTCGGTGCTGGCGGCGCTCGATGGCGGCACGCACTTTTTTCTGCTCGACGCGCCCGCGGAGGTTTTTACGCCTCTTGCCGCGGCCATACGCGGACGCGACGTTCTCGTCTTCAATGTCGCGGAACCCGACGACGCGACGCGCCGTAACGTTTGTGCCGCTGAATTCGTCCACGTCTATCCGAGCCGCTCGCAGCTCATGGATGGCCTCGTGCAATACGTCGTGTCGCGCAAATGGCGCGATGTTCTTGTTCTCGAAGGTCCCTCCCCCGCCGACGCGGCGGCGACGGCGGCCTTCGAACATTCGGCGCAGAAATTCGGAGCTCGCATTGTCGCCGACCAGCATTTCAAGCCCGGCACCGATCCACGCGGCCGCGAACAGAACGATCCGGTGCTCCTGAGCACCGTCGGCCGCGATTTCGACGTGGCGTTCGTCGCCGACGATGCCTTCGATTTTGCCCGAACCGTCCCCTATCACCTTGCGCGTCCACGCCCGGTCATTGGCGGCATTGATCTTGAACCAGTGGCCTGGCACTGGACCTGGGAACGCAACGGTGCGCCGCAGGTCAACTCGCGCTTCGCCAAAAAATCCGGCGGCCGTCGTATGGAGGGCGGCGACTGGGCGGCTTGGCTGGCGGTCAAGATGATCGCGCAATCGGCGCTGCGCACCGGTTCGGCCGATTTTGCCAAACAGCGCGCCTACGTCCTCGGCGACGGTAGTTTCGATGGCGACAAGGGTCTCGCGGTGAGCGTGCGTCCGTGGGACCATCAGGTGCGCCAGGCGATCCTGCTGGCAGCGCCTTACGAGGTTGTCGCCAGCGCTCCAGTGGAAGGTTTTCTCCATCGCACCAACGAGCTTGATACGCTCGGCGATGACGAACCGGAGTCGCCTTGTCATTTGAACAAGTGACGCGCGTTTCGCCGGCAAGCCGAGGGAGTCGGAGCGGTGCAGTTAGGCCATATCATGCGTGCACTGCGCGCGATCACCACGCGGGAATTGGTGAAATTCGTCCAACAGCGCGGGCGGCTCCTCGCCGCCCTGGTGCGCCCGCTGATCTGGCTCGCCGTGTTCGCCGCCGGCTTTTACAATGTCTTCGGCGTCTCGATCATCCCGCCATACAAGACCTACGTCACTTATCAGGTCTATATCGTGCCCGGCCTTTTGGGGATGATCCTGTTGTTCCACGGCATGCAATCCTCACTGTCGATGGTCTACGACCGCGAAATGGGCGTGATGCGGTTGTTGCTCACCGCGCCGCTGCCGCGCTGGGTCCTGCTCGCCTGCAAGCTCGCGGCTGGAACGGCACTCGCGGTAATCACCTGCTACGTGTTTCTCGCAGTATGTATCGCTTTTGACGTCACGTTCGAACCGATCAATTGGCTCGCGGTTTTGCCGGCGCTCATTCTCGGCGGCCTGATGCTCGGCGCATTGTGGCTGTTCCTTTCGGTCTATATCCGTCAGGTGGAAAATTTCGCTGGCGCGATGAACTTCGTGATGTTTCCGATGTTCTTCTTTTCCTCGGCGCTCTATCCGTTGTGGCGGCTGCGCGAGGGCGGCTCGGAAGTTCTGTACTATGTGTCGCTGGCCAATCCCTTCACCTACGCGGTGGAACTGATCCGCTTTGCGCTCTACGGCATCTTCGAGCCGGTTGCGGCGATGGTGGTGGGCGGAGCGACAGTGCTGTTTTTTTTGCTGGCGGTGCTCGGTTACGACCCGCAACGCGGTACGTTCCGCCGGATGACACGCGCGCAGGCGCAGCCGGCCTAGACTGCACGCATACGGCTCACTCTATTGGGAGTCGTAGCCCCAATACCCCCGGGAAAAACTGGGCATGACCGAACGCGCGGATAATGGCAGACTTTTAGTCTTGGGGTCCGGGGCCAGTGATGCGTGGGGTTCTGAGCGTTGGCGGCGTCCGAACGTCTACGATTTGGACGTCGGCGCGCGCACTCGGTGTCGGGATAATCGCAACCGTGCTGGCCGCCAGCGTTGCCGCGGCGCAGCAATCTCCAAATACCAATCAAACTTCAAGCGAAGGAACCCTTCCGGAAATCCGCATTATCGGTACCGCTCCCCTGCCGCCCCCCACCCGCGCGCCCGCAGCTCAGCCGCCGACCGCGGCCGCGCCGGCGAACACCACCCCGCCCGCCCCGCCTGGAGCGGTCGACCGCGACAAGATTCCGTCGAGCGTTCAGGTTCTCTCGGCATCCGATTTCGACCATGCGACCACGCCGAACCTGTTGCAGGGCATGGAGCGAGGACTCCCCGGCGTTGCACTGATCGACCAGACCGGAAATCAATTCCAGCTCGATCTCAACTACCGCGGCTTTATCGCCTCACCGGTCATTGGCACGGCGCAGGGGCTGGCCGTTTATCAGAATGGCGTACGCATCAACGAAGTCTTCGGCGACATCGTCAATTGGGACTTTATCCCGGAGAACGCCATCAGCCGGATGACGCTCGTGCCCAGCAATCCGGTCTTTGGACTGAACGCAATCGGCGGCGCGCTGTCGCTGGAAATGAAAAATGGATTCACTTATCACGGCGTCGACGGCGAAGTGAACGGCGGCTCCTATGGCCGGATTGGGACCTCGGTCCAGGCGGGCGGCCAGGTCGGAAGCTTTTCCGGTTATATCGCCGCGGACGCAGTCGACGACGCCGGCTGGCGCACCGACTCGCCGTCCTCGGTGCGGCGCGTCTACATCGATCTCGGCGCACGCGGTGATCAGACCGAGTTTCACGTCAATTTCACCGGAGCCGATAATAATTTCGGCGCCACCACGGCAACCCCGGTGCAGCTTCTCGCGCAAAATTGGTCGAGCATCTATACCGTTCCGCAAACCGTCGAAAACCAGCTTGCCTTCCTGACGGCAAGTGCGACCTGGAGGCCGAGCGACACATGGACCTATCAGGCGCTCGCCTATTTTCGCAATTTCAACCAGGCCCACGTCGACGCCAACGGGACGGCGGCGCAAAACTCCGGTTGCCCGAATCCCGCCGTCCTTTGTTTTCCCAATCTCAACGGTACTTTTTCGAACTTGATCACCACTAACGGACAGACGGTGCCGGCAACCGGAGCGCTCGGCTCGAGCATTCTGGGCGAGATCGACCGCACCTGGACAACGACAAACAGCTTCGGCGGCTCGTTGCAGGCGGCGTCCTCCGAGAAGCTGTTCGGCCGCGACAACAACTTCGTGGTCGGCCTCAGCATCGACCGCGGGCTTGTACAATTCTCCACGACCAGCGAACTGGGAACAATCAATGCCAATCAGTTCCCGTTCGTGCAGGGCAACGGCTTGTTCATCGACCAGCCTTCCGGCGATGTCGCTCCGGTCGGTCTCGGCGCGACCACGCTCTACACTGGACTGTATGCAACAGACACTTTCGATCTGACGCCGCGGCTGTCGCTGACCGCCGGCGGCCGTTTCAATTTTGCCCAGATCACGTTAACCGACGAGCTTGGCGACGCGCCGCTACTCAACGGCAGCCACGATTACATGCACTTCAATCCCATGATCGGCGCGACCTATAAGGTGACGCCCAATCTCACGCTCTATGGCGATTTTGCCGAAGCCAACCGCGCGCCGACCCCGCTCGAACTCGGCTGCTCCAATCCACTGCAGCCCTGCCTGATCGACAATACTCTGGTTGGCGATCCCAATCTGCAACAGGTCGTCACTTACACTTTCGAGGCCGGCTTGCGCGGGTATTTCGACATTGGCAAAGGGCGATTGAATTGGAGCGCCGGCGCTTACCACGCGCTCAACACCGACGACATCATTAACGTCGCGAGCGTGATCCCCGGTCATGAGTATTTTCAAAACGGCGGTAACACGCTTCGTCAGGGCATCGAAGCCAGCGCGACCTACAAATGGGATCGCTGGAACGCCTATGCCAATTTCACCTACGTCGACGCTACCTTCCAGAATTCGCTGACTTTGTCGTCGCCGTTCAATCCGTTTGCCAATGCCAACGGCGAAATCTTCGTCAGCCCCGGCGATCACCTGACCGGCATTCCCGATTTCCGTTTCAAGCTCGGCGCCGAGTATCGCATCGCCGATCCTTGGATGCTCGGCGCCGACCTCAACGTCATCGGCAGCCAATGGCTCGTCGGCGACGAAGCCAACCAATTGGCGAAAATTCCGGCCTATTGGGTGGTGAACCTGCACTCGTCGTACAAGATCACCGACAATATCGAGCTGTTCGGGCTGGTCCGTAATTTGTTCGATCAGCACTACTCGGTGTACGGCACACTGTTCGATATCGCTTCATTGCCTTATTTGAATTTGACCGACCCGCGCACGTTTGTTCCCGGCATGCCGTTGGCCGTGTACGCGGGAATACGCGGCACGTTGCCCGCCAACGGTCCGGTTTTCGAGGCGGATCGTCAGTTATCGGTGCTGACCAAGACACCGCCCCCTTCGTTCAGCTGGACCGGTCTCTATGTCGGCATCAACGGCGGCTACAGCTTCGGTGGTAGCACATGGAACGATACCGTGACCGGCAGTACGAGCGGCAACTTTGGCACTTCCGGCTTGGTGTTCGGCGGAACGGCCGGCGCCAACTACCAGGTCGGTGCGCTGGTATTCGGCATCGAGGCCGACGGCGACTGGGCGGACACGAGCGGCTTCGGCACCTTCACCTCCGCGAGCCTTTGCGCCGGCGGTTGCTTGACCAACAGCAACTGGCTCGCGACAGCGCGCGGCCGGTTTGGTTATGCGCTCGACCGGCTTCTGGTTTACGGCACCGGCGGCGCAGCTTTCGGTAATATTCGCGCCAATTATTCCAACGATGCTGTCAGCAGCGCGACCGAGCCCGGCTGGGTCGCGGGCGCCGGCGTCGAATTTGCCTTTGCGCCCCACTGGACCGCGAAAGCCGAGTATCTGTTCGTCGATCTCGCCGATGGATCGTGTACAACGGTTTGCGCCATTCAAAACCCCAGCGGACCCGCAGTGATTCCAAACGTCGCCATCAAATTCAGCGAGAGCATCGTCCGCGCCGGTCTCAATTATCGATTCGGCGGGTAATTGTTCGTGATGCGCAACCGTGTTCCGCATACCGTCACCTGCGCGATGTTTCTCGCGGCATTCGCCACGCTCTCGCGGGCTTCCGCGCAAAGCACTCAACCACACGCTGAGGAGGATTGCGGCGAAATCGCCCGCAACTATGAGCTGATCAAGGCCGAAGCCGTCTCGGTGCAAACCAACATGGCGCTGTTCTCAGCTGCAGATCGGGGCTGCGAGGATTTGGCCGGCAAGCTCCTGGGCGCCGGCGCCTCCGTTCTCGCCCGCGACCGCCGCGGCACCATGCCGCTAGCCCACGCCGCACGCGCCGGTCAGATCAAGCTCGTGGAACTGTTCCTCGCCGACGGCGCGCCGATCGATGCGCGCAATGTAGAGGGCGGAACCGCTCTGTACGCCGCCGCCCAGAGCGAGAAGCATTCGACTGTTGCATTGTTGCTGGCCAAGGGCGCCGATCCGAACATCCCGGGGCGCAAAAGCGTTACGCCACTCATCGCCGCGGCTTTCAAAGGCAACGATCGCATCATTGAAACACTGCTGGCATATGGCGCCGACGTCAACGCGATCGACGAGACCGGCAAGTCGGCCATGGTCTATGCGGCGGCGCGCGGCTTTAACGATATTGTCAAACGTCTGCTCGACGCCGGGGTTGATCCGCGACAACGGTACGGCAACGACCTCACCGCGCTGATGTGGGCGGCTGGGCATGACGAAGGCGTCGGCGCGGTCGCGGTCGGGCGTGTTATCGACCTTTTGCTGGCCCGCGGCGCGAAGCTCGACGACGCCGACAATCGCGGCCGCACTGCGCTGATGGTCGCCGCTTCGCTCGGCGACGCCGCGGTGGTCGATATTCTCCTGCGCCGCGGCGCCGATCGCGCGCTAAAAGATAAAGGGGGCAAGACCGCACTGGACCTCGCGGCAAGCGCCGAGGTGCGGGCGGTGCTTGCCGCAAAGAAATAATCCGGCACACGCGGCAGGCTTACATCGCGGCGAGCCAGGCGGCCATCGCCGCAATTTCCTGCTCCGTAAGCCCCTTCATGAAACCGGTCATGCCCGGATTGTTGGCGCGGGCGCCGGTGCTGAAATCTTTCATGGTCTTTTCCAGATAGGTCCGGATCTGACCGGCGAGACGCGGCTGGGTGCTGTCGCCCTTAAATCCTTCGAGATGGCAGCTGGTGCAAACCACCGACGTATTGACGCGCTTTGCCACCGCTGCGACGTCCGCCGGCGGGTGGGGCTGTTCCAGATTGGGCCAGCTTTTTTTGGAGAAGTATTGCGCCAGAGGCATCAGGTCGCCCGGCTCGAGCGCCTCAGCGACCGGGCCCATCTGTTCGCTCTTGCGGGCGCCGGATCTGAAATCACGCAGCTGGAAGAACAGGTAGCCTATGTTCTGGCCCCAGATCACGGGAACGGGGAAGGGTCGCTCGGTCGGAACGCCGTTCTCGCCATGGCACGTGGAGCAGATCTGTGCCTTTTTCTCGATGCTTTGACCGTACGCAGTGGGCGAGGACAGCGCGAGTGCGACAGGAAGCGCGACAATGAGTTGTTTCATTCGCATCCGCAATTAACCGAACTGCCCACAAAAATGGACGGGGCCGTTTCCGGTCCCGTCCCTGTTATCACTCGGAGATTTTGGGTCAGCTAGTCAAGCGTAAAGGCGATGATGCTGTCGCCACGCTTGGAGTCGATCTGCACGTTGCCGCCGGCGCCGACCACGATGTACTGCTTGCCGCCAACCATGTAGGACGAAGGCGGAGCGTTGACGCCAGCGCCGGCATGGAATTTCCAGAGCACTTTGCCGGTCTTGGAATCATAGGCCTTGAACCAGCCGTTGGCCTCGCCGGTGAATACGACACCGCCCCCGGTGGCGAGAATACCGCCGATCATCGGCTGCGGCGTCTTCACCTGCCACTTGATCTTGCCGGTGTTGTAGTCGACCGCGGTGACGTTGCCGGCTTGGACGCCGCCGGGAACATTGGTGAAAGCGCCGCCGAGCCACAGCTTGCCCTGGGGATAGGGTGTGCTGTCGACGGTGTAGGTCATTTCCTGTTCGAGGTTGATCGCATAGGCCATGCCGAGGCCGGGATCAGTTGCGATCGGCGACCATTCGACACCGCCATTGGCGCCGGGGAACATCCGCGCCGCATTGCTATCCAGCGGCTTGGTCGGGGTCGGCAGCACCCACCTGTCTTTCTGCGACACCATCGGTTCGGAGAACCGGATCAGGCTGCAATCCTTGCGGTCGTGCACATAAACGTAGCCGGTCTTGCCGGCGTGCAGCACGCCCGGGACGGTCTTGCCGCTCTTGTCCTTCACATCGACCAGCACCGTGGGGCTCGTCGCGTCGAGGTCCCAAACGTCATGGGCGATGTACTGGAAGTAACAGGCCATCTTGCCGGTATTGAGGTCGACCGATACCAGCGAGTCGGTATAGAGGTTGTCGCCGGGCCGCAGCGCGCCGTCGAGATCAGGCGACGGATTGCCGACCACGAAATAGATGCGTTTGTTAGCCAAGTCGACCGACGGGTTCTGCCAGACGCCGCCGCCGAGTGTTTTGTAGGGATCGCCGTTTTTGGCGAGCGCATCCTTTTCCGCCGCGATATTGCGATGCATGTCGCGGCCGGTCGCGTCCTTGGTCGCCCAGACGCCAACCGAGTTCTCCGGAATCGTGTCGAATGTCCACAACAGCTTGCCGTCGTTGGCGTCATAGGCTTTGACGAAGCCGCGGATACCGTATTCGCCGCCGTTGGTGCCGATCAGCACTTTGCCGTCGACGACCGTCGGGGCCATCGTCTCGCTGTAGCCGAGCGACGGATCGGCGATCTGCTGCGACCAAACCGGCTTGCCGGTCTTGGCATCGAGCGCGACCAGCTTGGCGTCGAGCGTGGCGAGAAAGACCTTGTCGTTATAAACCGCGGCGCCGCGATTGTTGGGACCGCAGCAATAGACCGTGATCGGCCCCATGTCGTGTTTGTAATGCCAGATTTGCTCGCCGGTCTTGGCATTGAGCGCATAGACGTGATCGAACGACGTGGTCACATACATCACGCCGTTGACGATGATCGGCGAGGTTTCCGTCGACTCTCTGACGTCGGTCTGAAAGATCCAGGCGACGTGGAGTCCTTTGACGTTCTTCGCGGTGATCTGATCCGCCGGATGGAACCTGGTCTGATCGTAGTTGCCGTTGGTGGCCAGGAAGTTCTTGCCGTCCTTTGCCGCGTTGTTCAGCATTGCCTGGCTGACGCTCGAAATCGCCGGAGCCTTAACGTCGCCCGCCCCGCCTCCACCGCCGGTCTCCTGCGCAACAGCTACACTTCCCAGCGGTAGCGCCATTGCCCCCGCGAGCAACATCGTCTTACCCATTCGTGTCATGGTTTTGCCCTCCCCTTGTGCGCGTGAATGCGCTAAAGCGACCGTTAGTCCGACCGCGCTTGTACGCACGCAATTTGTGCGCGCAAGCGTCGCTCTGAAACCATGGACTGTCAAGGCGCTCGGATGCAGGGATGACGCGAAAGTCAAATCGGCTTCTGCATTTGGACGTGGTGGGCAGCCTCCACGTGATTGCGGTGCTTACCGCTAGCGTGTTGATCGCATGCGCGGTCGTACATCCCGCGCTGGCTCAGACTCCGAGTGCCGCGGCGCAGTCGCCGGCGCCGATCGCCACGCCGAGCCCGAACCTTGCTGCACCGCACGCGTCCGCCACGAGTCCCGCGGAGCCGCAACCGGGCGAACCGTCAGTCGGCAGCGCGCTGCTCCCGCGCGCCCTTTCGCCGTGGGGCATGTTTCTAAATGCGGACGTCGTCGTAAAGGCGGTCATCATCGGGCTTGCCTTTGCGTCGCTTGTGACCTGGACGGTTTTTGTCGCCAAGATCCTGGAATTGCGCAGCGCACGAAGCGACGTGCGTCAGGCACTCCATCTCCTCGCCGGTGTCAACACTTTCACCCAGGCCTACGAACAGTTGCGCAAGAGCAGCGGTCCGGTCGCCCAACTCATGCAGGCGGCTGTTGAGGAAATCCGGCTTTCCGCAGACTTACACCGGGACGGACTCAAGGAGCGCATCGCGTGGCAGCTTGAGCGCCTTGAACTGGCGAGCAGCCGGAAGATTTCGCGCGGCACCGGCGTGCTGGCGACAATCGGTTCGACCGCTCCGTTTATAGGGCTGTTCGGTACGGTATGGGGCATCATGAACAGCTTCATTGGTATCTCCAATGCCCACACCACCAACCTCGCGGTGGTGGCGCCCGGCATCGCCCAGGCTTTGCTGGCGACCGCGCTTGGGCTTGTTGCCGCTATACCGGCGGTGATGATCTACAACGTGCTGGCGCGTTCCACGGCGCATTATCGGGCGTTGCTTGGCGATGCTTCGGCGCAGGTGATGCGGCTGGTCAGCCGCGATCTCGACCGCGTCAAACTGCCGCTGAGCCAGGCCGCGGAGTAAGCCATCATGGCCATACGCCTCGATCACGGAACCGACGAACTCACCGAAGTGCATGACATCAACGTCACGCCGTTCATCGACGTGACGCTGGTGCTGTTGATCATCTTCATGGTGGCCGCGCCGCTCGCCACTGTCGACGTACCGGTCGATCTGCCCGCCTCCACTGTGCAGCCGCAGCAACGGCCGGATAAGCCGGTCTATCTCACCATCAAAGCCGATCTCAGCCTTGCCATCGGCGACGATCGGGTCACGGCGGGCTCGCTTGCCGCGGCGCTGGACGCGGCGACCGGGTCCAGCAAGGAGCAGCGCATCTTTCTGCGCGCCGACCGCTCAGTGCCATATGGGACCGTCATGCAAATCATGAATGATCTACGGGCGGCAGACTATCTCAAAGTCGCCCTGGTCGGGCTCGAAACACGAGACGCAAAATGACCGCGCGCTCGCCGACGTGGTTTGGCGACGACGATCCACGGGATCTTTTGCGCTGGTCCGCGGCGGCAGCGGTCGTGGTCTGCGTACACGCTGCATTGGCCGGCGGTTACCTGCTGTGGCATCAGCCGGAGCAAGCCGTCGGCGACGATGCATCGGTGGTGACCGTCGAGCTTGCGCCAATCGAAAGCGTTGCCGACGCCAATCGGCGCGACGTCGCTCCCGGTCCGCAAGACATGATCGAACAGAAAGCCGAGCCGGCGGTCGAGAAACCTCCGGACCAGCCAAAAATCGATCAGCCGCCGCCTCGGCCAACTGTGACCGTGCCGGACGCCGCGCTGCCCGAACAAAAGCCGCCCGAGAAAGTCGAAGAGCAACGACCGCCGGCCCCGCGAACGACAGCGCACGTGCAAGAAGGAGCGCCGCGTGTCGAACCGACCTGGGCCGCGACGCTCGTCAAGCACTTACAGCAATTTAAGCGCTATCCCCGCGAAGCGCAGGCGCGGGGCATGCAAGGCGTCGTTCTGCTCGGCTTCACCGTCGAGCGCAGCGGCCGCCTGCTTGCGCACCATATCGCGCGAAGCTCCGGCCATGCCGACTTGGACAATGAAGTGATGGCCATGATTGAACGCGCGCAGCCCTTGCCCGCGTTCGCGCCGAGCATGACATCGGCGACGCTCGATCTGACGGTGCCGATCCGCTTTTCCTTGCGCTGATCTTCCGGACGAGCACGACGCACCGAAAACTTTGGCAGCGGCCGGCCTCCTTCACCCGACACTGCGCTCGTCGGCGATGATCTTGCCATCGTTGGGCAGTGAGCCGGGCGCGACAAGATCGACGCGGCCTTTGAGCTTGGTCACCGATTGCAGGCTGGCCGCGACCGCGTCCGCGAGCGCGCTCGCTTGCGCGGCCGGCGCACATTCGGCGACAAGCGTCATGACATCCTGCTCCGCCTGCCGCGTAACCGACAAACGCACGCGGCCGAGTTCGGGGTGGCGCTTGGTGACCTCGGCGATCTGGCCGGGATGCACGAACATGCCCTTGACCTTGGTGGTCTGGTCGGCGCGGCCCATCCAGCCTTTGATGCGCATGTTAGTGCGCCCGCACGGCGAATGGCCGGCGAAAACCGCCGAAAGATCGCCGGTCGCGAGGCGGATCATCGGGTAATCCGCATTGAACGAGGTGACGACCACCTCGCCCACTTCACCTTCGCTCACCGGATCGCCGGTGCCCGGCCGGACGATCTCCAAAATAACCGACTCGTTGACGACCATGCCTTCCAGCGCCGGCGTCTCGTAGGCGATGACGCCGAGTTCGGCGGTGGCGTAACACTGCAACACCGTGACGCCGCGGGATGCGAGTTCAGCGCGCAGCGACGACGGCAATGCCGCTCCGGAAACCAATCCTCGTTTGATCGAAGACACGTCTTTGCCCGCTTTCGCGGCCGCATCGAGCAGGATCTTCAGAAAATCCGGCGTGCCGGTGTAGCCGTTCGGCTTGAGCTGCGCGATCGCGTCCACCTGTTGCTCGGTATTGCCGACGCCGCCGGGAATGACGGCGCAGCCGAGCGCATGGGCTCCCGCTTCGAGAATAAAGCCGCCGGGCGTGAGGTGGTACGAAAAGCAATTGTGCACCACGTCGCCGGCGCGAAACCCGGCGGCATACAGCGCGCGCGCCGAATTCCACCAATCCTTGCCGTGACCTTCCGGCTCAAAGATCGGGCCGGGCGACATCAACAGACGTTTGAGCTTGCCAGGCTCGGTGACCGAAAAGCCGCCGAGTGGCGGTTTGTTCTCCTGTCTTTCCTTGAGGTCGGACTTCCGCAACAACGGCAGTTTCGCGAGAGCGGCGCGTGAGGTGACGGATTTCGGATCGATTCCCGAAAGCGCGGCCGCCCAACCCGACGCGCTCACCGCCCGCGCGATAACATCCGGCAGTTTCGAAAACTGTTCGCGCTCGCGCGTCTCCGGGGCGCGCGTTTCCAGGCCATCGTAGAACTCCGCCATCGGCAAGCCGCCGACGTTTAGTGCGCGATCGCCGGACAGGCGCCGTCTTCCAGCGGACGAAACGCCTTGTCGCCGGGAATGGTGGCGACGAGTTTCAGAAGGTCCCAGTCGCCTTTCGATTCAGCCGGCGACTTGACCTGGACCAGATAAACGTCGTGCACCATGCGGCCGTCCGGACGCAGCTTGCCGTTCGGCGTAAACGCGTCGTTGACCTGCGTCTCCCGCATTTTCGCGATCACGGTTTTCGGATCGTCCGAGTTGGTCGCCTCGACCGCTTTCAGATAGCTGCGCACCACCGAGTAGGTTCCGACCTGAAAAGTCGACGGCGCGGTTTTGCGCCGCTCCAGAAATTTGGCGAAAAACGCTTTGGCGGCGTCGTCGCGACCGGGTAGCCACGGCGAAACATACATCATGCCTTGCGCGAGCTGCAGGCTGGTGGCGCGGATCGCCGGCAGCGAGTCCAGGCCGAACGGCACCACTTTCTGTTTGTCGGTGATGCCGAACTCGCGCGCGCTCTTGACCGAGTTGATGGCGTCATCGCCGCCGTTCGCCAGCGCGACCACGTCCGCCTTCGAGGCCTGCGCCTGCAGCATGAACGAGGAGAAGTCGGTGGTGCCGAGCGGGACGCGGACTCCGCCGACCACCTTGCCGCCGTTCTTTTCGATGAACGCGGTGGCGCCGTCCTGCAGCGCCCGGCCGAACACGTAATCCGCGGTGATGAAGAACCAGGTCTTGCCGAGCTGCGGCAGCGCCTGGCCGATGGCGGCCCCGATCTCGTAGGTGTCGTAGACCCAGTGCACCGAATTATTCGGCGCGCACGCTTTGCCGGTGAAATCGGCCGACCCCGCGCTGGTCAGCAGCACCGCCTTGTTGTCGGTCTTGGCGATCTCCAAAACGGCAAAGGCGACCGCCGAATTGACCAGGTCGGTAACGGCGTCGACACCGTCGAGATCGAACCAGCGGCGCGCAATGCCGGCGCCGATATCGGGTTTGTTCTGATGATCGGCGGCAATGACCTCCACCGGGACGCCGTTGATCTTGTTGCCAAACTCTTCCGCCGCCATCTTCGCCGCCTCAACGGAGCCGACGCCGGAATTCTGCTCATACGGGCCCGAGAGATCGGTGAGCACGCCGACTTTGACTTTGCCGCCGGACATCTCGGCATGTGCGGCCGGGACCAGCAGCAGGAGTGCGGCGACACACAAGACGGCGAAGCGCATGGGTTTCTCCCTGACGTTGTTACGGGCGTTCGCGCGTCCCTTGCGCGCGTTCGGGCCTCTTTGGAATATCGGCCGCGTTGGCGGCGCATTGTCAAGCATGATGAGCACCCTATTCGTTATTCGCTGGTCGTGCGCGGACGTCGATGATGCGCTCACTCCGCCTTTGTCCCGGCGCCCAGGTCCAAGCCGGCAGTCAGGAAAGCATGGGATTCCGCCATAAGCCGCTTTGACCGCTGCATATCGACGCCAACGAGCTTGCCGTCGCGTTTCTTCACCTGGCCGTCGATCAGGACCCAGCTCACATTGCTCGCGTTGCAGATCAATACCGCCGAGGAAACCGCGTCGTTCACCGGCATTACGTTGCTGTCGTCGAGATTGATCATAATCACATCAGCCCGCTTGCCGGGTGTCAGCGAGCCGGTTTTGCCATCGAGCCCGAGCGTCCGCGCGCCCTCGATGGTTGCCAGCGCGAGCACGTCGCGGACCGGCACCAGGATCGGCTTGCCGCCCTCCTTCATCACCCGCTGCGTTTCGAGGGTATGGTCGGTCATGACCAGGGCGCGCATCTGGGTGAAGAGGTCGGTTGGCATGCGCGACTCGTTGTCAATGCTCAGCGACGGGCGAATGCCATGGCGCAGCCAGCGCTGCAGGCTCGGGAAGCCGTGCCCGGACATCAACTCGGTTGCCGGAGAGGTGGATATCGAGCCCCCGCTGTCGGCGATCATCTGAATTTCATCGTCGGTGCAGCGCAGCGTATGGACGTGGGTGATATCGGGACCGAGCAACTTCGCCTGATGAAGCGCCGTCACGGCTCCGGGTTTGGCGCCGGGCACGCCCATATGGATAGTGCTGCGCAGACCGAGCTCGCGGGCGAATTTCAGATCGTCGACGGCTGCGTCCCACGAAGAATATTCGGGCCCCCGCAACGCCAGCGCCATTGTCAGCAGCTGGTCGTCCGAGTTGAAATATTGTTGGCGGACGCGGCGCGCATCCGGGAGGTGGCGCAACTCGCTTTTTGCGCTCCACCAATCGAGGAAAGGCGAGACCGGATCGCCATGGGCGAAAATGCCCCGGATGCCGGATTCCCGCAGGCCGTTGACCGCCGCGTCGGCGTGCGCCGGGCTCTGCATAATGTGCGACCAATCCAGCATTGTCGTAATGCCTGAATTGATCGCTCCAAGCGCGCCGAACAGATTTCCGATATACACGTCATCCGGACGATAGCGCGGCGCCACCGTTTGCAGCACGACCTTCAAATAGACGAAGAAATCACCCTCGGGGATCAACGACCGCAACGGTGTTTCCCAGGTGTGCCGGTGGGTGTCGATGAGGCCGGGAATAACGAGTTTATTGGCGGCGTCGATCACTTCCGCATCATCGCCCGGCAGATTGACTCCGACATCGACAATTTTATTGCCGCTGATCAGCACGTCCCCGGATTTGAGTTCGCCAACGGACTTGTCGCAGGACACGACATAGCCGCCTTTGAGCAGCAATCTCCGCCCCGCGGGTGCGGGCTGCGCCTGCGCCGTCGATGCCTGCGCCATGAACGGCAACGCGGCAGTCGCAGCGGCAATGCCCTGCAGGAATAGACGCCGCCTCATGTTCGTAAGGTCCATGGCCTCCCCTTTCAATTCGCTCGATGCGGCCGGTTTATCCGGCAAAGTCTTGGCACTCGCCTCAACAGCGTTCGATGCGCACCAAGTTAGTGAAAACGGCGCCGCGTCGATATGACGAAGCCGCAACCCAGCATAGCCGCAATCCGATGATCTTGGCTGAAAGCCCGAAGTGTCCCGGCGCGGAAAATTCCCGGTGCCCCTACGTGCCCCGGCCGCCGTCAAATCTCGACGCGAAAGCCCACTTCGATCACGCCGTCGTGGGGGATCTTGAAATAATCGGGGGCGCGGCTCGAAATCTTGCTGAAAAAGGAAAAGATCGCGAACGGGATTCGACCCATCGCCGATCCCCTTTCGCGCCGCACGACGGTCTCGTGCGCCAGGTAGAAATGCTTGCGGTCGAGGTCAACATCGAATCCCAGCATTCTGATGTTCTCCAGGGTCCGCGGAATGTCCGGTGTCTGCATAAAGCCGAGCCGCACCTGCACGCGATAAAAACCGTGGCCGATGCGCTCGACCTTGTGCCGTTCGCCGAACGGAACGCGCGGCCGGCGTTCGGACACATAGCTCAATAGCGCCACCCGTTCGTGAAAGACGCGATTGTGCTCGAGGTGGCGAATCAGCATCGGCGAGGCGCCGTGCTCGACCTTGGTGAGCCAGACGCCGAGGCCCGGGGCGCGGCCGATAACCAGATCGTCGACGTAGGTGAGGAAGCGATCGAGCGGCAGCATCGACATGTCGTAAAGACGGCGCCGCACTTCCAACGAGCCCTTGCGCCAGCTTAGCATCACGATCGCAATCACAGCGCCGACCAGGAGCGGAAACCAGCCGCCTTGCACGATCTTGAGCGAGTTGGAGACCAGGAAAATCGCCTCGATGATGCTGAAGAATGCGATGACCAGCGCCGCGACAATCGGCGGCCAGTTCCAACGCCCGACCGCGACGCGATAAAGCAGCAGCGTGGTGCACAACATGGTCCCCGACACGGCGATCCCGTAAGCGGAAGCCAAAGCGTCCGAGCTCTTGAACATGACCACGACCAGCAACGTGCCGGCCATCAGCAGCCAATTGGCCGTCGGCAAGTAAACCTGACCGGCTTCATCGCTGGACGTCGGCACGATTTTTGAACGCGGCGACAGCCCCATCTGAACGGCCTGACGCGTCATCGAGAACACGCCGGAGATGAGCGCCTGCGAGGCGATGATCGTCGCCAAAGTCGCCAGCACCACCATCGGAACCAGTGCCCAGCCTGGGGCCTGACTGTAGAACGGATTTTCGATCGCCTTCGGATCGACAAGGACGCGCGCGCCCTGACCGAAGTAACTCAGGATCAGCGCCGGAAAGACCAAACCGAACCAGGCCTGACGGATGGCACGACTGCCGACATGGCCCATGTCGGCGTAGAGCGCCTCGCCGCCGGTCAAAGCCAGGAATACACCGCCCAGGACGATGAATAGCGTCAGCGGCCTTTCGCTCGCAAAGTGCACGGCCGCCACCGGATTCAATGCCCCCAAGATTTGCGGCGCCAACCAGATATTGATAGCGCCAAGGACGCCGATAGCGACGAACCAGACCACCATCACTGGCCCGAACAGGCGGCCGACACTGCCGGTGCCGCGATATTGAAGCGCAAAAAGTCCGACCAGGATGACGAGCGTAGCCGGCACTACAAAGTTTGCGGCCGCCGGGCTGAACTTCAGCCCTTCGATCGCCGAAAGAACTGAGATGGCCGGCGTGATGACACCATCGCCGTAAAGCAATGCCGCGCCGATCACGCCAAGCAGTACGACGATGGACAGTTTGACCCGCTCGGCAGTTTGGCCGTGGTGCTCGACCAGGGACAGGAGCGCCAGAATTCCGCCCTCACCGTCATTGTCCGCACGCAGCACGATGGTGACGTATTTCAGCGATACGAGCACAATCAGTGCCCAGAACGTCAGGGAGACAACCCCGAGCACCTGCGTGGCGCCGGGTGCCTCACCGGTGGCGCTAAGTGCCGTAGAGAAGGTGTAAAGCGGGCTCGTTCCGATGTCGCCGAACACGACGCCGAGCGCGGTGAGCGCCAGGAAAGACTGCGCGCGGGGGTGTTCCCCTTGCGACTTGTGCTCAGGCCGATGGCGGTGAACAGACTTCTTTGTCCCGTCCCGCTCAGCGCCGGCTTCCGATGACACATCCATCCCCAAACCTCGTCGGCCACGAATGTTTCATAGGCCCGATCAGTGACAATCAAGATTCGGGCCACAGACGGCGAATTCATTGATCTCCACCGGCAGTGCAAGAAACAGCGTGCCGGTGGTCGCATGCGTCAGGCGACCGTAGCGACGCCGGCTACGATGCCGGCGTGTCACCTTCGCGCGTGACCTATCGGTCGCGGCCGAGCGCCGGAGCAGTACCACCTTGCTACCGGCCCTGACGGCGACGATTGCGACAGTGTTAGGTTTTGGCGCCGCCCGGCTTCAGCTTGAGCAGCCGATCGGCATTGCCGTGCGCAAACTTTTCCAGATCGGCAGCCGGCAATTTGAGGGCGTCGAGATAGTCCTTGCCCTGCCGGTTGCTACTGTAGGGGTAATCAATCGAGAACAGGACGCGATCGGCTCCGAAGATTGCGAGCGCGATTTCAAGCGGCGGCCGCGTGAACAGTCCGCTGGTGGTGACCCACACCTGGTCGAGTATGGTCTGACCCACCGAACGCTTCAGGTGACGGACGTCACCCGACAGCGCTTTGTCCGCCCGCACGAGCATCGCGGGCAGTCCTTCGCCCATGTGCCCGATGATCACTTTGAGCCGCGGATGCCGGTCGAGCGCGCCGGAGACGACGAGCCGCAGCACGTGGATGGCGACCTCCGAATGCCAGCCCCACGCCGCCATCGACAGCCGAGAGCCCGCGTCGCCCGGCAAGCCTTCATAATAGGCCTCGCGCACCGACGGCGGCGGCAGGTTCGGATGAACATAGATCGGCACGTCGAGCTGCTCAGCCCGCGCCAGGATCGGCTCGAAACGCTCATCGTCGAGAAAGCGCCCCTCGGTCGTTCCATTGATCAGTACACCGCAGAAGCCGAGGTCGCGTACGCTACGCTCGAGTTCGTCGGCTGCGGCTTGCGGACTGCGCAC